>Ga0335075_10017758_pt1 | contig 10571 bp, 13 predicted proteins | sample Lox_Sample_24_FD_206723 | JGI IMG/M metagenome (GOLD analysis project Ga0335075, IMG submission 206723) | Soil microbial communities from Loxahatchee National Wildlife Refuge, Florida, United States - Lox_Sample_2.4 | ecosystem: Environmental > Terrestrial > Soil > Wetlands | place: USA... | reverse complement strand
TGTACAAAACTGCTCACACAGACAATAGACACAAAAACATTATCCAACACGGCAAGCTAACTATACCGCCCCTCCGGAGTTATAGTATCTGGCCCCTCCCGATTCCAGTCCCTCCCCAAACTCCCATGACGGTCATTACCCCCTATCTCCACCGGCGGCGGACTGCGCGGCGGCGGGCTCCGTGGCTGCGGACTATAAGATTGATGAGGGCTATAACCCCCCATCTGTGGACTGCTCGCAAACCGCGGGCTGTCCATCTCCGCTATCGTCCCCCCGTTCGACGTATATGACATGTGCGGACCTTTCATTCCCGAAGGCGCATATGCCGTCTCGGGGACATATTGGGCAGGCAATGGTCCAGCGGGTTCGCCTGGGCGACGCCGTCTTGCGCAGAAGTAGACGGCGCCAAGGAGGAGGGCGAGGCCGGCTGCGCCGCCGACGGCTATTCCCGTTATGGAGCCAGAGCTTAGGCTGGAAGAGCTGGATGCAGCTGCGGCTGTTGTAGCTGTGGCGCTGGAGGAGGAGGAAGTGGTGGTTGTTGCGGATGTGGGAGTTGATGTGGAGCTAGTGGATGAGGAGGACACGCTCGTTGAAGTGGGTGCGGATCCTTGAGCTGAAGAAGAGACGGGGAGGCCATTTGCTGTAAGATTTACGTATGCTGCGCAGTCGGGGTTGGGTTCAGCTAAAGGACAACTGCTCGCTTGACATAGGGAGAGCAGTTCTGGGCCTTGAGCTGGATTTAAAGTGATGGGCGGGGCGCATCGGACGTTATAGAGGCTGTTCATCTGTGTGTTAAATGTTTCCCCATCTTGTTCCGAGAAACCGTAGTGTTCGGTCGCTTTGGTGAGCTGATCAATAAAGTGTCCGAGGTCGGTAAAGTTGAGGTTCATAAATTTATGGACGTAGGCAAGACTGAGAGTACCACCGGTCGAGGGTGGAGGGGGTGGAGGTAATGTGCAGCCGAAAATATGAGCGAAGGCATTGAAGAAGTGTGAGAAAAGACGACTGCAAGTGGTTCTGTTAGTAAGAAGTATTACATTTGTAAAGATCTTACTTTTCATTTGTTCCGTTTGTTAGGGTAACATTGACCGTTTGGCCACTTAAGAAACGGTATAGAGGGTCGGTTCCACCGTCATCCAGCCAATTGATGGCTACAGCCTGATCATTGAGGTTCGTAGATTCAATTGAGCCATTGAACCATGGGCGAAGGTCGACAGTGAGGTTCTGAAAGGTACCGGGATTAAGAATGCCCGTGATATCGCTACTGACGTTGGACAGATTAAAGCCTCCTCCAAAGGCTAGCGCGATGATACCTTGGATGAGCTGAAACTGCGTCGTACTTGTGTTTGCACCATAGAGGCTCTCTGCATAATAGTCACATGTCGAAGTGTTCGTTGGGCGTTGCGCCAAACTCACTCCGAAGAAGATGGCGAGAACAACCAACATCGCAATCCACGACGTTATTGAAACGTTGAAGTGCGTAGGCCACTCTTTTCTGCGGTGGGGGGCCTTTGTATATGGGGGCGGGCCGGGCATTTTCGTCAGCCTTACGCACGCTTCATGCTACTCTAGGCTACATGGCTAATGGTGGCTTCGCCAATGGGCGTTTGCTCTTTGTCTGGACGTCCTCTTGTGCGAACCACAAGGGCTGGGGGAAGCTTGGCGGTATGCAGGCCATTATTGAAAGCCACATAATGCCAAGTGTGTAAGCAGTTCCATCCTCTGAGCCGGCAGATCTAGTGTTCAGGACACATGTATGAGATAAGATAGAGTTGATAATTCTCCGCTATCTTAGTCCTGAAAGAGAAAGAACTGAGAAGCCTTATGCATATCCCATCACAATGGGCAAGAGGGGGTCAAAATGATAGTATTAAAATGCTTCAGCTCTTGGCTCTTTGTCTGAGGAAATACGAATGAGCGGGCTGAGATTAAAGATGGTTGAACATGCACGGTTCGTGGTTGCTTCTTAGTGGCCAAGAATCAAAGCCTCCGGCAAAAGGGGTTGGCCGTTGTGTCCGAATTGTTGTGGCATTTAAGCTTTAATTTATCATTGTCAACTGGGAGTCGGTCCTTTTAGGGCAACTGCTCTTCCTCATACAGCGCCTTTAAAGGGGGTTTCCTTCAACCCGGCTGCCGAATTGGCCAATGGGAGGCAACTTTATGCTGATGCCTAATATTACGAAGACTTTCGCTTGCCCCTTCAAAGAAACATTTGGGGTGAGTTGGAGATAATGAGCCACCCAAATCTGACAATGCACTGCCGATGTTGGTTTCTAGCAACTAGTACCTACTTACGACTAGAATTCATAGCGGAGCTTAATAGCGTGGCATTTATCAGGCGACACTTTAACAAAGAGAGAAGCCCTCACTGAAAAGGACATGCCTCATTGTTAACCTATTTATTACCTTACTTATTCGACTCAACTAGCACTGTTTAAGGTGCGCATGGGTAAGAGATTTTAAGAATATGATCTTCATCACCAGTGAGGCCCAAATTCTGACACTAGGTACACAGCTTCCTATGACAGAAAACTTTGTTCATCTTCACAGGTCTCCTACGATCTTCGAGTTCAGTTTCTAACTTGATGTAGTGTGGCCGATGAAATACCGCCAAGACTGCCCCATGTGTTGCAGTTGTCACCAATAACTCCTAGTACTGATAAGCCTGCCTTAACCAACAAGTACTTCTCGCCGCTAATAGATGGCATAATAATCACTGGCACTAATAGGAATAACCCTGCAACGACTGAAAAGAGAATTCAGGTCACCATATCTACTGTCTTAGGGATTGCGTACAGCCTTCCTTTGTGCAGGTTATTTCCATTCCTCGTTTTTAAGTCCTCGAAGACTCGTCACTCGACTTCATCCCTATGAGACCAGTTTTCGGAAAGATCGATTGTGCGATTATGTCCGTTCGTGAAAGCTCGTGTTGGGAGCATGCGAATGGGATCTAGTTCGAACCATATCGCCTGTAGAGTCAAATCCAGCATTCCGAGCGCATCGGGAACTAATTGATAATACTTTTCTTCGGAGCTTGTCGGTGGTCTCTTTTGTTTTTCATTGACCGTCCTTCATTGTAGGCCGTTTCATCTGCGAGATTTTCTTAACTGTTCGATGGCCGCCAAGACTTCACATATCTCATAGTGCTGAAACTTTTCACAATCATCTGTCAGAGCTCAAAGGCGAACCTCGATATTGAGGCAGCTCATGCCTAATCTTTCCATTGTACATTCTCATGAGCCGCCTATGAATCCAAGTCAAGCCTACACTGTCGCTCTGTATGAATAATTACAGTTCCGTTCTTTTCTGCTCCAAATTCGTCTCTTCTATCCTCAACTCTCCAGTCATACCCGTTAATGACAGCGAGAATCTTGAGGTTACACTTCGCACCTTCAACCATCCTGACAAGGATCTTCAGCAAGGCTTTTCTGTGATCAGCATCCTTTTTGGGATCCATGCACCTGTCAACCCGATCCACAATAATGTAGACAGTCTCCGAATCTTCGAAAAAGTTGACTATACGCACGGCAATCTTTTGAAGTGTTGCAATTCTGTCGTGCTCTTTCATGTCTTTTGTCGTCGTGCTGCTTGATAAGTTCTCGTACTTTCGCAGCTCGGCACACAACTCAGTGTGCTCCTTTTCGTCTCTTAAGGCTTGGCGCTTTTGTCTCAGCAGTTGGAGGAGAATTGCCGGTATGACATGGTGAATAAGTGTTTCTCGTCGTTGCGGAAGCAGATGGTATGCTAGTGTTGCCTTGCTACCTGGCTGCAACAGATGCTCTATATGATTCAGTGCTATCGGCGAAAGCCAACACTCATCTTCGTCCAAGATGCTACGCTCATTATAACCTGATAAAATTAACAAGCAAGCCTGCCTTGATTCAAGCCACGTTCGGTAATTTTCAGATCTTTCAAAAGTTCCTAGTCGGTCATCTCGCATTTGCTCAAATTGCTCGACATCTAGACATTCATCTAAAATTCGTCGATACTTTTGCAACTCTTGCACACGTTGTTCTTCAGAGAAGGTGTCGAGTCTCAGTAACTTTTGAATTTCATTGAGACGTATGTTGTCGTTTGTTGCCTGCAGTTCTGCCATTATTTGTTGGCATGAGGATGTGATAATAAAGGGGAAGCTGAAGGACCTACGCTCTACTTGTGCTTCTAGTTCTATCCCACCCGGTTAGCAAAAGCGTACTGACACAATCTTTTTGGCTTACTTCTGATGTCATTTGCCTGTTCTGAAGTCGCATTTAGCATTTGAGAATTGGCTAGGCGCACCAGAAGCGACTCACGTATATTCAGGCGCTTGATTGTGTCCACATTTTTGTCCAGTAATTCCTCACATAAGTGTCTTATATCTACAATCTGAGTTTGAATCTCATCACCCTGGGTCCTCAATGTATCAGGCCCTCCAAGAGCTCTTAGGAATCGTCCTAACAAGTATATGCATTAACGGCTATTTCTAAAGCAAAGAAGTCATGGGAGACTTACTAGGGCCTCCCATCTTGTAATATTTCGTTGCTGCAATGGAAAGCTCAATGAAACTCTCATAAGCTGACACGATTTTAGCCTGCAATGTGATGTCCAATTCATGGTCATCATTGTAAATGTGTTGGTACAACTTCAGGCCTGGCAATCTATCTTTTATGTCAGATATCGTCGCCGCAAGGCTTCCTTCAGTTTTGTCTTTGTTGCTCGCAACCTACCCCTGAGTCAGTCATTATTAGCCATCTTCGAACTGGAGACATACGACGAAAAGCAAAGAGATGGTCCCAAGGGCAACGCCACCATACGGTGCACCAAAGTCCTTGACAATTTCGACAAGGGGCGAAAAATCGTCCATAAAGCTTTGTACAACCGTTGACAAACTTTGGTATCTCTTCGCCCACAAGCCACATCCCTTCTTATGGCTGTTGTCGAAATCGGATTTGGCTTCATTGGCTTTCGTCCAGTGTTTCTTGAATTCAACGAGGGTATCGTATTGGACTGCACGTTTCTCATCCTCGGAAAAATCTTTGCTACACAATACCCATTCTTTGAATTTTTTTTGTTCTTTTTCCGATTTTTCTATTCTCTTGCTTTGAATCTTGAGCTTGACACTTCAGGGACGTTTTTTCTCATACTTACAGATCTTTTTCAGAGAAGCGCTTCGCGCCAGGGGTGGCGTTTTCAGGCGACATCTGGCATCCGCATACTATTCAGCCTAAGGCAATGCAAATATCTAGGCCCTTCCGACCTAGCAACTTATTAAACAACCCTGTTTACGTTTAGGCTTTATGAATTCCATGTAACCTGACTTCGCACATCGATGTTCAGTTCCACATCGCTCTCATATATCTTATACTTGCATGGCTAAGAATAGCTGAGAGATGAACGGCACTGCGCCTCCGAAAGGCTGGAGTTTCCCTCACTTAAAACTTTTCCGGCACCTCAGATTGAATTTACGTTGTTTTCGTCCACGTCACGTCTGGGCTGTCCCTTTAAGGATCCAGTAATAAGTGCTTCGACTAGGGTGTGGCATGAAGGATCATGCAGGTGCTTCTAATTCCGAGGTTCAAGATGACATTCTGCTTACAATTCGCGGGGCTTAGCTATGGGGGTGTTCGGCTATCCTTGACAGTTTTCAGACAGCATGGGGGAGTGCCTGTACGTGAGGTGGGGGCTATTCTTACTGCCAAAATCATAGAACATAAAGAGGTTTATGTTCGTCGCAATTTCGTAAAATGCCTTAGGTGTAATCAATTTTAGTATCATAATCCAGGGATAAACACTAAAATCACAGGCTTGATATCTTAGGATTTGCTCATGCGATGGAGGCCAAGCAAGTTCTTGTAAGTACACGATTTTTGCCCAGCCTTGGCATGCTATTGCTAATTTGGTCAAAAAGACGCTGGAGGACAAACTCGCCGCGTTGGAAGCAAAGATCGCGATTCTGGAAAAGAGACATGATGAACTTCACCAACGAATTTTCACAGTGACAGAGAACTCGTCTGGGAAAGCAAATGAAGTTGCCCAGGTGCGTATTGCTATATGCCATAAATGCGTTACATAGGTTTGTCCGATTTATCGTACTAATTAATTCAGCTTACCATTGTTACAAACGGAGACTTAAGGAAAGAAGATGTAATGGAGATGCAAATCTACTATGATGACGAGTAAACTGACCTGAAAGACATCCGCAGAGAAGACTCCTACTGGTCCAGTCTCCCGTGCCAGGGTCCTCCTGAACAAGCCAGACCCTGAAACCGGAGAGAGAAAAGACCAGCTTCCAAGTGACTCATCTCCTGCTATTACACGAGACACTTCGCACGCGTTCACATTACGCAAGAACTTCTATCAAAATGAAGGAAATGACGGAGAGATTGAGATAAACGACCTCGGCCTATGGAAGTTACTGAAAGATCTGCTTCGTCACTATCCCTATCACACGTTTCAAGGTGATCCTGTTACCCTGTATTCTCCCTATGAGCCGCTCATCCTGAACTGGGAGAAGCTGGAGTCCGCTGCAATGACACCACCTAACGCCGGGGAAGATGAGCAAGCCCGGGCGGATTTGAAGCTTCTTCTGGACACCATCCTTAGTGGATCTGGTGATGCGAAACTAGACAAATTCTTCAGAACACGCGCGTCCAATAGGGAACAAAAGACCGTAACCTTCGAGACGCTTTGGACAATATTTCCTCCCGGCACTATCGTTTACGGAAAACCATTCCAGAAGGAAGATCAGCTTTTTATTGTTCAGGATAATCGCGCAACATGGCCTGATATCTCCCGTCGCAACCCTACATGGGGACTCGATGCCTGGACTTATGATTGGAATGGAAAGGTATTCGGGCGAAAGTGCCTAAGACTCGACTTTGAGCAATTTGAAGGACATAAACCAATCACTTCACTTCCCTATTATCCTTTTGAGCTTCATGAGAATCGCGAGGTTATTGAAAGTCAATTGAAAAGACGCGGAATGAAATATCGAGAGTTCTGTACTGCCAAACGAGGGCAGCGAATGTTCAAGTACAATGGAGAAGCAATCTTTGGTAAGAAAGGGTTCTCTGGAGTTCAGGGTGACGATGATCAGGTTGGTTAATCAACGAAGAAATACTCATAAATTAGTGCTCATGTTCATAGGAAACGGAGGATGGGTTATCACGTTCAGGCCTCGACTTTAAAACCGGATCTGGCGGGAAATCGTTAAATGTAAGTATAGTACCGAAGCCTTATCAAGAAAAGGAACTAACTTCGTTCTAGATTGATAGCACAGTCATGGTGGACTTCGAATCCTATTTCCGTTATGGTCCTGCAGTTGCCCGAGTGGGAGAGCTGGTGCCAGATGAGGAAAATGTCGAATGTGACTGTCAAGATTGCCGGGAGAATGTTGAACTGGCAGCCTCGTATAGGGTGAAATACGATAAAGCCACCGGTCAAGAAGATGACTGGGAAGATGAGCAATACATGTTGTGTCCCCCAAGGGTACTTGGGTATATCCTGCGGGATAAACAATGGGCTCAGCTTCAGGTCACTTTGATCGACGAGATACCAATGGAGGATAACATTAATGCTTGGACTTCTAAGTTGCAGCTCGCTGGAGAAAAAGGTGGAGCAAATATCAAAAAGCTCCTGATGAGTCTTGTAAAGAATCACGGATCCGCAGAACCAACGTCGGGAAAGGATCATTACCAGATGAACGATATAGTCGTTAACAAAGGAAAGGGCCTTGTAATACTCCTTTACGGTTAGCATTCCAAATTTCCACCTGAAACATTCACTTCTAACTTCTATCACATCAGGGCCTCCTGGTGTTGGCAAGACATCCACAGCGGAGACAGTTGCAATTGCTGCGCGCAAGCCCCTATTTTCTGTCAGCGTGGCAGATGTGGGTACTAAAGCAAAGAATGTGGAAGCAAATCTGGCAAAGATCTTCGACTTGGCCACAACGTGGGAAGCTGTTCTTCTCATGTGAGTTTTGCTACATTAAAAAGTCAAATATTTTGAGCTAATAGGAGACGTAATAGTGATGAGGCCGATGTTTTCTTGGAGAGTCGAGGGAAAGGTCCTGGAAGCAATACAGAAAGGAATGCTTTGGTCTCAGGTAAATAAGTCCAGAATAAACTTGGTATCAAGAGCACAACTGACTAGCACAGTATTTCTTCGGGTCCTCGAATATTACAAAGGTGAGATGTAATTTTAAAAAACCCCCCCATCGCGCTATCAGTAACACTAATCTTTTCAGGAATCCTAGTGCTCACAACTAACCAAATTGCACAATTTGACGTCGCTGTGCAATCTCGTATTCACATCGCTATTAAATACGAGAAACTAGATAAAGTCCAAACTCTGGCTATCTTCAGGCAATTCTTAGAACAGTTGAAGGGTCAAGGCCTTGTCAAAAATATGGACGGTATTCTTGATTGGCTTGAAGATGATGTGTGGAGTATTGGCTTTGACGGGCGACAAATCCGCAATATCATGTCATCGGCGCTTAGCTTGGCACGAGCCGATCATAGAACTCAGCTCGAGAAGAATGATATAAAAATGGTAGCAGGTATTGTCAAGGACTTCAAGAATGACTTTAGATCTCAGTACGAGAAGTACATAAACGATCAGAAGGGGTTGATAAGCTGAGAGAATAGGATATATATCTTAACCTGTGGGCGTAGGAATTTCTAATGTTGAAGTTTTGGTTGAATAAGGTGGCCTGGAGTTGAATTCTCCTAGATATACAGTATAAAATACAAATTTCCATTGCTCAAAGTGCTTAGCTCCTTGCAGCTTTCAAGGATCTTGGACCTTAATTATGATCTTACCCCGTGCTCTTTTAGTTAACATCCGGCCATACGCCTATCCCACTTCAGTATTTCTCTTTCCCAGTTTTTAAGAAAATAAATCAATAGAAAATTCAAACATACTCTCAAAGCTTCCTCCATACTCCAAGATGAATCGACCGCAATCTCAAAGCAATCCTCCTCTGCCAATTCCGCCAATTTATCCAGGCCAGGGAGCGACGCGAGTGCAGTAATTTGTACATATGGTCTGTCAACACCTCCAAGCAGGCGTGGCCATAGCATGTTTTGAAGCATGCAACTGGAGGCGTACAGTAAACTGGAAATGAAGTACGATGCGAATGCTATACCTACGGTGACGAATAGCTTTGCCGGGCGCAAGACAGAATGGGGAGTGAGTGAAGAGTTTTTGGACACCATAGGCGTCGATTATAACGTCGAAGGGGTCTTTTGAGTATTTCGTTGCCATGAACTTGTGTACGGGTGCGTTTGCTACGTAATCGATTACCTAGACAACACATGAGCATGAGGTCTGATTTTAATGCAACCAGCCCCATAGAATATTGGAGCCCATTAAATTAGGAATTAGCTCCTAACTATCTGAGAGTATTCAATAGATTCTAAAATACATGCCTCATCAACACCCAACTCCTTCACCATCTCAACATTACCTCCTGAACAAATCACCACTACTATCCCTCCTCACCCACAGCTTAGCGAACTGAACAACAATCGATCCAACATCTCCACTAGCAACAATAACAAGAACTCTATTCCCCTTCTGTATCTTTGCACTATCCATCAGTACTAGAGCCGTACAACCCGAAACACCAAACCCAAGGATTCCTACATAGCTGTGGCTCATCTTACAAAGCCCCAGTAATCTAGAGAAATACAGTAAGCTCAAGCATTGTTCCAATACATGCGATAGTTAATTTACAGCAGGCGGAAGCGCAGATCTTGAGGGAAATGTTCATACCATTAAAGTTCAATGCAACCTGTTCTTTAGTCGGGCCATTGCTCGCTCCGAATCAAACCAGTTGGATCTCGACGGTCTCTACCTTCCCAAATTCTTCCACCATCCCAATATCAAAAATCATGCCCTTTCCAATCCTGTGGTATTGTCGTAATCCACAACGAGCCACAAACAGAACATTTGCAAGAAGATACCCGTCAATCAGCTTCCAGATTCCGCGGCTACCTTTGCTTTCATGCACAGATACCAACACGGCTTCCACCATGCTCCGTTCGTAACTCTCGAACTGCTTCCTCGCTTCCGGCCGATTGATGCTAGCCTGTCTCTTCCCTCGCTGCTGAGCCTGAAACTAGGCAGTTTTGACACTTTATGATGTCTCGCCTTGAAAGTGAACGAAGGACCAGACTTGGTTGTTAAACATGTATCCATGAAATGATCGTGAGCCTTTCGATCGTCAAGCCTCCTCTCCAATCGGTATGCCAACTCTCGTATCAGCTTCGATGTCGTGCAAAAATTACGCTTGGCCTCGACCAGCCAACATGACAAGGAAGATTGCTACCATGCGTAGTCCTGATAGAACACCTGGAGTGAAACCGCTCCCACACCTCTTCTCTCCCTTATATCACGATCGTCAAACTCCCTCCCTTGCCATCGCCGTCTCGTGCCTATGGTATCAGCTAGGATTCCGCCCACCTGTGGTCATTTCCCTGAGGTCTCAACCGCTTCTAGTTACCACTTCTTGCATCGACAAGCGCCTTCAACTCGTAATATCTGCAAGTCTGCCGTGCACTGTGAACATTTCAGTTGCCGTCCGAATC
>Ga0335075_10017757_pt1 | contig 10571 bp, 5 predicted proteins | sample Lox_Sample_24_FD_206723 | JGI IMG/M metagenome (GOLD analysis project Ga0335075, IMG submission 206723) | Soil microbial communities from Loxahatchee National Wildlife Refuge, Florida, United States - Lox_Sample_2.4 | ecosystem: Environmental > Terrestrial > Soil > Wetlands | place: USA: Florida... | reverse complement strand
CACGTCCACGACTTGGTGTGCTCTGTACCGCCCGCCCCCAACTGGTTCAACGTCGACGGTCCGCCGGTAGGAGGCGAGCGGCCCTTCAGCCTGGCTGAACGAGGCGCACCAGCCCTCACCTCCGGTGTCCTCCGCCCTCATCACCGGGCTGCTGTCGACGGCTTCGAGCACGAGACCGCGGCGAGGCGAGGTGAGCGCCGCCACCGAACTCCCGTCCAGGACGAGTTCGGCGGTTATCCGGGTCATTTCAAGCGCAGGTTGATCTCGACGGCCGAGCCGGTACCCGGCAGTTCACCGTGACGGCGCGGCCAGCGGAGCCGACGCCGAGCCCGGGCCGAACGACTGGTAGAGCTGGGCAAACGCGGCCGTGGCATCGACGAGCTGGCTGATGCTGACCCACTCGTCCACGCCGTGCGCCTGCGCGATGTTGCCGGGACCGCACACCACGGCCGGGATGCCGGCCTGGTTCCGGACGAACCGGGCGTCGGTCGTGAACGTCATACCTATAACGTCCGGCCTGAAGCCGGTGACCGACTCGACCGATTGCCGGACCAGCTCGGCGAAGGGGTGCTCCGGGCTCATCTCGCTGCCCTCCCCGTAGTCGAACACTTCGATCTCGTACTCGACGCCCTCCAGGCCCGCCGATTTGACCCGGCGGCGGAGGCCGGCCAACGCCTCGTCCAGGCTCGTACCGGGCAGCAACCGGCGGTCGAAGCCGATGCGCGCCTCCTCGGCCACCACGTTGAAAGCGGTCCCCCCGTGGAACTTCCCCATGTTGGCCGTCGGGGTACCGAGCAATGGGTGCTCGGGGTCGCCGAAGTCGGCCGCGTGCAGCGCGACGACGAGCTGGGCACCGTGTTCGACGGCGGAGACGCCTTCTCGCGGCCGGCTCCCGTGACCGGGCCGGCCTTTCACGATTATGTCGCCTTGCAGCAGGCCTCTCTCGGCCACCGAGACGGCCAGCGACGTTGGTTCGGGGACGATACAGGCGTCACCCTGGAGCAGTCCCGACTCCATGAGGACGCGGGTACCGAGGCCACCACCTCGTTCTTCGTCAGCCACAAACTGGAAGACAAGGTCGCAGCCCGGCTCGTGACCGGCGGCTTCGAGCGTGCCGAGGGCGCAGATGGCGGCGGCGATCCCCCCTTTCATGTCGGCGCTGCCCCGGCCGTAGAGCCGGTCATCGGTCACCTCGGGGCCGAAGGGGGGGCGAGCCCAGCCCGCCGCCACCGCCGGCACCACGTCGGTGTGGCCGTTCACGATTAGCGTGGGCCGGCGGCCCGTGGCGCCCGTTTCACCCGTGACCGGCCCGGTGCCCGGAGAGGGCAGACGAGCTATGAGGGAAAGCCGTCCGGGGGCGGGCTCGACGCTCTCCCATTCCGGTCGCCAGGGGGCCAACGCCTGGCGCAAGACATCCTCGACGGCGGCTTCGTTGCCCGGAGGGTTCGACGTGTCGACGGCGACAAGATCTCGGGTCAGCCGGGTCAACTTTTCGACGTCGACGTAGTCCCGCACCTCACGAGAGTACCGGCATCTGCTGCCGGCCACGGTGCGACCGGAGCCCAACTCGAAAAGCCGAGCGACTTTCGTACCTGGCGAGACTTCTCGAAGCTACGAAGATTTGGCCCAGGCGACCAGGCCCATTTCTTCCGGCCGCGGCAGGTCGGCGTGAGACGGCATGGCCCGCACCGTGAACCCGTGGCGACCGGCGACGTCGCACCCGAAGCCGCCTTTCCAGACGCTGACCCCCGGAGCCTCTCCGGGCCGCTCGAGCTCCATCCGCACCACCTGCCAATGGGCCAGGTCGTCGTTGGCCGTCACCGGCCCGTGCAGGAGCTCCACCGACACCTCTTTGGGGGACAGGTCGCCCAGGGCAACCTCGGCCGTGGCATTCATGGTGGCGCCGAGGTCCGTCACCAGAGAGGTCGAGTCGATGTCGACGGACAAGATGGCCACCTGCGCCCAGTCCGCGTGAACTCGCTTCTTCCACTCGGCCAGGTCTTTGGCTTTGGCGTAGCCGCGAGCGCTGAGCGTGTCCGCCCGTGCCGCCATGGGCTCGTACATCTGGGTCACGTAGTCGCGGACCATGCGCGACGCCTGCACACGCGGCCCCAGGCTGCTCAAAGAATCCTTGATGCGGGCCACCCACTGACGGGGGAAGCGGTCGCCAGCCCGGTCGTAGTAGAGAGGGATGACCTGCCGTTCCAGGATCTCGAACAGGCTGTTGGCCTCGACCTCGTCCCGGCGCTGGACGTCGCCGTAAGACTCGGCGGACGCGATCTGCCATCCGTTCTTGCCGTCGAACATCTCGTCCCACCAACCGTCGAGCACCGAACAGTTGAGCGCCCCATTGAGGGCCGCTTTTTGCCCGCTGGTGCCGCTGGCCTCCAGAGGCCGGCGGGGGTTGTTCAGCCAGACGTCGCAGCCCTGGATCAGCATCCGGGCCACCGCGATGTCGTAGTCCTCGATGAACGCCGTCCGGTGGCGCACCGATGGCTCGCCCGTGAACTGGAGCAGCTCGCGGATCATTTCCTTGCCGAGGTCGTCCGCCGGGTGCGCCTTGCCGGCGAAAATGATCTGGACGGGCCGCTTGGAGTCGAGCAGGAGCGCTTTCAGGCGGTCAGGTTGAGACAAGAGAAGCGTGGCCCGCTTGTAGGAGGCGAAACGGCGGGCGAAGCCGATAGTGAGGACGGTGGGGTCGAGAGCCTCGTCGGCCCAGGCCGCATCGATCGGGGACACACCCCTCTCCAGGAGGGCCCCCTTCAGCCTGGCCCTGACGAACCCGACCAGCGCCTCTTTGCCCTGCTCTCGCGCCCGCCACAACTCGTCGTCGCGCGCTTCGGATATGCGCGCCCAGTCGGCCAAGCCGGCCTCTTCCCAGGAAGGGTTGACGTACTTGGTGAACAGGTCGCTCAGCGCCGGTGAGACCCAGGTGCGGCCGTGCACCCCGTTGGTGACCGACCCGATCGGGACTTCCTCCACCGGTACCGAGGGGAACAGCTGCTGGAACATCAGCCGGCTGGTGTGCCCGTGGAGCTTAGAGACGCCATTGGACATGCTGGCCAGGCGCAGGCCCATCACAGCCATGTTGAACGGCGCATTGGTGGGTTCCCCCGGAGCATGGCCGAGCGCCATCAGGTCGTCGATCCCGACCCCGCACTCGTGGGCCCACCCGGAGAAGTACTTTTCCATGAGCTCGGCCGGGAACCTGTCGATGCCCGCCGGAACCGGGGTGTGGGTGGTGAATATGGTCCCGGCCCGGTTGGCCTCGATCGCCTCGGAGAAGGACAGCCCGTTGCCGGTCACCAGCTGGCGGATCCGTTCCAGGCTGAGGAAGCCGGCGTGACCCTCGTTGGAATGGAATATCTGGGGCCGTTCGTGCAGTGCCTCCAGTGCTCGCACGCCGCCTACCCCAAGCAGGATTTCCTGGCGGAGACGGTGCTCCGTACCGCCGCCGTAGAGCCGGTCCGTCACGGCCCGGAGGTCGTCAGTGTTCTCGTCGATGTTGGCGTCGAGCAAGTACAGCTTGACCCGGCCGACGTACGCCACCCAGAGCTGAGCGATGAGCGCTTGCCCGGCCAGGTCGACCGTGATCCTGGTGCTGTCCACCGATGTGAGGGCCATGGCGTTCGGGTCCATCACCGGGTACCGCTCCTCTTGCCACCCATCGGCGTTGAGGCGTTGCCGGAAATAGCCCTCCCGGTAAAGGAGGCCGACGCCGACCATCGGCACCCCGAGGCTGCTGGCCGCTTTGAGGTGGTCGCCGGCCAGAATGCCGAGCCCCCCCGAGTACTGGGGGAGAGCCTCCGCGATGCCGAACTCGGGCGAAAAATAAGCCACTTTGGTGAGCGAGGAGCGCCCCCGGTCCTGGAACCAGCGCGGGACCGTCATGTACCGGCGCAAATCGGCGTGTATCTCTCCGAGGAAGGACATGAAGGCGTTGTCCCTGGCCAGCGCGTCGAGGCGTTCCCTGGCCACCAGCGAGAGGACCTGGACGGGGTCGTGCTGGGTGCGTTCCCAGAGGTAAGGGTCGACCCAGCGGAAGACGTCGCGGGTCCTGTCGTCCCACGACCATCTGAGGTTGAACGCCAGTTCTTGAAGGGGGGCCAACGGCTCGGGCAGCCGTGCCCGGACGGTGAAGCTCCGGAAGGCTTTCATTCTTCGGCCAACGTACCAAGGTGGCGGCGCCGCGTTCCGGGCGACCGTGCATGCAGCCCCGCCGGCGCCAGTTCCCTCCCGGTGCCGAGGTACCGCAAGGCCGGTAGCGTGGGGCGCGTGACGACTGACGACGTCCGCGCCCAGCCCCGAAGGCGGCCCGTCCCCGCTGCTCCAGCGGCTGCGGGAGAGCGCAAACGGGGAGCGGGGAAGGCTTCGCTCGAGCGCATCGTGATCGAGGACGTGCGGCCGTCCACACCGCACGGCCGGCCGGCCAAGGCGGTAGTGGGGGAGCTGACTCCCGTGACGGCGAACATATTCAAAGAGGGCCATGACGTCCTGGCCGCGAGAGCGCTCCTGCGCCGGGGGGGCCAGGTGGTGGCCACCAGCACGCTGACCAACACCGGCAACGACGAATGGGCCGGCGCCCTGAGACCGCTTGACGCCGGCGCCCACGACGTGGTGATAGAGGCGTGGACCGACCGCTACGCCACCTGGGCCCACAAGGCGGCGGTCAAATTGGCCGCCCGCCAGGACGTGAGCACAGAACTGGCGGAGGCGGTGGTGCTCTTGTCCGAGGCATCCGGCAACGGCAAGGCACCAGGCGGCGCGGCCAGGGCCGGGGAAATGAGCCAGGCCGACGACCAGGTGGCCAGCGCCTTGGCCACGCTGAGCGCGGGTGATCTCGACGACGCCGACCGCATCAACGTGGCCTTGTCGGCGCAGGTGGCCCGGGCCATGGCCGGGCCGGCCCTGGCCACCGACCTTACCTCCTCGCCGCCGCTGCCGCTGTGGGCCGAACGCGAGCGGGCATCGGTCGGAGCCTGGTACGAGCTGTTCCCCCGCAGTTTCGGCGGCTTACGGGGGGCGGCGGACCAGGTCCCGCGCCTGGCCGAGCTGGGTTTCGACGTCCTGTACGTGCCTCCCGTCCACCCGATAGGGCACGCCTTCCGTAAAGGGAAAAACAATTCCCTCGAACCCGGGCCGGGGGATCCAGGTAGCCCGTGGGCCATCGGCTCGGAGGCGGGTGGGTTCACGTCGCTCCACCCGGACCTCGGGACATTCGACGATTTCGACTTCCTGGTCCGAACCGTTCAAGAGCACGGGATGGAACTGGCCATGGATTACGCCCTGAACTGCTCGCCGGACCATCCCTGGGTCAGCGAGCACCCTGAATGGTTCCACCACCGCCCCGATGGCACCATCGCTTATGCCGAGAACCCGCCCAAAAAGTACCAGGACATATACCCGCTCAATTTCTGGCCGGCCGCCGAGGCCGACCGGGTGGCGTTGTGGCAGGCGTGCAAGGAGATAATCGAGTTCTGGTCGGACCGTGGCGTGCGCATTTTCAGAGTGGACAACCCGCATACAAAACCGTTCGCCTTCTGGGAATGGATGATAAACGCGCTGAGGGAGGAAAAGCCTGACCTGGTGTACCTGGCCGAAGCCTTTACCCGGCCCAAGATCATGGCCCGTCTGGCCGAGGTCGGGTTCTCGCAGAGCTATACGTATTTCACGTGGCGCGTCAGCCAGTTCGGGCCGGAAGGTATCCGGACTTACGTGGAGGAGCTGGCCCGCACCGGCTTGTCCGACTATATGCGGCCTAACTTCTGGCCCAACACGCCCGACATCCTTTCCGACCCGCTTCGGGGCGGGCCGCCTTCGGCCTTCGCCCTGCGCTATATCCTGGCCGCCACTTTGTCACCTTCGTACGGCGTCTACAGCGGCTACGAACTGTGCGAGAACGTGCCCGCGTCCGCTGATAACGAGGAGTACCTCAATTCGGAGAAGTACGAGATCAAGCGCAGGGATTTCTCCCGGTCCGGCTCACTGGCCCCATTGTTCGGCGCCGTTAATTCGGTCCGCCGCCGGCACCGCGCATTTGCCTCGCTGCGGACGGTACATTTCCTGGCCACTGACAACCCCAACATAGTCGCGTTCTCGAAAACGGCCGACGACGGGAGCGATCCCGTCATCGTGGTCGTGACGCTGGATCCCTACACGACGCAGGAATCCACCATTCACCTGGACATGCCTTTCCTGGCCGAGCACGCCGCCAGCTGGTTGGAGGTCCACGACGAGCTGTCCGGGGAGACGTACAGTTGGGGGCTGCACCCTTACGTCAGGTTCGACCCTTGGCGCCGGGTGGCCCACATACTGGCCGTGCGAGCCTACCTCTGACACGATAAAGGCGAGGTGACCTTTGGCAAGAGCGAGGCCCGTTTCGGGTACGGCCAGCAAGGACGTCCACTGGTACCAGAGAGCCGTATTTTACGAGGTGCTCGTAAGGGGTTTCTTCGACTCGAACGACGACGGCACCGGCGACATCCCGGGCCTGATAAGCAAGCTCGACTATATCCAGTGGCTGGGCGTCGACTGCATCTGGCTGCTCCCGTTTTACGAATCCCCTTTGCGGGACGGCGGGTACGACATTTCCGACTACTGGACGGTGCTGCCTGAATACGGCCAGGTCGCCGACGTCGCCCAGCTGGTCGACGAGGCCCACCGCCGCGGCATACGGGTAATTGCCGACCTCGTAATCAACCACACCAGCGACCAGCACCCGTGGTTCCGTGAGTCCCGTCAGGACCGGACCAACCCGAAGGCTGATTGGTATGTGTGGAGCGACGACGACCAGCGCTACCGGGATGCCCGGATTATCTTTGTCGACACCGAAAAGTCCAATTGGGAATGGGACCCCCAGCGGGGCCAGTACTACTGGCATCGTTTTTTCGCCCACCAGCCCGACCTCAATTTCGACAACCCGGAAGTGGCCGACACGATGCTCGACGTCGTTCGGTACTGGCTCGACATCGGCCTGGACGGCTTCCGGCTCGACGCCGTGCCGTACCTTTTCGAGCGGGACGGGACCGACGGGGAAAACCTGCCCGAAACCCACGACTACTTGAGGAGGCTGCGCAAGGAAGTCGACTCGCTGTACCCGGGCAAAGTGCTGTTGGCCGAAGCCAACCAGTGGCCCGAAGATGTCGTCCATTACTTCGGCGATGGCGACGAGTGCCATATGTGCTTTCACTTCCCGCTCATGCCGCGCATGTTCATGGCCGTCCGCCGGGAACAGCGGTACCCGATCACAGAGATACTGGCCCGGACGCCGCCCATCCCGGAGGGGTGCAGCTGGGGGATATTCCTGCGCAACCACGACGAGTTGACGCTCGAGATGGTGACAGACGAAGAACGGGACTATATGTGGTCCGAGTACGCCAAGGACCCTCGCATGAAGCGCAACATCGGTATTGGCCGGCGCTTGGCCACGCTGGTGGACAACGACAGGCGGGTGGCCGAACTGCTCCATTCCCTCCTGTTCAGCCTGCCCGGTTCGCCCGTGCTTTATTACGGCGACGAGATCGGCATGGGGGACAATATTTACCTCGGGGACCGGGACGGCGTGCGCACCCCGATGCAGTGGGCCCCCGACCGCAACGCCGGGTTCTCCCGGGCCGATTTCGCCCAGCTGTACCTGCCCCCGCTCATGGACCCGGTGTACGGCTTCCAGGCCGTCAACGTCGAGGCCCAGATGCGCAACCCGAGCTCGCAGCTGCACTGGATGCGCCGGATGCTCGAGGTGCGGCGCCAGCACCCGGTCTTCGGCACGGGCGGCATCGAGATCGTCTCCACTGACAACCCGTCCGCACTCGCTTATATCCGCCTGTCGGACGGAGGCCACTCCGATGGCGGCCGGTCCGATGGCGGCCGGTCCGATGGCGGCCGGTCCGAGGGAGGCCGGTTCGATGGCGACGAGGCCCCCCGGTGGCCGGACGGGGACAACCTCAGTACCGGCAAGCCGCTCACTCCCGATGGGTCGGGCGGTCCGGCCGACATCGTGCTCTGCGTGAGCAACCTGTCCCGTTTCGCTCAGCCGGCCCAGTTACCACTCCAGCGGTGGGAGGGTATGTCCCCTATAGAGCTGTTGGGCCGGACCCCGTTCCCGCCGATCGGTGAGCTGCCGTATTTCGTGACGCTCCCACCCTATGGCTTCTATTGGTTTGGTTTAGTGGCGGGGCCGCCCAGTCCCACAGGAGATTGACGATGGACCAAGACGCATTGTTGCCGTGGACGCCGCCTCCCGAGCTGCTCACGTACATGGGCCCGTACCTGGCCGGCCGGCGCTGGTACGCCGGCGACGCCCCGCCGGCCTCGCTGAGCGTGGTCGACTCGGGCTGCCTGGCCGAACTCAACGGCTCGGCCCGGCTGCTGTGGGCGATAATCGAGGCCGACGGCCAGGCCTACCAGCTGATAATCGCCGAGCGGCCCACCATGGACAGTGCCGGCCATCTGCAGGGCCAGGAAAATGCCTTGATCGGCGTCATCGGTGACCGCGTCTACTACGGCGCCAGCATCGACAGCGAAATGGCCCTCGCCCTTCTGCGGGCGGCCAGCGGCGGCCTCGAAGATGCCGAACGGGCACGCCGGCTGGCGGCCGAGCAGTCCAATACGTCCCTCGTCTACGACGACCGCCTGATACTGAAGCTGTTCCGGCGCCTATCTCCCGGGGCCAACCCGGACGTGGAGGTGACCGAGGCATTGGCCCGGACAGGGTTCAGCCACATCGCCGTCCCGCTCGTGCGCTGGCAACGTGACGGCCGTGACCTGGCCTTTGGGCAGCAGTACCTGGTCGGCGGCACGGACGGCTGGGCGCTGGCGCTGACCTCTCTGAGGGACTTCTACGCCGCCGCCACTTCCGAGAACCCCACCAGCCCGGCCATGTCCGGTGGCGATTTTGCCGCCGAGGCGTACCGGCTGGGCCAGATGACCGCCGACATGCACCTGGCTATGGCCGAGGCGTTCGGTATGTCCGAGGGCCATTTCGCCGCCCACTGGCCGGCTCTGATCGCGTCGATCGAAGAGCGGGTCGATGACCTCAGCCCGGAGCTGGTCAGTTCGGCCAAGCCGCTGCTCACCCGGCTGGCTGACGTGCACGACCCGGGGCCTGCCATCCGCGCTCACGGCGACTACCACCTGGGCCAGGTCATGCGGTCTGACAACGGGTGGTACGTCCTGGACTTCGAGGGCGAACCCCACCGCTCGCTGGAGGAACGGCAGCGGCCCGTTTCCGTGCTGAAGGACGTGGCCGGAATGCTCCGGTCCCTCCAGTACGCATCGCGGTTCGCGCTCAGAGAGCGGGCCGACAACGACCCCGTCCTCCTGGAGCAGTTGGCCCGGGCGTGGGAGGACCGCAACGGCGCCGCCTTCCTGCGTGGCTACTACGACACCAAAGGGATTGAAGACATCCTGCCGGCCCACCCGGCCGACCGTGAAGCAGTCCGGGTGGCCTTCGAGCTGGACAAGGCCCTCTACGAGCTGGCCTACGAAGAGTCATACCGGCCGGACTGGGTGCCGATCCCCCTTGCCGCCCTCCGGCGCCTGCTGTCCGAGCCCGTCGAAAACATCCTGGTGGGGCCGGTCGAACCGGACGATGAGGACGCGACAGGTGAGGAGCCGGACTACTGAGGAGATAAATCCAACTATGACCAACACCGACGCACCCACGACGGATGTGGCCCAGACCGATGAGGCCCAAACAGAGGCCGGCAAGCCCGCTGCCGGCAAGACGGGTACGGGCAAGACCGATGCCGGAAAGACTGATACCGCCACGACTGATGCCGCCGCGACTGATGCAGGCCGTACCGGGACCTCGAAACGGAAGGCGTCATCTCAAGCTGGCGTGGACACGCCGGCCGGCCTGGATCGTCGCCAGATAGAGCTCCTGGTGCAGGGCCGTCTCCACGACCCCCATTCACTGCTCGGTCGTCATGGAGGGTTGGTGAGGGCGTTCCGGCCAGGTGCCGGCGAGATGTACCTCCTTGTGACCGGCCCCGGCCCCGACCGGCCGGTCATAAAGCGGTTGGCGATGCGCCAGGTCCACCCGGCCGGGTTGTGGGAGACCGGTCTCGACCCCACCGCCGCCGGTTACCGGCTGGAGGCGATCTACGGCGGGCCCGGCTCGCCCGGCTACGTCTTCGACGATCCCTACCGGCTATGGCCCACACTTGGGGACCTCGACCTCCACCTGTTCAACGAGGGCCACCACCACCGCCTCTGGGAGGTCCTCGGGGCCCACCCGCGCACTCACGAAGGCGTGGCCGGCACGGCTTTCGCCGTCTGGGCGCCCAATGCCAAAGCCGTCCGGGTAGTGGGCGACTGGAACCTGTGGGACGGTCGCGTGCACCAGATGCGGATGCTGGGCAGCTCAGGGGTTTGGGAGCTGTTCATACCGGGCGCCCAGGTGGGCTCGAAGTACAAGTTCGAGCTGGTCACGGCGGACGAGCGGCTCATTTTGAAGGCCGACCCGTTCGCTTTGGCCACCGAAGTCCCGCCAGGGACCGCTTCCGTTATTGCGGAGCCACCTGCGCACAGGTGGGACGACGGCGCGTGGATGGACAAGAGGGCACAAGGCG
>Ga0335075_10017756_pt1 | contig 10571 bp, 9 predicted proteins | sample Lox_Sample_24_FD_206723 | JGI IMG/M metagenome (GOLD analysis project Ga0335075, IMG submission 206723) | Soil microbial communities from Loxahatchee National Wildlife Refuge, Florida, United States - Lox_Sample_2.4 | ecosystem: Environmental > Terrestrial > Soil > Wetlands | place: USA: Florida... | reverse complement strand
CTCTCGGCTCGCGGGCTGGACGCCGCGGCGTGCGAAAAGCTGACCGACGAGACGCTTGCGGTGCTCGAAAATCCGGACTTCGCCGCAGCCTTCGCGCCGGGCTCTCGTGCAGAGGCTGCCATCGTCGCCGATCTGCCGGAGCTTGGGCCGAATGCGCGCGTGAACGGAAGGCTCGATCGCCTGGCAGTCACCGACGGCGTTGTCCTCGCCGTCGACTTCAAAACCAACCGCCCGGCGCCCAGGCTGGTGAGCGAAGTGGAAACGCTCTACCTTGCGCAGATGGCGCTCTATCGCGCCGCCCTTGGCAAAGTCTTTCCGCAGCACAGGATCGATTGCGCACTCGTGTGGACCGAAGGTCCGGCGCTGATGCCGCTGCCGGCCGAAATCCTGGATAGGGAGCTTGCCCACATTGCCGCTCGCCTTGACCGGGCGGGAACCGGTTCCTAAATCTGGCCGGACACGCTCACCGGGATGTTTCCATGCCGCCGCTCAAGATTTCCGACTCCAGCTTCGAGACCGATGTGCTGAAGGCGGCGAAGCCTGTTGTCGTGGATTTTTGGGCGGAATGGTGCGGTCCTTGCCGCATGATTGCCCCGGCGCTTGAAGAACTCGCCACCGAACTTCAGGACAAGGTCACTATCGCCAAGCTCAATATTGACGAGAGCCCGCAGACGCCAAGCAAATACGGTGTGCGCGGCGTGCCGACGCTGATGATCTTCCGCGACGGCCAGGTCGCGGCTAGCAAGGTGGGCGCCCTGCCCAAATCCAAAATCCGGGAATGGATCGAAGCCTCGATCGCGAGCCCTGCCCAGTCGTTCGCTGTCCGTTCATAACGAACCTGCCGCAATGCCTGGAAAGCTTTTGTCCACATTTTTGTTTTGACTGTTGCAGACGAATCATTGCTTTCGCAGGCATGATCGCGCAATATCCGGGTGGGCGAAGCGGCGGGAACCGAAACAAACCCCCTTGAGTAAGGTCCTCGGAGCATACTGTCGCTTCGCCCTTTTCCTTCAGCTCTACTCCCGGTGGAAGTCTTGCCCGGCGCTTATTCCGCAGCGGCGACAGCCGGAATGCGCGCCGCGGAGATGATGGCACGAATGAACAGTCGAAAGACCTCCATGGCCGCAGCCTTCGCCTGTTCGAAATCCTGGCGCACCTCGTCATTAGCTTCGAGCACGCTCAAAAAGCGCGGCCATAAGCCCTTGCCCTGGCCGTGGCGGAGAAAACGCGTGGCCGTGGACAGCCGGAGCGTGTGCAAAAGCAATGATGCATCCAGACGGGACCCCTCCAGCGCATAGGCTGCGCCGAGAAGCTGTGCCGGCGCACGGTAGCCCGGAACGTCGAGAAATTCGCATCGCTGTGTGATCTGGCGCAAATCCGCCTTCAGGTCGAAGCGGCGTGCCCGCAGGTCCCAATCCGGCAATACATTTCCGATTCCGGATATTTCGAGCCGCTTCTCGAGCGGGATAATGACCGCCGCCTGACCGGCGAGGAAGCGGGCATAGCCCTCAAAGCCTCGCGCAAGCATGGCCTCCCCGATTTCATCGAACTCGGCATGCAGGTTCGCCGTCGCTTCGCGCAACTTCTCGCGAATGCTGTCGCATCCATTCTTGATCGTCATGATGAACTCCCCGCATCAGTCACACCGGACCGGATAGGCGAACGTCCAGGCTGCGACGGTCGTTCCGACGCAGACCAGCGATCTTGCGGATTGCTTAAGTCATTGTTTCACCGGCTTTCATCATTTTCCGTATCACCCATGCCCGCAATTTTCTCTTCCGGTACAATCCAGTCGAACGTCACAAGATATCTGGCAACGCGCCGGGCAGCGCTTGTGAGTCCGGCGCTCCCAGCTCCCGTTGAAATGAGGCCAGGCGGTCTTTCCGGAAATTGGCAAGCAGGGCAGGTTGCGGCCGCGAAAAGCGTCGCTGAGGTTATGTCAGCTATGGTCCTACACGCAGCTTCTGTGTATCGTGGCTCGCCCAATTGGCGTTGGGCAATCTGGATGGGGTACCCCCACAGATTACAGGGGCGGCCCGGCCGGTTTTCAAGGGGTACCGGCGGGCTGCTTCATTTTAGGGGGATGCCAAAGCCGGCGGGATTTGCGCCGACATACCGCGGCTATGCGCCTGTTGAGCGCAGTGCCGGCGGAACGATTGAATCGGATTGGACATGGAAGCCGCTAATGAGCCATCGCCCGTTTTGCTTGAGAAGCGCAACGCGGAAGGTCACCGCACCATTCTGGAAGCGGGCTTTGGCAATGTACGATGCGGAAACAGTCTCCCCCACGCCGGTCCTGTAGGAAATCAGCGATCCGCCGACCGAACCCTTATACGCAACAAGAGTTCCAAGTTGACGAAAGCCGTTGAAGAGCCAATCGAGCTGTTCGGGCGTTGTGCTGTTGCGCAATTCGGGAGTTGCTTGGTGCAAAAGTTCGGCTTCGCTCCAATCTTGCGCAATGCGGGGAATTTCGGCGTCCACGAACGCCTTGCTTTCGGCATCCAGCGCCCGGCCCTTATAGGCGGCGACACCAATGGATGTGCCGCCGATTATGAGAATGCCGAGGAACAGTGCGCCTAGAATGTAAAAAAATCGCCGCATTTGAACACCCAGAGTGGTGAAACTGATGCCTGGTCACCGCCTCAGATGAGGCCGATGCCAAGGCATTGCTACCATGCGGGATATTTCATGGAAGTTACCAGCTGCCGGTAAGCGTTGCGGAATCGAGCTTCGCGCCGCGGCATTGGTAGAGGATGGGAAGCATGGAGCGGCGAAAATTTGGTCCCGAATGCCGCGAGGTCGCTGTGATCGGGCAGGGGAGTTGGAATCTGGAACAATCGGATCGCGCGTCCGCTATTGCTGCTTTGCAGCGTGGCCTTGAGCTGGGGATGAATCATGTCGACACGGCCGAGATGTATGGGTCGGGAGAAGCCGAGGAGCTGATCGCCGAAGCGATCGCAGGCCGGCGCGACGAAGTGTTCCTGGTCTCCAAGGTACTTCCCGAAAATGCCTCGCTCAGCGGAACCGTTGCCGCCTGCGAACGCTCGCTCGCGCGTCTGAAGACCGATCGGCTGGATTGTTACCTGTTGCATTGGCGCGGCCGGCACCGGCTGGCGGACACGATTGCCGCCTTCGACTCGTTGCTGCGTGCCGGAAAGATTCTAAGCTGGGGCGTCAGCAATTTCGATATTGCAGATCTCGGCGACGCTTTGGCCATTGCCGGAGAAGGCCGCATCGCCTGCAACCAGGTACTCTATCACCTGCAGCAGCGCGCGATCGAACACGACGTCATTCCATTGTGCGAGCTGCACCGGATCGCCGTCACGGCCTACAGTCCGTTTGGCAGCGGGCGCTTTCCCGCGGGCGGCAGCAGAGGTGGCCGCGTCCTCGCCGAAATCGCGCATGAACATGACGCGACATCGCGCCAGGTGGCGCTCGCGTTTTTGACGCGGCGCAAATCGGTATTTGCTATTCCAAAGGCGTCCGCCACGCAGCATGTCGAGGAGAACGCTGGGGCCGGCGATTTGAACCTGTCGCAATCCGATATTGCCCGCATCGACGCGGCATTCCCGCGTAGCCCTCGCAGGCGTGAACTGCCGACATTGTAGCTGTCGCGCATTTGCGACGGGAATGCGCACCGCGGCCGAATCGCAATCCTTCGTGGCCATGCCTATATCTGCGCGGTTGTGGCCAAGGCTTTGAGCGCGAGGGAGATTGTGATGTCCAAAATGCGTGCGATGGTCGCGGCCGGGCCCGGGAAAGGGTTTCGCCTGGAAGAGCGTGAATTGCCGGCACCGGGCCGTCACGAGGTTCGCGTCCGCGTGCAGGCCTGCGGTGTTTGCCACAGCGATTCGGTGACTGTCGAAGGGCTTATGCCCGGGCTTGTCTATCCGCGCATCCCCGGTCACGAGGTCATCGGCGTGGTCGAGGCGCTTGGGCCGGATGTGGATGGCTGGGAAGCCGGCACGCGGGTGGGCGTTGGCTGGTTTCCCGGCGCCTGCGGCTGGTGTGGCCATTGCCGGCGCGGCGACAGTTTCGCCTGCGAAAACATCAAGGGGGCAACCGGCGTGACGCGGGATGGCGGTTACGCCACGCACATGCTGGCGCTCGCGTCGGCCTTGGCGCATGTTCCGTCGGATCTTGACTCCGTCGAATCCGCGCCGCTTCTTTGCGCGGGCATCACGACGTTTAACGCGCTCCGCCATTGCGGCGCTGCTCCGGGCGATCTCGTTGCGATCCACGGCGTGGGCGGGCTTGGCCATCTTGGCATCCAGTTCGCCGCGCGGGCGGGATATCGCACGGTCGCCGTCAATCGCGGACGCGACAAGGAGAAGCTCGCGCGTGAACTCGGCGCACATGATTACATCGACAGCGAGGCTGCCGATCCGGCCGCAGCGCTTCAGTCAATGGGCGGTGCCAAGGCGATCCTTGCCACCGTCACCAACGCGCAGGCCATGCAGGCGATTTCGGGCGGCCTCGGCACAAACGGCACCATGCTGGTGATTGGTGCAGTCGGCGCGCTGACGGTGGATTCGCTTGACCTGCTGATGAAACGCGCGGCGGTGAAGGGCTGGTATTCGGGTGTGGCAAGGGATTCAGAGGATACGCTAAGCTTCAGCCGGCTGCACGGCATCAAATCGATGAGCGAAATCTATCCGCTGGAAGAAGCGCCGGCCGCTTATGAGCGCATGATGAGCGGCAAGGCACGTTTCCGCGTCGTGCTGCGGATCGGCGATTGAAATTACGTGTTCGCGTTTGACAATTCCTATGCGCGGCTGCCGGAGCGGTTCTACGCGAAGCTGGCACCGGCAAAGGTTGCCGGGCCGCGGCTGATCCGCGCCAACGCGCCGCTCGCGCGCGAGCTTGGCGTCGATCCCGATTGGCTCGCTTCACCCGATGGCGTGTCAGCGCTGGCCGGCAATTCCGTGCCCGACGGCGCTGATCCGCTCGCGATGGCCTATGCCGGTCATCAGTTCGGCCATTTCGTGCCGCAGCTAGGCGACGGTCGAGCCATACTGCTTGGTGAAGTGTGCGCCGGCGACGGCACGCGTTATGACATTCATCTCAAGGGTTCCGGCCGCACGCCCTATTCGCGAAATGGCGACGGCCGCGCCGCGCTCGGCCCGGTGCTGCGGGAGTACATCGTCAGCGAAGCGATGCACGCGCTCGGCATACCGACGACGCGTACGCTCGCCGCGGTGACGACGGGCGAGAACATATTGCGCGAGGACGGTTTGCTGCCCGGCGCGGTCCTGGCGCGCGTTGCAAGAAGCCATGTGCGCGTGGGAACGTTTGAGTTCTTCTCTGCCCGTGGCGACAGCGAGGGCATTCGCGTTCTCGCCGATTACGTGATCGCGAGGCTTTATCCGGATGCGGCGCAGGCCAAGAATCCCTATCTCGCGCTGCTTGAATCCGTCATCGCGCGCACCGCGGAGCTGATTGCGCGCTGGCAGGGCGTGGGCTTCATCCATGGCGTGATGAACACCGACAATACCTCCATCGCCGGTGAAACCATCGACTACGGGCCTTGTGCCTTCATGGATGGCTATCATCCAGCGACGGTGTTCAGTTCGATCGATCATTATGGACGCTATGCCTATGATCAGCAGCCGCGTATTGCCTGGTGGAACCTGACGCGATTTGCCGAGACGCTTCTGCCGCAGCTCGGTGAAGGCGAGGAGGGCCTCGCCGCGGCACGGAACGTGCTCGACTCCTATCCGGCGCAGTTTGCAGCGGCGCATGCAAAAGGCCTGCGCGCCAAATTCGGATTTTCGGAAGCGCGCGACGGTGATCTCGACTTGATGGAGGAGTTTTTCAGATTGATGGCAGAGATCCGTGCCGACTTCACTCTGGCCTTCCGACATCTCTGTGACAGCGCGGAAGGCAACGACACGCAGCTGCGCAATCATTTCGAAAACCGGGCGTCGTTCGAATCGTGGCTCGACAAATGGCGTCAACGGCTCGCGCTGGAGAACGACATTTCCCTGCCCGGGCGCGCCGCTGCAATGCGCGCCGTCAACCCGGCCTATATTCCGCGCAATCATCGCGTCGAAGCCGTGATCGTCGCGGCACAGGAGCACGGCGATTTCGCACCGTTCGCAGAACTGCTCGAGGTGCTCACAACACCTTACCACGAGCGCCCGGAATTTGCGCGCTATGCCGAGCCACCGGGCCCCGATGAAATTGTTCGCCAGACGTTCTGCGGCACCTGAGCAGCGGCGCCCCCCATTGAACGCATCAAATTATCACCTGGTCGTCATCAGTTTGCGCCGGGCTGATTCTTTTCCTGATCGGCAATCCAACTGTTGAGTTCGGGAAGCACGCGGACGGCGATGCGCTGGTTGTCGCGGATCGTGGCGATGGTGCCTGTGAACGGCCGGCGCGCATCGGGCTGCACGTTCCGGTCGACGTAATCCTGTAGCTCGGCGATGCGGGCGGGATCGGACAGCCGCCCAGCGATTTCCTCCACGGTTGCCCATTGCTCGTCCCTGGTTAAGGCCGCTGCGGAATCGGCAAGATGCGGAACCGCCTCCGTCCAGACAAGATCCGGATTGTTGCTCGCCAGCTGGGCCAAAACTTTCGCATTGCTACCCGCGGGAACTTCATTTGACAAAGCTATTGCAATCATGCGTTTCGCAAGCGCGGGATCTTCGACGCCACCCAGCGCTTCGTAAACTTGGTCCTTGTCGAGTGGATCCTCGGCCTTGCGGGCACGGTCCAGCAACATATCGAATTCGGAAGCATCCGCCTGTTCCGCCGCGACCTTGAGTGCTGCGCGCTGCTGCTCCGCCGTGCCGCTGCCATTGGCGAGAGTCCGGCGCGCGCTGGCAATCAGGTCCTTGTCGCCGAGATGGCCGAGCGTATTGATGAGGTCGCTGCGCAATATGGATGCGTTCGCGTCTTCTCCCGCCTGCGCTGTGACGCCGATATGCGCCAGAACCGGCGCAAGCAAACCGCGCGCGAAGGCGCGGAATGCAGCGCGTGCCGGCGTATCAGCGTAGTGCTGGTCGAGGGTCATGACGATTGCGGCCACGCGCCGCCAGACGATCGGATCGGCATCCGGGGAAGCTTCTGCGCCACGGAGAACACGTTCTCGGGCGGCGCATAACCGGCAAGCCCGAGTGCCAGTCCGTCATCCATCAGGCCGAGCTGATCCACGGCGGCAAAGTTCGGCACCTCGGGCAAGAGCGCGACAAACGCCGGTTGCTGGTAGAGAACGCGTGCATAAGCCGTCTGCCCTGCATTGACGAGCAGCGGAGGTGCAACGGAAGCGTTGCCGTGTCCTTGAGGAGTATCTGCTCGACCGGCTCACCATGTGCCGCCAGCGAAAGCGGAATCGTCCACTGCTGGGCCGCACCTTGTGGACCCGATCGCGCATCGGCAAAGAAACGCATCTCTGCAAGATGCACGCCCGCAGAAGGGAGGCTCAGGCAGACAAGGGGCAGTCCCTCCTGGCGGGTGAAATCGTGCTCGATCTCGAGAATCGGCTTCTTCGCCACCGTCTGCATGATGCTCCACAGGTCGGTATCGATCGCGTTGCCAAATGCGTGCGCCTTCATGTAACGCCGCACGCCTTCGCGGAAGTTGTCCGCTCCGATATAGGCGTTCAGCATGGTGATGACGGCCGCGCCCTTGTCATAGGTGATACTATCGAAGGCCTGGAGGGCCTGCGCCGCCGTCGTTATCTCCTGCAGGACCGGGTGCGTGGACGGTTCCGCATCGGCCTGTTTGCCGCGGTCGAAGATGTATTGTGCGCGGAGGCCGGTTTTCCATTCCGGATGCAGCGCATCAGCAGCGTAGGTCTGCATCCATCGGGCGAAGCCTTCATTGAGCCAGAGATTGTCCCACCACGCCATGGTGACGAGATCGCCGAACCATTGATGCGACATCTCGTGACTTACGACGACGAACACCCCCCTCCGGTCGCCTTCGGTCGACTTCGCCGGGTCATAAAGAAGATCGTCCTGCGAACAGAAGATCGCGCCCCAGTTTTCCATCGAACTGCCCTCGATTTCGCCCGGGGCGGCAATCAGGTCGAGCTTGGGAAGCGGGTAATGATAGCCGAAATAATCATCATAATAGTGAAGCAGCCGGCTTGCCTCGTCGAGGGCATCGGCGCCTTTCGCGGTGTCGCCGCGCTTGACCACCACACCAACATCGACGCCATCCACCACGCGATGGATGCGCTCGAAATCGCCGATACCGAGAAACAGGAGATAGGTGGACATCCGGGGCGTCGTCGCGAAATGTACGCGCTTCGTGCCCGGGGAAACCTGGTCCACGTTCAGCACCGGCATGTTGGAAACGGCGGTGCGGTCGCTGGGCACATCGACCGCCAGCGTGAACGTCGCCTTGCGTGCTGGTTCGTCCCAGCAGGGCAGGAATTTTCGTGCGCTCGCCGGCTCGAAATTGGTGGCAAGCGTCCGCTGCGCGCCGGCAGCGGTCTGATAGTCCATGGCGAAGAAGCCGAGAGTTTCGCGACCGATATCTCCATGATAGGCGATCGACAGGATGTGGAGACCCGGCACCACCGGCGCCGCAAAATGGAACGTAGCCCGCCCGAGATTGGTATCGAGGCTCGTGGTTGCGTTGCGCATTCCATCGAGTGCGACACGGTCGAACACCAGTTTCTCGGCATTCAGCACTACATCGGTTGTAGGGCGCCGCACCATGATCGCGATGACGACTTTGCCCTGCCAGGTCATGGCCGCCGCATCCGGCACGATGGACAGGTTGTAATGCAAAGGAATGACGTCGTCGGGCAGCATCTCCGGCGCAGCCAGGGCCGGCGATAGCGCCGCTCCTGCCAGCAAGCCAGCAACAAAGAGCGCCGACATGGCATGTTTCGACATGGAACATTCCTTTCTGGCTGCGATCCCTGCCGGAATATATCTCCATCGGGAGGCCGCGCAGAACGGCGAAGTACCAGGATTTCGGCGATGTCGGGATGTTTGTCGCAAATTGTCGCAAACCGGACAAGGAAATTCCTGTCCGTCCGGCACAAAATAGATGATCCGCGTGCACGAACTGCCGTCCGCGCACGCAAAATCACCTAACTTGCAGGATTCTGCTGCTTTGTTTTCGGCGGGCACTCACCCCAATTCGCGCCGGCCGTGATCTCGCCAGCCGGTTATCAGCGGCCGCGTGAGTTCAGGGAAATGCCGAGATGAAGCGCTTTCTGCCGGATTGCGCCTTCGGTCCTCTTGAACCGGCGGGCGATCTTGGCGGCCGGTGTCTTCGCCTTGGCAAGCGATTTGAACTCTTTGACATCTTCCGGGGTCCATGCACGACGCTTGATTGTCTTCTTTTTCGCGGCCATTTCGAATCTCCGATGGGGGTTGAACCAAATTTGTTTAGCACGAAGAAGCCAAATGTCCATACCCCCCTGTCGGCCAAATTGCGCCATAATTGCAACTTTTTGCTATCAAAATACACGACTGCGCGGGTTGCAAACGTCCGAATCGGGAACAGGGCAAAGAAAATCACGTCGTCAACGGCCCAGAAAACTCGAAGTAAGAGGCGCTTTGTCCCCTGTTTGGGGCGAGGCGAACCCTGGAATTAGTCTTCGGGGACGTATCGGGCGCAAGGACGTCATTGGAAAACTGGTCTCGGCGCCGCTCTCCAAACCACAAACACCGCTGTCGCGGCGCGCCCGGAAATCTGTCGACTCCTACCTTCGATCTGCTCGCCGGGCAGCACAGTGTCGGGTGTGGCGTAACCTCGTCATAACCGCTTCCGGATAATTCTTCCGGTCTTCAGGACTGCGGTAAATGGAGTCTGACATCACATCGCTCAATTGTGATCATGCCAATGCGGCCGGCCCAAACAGAAATTGGCGGAAACTCCTGCAACGATCGGTTGCCGTCGAGGGCGGGTGACCGGCCACAGAGTGGAATGGATCGAATTCACTGCCGCGTCCCCGCCAAGGTTTCGACCGGGTGATTAGCCCGGCTTGGATCGACCGGGCGGATTTGCTATCCGGCTTGTACCGGCGCCGATCCGGACCGGGCAAACGATTTGTTTGCGGTCATGGCGTGCGCGCACGGTATAAGGCGTACCCCCCTCTGGAGCAATTGGTATTGGGTTCGATTACAGGGAAGATCGGTGATGCCTGGACCGCAAGTGCCGAGTTCAGGCGAATCGGACCGCGCGGCACGAACAATAATCTGGAGCCGGTTCGGTCTATTTCCTCGAGCCAGGCGAAGCAATTGCTTGCGTCCGGTGGTAATCGCGCCGAGATTCGCGCTCGCGAGATATTGAAGACCGTTCCTCATGATCCGATAGCCCGGTTCGTGCTGGGGGCCGTCTTGCGCGGCCGGAAAGAATTGCCGGCCGCACGCGCCATTCTGGAGCCGTTGGCAGCGTCGCAGCCACAAATGGGAACAGCCTGGCGCGAACTGGGTCTGGTCCTTGCGGAACTGGGTGACAATGAGGCCGCCATTTCCGCTTTATTGCGATGTGTTGATCTGGGACGCAGAGAATTCGACGCCTGGTATGCGTTGGGCGACTTGCTGACATTTCCCGGAGGAGCAGAGTACAATTCCCAACACCGCCGTCATGATGTTGCCGAA
>Ga0335075_10017755_pt1 | contig 10571 bp, 9 predicted proteins | sample Lox_Sample_24_FD_206723 | JGI IMG/M metagenome (GOLD analysis project Ga0335075, IMG submission 206723) | Soil microbial communities from Loxahatchee National Wildlife Refuge, Florida, United States - Lox_Sample_2.4 | ecosystem: Environmental > Terrestrial > Soil > Wetlands | place: USA: Florida... | reverse complement strand
ACGCCTGCACGTGCTTGAACGCGCCGTAGAGGCCGTCGCGGTCGGTCAGCGCGAGCGCGGGCATGCCCAGGTCGGCCGCCCGGGCGGCCAGCGCTCGCGGGGTGGCCGTGCCGTAGCGCAGCGAGTATGACGACGCGACGTGCAGGTGCGTGAACTCGGTGCGGTCCGTCATCAGTCCTCGACCCGGCGCAGCGTCCAGGCGTCGGCCGCGATATCCCGGCGCAGTTCGTAGGTGCCGGCCGGCTGCCGGCGGCCCGCCGACGCCTCAACCCGCCAGTACTCGAGCTCGGGCCGGGCCGGAACCGGATTCGACTCACGCCACCAGTCGCGGTTGACCATCCAGTACTCGTGAACCGCGTGCACGGCGTAGCGCCGCCGCCGCCACCCGAACCAGACGGGCAGGCCGTCCTCGCCCGTCTGAACCTCGACCGGTTCTCCGTACACCCGAGCCATGTCCTGCCTGCACTTCCCGCACGCCAAGCCACCAGCACCGCGCGGCGTGGCTCGCGCGGGCCGGCCCGCCCGGGGGAAGACAGGCGAAACCAACGTTCGCCCGACCCGACGAACCCAACAGCATGATCGAATATAGATTCACTCGAACATGCAGTCAAATCACTGGCCACGCCTGCAACTTCATGCGCAGATGACATCGAAAGTCAGGGACAGAAGAGCCTGATGTTACGGGTCCGTTTGTCCGACTGGGCGGCGATTTCGGCGGTGTGGCCCACAGCGCTAGTGACTACTTGTCGCGGTGGCCCACAGCGCCAATAGGTTTGGCGCGATGGGCCACCGTGCCAACGGGCGTTTGGTGGTGTGGCCCACAGCGCCAATAAGCCTGCCGGCGCTGGGGCGACGGCGGGCTGTCAGCGGTCTCGGTGGCGGGCCTGGCGGCCGGCCGAGGATGGCGGGCCTGGCGGCCGGCCGAGGATGGCGGGCCTGGCGGCCGGCCGAGGATGGCGGGCCTGGCGGCCGGCCGAGGGTGACGGGCCTGGCGGCCGGCCGAGGGTGGCGGGCCTGGCGGGCGGGCGAACGGGGACGGGCGCTGGGTTACTCGATCCAGCCGGGGATGGGGTAGGCCGACAGCAGGTCGCTGATCTCGCCCGCGATGCGGTCGAGGGGGGCCTCGTCGTCCTTGACGGCCGCCGTGATCGCCTCGTCCATCCAGGCCGCCAGCTGCGGCATGTGCTCCTCGGTGAGGCCCCTGGTGGTGATCGCGGGGGTGCCGAGGCGGATGCCCGACGGGTCGAACGGGCGGCGGGTGTCGTAGGGCACCGCGTTGAAGTTCAGCTCGATGCCGGCCTTGTCGAGCGCCTTCGCGGCCGGCTTGCCGCCGATCCCCTTCGAGGTGAGGTCCACCAGCAGCAGGTGGTTGTCGGTCCCGCCGGACACCAGGTCGTAGCCTCGGGCCTGCAGCGCGGACGCCAGCGCGACGGCGTTGGCCACCACCTGGGCGGCGTAGCGGCGGAACGACGGCTGGGCCGCCTCGTGCAGCGCCACCGCGATGGCGGCGGTCGTGTGGTTGTGCGGCCCGCCCTGCAGGCCGGGGAAGACGGCCTTGTCCACGGCCGTCGCGTGCGCGGCGTCGGTCATGATCATCGCGCCGCGGGGGCCGCGCAGCGTCTTGTGCGTGGTGGTGGTGGTCACCGGGGCGAAGCCGACCGGCGACGGGTGCGCGCCGCCCGCGATCAGGCCGGCGATGTGCGCGATGTCCGCGACCAGAACCGCGTCCACCTCGGCGGCGATCTCGGCGAAGGCGGGGAAGTCGACGGTCCGTGGCAGCGCCGTGCCGCCGCAGAAGATGATCTTGGGCCGTTCGCGCAGCGCCAGGTCGCGCACCTCGTCGAAGTCGATCCGGCCGGTGTCGCGGCGCACCCCGTACTGAACGGAGTTGAACCACTTGCCGCCGACCGCCACGCCCGCCCCGTGCGTTAGGTGCCCGCCCATCGCCAGCGCGAGCCCCATGACGGTGTCGCCGGGCGAGGCGAACGCCAGGTAGACGGCCAGGTTGGCCGGCGACCCCGAGTACGGCTGCACGTTCGCGTGCTCCACCCCGAACAGCGCCTGCGCCCGCGACACCGCGATCGACTCGATCGGGTCGATGAACTGCTGGCCCTCGTAGTACCGCTTGCCCGGGTAGCCCTCGGAGTACTTGTTGGTCAGCAGCGTGCCCGAGGCCTCGAGCACGGCCGCCGAGACGTAGTTCTCCGACGCGATCAGCCGGAACTTGTCCTGCTGGCGGCGGGCCTCGTCGTGGATCAGCCCCGCGATCTCCGGGTCTTCTGCGTCAATGTGCGGGATGGGCGGCTGGTGCATGGGGAACGACCTCCTCGTCGTGGGCAAGGCTATCAACCGGCGCAGGCGCGAAGCCGGGAGCGACCGGGTGGAACACGCGACCGTTCGATACCTTCGGTTTGTTCCCCAGGCAGCGACGGACAGGACCCCGCCATGAGCACCACCATCATCCTCGACTGCGACCCTGGCATCGACGACGCGCTGGCGATCGCGTTCGCGGCCGGGTCGCCCGCGATCGAGCTGGCCGGGCTCACGACGGTGGCCGGCAACGTCGAGCTCGCGAAGACCACCGCGAACGCCCTCGCGGTGGCGTCGTTCGTCGGCCTCGGCTCGGTGCCGGTGACCGCCGGATGCGGCACGCCGCTGCTGCGCCCGGCGCTGCACGCCGGGCACGTGCACGGCGAGAGCGGCCTGGGCGGGGCGGTGCTGCCGACGCCGGCCAGAACCGCCGAGGCGGGGCACGCGATCGACTTCATCATCGCGGCCGCGGCCGCCGCCCCGGGCGAGATCACGCTGGTCGCGACCGGCCCGCTGACCAACATCGGGCTCGCGCTGCGGCGCGAGCCGCGGCTGGCACCGTGGGTCGGGGACTTCGTGATCATGGGCGGCTCGGCGTCGCGCGGCAACGTCAGCCCCGCCGCCGAGTTCAACATCTGGGCGGACCCCGAGGCGGCGGCGATCGTGTTCGGCGCGCAGTGGCCGAACGGCGTGCGGATGATCGGGCTCGACGTCACGCTGCTGGCGCGGGCGACGGCCGCCGTCCAGGACCGGATGCGGACCCTCGGCGACCTCGGCTCGCGGCTGCTGCTGCCGGCCCTCGCGCAGTACCGCGACTCGGCCGACACAGCCGGCGAACCGCCGGTGCACGACGTGTGCGCGGTCGTCTCGATCGCCGACCCCTCGGTCTTCACCTACACGCCGGCGCTGGTGCAGGTGGAGACGCACGGCACGCTCACCTCGGGCATGACGGTCACGGACTTCTCACAATCGAACATCCCGAACGCGCGCGTGGCTACCGCGATCGCGGCCGATCGCTTCTGGGACGTCACCCTCGACGCCTACCAGTCGGTCTCTTCGCGGCTAGGCTAGCCGCGCCCACCGGACACCGACTCGACCACTTCCGCCGCCGGTTAAGAGCCGGCCTGGTAAGAACCGGGATCCGTTCCGAAGAAGGAACTCGGATCAAAATTCTTTCCCAGCTGGGCGGACCGGGATGGCTCCACCGCCGCAGCCGATTTCCACGGTCGTCTCCGCCTGCCAGGCAAAGGGGCCGCAGTGGCATTGCAGGCGTCACAAGTGACTAAAGCGCCAGTTCTCGTGGCGGTTGCCAGCGCGTTCGGCTCGGCCAGCGCGATTGTCGTTTCGTATTCCTCAACGGCCTGCTCCGCGACCTCGACGAGGTCGCAGTAGTCCCACTGCCGGACGGCGGTGCCGGGCGCCCGCAGCCAGGCGCTGCCGGAACGGCACCAGAGCGTCAGCCCGCTGGCGATGGAGAGCACGGCCATGTCGGCGCCCGGGTCGTCGGCCCGCACCAGCTTGCCCGCGAACCCTCGGGTGCCGAGCTCCTTCTCCAGCTCGGTCATCGCCTGGCCGGCGGTGGCGGGATCTCCCCGGCCCGGCACCCGTCCGGCGTCGCGGTCGGCCGCGGGGGTCGGCAGCGCGAACCAGACGGCCTTGCCGCGCAGCGCCGCGCCGGCCAGCCGGGCCCGGGACAGGTGATGGCCCCAGCGCCCTGCTGACAGCTCGCGCACGACCTCGAGGCCGCGCCCGCTCATCGCGTCGGCCGGCGCGCGGGCGACGGTGCGGCCGGGCACGTTGCCGCGCACCCAGCCGGGAAGCGTGTCGAAGACCTTGCCCACGAGCTCCGTGGCCTGGCCGGCCCCGCGCAGGTACAGCCAGAGCTCGGGGTTGGCCGGGGCGGGCCGACGCTGCACGTGCAGCGTGTTGGCGGCGAGCTCGCTGACCATCGTCACGCCGTCGTCGACGGCCTCGGGCTCGAGAGCGAGCCCGCTCGCCACCTGGCGGAACAGGCGGCGGGCAACGCCCGCGCAGGTTGGGTCCCCCGGCAGCGCCCACGCGCCACAAGCGCGAGACTGCACCATCCGCAACCCGTCATCCATATCGATGCCTCCGGCCCAAGCCGCCGTCGTGCCGTCAGAGCCCGTCACGCCTGCTGCCGGGTCCCCATTCTCCGGTCTGACTCAGAATCTGTGAAGCACAGCTTCTGAGTCATGTGCGTCACTTCACAGTACTCTGCGGCCCACTGTTGCGGAAGCAGAACCGCCGCCCTCCGGGTGGGCACCAATGGATCAAATGGGTTTGAATCAGGGCAATTAATCCTGCTTGAAAAGCCGAACAGTACAATTACCTACGGGTTCTCATGCATACCTACGGCCGGTCGCCGATGGTTATTGCAAGAGACATTACATCCCTAACCATAGGAAACCACCCCGGGCGCGCCGCGCCGCGCAATCCGGCCGCCCATCCATCGACGCCTATTGTATTCCATTATTTGAGGGATTCACAGAGGTCACACGATGGCGCAATTTCGGCAGACGCAACCGATTGCTCGTTTGGTCTGGCCGCCGCGGACCCCGCCAAGGTAGATTCGCACCTGGCGCCGGGAACCGCGATGATGCGGCGAGCAGCCGCCAGGGCTCACGAGACAGGGCTCAAAGAAAACACGAGGGTCCCCTGGGATGCACCCCAGGGGACCCTCGTGCCGTGCGTCACGACACCTCAGCTAGAAGCTAGATGTCGTAGCGCCCCCCCTGCACGTCTACCAGAAAAGCGGTGAAGGCGGACCGGTCGATGACGTGGGCGCCGCTCTCCGGGCGCTTGCTGTCACGAACTGCGGTAACGCCGGGAAGGTTGGCTGCCACCTCAACGCAGCCACCGTTGTGCGCGCTGAGCGCGGCCTTTCGCCAAATAGCCTGAGACAGGTCGATCACTAGTAGTTACTCCATTCTCTTGGCGAGTTTTTCGAGGTACACCGTGGTGTCCTCGGGTTCGAGCGCCGCATCGCACGCGCGCTCGAACGACTGGATGTAACCGTTGACGGCGACTGGCGTGCTTACCTCTTCGATGGAGTAGTCGGTCTCCATGAACACCAGCGGCGGTTCAGCGTCGGGGAAGTCGAAGATGTTGACCATGGAGAAAAGGCCGGTCGCCGGGCCGTCATCGAACCGCTGAATGCGCAGCTCGACGTTGCGCCGCCTGCTCGTCTGGGCCAGATGCTCGATCTGCTCCCTGCGGTCGCCGTGCATGCCCCACCGGTAGAGCAGCGACGCCTCGGTGATCACGACCGACAGGTGCGGCGCGGTCCCGTCGGTCCGGTCGAGGATCTCCTGCCTGCGCAGTCGCGCCTGGACCGCCTTGCGCCTGTAGGCCGGCGGACGCGGCCCGGTCTTGAACGAGGACTCCATGTAGGCGGGCGTCTGGAGCAGCCCGGGCAGCAAGAGCGGCATGAACACGCGGATGGCGGTCGCGTCGTTCTCGTAGCCGGGGAACTCGTTGTCGAAAATCTCGCCGTACTCACGCCACCATGGGCGGACCCGGCAGCGCACCGCGAGCTCCTCGATCTCGTCCCGCTCGTCGCCCTCGATCTCGTAAATGCGGACGAGGTCGCGGATATCGCTCATCTCGGGCCGCTTCCACTGATTGGCCTCAAACCGGCCGACCTTGCCGCGGCCCCAGTTCAGGATGTCGCAGACGTGGTTTGCGGTGTACCCGGACGCACCCCTCAGTTCGGCCAGCCGACGGGACAGACGCCGCTTCGCGACCGTCGCGCCGTAGGCATCATCGCTCATCGATATCTCCCCCGTCCTCGCCGAATCGATTTGAGATATGAGGCATCTCAGGTTTTGTCGGTATTTGAGCACCTGAACCGCTACAACACACGGACAGGACCTGTGGATGCAGTCATGAGTCTACTCACATTGCGATTCACAAATCAAGGCTTTTCAGATGCGATGTCAGAGGTCTTCCTGGTGTCTTGCGGAACGAAACGACAGCGGGAAGCGCGCCGGCGCACAGCGGAAAGCCCGGCCGACATGAGCTGCTCACAGGTCGGACCATTCGGTGAATATCGCTACGAATCGGACTCGCCCAGGTTCGTCGCGTCGTCGAACTCGCCGTTTCTCGCGCCGTCGAGAAAGCAGTCCCACTCATTCCGGTCGAACACCAGGATCCGGCCGGCCTGATCGCCCGCTACCCGCATCAGCACCCAGTCGCCCCGGGTCCAGCGCGGGCTGAGCGGGAAGGCGATCTCGATCGACCCGTCGCCCTCGCCCGACCGCTGCCAGACCACGCGAGCCAGGTCGATGCCGAGCTCGTCCGGTGTCGGCTTGCCCTCGGTGCCCGTGACCGCCTCGACTCCCGTGCTGATAGTGCCCGTCGCGGCGCCGGCCGAGAAGCTCATCACGGGACCTTCGCCACCGCGCAGTAGAGCCAGCGGGACCCGTCGCTGTCGGCGAGCTGCACGTCCTCTGCGCCCCAGAGGCCACTGTACGTGAGCGCGGACGGCCCGCCCTGGTACGGGGTCACGATCTCGAGCCCGTCGAAGAACCGCGCTATCGCGCTCTTCGAGCGGAAGTACATGTGCTCGGTCGCGTGGTCGAATACCCGGCGGAACCCGTCGACGGCCACCGGCGGCTTGGCGTCATCGGTGATGTGCGACAGCGACAGGTAGCTGCCCGGCCCGACCGCGCGCACATAGCGCGCGACCAGGCTCCACGGATCGGAGGCATCGGAAACGAACATCAGCACCGCCGTCATCAGCAGCCCGGTTGGCTCGCCGCTGTCGAGGAGCGCGCGCACGCTCGGGTGATCGAGGATCGCGTCCGGCTCGCGCAGGTCCGCGCAGATGACGCTGACCGTGCCGTTGTCGTCAAGGATGGTCTGACTGTAAAGCTCCACCATCGGGTCATTGTCGACATAGACCACGCGCGCGTCCGGGTGGATTTTCTTGACCACCTCGTGCGTGTTCCCGATCGTCGGCAGCCCGGACCCGATGTCGATAAACTGCCTGATCCCCTGCTGGGCGATCCAGGTCGCCGCCCGCTGGTGGAACCCCCGGTTCGACCAGGCGCAGTCCTTGATCTCCGGGACGGCCGTCAGGATGCGTTTCGCTGCTTCCTCGTCAACGTCAAAATGGCTGGTGCCACGCAGCATGTAATCGTAGATCCGCGCCGGGGAGGGCTTGGTCGTGTCCAGGCCCTCCGGAAGGCGCAGGGCCTTGGTCATCAAGGGCCTCCGGGAGGGGTCGTCTGGTGCGGCTCGCAGCCAGTTTTACACGCAGATCAACGGCCTGGAATGAATGGGCGGGAAGATCGGCAGTTCTACCTAGCGCACCTTAACGCACCTAGTGGCAATCCTGGGTCGGCCCACGCCCTCGTATACCCTTCTTGATCTTAGTGAGAAATCAAAATCATTCATAGCGAACGGTCCCGTGCTCTGCCTCCCACCGTCGGCAAATTGTGGTCCTGCGGATTGCGCTGCCCGTACCCCTTCGGGCACCTGTCCTTGGGTGAGAACGGCCGTTCCTGGGACCGAAGTCGTACCGACAAATCGAACATATTGGCCGGCGGGACGCGCGCCCCCACCTCCAGGCCGGAGCCCGGGAGCGGTTGCCGACTCGTGTGATTAGATGCAGCAAGCGCACACAAAGCAACAAAGACAAACACGGGAGTCCGGATGTCCCGACGGGGCGGGTATCAGGCACGCGCCGCGGTGCTCGGGGTGCTCGCCGCTATCGGCGTGGTCGTGGCCGCCGTGACGTTTGGGGTTACCGAGGCGCGGAGCGCCGATCAGACGAGCGGGGCCGCCCGGCTGGCAGGTGCGCGCGTGGTCGATGCAGGCACGCTCGATGCGAGCGTGGCCGGCCCCGCGACGGCGGTTGCCTACCAGGTGAGCGAGGCGGCGCAGCACCTGGCGCTGGTCCACTGGACGCTGCGGCGGATGCAGGGCGCGACGCCGGCGCTCCCCCGCAGCCTGCTACGCACTGCGTATCCCGCAGCGACCCCGGTGCCTGCGCAGCCGGCCCAGCCGGCCCAGCCCGCGCATAGACAAGCGGGGGCTGAGATCAGCGCGCCGAAGGGGACGCCGAGGGCGGCCCCGTTCTCCGGATCACGGACCACCGGGGTTCTTTTCTACACCACGGGCGGCAAGGACCACTTCTGCACAGCATCGGTGGTGGACTCGACGGCGCACGACCTGGCCCTCACGGCGGCCCACTGCGTGTACTCGAAGGGGTTCGCGACCAACATCGAGTACGTGCCCGGGTACCACGACGGGAAGCAGCCGTACGGGGGGTGGCCGGTCAAGACGATCACGGTCGCGAGCGGCTGGAAGCTCTCGCACAACCTCGACCTCGACTTCGCCTTCCTCACGCTCGCCTCGGCGGGCGGGCGGCAGATCCAGGCCAGGACCGGCGGCCTCACCATCGGGTTCACCCGCTGGTACAGCGAGAAGATCGAGGCCATCGGGCAGAACGACAGCGCCGCCGAGCCCGTTCGGTGCGCCACCAAGAGCTTCAGGTTCCGCACCGGGCAGATGGAGTTCTACTGCCACGGGTTCTGGACCGGCACCAGCGGCGGGCCGTGGATCATCGGCTACAACGCCAAGAACGGAACCGGCACCGTGTTCGGCGTGATCGGCGGCTACGAACTCGGCGGCGACTACGAGTGGGCTTCCTACAGCGCCTACTTCGGGTCCGCCGCGCGCATCCTCTACCAGCAGGCCGAGCGCCAGGCGAAACCGCCGACGCCGACGCCATCCACGAGCCCGACAGCCCATCCCCCCACGTCGTATCCCCCCACATCGTCCCCCACGGCGCCACCGACGCCGCCCGCGACCGCGCCGTCTACCACGTACCCGCCGACGACCACGTCAGCCACACCGGACACGACGGCATCAGCGGCCGCGTCGCCATCGCCGACGGGCCCGATCAGCCGCGCCTACCGGCCTCCCATCCTGGTCGGCTAAGCCCACGCAGCTTGCCTGCCTGCGCTGCCCTGACCCGGAGCTTCGCCTGCGATCGCGCGAGGGGGCCCACCTGACCCCATCAGCAGGTCCGCCGAAGCCCCGTGCCGCCGGGTCCAGGCGGGCGGCGGGCCGGGCCGGCTCGGGCGGGAGTCATGACCGTGTGCCGTTCGGGCGGCGTTTCCCGCCCGCCGACCTCATCGTGTGCCGCCGAGGGCTTCATGCGACCCGAACGGAACACGCTGACCCCCTGCCCGGTCGAGCTCGTTGCGCATGGCGAAGGTGAGGACATTGTCGCCAATGCCCAGCCGCCGTCAGCCACCTCCTCGATGAGGACCATGGCGCTGGACCAGTCCCCGGGGGCGACGCCGCCCGCGCCACCGACCGCGTCGATCGATGGCGATGGCGTCGACAGGAGGGGGCTCGCGTCGGTGCCGGAGGCGACAGAGCCTCGACGGCCGCCGGCGGCGGTGACCAGGCGCGACTCGGCCGGCGGCGTAGGCTGACAGGGTGTCCGGGCGGAGCAGGATACGGGCGGGGGCGGCGGCGCTGGGTGTGCTCGCCGCCCTCAGCGTGGCGACCGGGGCGGGGGTCGCTGTGGCACGGGGGGCCGATCGGGCGAGCGGGAGCGCGCGGCCGGCCGGAACCGAGCAGCGCCCGGTTACGCGGGTCCTTGCGCATCCGACGTCGCGCCGCACGTCACCGGGGGTTTCCGCGCCCACCGGGATCCCGTCGGCGGCCCGGTTCAGCGGGTCGCCGACCATCGGGGAGCTGCTCTACTCGCGCGGGCGGAACCCGCGTATCTGCAGCGCCGCCGTGGTCGACTCGCCGACCGGCGACCTGGTGGTCACCGCCGCGCACTGCGTCGATGGCAAGCGGTTCGCGACCAACGTCGAATACGTGCCCGATTACACCGACGGGAAGGCACCGCACGGCGTCTGGCCGGTGCGGGCGATCACGGTGCCGAGCGGCTGGCAGCGGGGGCACAACCCCGACCTGGACCTCGCGTTCCTGACCGTCGCCGCGGTGCGCGGGCGTCAGGTTCAGGCCGTGACCGGCGGCCTCTCCATCGGGTTCAACCTCGGCTACGACCAGCGGATCGAGGCCGTCGCCTACGACGACGCCGTCAGCGAGCCCGTTCGGTGCGCGACCAGGAGCTTCCAGTTCCGCGCGGGGCAGCTGGAGTTTTTCTGCAGCGGCTTCTCCGGTGGGACGAGCGGCGCGCCGTTGGTCATCGGCTACAACTCTGGGAACGGGGCCGGCACCCTGGTCGGCGTGATCGGCGGCTACGAGGATGG
>Ga0335075_10017752_pt1 | contig 10572 bp, 12 predicted proteins | sample Lox_Sample_24_FD_206723 | JGI IMG/M metagenome (GOLD analysis project Ga0335075, IMG submission 206723) | Soil microbial communities from Loxahatchee National Wildlife Refuge, Florida, United States - Lox_Sample_2.4 | ecosystem: Environmental > Terrestrial > Soil > Wetlands | place: USA... | reverse complement strand
AACTTCCATCGTTCCGCCCGGGCCCCGCCCGCCGCCCGCAGACACGCCGGGCACATCAACCGCCACTACAAGGCGCAGGCCACAGCCTCAATTAACGACTTTGCCGTGTCCCTGGCCTCGCACCCCAGGCGCCAAATGCCAGCGCGGCAGATTCTGCGCCTGCGGCCGCTGCCCTCCCGACCGGTGCCAACCTGGACGGCCCGCTGGTCGCTCACGTGAAGAATCTCAGCACCGGCGAAATCGGCGTGTACATGGGTACCAGCGAGGTGATCTTCCGCGATCCGCATCTGGCCGCGAAGCTTTACCGGACCGTCGCCTGACCGCCGCGCCCGGCTAAGGACACCGCCGGACCGGGCTGGTCTTGAGACCGGCCCGGAGTCTCCCGGGTCCCTGCCCTGCCGCTTCGGGCCGTGCCAATTCGGCCCGCCGCCAGTTCCAACCGTACGAACTACCCAGAGGTGAAACGTGTCATCGCATCGTGAAGCGCCGTACATCTCCACCGACCCTGTTGCCGACAACACCGATGTCTACGCATTCGTCAGCCCGGATGCGCCTGACACGGTGACCATCATCGCCAACTTCATCCCGCTCGAAGCGCCCGCGGGCGGGCCGAACTTCTATCAGTTCGGCGACGACGTCCTGTACGAGATCAACATCTCCAACTCGGGCACGCAGACCGACATCAGCTATCAGTTCTGTTTCAGCACCGCGGCGCCGGACCCGGCGGCGGGTTTCCTGTACAACACCGGGCCGATCACCTCGCTCAGTGACTCGACCTGGAACCGCAAGCAGACCTACGACGTGACCAAGGTGCAGTGGGGCACCTCGACCACGGTGGGCTCCTCGCTTCCGTGCCCGCCCTGCAACATCGGCCCGCTGTCCACCCCGGACTACCCGTCGCTCGCCGCCGCCGCCGTCAGCACCCTCGCCACCGGGGAGAAGGTGTTCGCCGGCCAGCGGGCCGACGCGTTCTTCGTCGATCTCGGCGCGGTGTTCGACCTCGGCGACCTGCGGCCCTTCGCCTCTCTGCACGCCGGCGGCGGCGCACTCGGCATGCACGACGGGATCAACACGCTCGGCGCCTCGAACGTCCACACGATCGCCCTTCAGATCCCGAAGACGATGCTGACCTCCGACGGCTCCAACCCGACCGACCCCGCCAAGTCCACCGCCGTCATCGGCGTCTATGCCTCCGCCAGCCGCCAGAAGGCGCAGGTCTACGACTCCTCGCAGGGTCACTACAACGGCTCCGGGCCCTACGAGCAGGTGTCGCGCCTCGGGATGCCGCTGTTCAACGAGGTGCTGGTCTCGCTGGGGACGAAGGACACGTGGAACGCGAGCGGCCCGTTCAACGACAGCCAGTTCGTCAGCGACGTCTCCTTCCCGGCGCTGGCCGACCTGCTGCCAGCCTTGTACCCCGGCGTGTTCCCCAACCTCGAGGCGCTGAACGCCAAGCTGGAGTCGATGCCGCCGGCCAAGCAGCGGGCGGACCTGGTGGCCATCTTCCTGACCGGCCTCCCGTCGGGAATCGTGCCCGGCTTCCAGAACGTCACCGACGGCGGCAACACCCAGGCCGACCTTCTCCGGCTCAACATGGCCATCCCGCCGGCGAAGTCGCCCAACCCGGCCGGCCTGGTCGGCGGAGACGCGGCCGGCTTCCCGAACGGCCGGCGGCTTCAGGACGACATCGTCACGATCGAGCTTCGCGCCCTCGCCGGCGTCACCTATCCCCTGGTGGACAGCAGCTACACCCCTGATGCGGCGGCCTCCAAGGTCACGGACGGGGCCCCCAGCTGGGGAATCAACTTGCTTCCGTGCTTCCCGTACATGCCGGAGCCCTACAGCGGCTACTACACCCCGTCGAGCACTCCGGTCGGGAACGCAGGCGAATGGGTGCCCGCGGGCGCGCCCGAGACTGGCGGCGGCGGCGCCGCCGGCCTGGCCGTCCGGGGCCCGCTGGCGGTCGGCGCGGCCGCCGTCGCCACCGCTGGCGCGGCTGCGGCCGTCCTCGGCCACCGGAAGAGCGGTCGCGCCCGGGTGCTCGCGAACGGCTCCGAGGCCATGGCGGCACCCGGCCCTGCCGATGAGGCCTGAGGCCTCGCGGCCAGCCCGCCGGGACCGCCGCGCATCGCCCCGCCGAGCCTGGCTTCTGGCCGAGCTCGGCGGGGCCGGGGTGGCGCTGGCGGGGATCGCCGTCCTCGTCCTGGTCCTGCGGGCACCGGTCGGCCCGCCCGGTCCCAGCGCCGCCGCGTCCGCTCCCCGCGCTCCGGTGGCGGGCGCCCCGGCGGACGTGGCGGCGACGAGGCTGCCGTCACCGACGTCGCCCCCGATACGACTGCGGGTCCCCGCTATCCACGTCTCGACCAAGATCGTCGACGAGGGACTCGATACCGACGGCGCCCTCCAGGTGCCGCCCCTCACCTACGCGGGCGTCCACGAGGTCGGCTGGTATGACCTCGGGCCGACGCCGGGCCAGGTCGGGTCGGCCATCATCGTCGGCCACGTCGACTCCTACCAGGCGGCCGGGGTCTTCTACGATCTCGGCCTGCTGGTCCCCGGCAACGCGGTCGAGGTGACGCTCGCCAACGGCGAGACGGTCCACTTCACCGTGACTTCGGTGCACGAGTACTCCAAGGCGCACTTCCCGGCCACCGAGGTCTACGGGCCCGAGCCGTACCCGGCCTTGCGCCTGATCACCTGCGGCGGCGCCTTCGACGCGGCCGCGGGTCATTACCTGTCCAATATCGTCGCCTACGCAAGGATGAGCTGAGCACATGGACATGCCACCGCCAGAGCAGCCGCCCGACGCCGCCGGTATCGTCATCGTCGACATCGGCGGCGACGCGGGCGCCGCTGTGATCACCACCCCGCGCGAGCTGGTCGGGGCGGAAATCGAGATCCGCGCCGCGGGCACCGAGTGGGACGGCTCCCACACCGCGGTGCACGAGCGGCAAGGGCCCGGAATCACCACGACCGCGGCCGTATTCGGGTCGCTCCGGGCCGGGCGCTACGAGCTGAGGATCAAGGACGCCGCCGGCACCGAGCACCCCGCTCCGGTCGTCGTTGAGGGCGCCCAGGTCACGTGGGTGACCTGGGCAGGGGCAACGCCGGCGCGCTCGGAGGCCTGAGAACGGTCTGCTTGATCCCCACCACCTGGTCCGAGGCCGAGCCACAACGGAACCGTGATGGGTGTGGACGACCGTCATTCCTTGGGCAGCCGATATCAGGCTGGGCCTGATACTGGTAATGGCTGCGCGGTCAAGGTCCGGAGCGCAGATCGGCGTCCCGCTGACATCGTCAGCTTTGCGTGCAGAAAGCCACGTTCGGCGCGGAACAGGCGAGACCTCCTGCAGACCAACTTTGGCGCTCAATTAGGCGGTTTTTGGGCGTCGTCCGGAGCGAGACTAGATGGCAGTCCGTGACGGTCTGTAACGGGCTGGCGGGCGGCGTTGATCCATGCCTAACTGCGCGGAGAACCCCGGGGGTTACCGAGCCGTCTTCACGGATCCATGATGCGCCAGAACGCGCGGGAACTACGAGCAGATCATGTAATTCTGCACGCCGACAAGCACCGAGCGCATGATGGTGAGGTGCCTGGAGCATGCGGTTGGCATAAGCTCGCAACGTGGATGAAGAATGGCGGGTGAGCCTGACCGCCTGTGGCCACTTGGCCTCCGGGAAGCCGGTGTTCGCTGATTCCGTTTGCGACCTGCTGCGCAGCCGCGCACGTGAGGATGTCTCCGTTACCGCGGGAAAGACGGGCGTGTTTTTGTACGCTGCCACGGCGGATGCCGCCGCGACCGCGGAGGGCATGGCGCGGGAGGTGCTCGCCCAGCAGGGTCTGGTAGCGGACATCCGGCTGGACCGGTGGGACCCGTCTAGCCAGGCCTGGCTGCCGCCCGGTGATGCGGCTGCCGCTGAGCTGCCGTCAGGGCAGGAGCATGACTCCGGCCACAGACGCGTGCGCGCGGCCGGCGCGGTGGTCTCGGCCATCTTCGACGGCCTCGGCAACGCCGACTTTTAAGCGCGGGTCAGCCACTCGGCTCCTCGGCGCCCGGTGGCCTTCGCCGGACCGGCATTTCACCGAAGGACATGACATAGCAATCCTGTTGCATGCCGTGCCCCCGCGTCCATCCACCTGGTTGCGCAGCCGCCGCAACAGAACAGCCAACTATGCGCAACCAGCCCAGCGCGGCCAGACGGGTACATCCAACGACAGAGGCGGTTCACGGAACCATCGAGGGGCCGCCGACCGCAGCGCCTTGCCGTCTTATTGTGGTGTCCGCCAAGGCCAGACGCATCGGCCGACGGCTTGTTCTGGGGTGAGAAGGATGACCGCCTTGGCTGCCAGTGCCTTCGCCGATGCTGTGCGCGCCGCCGATAGGTAGTCGCGCAGGACTGCCGGCGGGTCGGCGCCGGGCGGCGCAGGCAGCGACCGGCCGAGCAGGTCGACGCGCCGGCCGGCGTAAGACGGCGGGTCACCGGGATAACGGCCGAACCGGGAGAGGCCGAAATCCGCCGTCCCCCGCCACCTGTACGGAAACGGGCCGTCGCCGAGGGCCGCGTAGAACGACCAGACGTCGAAGTCCTTGACGCCGTTCTTCCCGTCCAGGTAATGCAAGGCCGCTCCCTGGCACAGCGCCCTGCACAGCAACCGCCCGGTGTAGCGGCCCGCACCGTCTGGATGACGCGCGAAAAGCCCGGCCTCAGCCTGAGCCGCAAGCTCCGCCAGGCGCAGCAGGTCGTTCCGTTCGATATGCGCGAGCGACCGGGCTGTCTCCCTCACATCAATCCCCTTCCAGCCGACACCCGCCGGGGCCGTAGCGACCTGGCAGCGTGCGGCACCGGTCGTAGCCGGACCACTCCGCTAACCGTCACGCTATGCCACCGCCGGGAAGCAGTCGATAGACAGGAACCAGCGCCAGATCGCCGATTCCGTACGGCCTATCTCCCGCCAACTGGATCTGACCGGCCGCGACAGATCAACCATTCGGTCCGGTCCCAGCGCGACGCCCATAAATGCGTCGGCCACGCGTCGCTAAGCGGCGATACTAAGGCGCATGGTGACGTTCAGACGGGAGACCAGACTCTGGCGCGAGACCACCGTGCCCCAGCGGGCGCTGATGATCCGAGACGACGCTGACACCTACTGGCTCGCCTGCCAGATGCAGCACAGACGGATCACCGGCCCGGGTCCCGCCATCCTGGGGGATCCCCGGTCAATCGCGATCCAAGGCCGGATCGACGTGGACCTGTTCATCGTCGCCCTGCATCGCCTGCACACTGTCGCCAAACTCGCTGCCGAGGTGGCCGACCCAAGGGACGTTCTCTCCGGAGCGCTCGAGCGATTCGGCGGCCTGACTGCGGGCCTGCCACTGTCGGAGGCCGAGCAAGACCAGCCGTCGACGATCGCAAGTGTCCGGAACGCTTTTGAGCATGGGCAGAATCTGGCCATCCGCGGCGGACTCGGCCTTGCTAGCGGCCCGGACGGATGGTGGGTCAGTTACCGCGACCGCATGTTCCAGACCAAGGACCTGCTTGGCGCCGCCAAGGAACTGCACTATGCCGTCCGCGCCGCTGTAGATCCGGAAGCCTTCAGCGACTTCCACGGGGATCATCCGTTCATCGAACTGCGCGACCATGCAGACATCACCAGACCTTGGCGGCCTGGCTCCGAAATCACTGACCGTCAGGCCGCGACGATGGCACGGATACAGGCTGACCTGCGCCGCCGCACGCAGTAGAAGCCACCAAGCCGCCCTTGTACCCGTCGCCGTGAGCTCCGACTGCCATCGTCACGGTTGCCCGGGATGCCTACCTCTATCGCCGATTGTGAGTGGCTTTGCAACGATGCCAGCAGTGCGCTTATCTCCGTGCCGATTGTTCGATTCTGTGCACAGCACCGCTGCATCGGTGATTTTCGTCGCGGCATGAGCGAGCATCCTGGGCATGGAGCGTGATGGATCATGCAGATTGACGAATCGCACTGATCAGCTCTGGCCCAAGCACTCGCAAACGAGGCGGCTGTCTGTCACAATAATTATCGGATCGAGCTACGTTGAGCCCATCTGGTACGCACCGGTCCGTCAATAAGCATGAATCACTTGTTGTGGAGCATTATATGGAAATTGGATCGGCAAATCGACAACAGCAAATCGCTGACGCGGATCATCTTTACAACACGGGACGATACGCCGAAGCAGCAGAAGCGTTCGCTGATCTTGAAGAGGCCTTTGAATACGGAGAGAAACAGTCTGAAGAGTATGCCATATTCTGCCGAGGCTTCGGATGTGCTCTCGCGGAGACGAGCAGCTTCAAGAAGGCCGAGCACATGTTTAAAACGGCCTTGCCAATCTTCCAAGCTCTCGGATTGACCAATGAAACCGCGCTCACTTACTTTAACCTGGGTAACGTATATCGCTATATAAACTCCGGGCAGCGCCAATATGATTCTTATCAAGCAGCTTTGTCGGCCTATCGTGAGATTGAAAACCGAGGAGGCGAGGCACGCATCATGCTAGCCCTCGCGAACACTATGCTCGATATGAGGGTTCCGGAGCTTGCCGAGGAGTGGCTAACCAACCTGAGAGAGCTGGACGAAACGGTACAGGATGATGCACTCCTAAGCTGGTCCTTGTACTTCGCCCGAGCGCGACTTGCTCTCATCAACGGCGACGCAGCCGGTGCCCTTCATCATCTTAGCGAGTCTCTGGAGTGCCTTGAAGGGGTTGAAGATACGACGTACTGGGACGAGACTAAAAGTTGGATATTCCGAACAAAGGCCCTGCTCGGACAAGTTCCAACTGATCAGGAATTCAGCGAGGCCAGCTCGGCCTTCGCGGCGTCACAGCATAAGCGTCGGCAGCTGGCTGAAACAGTGGAGCTCGCCGAGATCAGCTTGAACAATGGCAACCTTGCTAAAGCGGAAGAATTCTTCGATGCAGCCCTAGCGATAATCGACGGAAGTAGAGGACAGCTTGATCCTATGGAGCGATTCCACTTTATGGAGATGGCCGCGTCGGTGGCGCAGAAGTATTGTATTACGCTGGTTGCAAACGGCAGGGCCGACAAAGCGCTCGAAGTTTCCGAGCGGGGACAAGGCCGTTCGCTGCTGGATCTGATGTTTCGGCATCAGATCAAACGTCAGGGCGGCCGCCGGATCAGAGTAACAAATAACGGCCATGTGTTTCTGGACAGCCCCGGAATCGACGAGATTCGGTCATTTTGCTCGGATCTCGATATCCAGGTGCTAAAGGTTGTTTCTACGGCTGACAAATTGATAGTCTGTTTCGTCGACGCTGGGGGTCAGGTTGAGGGATGGGAAGCGTCGGGCGCGCGCCAACCTCTTGAACGGCTTCTTAGTCTCCTGAGTGGGAGAGATTCCTCCGGACTTGATGATACTGCTGAGAATAATATCCGGGCCGTATCTCCGGCCGCATCTCTGCCTTGGGATGACATCGAAGCTGCCCTTGCCGACCTCTACAGAACGATGCTTCCCGAACGTTTGCGTAACAGGCTTGAAACCACTTCAGGACGATTGCTAATCGTCCCTCATCGCGATTTCTTCCATCTTCCGTGGTCTGCGTTTGGCCCTCGCGGAGCACCACTAGGCGAGCGATGGGAGATAGGTGTCTCACTATCTATTGGGGTTGCCTTGCAGCTTGACCGGCGACGTGATGTTCAGTTGTGGCAAGGTCTGAGGTCATTCCCAATCCCCGCGGTCGCCTTTGGCGGCGTCTGCGAGCAGACCTTGGAGATCCCCTTGTTCCCCAGCGCAAACGCTCCACGAATCTCGACGTGGTTCAGCAGCTTGCCATGGACTTCGCCAGAAGTCATTAAAGTCGCCGAACTGACCGAAGGCATAAGCATGATTGGAGATCAAGCAACCCCAGAGATGCTGCGGTTCTTCATCGGAAATACCGGCATCGTACATATCGCCAGCCATGGGTACTGGGACGAGCTGGGCGATTCATTTGTCCTTTTGTCACCTAGCCCTGAATCAGGCAGTGGGAAGGTATCACAGACGGAGGTAATTGATCTCGTAACACGAGCAGAGTTGGTCGCACTGTCAGGTTGCCAGACCGGACTCGGGTATTCGCATCCCGATACGTACGTTAATCTCGCAATCAGCTTCCTGATTGCCGGTGCGCGTTGTGTCCTCGTCAGTCTCTGGCCGCTTCGGGACGATGCTGCCGTTACTTTTGCAAGTCGCTTCTACGGATATCTCTGCGACGGCCTTTCTCCTGCCGCTGCCCTCCAAGCGGTACAAGCAGATCTCTCAGGGCTGCTAGACCCACTGGATTACGCGGGGTACGTTCTGGTAGGAAATCCGTTCTATCCGCTGAGCCTGATAGACGGCGTTAAATTGGCACCAGGACCGGCGTTCTGCGGTGGCGACCTTATTGTCAAGCACCCTACCGAGGGTGAAGTAGTGGACCTAACGTTGTATTCAGATCTCATTCAGAATCCAGAGGATGGCTGGCTAGTTGACGGGCCTGGGCTCAATATAGTCAGAAAGATAATTCGAGAAGAGTGATCCAAATGGCAGACGCACTGATATCTGAACTTAACCGAGTCGGGTTCCAGCCAATTTTTCTGCCGCAGACCGGGGTGATCCCTCCAGAACTATACAATCTTACAAGGAAGGACCACAGGCCGCGACTGGTACGCCGGGGCCCGTTGATCAGCTACCTCCCTCGGCCAGCATCTTTCCAAGTAAGAAGGAGCTCCCTCGCCGACATCTCGAATGTGCAGAGCACCGGCAAGAGCCTCTCCGCCTCAGCAGGCTTCCTCACGCAATGCCTCGCATGTCTAGGTATTACAGGACTACCCAAGCTGGACCTTAACTTTGTCGGTGCAAAGAAGCTCGTCTTCGGATTTAACGGTGTGACAAGCTTGCGGGTTGATCCAGCCGAGATCGACCACACGTTGACGCATCTCGATCTCGGCGCGATCCCCGCTGAATATGCTGAGCAAGGTTTCCTGCATATCGCCTATGAGTATGCGTTCGCCGAAGCGCTGGTGATGCGCCGTGAAGACGGTCACAGTTTCAGAATTAGCGCTGATTCAGATATCGCTAATTTCATCGATCTAGGGACCAAGGCCTCGTTGAGTTTGGACAGCAGCAACACCGTCAGTTTCAGGACGGCCAAGGGTGCGGAAGCCCCAGCGTTCGCATACAGAGCTGGGCGACTGATGCGAGATACACGATGGCGCTTCTACCCAGAGGAATTCTACCGATCTGGTGGTGCGGTCGATGCACGACCCTACGTCCTGCGCCGCGGACTAGTCCTAGAGGCGGAGAACGACGATACGCGAGATAATTAATCTGGTGCTTGTATCCCCTCCTCTTTATCCGCCGGTTTAAGAGCAGCGACGCTCGAACATCGCCCTAATCGACATGTGAGTAGGTGCCATGATTCTGACGAGCCGAGCAACTCACTTTCATACGGTGGCCTGGACGTCGAGATTCGTTCCGCGGCGTGACTAAGCCTCAATCCACCGGTGATTTAGGGCTATTTCCGGGCGCGGCAACGCGAAAGGTGCCCTCTGAACTGGGATGATGGGAGTTCTCTACGCTTCCGCCACCAGGTCCGAGAGGACACCTCGCAAGTGAAATTGTCGCATAGCCCGGGCCGGACCCGGGCATCGTTCGACGACCCGAATCTCGTGTCGCACGGCGGGCTGGTCCCGGTGATGGCCCTCGCGGAGCGCGCCGGGCTGCCGGGACTGCTCGCGGAGCACGTCCGGCCGGGCGGGGAGTGCGGGGTGAACGCCCCCGCGAAGGTCGGCTGCCTGGTCGCGGGCATAACCGCCGGCGCGGACAGCATCGATGACATGGGCCTGCTGCGGCACGGGGCCATGGACGTCCTGTTCGGCGGGGTCCGCGCCCCGTCCACGCTCGGGTCGCACCTGCGCTCCTATACCTGGGGGAACGTCCTGCAGCTGGAGAGGGCCGGCCGGGAGCTGCTGACCCGGCTGTCGCGCCAGGCGCCGCTGCTGCCCGGCGCGGACGTGCCCGAACCTCGCGCCCTGTTTCTTGCGCCCGTAGACCCGTTTCTGCGTCGAGTCGATGTCGATGAAGGCCACCACCTGCCCGTGGGCTGGCACCGCGAGCGCGAGTGGCGCAACCTCTTCGAAGCCGCCTGCGGCCCGCCCGCCGCAGCGGCCTGACTAGCCCAGATCAGGTCCGCACCCCCGACGCCGCGAGGCAACCCGTCCCAGCCCACCAAACGCAGGCCCCGGACAAGCCGCAGAACCGTCAGCGGCAGGCAAAACACGCCCTCAAAGCCATCATTGACGAGAACCGCTCACACGAAATCAGCCGGTGGATTGAGGCTAAGTGCCCAGACCTGCCGATTCTGTGCGTACTGTGCGAACGCCGACCATGCGTCCACTGCCGCGCATATCGGCGGATCCGGCGCGCTTCGGCCGGTTATCCACGCGGTGCGGTGGCCGCTCAGGGTTGGGCGGATTGGCGGTCACGTTCGGCAGTCGCGTACGCCACTTCTTCGCTGTGGGCTCAGGCCATCTTGTGATCGCTCGTGCCGTGGCCACCGGTCACGGCTCGCT
>Ga0335075_10017751_pt1 | contig 10573 bp, 9 predicted proteins | sample Lox_Sample_24_FD_206723 | JGI IMG/M metagenome (GOLD analysis project Ga0335075, IMG submission 206723) | Soil microbial communities from Loxahatchee National Wildlife Refuge, Florida, United States - Lox_Sample_2.4 | ecosystem: Environmental > Terrestrial > Soil > Wetlands | place: USA: Florida... | reverse complement strand
TCATCGACCACCTGCTGATCGGCCCGACCGGGGTCTACGCGATCGACTCAGAGCGCTGGCACAAGAGGGTGCCGATCCGCACCTACAACGGCAAGCAGCTCTGGCACGGCCCGGAGAACAAGAAGGCGCGGCTCGAGCACGCCAAGTGGGAGGCGCAGCAGGCCAGCGACCGGCTGTCGGCCGCGCTCGGCTTCGAGGTCCCCGTCCGCGCCGCGATGGCCATCTACGGGCCGAAGATTCCCTGGGGTTTCGCCACGATCAGGGACGTTGACGTCTTCAACGGCCAGGCGCTCGGCAAGTACCTCAAGAGCCGCGGCCGCCGGAGGGACGTGCCCCGGCTGAGCAGGGAGCAGGTGGACAAGGTGTACCGGACGGCGAGCACCGTGCTGCCGGACGTCGCGCCGACGAGGGCGGTCACACCGGTAGGCTGAACTCCCCAGGAATATCTTCCGGCAAGGGAGTCGGCACAATGCCACCGTTGAGGTCGCGCACGGTTACACACGGCAGGAACATGGCGGGAGCGCGCGCGCTGCTGCGCGCGACCGGTGTAGCCAGGGAAGACCTCGGTAAACCGATCATCGCGGTCGCCAACAGCTTCACCGAGTTCGTGCCCGGGCACGTGCACCTCCAGGAGGTCGGCCGGGTCGTGTCCGACGCGGTGCACGCCGCCGGCGCGATCCCGCGCGAGTTCAACACGATCGCGGTCGACGACGGCATCGCGATGGGCCACGGCGGCATGCTGTACTCGCTGCCGTCGCGGGAACTGATCGCGGACTCGGTCGAGTACATGGTCAACGCGCACTGCGCGGACGCGCTGATCTGCATCTCCAACTGCGACAAGATCACCCCGGGGATGCTGATCGCCGCGATGCGGCTGAACATCCCCACCGTGTTCGTCTCTGGCGGGCCGATGGAAGCCGGCAAGGTGGATGCCGCCGACCTCGAGGGCGGCATCAGGAAGCTGGACCTGATCGACTCAATGGTCGGCGCGGCGGACCCGTCGGTGTCCGACGACGAGCTCGCGCAGTTGGAGGAGAACGCCTGCCCGACCTGCGGCTCCTGCTCGGGGATGTTCACCGCGAACTCGATGAACTGCCTGACCGAGGCCATCGGCCTCGCGCTGCCGGGCAACGGGACCACGCTGGCGACCCACGCCGCGCGCAAGCAGCTGTTCGAGAAGGCCGGCGCGCTGGTCGCGGAGATCACCAGGCGGTACTACTCCGACGGCGACGAGTCGGTGCTGCCGCGCTCGATCGCCAGCAGGGACGCGTTCGAGAACGCGATGGCGCTCGACGTGGCGATGGGCGGCTCGACCAACACGATCCTGCACCTGCTGGCCGCCGCGCACGAGGCGGGTGTCGACTTCGGGCTCAAGGAGATCGACGAGCTGTCCCGGCGGGTGCCGTGCCTCTGCAAGGTCGCGCCGTCGAGTTCCTACCACGTCGAAGACGTGCACCGGGCGGGCGGCATCCACACGATCCTCGGCGAGCTCGACCGGGCCGGGCTGCTCAACCGCACCGTGCACACCGTGCACGGACAGCCGATCGCGGCCTGGGACCTGCGGTCGGGTGACGTTTCCGACGAGGCGCTCGAGCTGTACCACGCCGCGCCCGGCGGGGTGCGGACCACGAAGGCGTACTCGCAGTCGGCCCGGTGGGCGTCGCTCGACCTGGACGCCGAGGCCGGCTGCATCCGCGACGTGAAGCACGCCTATACCGCCGACGGCGGGCTCGCCGTGCTCTACGGCAACCTGGCGCCCGACGGCGCGATCGTGAAGACCGCCGGCGTGCCCGAGGAGCTGTTCACGTTCAGCGGGCCGGCCCGGGTCTTCGAGTCGCAGGAGGACGCGGTCGACGGCATCCTCAACGGCCGGGTCAGCGCCGGGGACGTCGTGGTCATCAGGTACGAGGGACCCCGTGGCGGGCCGGGCATGCAGGAGATGCTGTACCCGACGTCGTTCCTGAAGGGGAAGGGGCTCGGCCGGGCGTGTGCGCTGATCACGGACGGGCGGTTCTCCGGCGGGACGTCCGGGCTGTCGATCTGCCACATCGCCCCTGAGGCCGCCTCCGGCGGCGCCATCGCGCTCGTGGCGGACGGCGACACGATCGTGATCGACATCCCGCGGCGGGAACTCCGGCTGGACGTGCCGGACGCCGAGCTGCCGAAGCGCCGCGCCGCCCTGCTCGACGCGCTCGGCTCCTACCGGCCGGCCGACCGGCAGCGGCCGGTCAGCCCGGCGCTCCAGATGTACGCCGCGCTGGCGACGTCCGCGGCGGCGGGCGCGGCGCGCGACATCTCGGTGCTCGCGCGGCTCGCTTCGCCGGAGAAGTGACCGCCGGGTTCGTGCGGGCCGCGCGCGCGTCGGACGCGGCCGCGCTGGCGCGGGTGCAGGTAGCGAGCTGGCTCGCGACGTTCGCGGGCGTGGTGCCCGACGAGGTGCTCGCGGAGCTGACCAGCGCGGCGGCCGAAGAGCAGTGGGCCGGGCGCTGGCGGGAAGCGATCACGGCGCCGCCGACCAGCCGGCACCGGGTGCAGGTCGCGGTGGACGCCGACAGGACGACGGTCACGGGCTTCGCCGCCGCCGGGCCGGCCACCGACGACGACCTGTGGCCGGGGACCGACGCGGAGCTGTACGAACTGCACGTGCTGCCGGACCTGGCCGGTGCGGGTCACGACGGCCGGCTGCTGCACGCGGTCGCCGACACGCTCGCCGAGGACGGCTTCCGGACCGCCAGCACGTGGGTGCTGTCAGCGGACGACAAGCGCCTGGAGTTCCTCGAGGCCGCCGGGTGGGCGCCGGATGGCTGCCACAGCAACCTGGACATGGGCGTGAAGGTGCCCGTGGCCCGCCTCCACACCAGGCTGTCGCCCGCGCCTGAGTGAGTCACCGAGGTACGTTCCGAATAGGATTCTCCAGTGGCAAGCGCGCGCGAATGGCTGGCGGGGACCCGGCCAAGGACCCTTCCGGCGGCGGTCGTCCCCGTTCTGATCGGCTCCGGGGTCGCGGCCGGGTACGGCAAGTTCTCGCTGTGGCGGGGGGCGCTGGCGCTGCTCGTCGCGCTCGCGCTGCAGATCGGGGTGAACTTCGCCAACGACTACAGCGACGGCGTGCGCGGGTCCGACTCCGCCGAACGGCGGGTCGGGCCGGTGCGGCTGGTCGGATCGGGGCTGGCGGCGCCGCGGCAGGTGAAGCTCGCCGCTTTCGGATGCTTCTTCGTGGCCTGCTGCGCGGGCCTGGCGCTCGCCGCGGTGACGTCGTGGTGGCTGGTGCTCGGGGGCGCGCTCGCCGTGCTCGCGGCGTGGTTCTACACCGGCGGCTCGCGGCCGTACGGGTACCGCGGGCTTGGCGAGGTCTCCGTGTTCGTCTTCTTCGGCGTGGCGGCGGTGGCGGGGACCGCCTACGTGGAGATGGGACGGCTGAGCTGGCTGGGCCTGGCGGCGTCGATTCCCGCCGGGCTGCTGTCCTGCGCGCTGCTCATGATCAACAACCTGCGGGACATCCGGTCCGACAGCGAGTCGGGCAAGCGCACGCTCGCGGTGCGCATCGGGGACGCCCGTTCCCGGTCGGTTTACCTGCTGTTCCTGCTGGTGCCGTTCGTGCTCGGCGCGCTGACCGCCGTCTACCGCCCGTTCGCCCTGCTCATGCTGCTCGCGCTGCCGCTGGCGCTGGCGCCGGTGCGGGCCGTGCGGGGCGGCGCGTCCGGGCCCGCGCTGATCACGACGCTCGGGCAGACGGGGCGGCTGCAGCTCGCCTTCGGCCTGGCGTTCACGGTCGGCCTCGCCATCCACTGGTGACACGGTTTCGCACGGCGTATCCGATATGTCACTGAATATCGGGCAAAGACCCGACTTGGCGAAGTCAATACCCATACTGAAAAATGTCCAGATATAACATCCGGACAATCCGCAACGCGGTAGCCTGCGAAATGTATCCCTCGTGTTTCTGGGGATCCCAGCGATGCGGCCGCAGATCCGACCAGTCCGATTCAATGGGAGGGGTGCTTGGGTGGAGCACGGTGAGGCTGAGCTCCGTGAGGTAGCGCCTTACGACACGCCGAGAGACGACCCTGCGCGGTTCCTGCGCGAACTGCGGCAACTCCGGGACGGAGCGGGGCTCGGGCAGACCGAGCTCGCGGTACGCGCCCATTACCCGCGCGACGCTATCCGGGCGGCTGAGGCAGGCCCCGCGCTGCCGGACCTGCCGGTGCTTTCAGCGTACGTGCGCGGCTGCGGAGGCGCCGTCACCGAATGGGAAGAGCGGTGGCGGGCGCTGACCAGCTCCCCGGCTTTGCCGCTGCTCCCGTCGAGGACCGCGGGGGGTTCGGACGCGGCGACCGCGGGCGCGCGCGTCGGGTCCGTCAGCCTGGCGGCGGACGGCCACGACCCCTCGCTCGTGATGGCCGCCCTGAGCAGGGTCGCCAACGGCATCGCCGCCGAGCCGCAACCCGCTGGCCTTTCCGTGCCTGGCATGCCTTCTTCGCCCGCCGCCCCTGTGCCGCCCGTGCCACCTGTGCCGCCTGTGCCGATGCCCGCGACCGGGGCGGATGGCGTGGCCGCGGAGCCTGGGTCGCTGTTCGCCGCGGCTGGTGCTGTGACGCCCGTTACGGGGGCGCCGGATGCCGGCTGGGTTACCTCGGCCCCCGACGCTGCCTGGGGGGCCGCCTCCGACGCCGACTGGGGTGCCGCGGCACCCGATACGGCCAAGAGCGCGGCACCCGGTGCCGGCTGGGGTGCTGCCAAGCCGCCAGCGGCGGCGGCGACACCGGCGTCCGCGCTGGGCCGGCCCATCGGCAACCAGCGCGCGTTTGCGTCGAGGCAACTGATCGCCGCCGTTGTCATCCTGCTGTGCGTGATAGCGGTGCTCCTGGCAATCTTCGCCTAGGTCGCCTGGGCGGCGCCCTTAGCGGTTGGCGCTATACGGCGTCGTCATCACTGGGGGTAGCGGGGCCGTTGTTGCTGGCCGGGCCGCCGTTGCTGGCGGGACTGGGCTGCACGGGAACCGCGCCCACGCCGGGAATCCCCGCGGCCGCCAGCGGGGTGGTGTCGAGTCGGTCCGCCTCGGCGACCACGGCCGCCGCCTCCGCTTCAGCGGCCTGAACCGCCGCCGCGGCCTGCGCTTCACCGGCCTCAACCGCGGCGGGCGCACCGGTACCGGGCGCGACGGCTTCGGCCTTGCCGTCTCCGGGCTTGCCGTCACCACCCTCACCGCTGCCGCCGAACGCGCTCGTCACCGCCTTCAGCGCCGACGTCACCTCGCTGGGGATCACCCAGAACGTGTTCCCCGCGCCCGCGGCGAGTTGCGGAAGCGTCTGCAAGTACTGGTAGGCGAGCAGCTTGGGATCGGGGTCGTTGCGGTGGATCGACTCGAAGACCTGGCTGATCGCCTGCGCCTCGCCCTCCGCCCGGAGGATCGCGGCCTGCTTGTCGCCCTCGGCGCGCAGGATCTTGCTCTGCTTGTCGCCTTCCGCGGTGAGGATCTGCGACTGTCGCTGGCCCTCCGCGTTGAGGATCGCGGCGCGCTTCTCGCGCTCGGCGCGCATCTGCTTTTCCATCGCGTCCTTGACTGACTTGGGCGGGTCGATCGCCTTGATCTCCACCCGGGTGACGCGAATGCCCCACTTGCCGGACGCGTCGTCGAGCACGCCGCGCAGCAGCGTGTTGATCTTGTCGCGGGAGGTCAGCGTCTGCTCCAGGTCCATCGAGCCGATGACCGACCGCAGCATGGTGGCGGTGATCTGCTCGATCGCCTGGATGTAGTTGACGATCTCGTAGTCCGCCGCCCTCGGGTCGGTCACCTGGAAGAACAGCACGGTGTCGATCTGCACGACGAGGTTGTCCTCGGTGATCACCGGCTGGCCCATGAACGAGACCACTTGTTCCCGCAGGTCAATCAGCGGTTTGACCCGGTCGACGAACGGGATGATGAAGTTCATCCCCGGCTCGAGTGTCTTGCGGTACCGGCCGAAGCGCTCGACGTTCCGCGCCCGGGCCTGCGGCACGATACGGATCGAGCGCACCACCGTCAGGACGACGGCGAGGACGATGACCACGGCAATGACGATCTCCGCGATGACCATGACTACTCCCGTGGATAGACGAGGGCGGTGGCGCCCTCGATCTGCATGACATCGACGATCTGGCCGGCCGGGATCACCAGCGTCTCGTCGTAAGGACGGGCGGACCACACCTCACCACCGATGCGGACCCGGCCGCCGTGCCTGGTGACCTCTTCGAGGACGCTGGCGGACCGTCCGACTAGGGCGGCCGAGCCGGTTCGCAGCGGCGGCGGCTGCTTGATGTGCCGCCGGGCGATGGGCAGCACGAAGCCGAGGCCAGCTCCGGAGGCCACCACGAACGCGAGCAACTGGAACGGCAGGGGGGCGTGCAGCGCGCCGACACCCGCGGCGACGAGCGCGCCGACCGCGATGATCCCGAGCGCGAACGTGGTGGTCATCAGCTCGGCCACGCCGAGGACGGCCGCCACGATCAGCCAGACGATCCAAGCCACCATGGCCGCTCCGCAACGGAACTACCCGCGCGGCGCGCGTGCGCGCCGCGATGCTGTTGGCGCGGGCGAACGCTCGTGCCCTTTATTCAGATTAATCCTGGTACGCAAGGGTCGCACAAGCCGTGGCTCGTGTCACTGCCCGGCGAAATAAAGCTTCATCTAACCAGCGCAATTACCCGTCCGGCCCGTTCCGGGCGCCCGGCCGACCTACACTCGTTTGGGTGAGTGCCACGGACCGATCGTGGCAGCGTCCAGGAGGTACCGGGTGAATCGTCGGGACAGCGGACCGGGCCGGGGCGGGCGTGGCCGGGGCACCGACGCTGCCTACCTGGACGGGGACCGTCACCCCGAGGATGCTTATCTCGATGCGCGCGCTTATCCCGTTGACCCCGGTTACCGCGGCTACTCGAGAGCCGACCGGCCCCGCCCGGCGGACCTGCCGTCCGGCTCGCCGCGCCCCCGCTCAGAGCGCGGCATGCCGCCGCGCCCAGGTTCTCCATCGCGTCCGTCGGCTCGCGACACCGGTGGCTTCAGCCGCCCATGGCCACGTCAGCAAGACGTCCCGCCCGGTACCGCCCGTCCCCGCCCGCGACCAGGTGGCGGCCGCCCGCGACCGGGCGCGGGTCGTCCCCGCCCCTCGGCTGCCATGAGAGAAGAAATTTACATCCCGAACGGACCGTGGCCTCCCCCCGGCAACCGCCCTCCTCCCCGGCGCGGCCCGCGCGGCCAGGGCTCAGGACCGGGAACGGGCCGTCCGCGGCGGCCAGATCCCCGGTACGGACAGGCGCCCGACGCCGGCTACGGACCCGAGCCGGACTTCGACCCCGAGGCGGGCTACGGGCCTGAGAGGGGCTTCAGGCCTGATCCGGACTTCGGGCCTGATTACGCACCCGACTCCGGGTACGGGCCTGACCCCCAGTACGGCGCCGACCCCCGATACGCGGGTGGCGGTCCGGGCCAGCGACCGCCGTTCGGCCCCGGTGGCCCTGGTGGCCCCGCGGGCCCGGGTGGCGCCGGCAGGCCTGACGCCCCAGGTGGCCCGCGCCGCGGCCCGGGCCGGGATCAGCACGGTCCCGGCCAGCGCGGCCCTGGCCAACGGGCCAACCGTCTCTGGCAGACCAGCCCCGACCAGTACGGCCCAGAGCAGGGGCCGGGTCAATACGGCCCTGACCAGTACGGGCCCGAGCAGCGCGGGCCGGAACAGTACGACCCGAGACAGCACGGCCCTGAGCACTACGGGCCGGGCCAGTACGGGCCCGGGCAGCAGTACGGACCTGGGCAGGGCCAGCCAGGCCAGCACTGGGCCGGGGAGGCTGGATCGTTTGACCCGGGACCGGCCGGACCCGGGCCGTTCGCGCCAGGACCGGCGGGCCCCTACGGGCCGGCGGACCCGCACATGGCGGCCGGGCAGCCTTATACCGACGCGGGCGCGGGTCCTTACGCGTCCGGCTCACACCCGTATGGCCCCGGGCAGGCCCAATACGGCCCCGGCGATGGCGGACCGATGCCCCCAGGACCGCGGAGGCCCGGCCGGCCGGGCGCGGACTATGGGCAGGGACCGTCGGGCCGGGCGGCACCAGGGCCGATGGGCCCCGGGCCCGCCGGGCCGGGACCGATGGGGCCTGGCCAGGGCGGACGCCCACGGTACCGGGGCGGCCCGGGCCAGCCCGGCGGCCCCGGTCACCAGGGACCCGGACAACCGGGACCGGGCCCCTACGGCCCTGGACATCCCGGCTCGGCCCCGTACGGGCCGGGACCGGGCCAGGGACCGCGCTGGGCGGGCGGGGGCCGGCCGGCCCCCGGTCAGCACCAGCCAGGCAACGGGCCCGGCGGCCCTGGCCGTCCCGGACGTCCGGGACGGCTCGGCGACCCGCCGGCTGGCGGCGCCCGGCCTGGTGCCAGGGATGCCGGCCCGTGGGATCGGGCCGGCGGCACCGTGATCAGGCAGCGCGACAGCGCGATACCCGACCCGCTGCCGAACGCCAAGGGACCCATCGCGGCCATCGAGACCGACAACGTGGGCGCGTTCGCCCGCGACCTGCGGGTGCTGCGGTCCAAGGCCGGGCTGGATTACCCCGACATGGCGGAAAAGTCGCATTACACGATGCGGACGCTCGCTTCGGCGGCCGGCGGCCTCCGGCTGCCCACGCTGCCGGTGCTCATCGCCTACGTGAACGCGTGCGGCGGTGACGTGTCTGAGTGGGAAGAACGCTGGGGAAAGCTGGTGAAGGGGAAGAAGGGTCACGCCGCCTTGCCGGCCGCGGGCACCGACACCGCCAGCCAGGAGCCAGGCGTCGTCGCGGACGGCCTGCCCGGGCCGGCGCGTCCGGGCACGTCAGGGCCGGTGCCGCCGAACCCGCCGAGGCCCGGCGAGGTCTACGTCATCACCTCGGCCAAGCCCCGCGACGACCGCTGGTAACAGGAGGCATGAAACAATCGGCAGCGTGTTGCCAGCGGACAATCATGTACATACGGAGTGGTCGTACGACACCTCGGCCGACGCGTCGATGGTCCGCAGTTGCGAACAGGCCCTGGCCATCGGGCTTCCGGCGGTCGCGTTTACCGAACACCTCGAGTTCACGGAGGGCAGCGAAGGCGACGCCATCGCCGGGGTCGCGACCGACGCCCGCTGGTGGGGCCGGATCAAACCGCTGGACGTGACCGGGTACCTGGCGGCCGTCGAGGAATCCAGGCAACGCTTCCCGGGGCTGCGCATCCTGTCCGGCGTGGAGGCCGGCGAGTCGCACCTGTTCGCCGCCAGCGCGGGCAAGGTCATCCACGGCCACCACTTCGACCGGGTGCTTGGCTCGCTCCACGCGGTTCCGTACAAGGGCAAGCTGGTCGCGGCCGACGCCCTGTTCGGCAGCATGCCCGACGACGACGTGATGAGCTACTACTTCGCGGAACTGCTCCAGCTGATCGAGGGCAGCGACCTGTTCGAGGTGCTCGCGCACCTGGACTTCCCCCGCCGCTACTGGCCCAAGGGAGCGCACCTGTACCGGGAAGAGGACTTCGAGGAGGAGTACCGGACCGTGCTGCGCGCGCTCGCCGAGACCGGGCGGGTGCTCGAGATCAACACGAAGTCCCCGCTCGCGTCGGTCGCCATGGTCCGGTGGTGGCGGGAGGCGGGGGGAACCGCGGTCTCGTTCGGCAGCGACGCGCACCTGCCGTCCCGGGTGGGCGACCGCTTCAAGCTAGCCGTCGACGTGGTGGAGGCAGCCGGCTTCCGGGCCGGCCACGACCCGTACGACTTCTGGCGCGCGTAAGCCCGCGTGACGGATCGCCGACAGGAACGATCCTGCCCCACCAGGCCCACAGCTCTCATAGCTTTCACCCTGGCCAGATACCTAGTCTCACTTTGTAATGGTTTTGACCACTTGTGACCGGTCACTCAACCGCGAAAGTGGTCATACCGTGCGCAAAGCCAACGGGTGGGGCTGGAGTGACCAGAGGGATATTCATAGGATGGTCGCAGGGCCCGCGACGCGGGTGTGTAGGCAGGAGTGACGGGTCAGCAGTGAGGGGTACGCAAGGGGCGCCCGGCAGATGCGCCTCCGCCTGGCTGGGCGCCTGAGCGGACGTGCCGCCCGGCGGAGGCGCCAGGGAGGGCCCGCCGACCGGCGGGGACGCCACGCCGGGGGGTTGGCAGCGCTGCCAGGACCTGGGCGTGGGGTGAAGGCGCGAAGACAACCGGACGTTCGGGATAATTGATTGTGCTGAAAGTCCGGATCGGAATCTCCCTTGGCGCCGGAGAGCCGGCTGAGTTCGGGGCCGCCGTGGACCTGCTCGAGGCGGCCGGGGTCGACTCGCTGTGGCTGCCTGAGAACGTCTACAGCCCGGCGGTCGAGCCGTTCGCCGGGATGGCGTTCGCGCTGGGGCGTACGCGGCGGCTGAAGGCGGGCAGCGGGATCTCCGTGCTGCCGGGGCGGAATCCGGTGCTCGTGGCGAAGCAGCTCGCGTCGCTGGCCGGGATGGCGCCGGGGCGGGTGCTGCCGGTGTTCGGGCTCCAGCCCGCGCTCGCCGCCGAACGCCCGTTGTTCCCCGTGCCCGCCGGCCAGCGCGCCG
>Ga0335075_10017750_pt1 | contig 10573 bp, 14 predicted proteins | sample Lox_Sample_24_FD_206723 | JGI IMG/M metagenome (GOLD analysis project Ga0335075, IMG submission 206723) | Soil microbial communities from Loxahatchee National Wildlife Refuge, Florida, United States - Lox_Sample_2.4 | ecosystem: Environmental > Terrestrial > Soil > Wetlands | place: USA... | reverse complement strand
AACGCCGCCCCGGAAAATGCCGGGGCGGCGGTCCGGCCCTCCTGGGGCCCGGGCTTTGCGAGCCTGCGCGTCAGTGCTCGGTAAGACCCGTCATTTCCTCTTTCACGCGGAGCTTTTCCTTCTTCAGCCTGGCGAGGGTGGCCGTATCCGGCAAGGGCCGCTGGCTTTCCTCGACGATCCTGGCTTCGAGACCGGCATGCTTGGCCTGCAAGGCCGAAACGTGCGCCTGGTGCATATCTAAGCTCTCCTCATACTTGGGTACGGACATCTAACCACGGACCGCGGCCTTTGTCTCCCCCGGGGACGGCGATCCAACACATATGTACGGCGGCTTGCCGAAGGTTTAAGATGGCCGCCACCTAGTGAGAGGGAGCGAGGGAGACCCAATGGAAGGGACGCACTCAGCCGCTCAGGATCCGGAATCGCGACTCGCGGTTCTGCGTACCGAGCATCGTGATCTCGACAGCGCCATCGAGGCGCTCGGCAATATGAATACCAGCGACGACGTCCAGCTCGCCCGCCTCAAGAAACGAAAGCTCCGCTTGAAGGACGAGATCAAGATCCTCGAGGATATGGTCGTCCCCAACATCATCGCCTGAGGGGGCGGATTTTCCCGGCCCGGCCGCCGCTTCGGCGTCACCCTGAACTCGTTTCAGGGTCCAGGGTGGTGCAGTGCGGATGTCCGGGGCCGTCTACGGACTCAATGCCGCGTCCACCCTGGATGCTGAAACGAGTTCAGCATGACGAGCTGCGCTGGGCCCGGCCTCCGCGCCTCGAACACACCGCCCAATCCGGGACAGGGTTTACCTTCTTTTCCGTTTTGACCGGCCGGAACGCTGTGGCATTCCAAGGCCATGGGGGTTCTTGCAATGACCGAGGGGCAGCTCACGCCCAAGCTCATCGACGGGCTGTACGTCGAGGCGATGGTGCTCGCCGACGAGGCGCGCTCCTATTTCGACACGGGCGGCCGCGACGACAGACTGGCCCTCGATCCGCTCGACCGGGTCGGCTTTTCCTGCGAGTCGCTGAAGGTGACGACACGGCTGATGCACGTCATCGCCTGGCTACTCACCCAGCGCGCGGTCGCGGCGGGGGAGCTGAGCCGCGCCCAGGCCGGGATGCAGGAGCGCCGGCTCGGCACCGCGGCGGACACCGACCGGGACTTGCTCGCGCGCCTGCCCGAGGCGGCGGCCGACCTGATCCGTGCCAGCGAGGAATTGTACGGCCGGGTCAGCCGGCTGGACCAGGGCAGCTTCGCCGAGGATGCGGGCAGCCCGGCCCGCAGCCTGCTCAGCCGGCTGCAGCGCTCCTTCTGACCCGCATCATTATCGTCATTCCCGCTTTCGCGGGGATGACGGGGAGGTTAGCAAGGCGGCCATGCAGGGTTACGACTTCCGATACGGGCCGCAGCTGATCTCCGGACCCGGGGCGGCGCGGCGGCTTGCCGAATTGCTGCCGGCGGGCCGCTGCCTCTTCGTCACCGACTCGAACGTGCGCGCCTTGGGCCTGGCGGACGCGGTGCTTGCCGCCTTGCCGGAGACGACCGTGTTCGACTCGGTCGAGGAGGATCCGTCGCGCGAGACCCTGATGGCGGCGGTCGCGGCCGGCGAGGGCTGCGTCTCGGTGGTCGGCTTCGGCGGCGGCAGCCCGATGGACGTCGCGAAGCTCGCCGCCTATCTGCTCGCCACCGGCGAGGATCTCGACACGCTCTGGGGCGTCGGCAAGGCGACGGGCAGGAAATTGCCGCTCGCGCTCGTCCCGACCACGGCCGGCACCGGTTCGGAAGCGACCGCGGTGACCGTGATCACCGTCGGCGGCAGCGAGAAACGCGGCGTGAACAGTCCCGCCCTCTATGCCGACTGGGCGGTGCTCGACGCCGAGCTGACCCTGACCCTGCCGCGCGCGGTCACCGCCGCGACCGGGATCGACGCCATGGTCCATGCGATCGAGGCCTATACCTCGGCGCGGCGCAAGAACCCGATGTCCGACATGTTCGCGCGCAAGGCGCTGCGGCTGATCTCGGACAATCTGCTGATCGCCTGCGACCGGCCCGACAATCTCGAGGCGCGGGGCAAGATGCTGCTCGCCGCCCATCTCGCCGGCGTCGCCTTCGACAATGCGCCGGTCGCCGGGGTGCATGCTCTGGCCTATCCGCTCGGCGGCCATTTCCATGTGCCGCACGGCCTTTCCAACGCGCTGATGCTGACCCATGTGCTCGCCCACAACATGGATTCGGCGCGGCCGCTTTATGCCGAGCTCGGCGCGATGCTCGATCCGACCGCCAAGGATATCGGCCAGCAGGGCCAGGCCCAGGCCTTCATCCAGCATCTCGGCCGGCTGTCGCGCGCCGCCGGCGTGCCGCAGAAACTGTCCGCGGTCGGCATCGGCCATGAGCATCTCGACCTGCTCGCCGCCGAGGCGATGAAGCAGGAACGGCTGCTGGTGAACAATCCCTGCCCGATCACCGAGGCCGATGCCCGGCGGCTCTACGAGGCGGCGCTTTGAGCCGGGCGCCGCTCCTCGGGCGCGGCGCCTATCCGGTCTGGCGCGAGATCGCGACGCGGTGGAGCGACAATGACGCTTACGGTCACGTCAACAATGTCGTCCATTACAGCTGGTTCGACACGGCGGTGAACGCCTGGCTGATCGAGCATGGGCTGCTCGACATCGAGACGGGTGATCCCATCGGCCTCGTCGTCGAGACGGGCTGCCGTTATGCGGGCTCGCTCGCTTATCCGGCGCCGGTGGAGATCGGGCTCGGCGTGGAACGGCTCGGCGGTTCCAGCGTCACCTACCGGCTCGGCGTCTTCGCCAAGGGCGCAGAGCAGCCGGCGGCCGAGGGACATTTCACCCATGTCTATGTCGGCCGCGAAAGCCGCCGGCCGGTGCCGCTTCCCGACGCGTGGCGGGCGAAGCTGGAGGGGATCCGCTTGAGCGAATGATAGCATCGTGCTATCATTCGCACATGGGTCAAATCCTCGTCCGTCAGCTCGACGATGCCGCCATCGAGCGGCTGAAGGCGCGCGCCCGGGAAAAGGGCACCTCCGTTGAAGCCCTCGCTCGCGAGGCGATCCATAAAGCGGCGGAATTCAGCGTCGAGGAGAAGCTGGCGTTGATCCGCAAGTCGCACGAATGGAGCCGGCGCGCCCGGGTGCCCGGCGCACCGCAGACGCTTGGCGTCGACCTGATTCGTGAAGATCGCGATCATGATCATTGACGCGAGCGTCGCGTTCAAGCTGGTCGTCGAGGAGCCTGATAGCGGGGAGGCGCTAGCCTGGATCGGCCGCGGCGAGCTCGTCGCGCCGACGCTGGTCCATGCGGAGGTTGGCAATGCGCTCTGGAAGCGCATCCGCAAGGGTGAATTGACCGCGGACGATGAGATTGGCGAGCGACTGTCCAACCTGGGCCGTTATCTGCGGACGGTCGACGAGACGGACGCCTTGCCACGCGCTCTGGAACTGGCCGTCGCCCTGAAGCATCCGGTCAACGATTGCGTTTATCTGGCGCTGGCCGAGGCGATGGAGGATGAATTGCTGACCGCGGACCGCCGGTTCGTACAGACCGTCGAGGGAACGCCGCTGCAAACCTATGTGCGGGAGTTGGGACGATGACAGACCAGATGACGGGCGGCTGCGCCTGCGGGAAGGTGCGGTTCACGGCGACGATCGCGGACGACGAGGCCTATCTGTGCCATTGCCGGATGTGCCAGCGGGCGACGGGCAGCATCTCGATCGCCTTCAAGAATGTGCCCAAGGCCGATGTCGCCTGGGATGGGGAGCCGGACTGGTATCAGAGTTCGCCGATCGCGCGGCGGCCTTATTGCGCGGCCTGCGGCGCCTCCCTGGGCTTCGAATTCCCGGACAGCGAGAAGATGGATCTGACCGTCGCCGCCTTCGACGATCCGTCGCGCTTCCGGCCGGTCCACCATTTCGCGGCGGAATCCATGCACCGCGCGTGGATCGATACGACGGGCCTGCCCGAATATCGCACGGAGGAGCATCAGGGCCTGGTCGATCGCTGGATGAAGGCCGTTGGTAAGCTCCCCGACTGAGCCGGTGAGACCATAAACTCCGTTCGCCCTGAGCTTGTCGAAGGGCTTTCCTTCTTTGCAGCCGTGGTGAAGGAAAGGAGGCTTCGACAGGCTCAGCCCGAACGGGTTGAAGGCTGGAAGGCATTGAAGGGACGCCATGCAGTTTCATCACCGTGCCGTGCCCATCGTCCTGGCGGCGGTGCTGATCGACACGATCGGTTTCGGCATCGTCCTGCCGGTCCTGCCCGGCCTGATCGTCGACCTCGGCCGGGTCACGCTCGCCGAGGCGACGCGGATCGCCGGCTATATGCTGGTCGCCTATGCGGGCGCGCAATTCTTCGCCGGACCGATCCTCGGCAATCTCGGCGACCGCTTCGGGCGGCGGCCGGTCCTGCTCTTCTCGATGCTCGCCTTCGCCATCGACTATGCGCTGATGGCCTCGGCGCCCACCTTGGCATGGCTGTTCGTCGGACGGCTGGTCGCGGGCGTGGCGGGGGCGGTCTACGGGCCGGCCAATGCCGTGCTCGCCGACGTGACGCCGCCGGAGAAGCGCGCCGCGACCTTCGGGCTGATGGGCGCCGCCTTCGGGCTCGGCTTCATCCTCGGGCCGGCGATCGGCGGTCTGCTCGCCGGCTTCGGCACGCGCGCGCCCTTCTACGCGGCGGCCGCGATCGCCGCCGCCAATGCCCTGTGGATGGCCTTCTACCTGCCCGAGACGCTGCCGCGCGAACGGCGCCGGCCGTTCGACTGGCGCCAGGCCCATGTCTTCGGGGCCTTCGCGCCGCTCTTCCGCGCCGGCGGGGCGACCTGGCTGATCGTCGCCGCCTTGGTCTGGCAGATCGCGCACACCGTCTATCCCGCCACCTGGGCCTTCTGGGCCGAGCTGGACCGGCACTGGACCGCGGGCCAGATCGGCTGGTCGCTCGCCGCTTCGGGGCTCGCCATGGCCGTCGCCCAGACCTTCCTGACCGGCCCCGCCATCGCCAGGTTCGGCGAGGCGCGGGCCGTGGTGATCGGGATGAGCGTCGGCCTGCTCGCCTTTCTGGGCTATCTCCTCGCGACGCGGGACTGGATGATCTACGCGATCATCGCGTTCGGCGCGCTGCAGGGGCTGGTCTTTCCGTCGATCAACGCCTTGCTGTCCCGGCTCACCGATCCGTCGCGCCAGGGCGCCCTGATGGGCGGCATGTCCAGCCTCGCCAGCGTCGCCGCGATCGTCGGCCCGCTCGCCATGACCCAGGCGCTCGCCTTCGGCGCGGAGCGGGGCGAGCCGGGCGGCGCCTTCCTGCTCGCCGCCGGCCTGGTCTTCCTGGCCTTGCTGATCGCTGTCTTCCTGGTCGTGCCGCGGCTAAGGAGCCGGACATGAACGCGATCCTCCATCATTTCGCCGCCGCCGACGGCACCGATCTCGCCTGGCACGAGCTGCGGCCGGAAGCGGGCAATGCGAGGCCGGTGCTGCTGCTCCACGGCCTCTTCTCCAACGCCTTCACCAACTGGCTCCGCTACGGCCATGCCGCCGCGATCGCGGCGAAGGGCTTCCGGGTGATCATGCCGGACCTGCGCGCGCACGGCGAGAGCGGCAAGCCGCACGACCCGGCTTGCTATCCGCCCGATATCCTGGCCGATGACGGGCTGGCGCTGATCGCCCGGCTCGGCCTCGATGACTATGATCTCGGCGGCTATTCGCTGGGCGCGCGGACCAGCGTGCGCATGGTGGCGCGCGGCGCGGCGCCGGGCAGGCTGATCGTGGCCGGCATGGGCCTGCAGGGCCTGCTGGCGACCGGCGAACGCGCCGGCCATTTCCGGCAGATCCTGACCGGCCTCGGCACGCACGAGCGCGGCAGTCCGGAATGGCTGGCCGAGGCGTTTCTGAAGACCACCAAAGGCGACCCGCTGGCGCTGCTGCCGTTGCTCGACACGTTCGTCGACACGCCGGAGGCGGAGATCGCCGCGATCGCCATGCCGACCCTGGTGCTGAGCGGCGAGGAGGATGCCGACAACGGCTCGCCGCGGGCCCTCGCCGCCCTGCTCCCGCGGGGCGAATATGCGGCCGTTCCCGGCGGCCATATGAGCGCGGTGATCAGGCCCGAGCTGGGCCGGGCGATGGCGGATTTTCTCGCCCGTTGACCGGGGCTTGCGGCGGGTTCATGGGCGACTCCATGAAACGATAAGACAAGAGGGATGCTTGCCATGAAGTCCACTGTCTCCCTGCTCGCCATCGCCGCCGCGGCCGGCCTCGTCGCGGCCTGCGCCAGCACCGCCACCGAGACCGCCGCCGCACCGGCCACCCCCGCGACGACGACCGCGCCCGAGCCCGGGGCGTCGGCCCAGCCGACCGCCGCCGAGGCCGACGCCTTCGTCGCCCGCGCCGAGCGGGAGCTCGCCGAATTCACCGTGATCTCCAGCCGCGCCCAATGGGTGAACGCGACCTACATCACCCCGGACACGGACGCGCTCGCCGCCCATTTCGGCACGATCGGCACGGAGATGGGGGTTCGCTTCGCCAATGAGGCGGCGCGCTTCGCCACCGTCCCGGACCTCAGCTACGACACCCGCCGCAAGCTCAACATCCTGCGCAGCGGCCTGACCCTGCCGGCCCCGACGACCGCCGGCGCGGCGGCCGAGCTCAACCGCATCTCCACCGACCTCAGCTCCCAATATGGCCGCGGCCGCGGCACGATGGGCGGCCAGCAGCTCACCGGCAACGAGATCGAGGCGCGGATGGGAACGGTCCGCAATCCCGACCAGCTGCGCGAGATGTGGACCAGCTGGAACGACAATGTCGGCGCGCCGATGCGGCCGCAATATCAGCGCATGACCGAGATCGCCAACCAGGGCGCCCGCGACCTCGGCTATGCCGATCTCGGCGCGATGTGGCGCTCCAAATATGACATGACGCCGGACGAGTTCGCGCAGCTTACCGAGCGGCTCTGGGGCGAGGTGCGGCCGCTCTACGAGGAGCTGCACTGCTTCGCCCGCGCCGGCCTCAACCGCACCTATGGCGACCGGGTCCAGCCCGCCACCGGCCCGATCCGCGCCGATCTGCTCGGCAATCTCTGGGCGCAGGAATGGGGCAATATCTACGACGTGGTGGCGCCGCGCTCGAGCACGCGCCCGGCCTACGATCTCACGCAGCTGCTGACCCGCGCCAATTACACGCCCGAGCGGATCGTCCGGCAGGGCGAGAGCTTCTTCAGCTCGCTGGGCTTCGCGCCGCTGCCGCAGACCTTCTGGGAGCGGTCGATGATCACCCAGCCCCGCGACCGCGAGGTGATCTGCCACGCCTCGGCCTGGGACGTCGACAATGTCGAGGATCTGCGCATCAAGATGTGCACGCGCGTCAACGGCGACGATTTCGTCACCGTGCATCACGAGCTCGGCCATAATTATTACCAGCGCGCCTACAACCGGCAGCCTTTCCTCTATCTCGACAGCGCGAATGACGGTTTCCATGAGGCGGTCGGCGACACGATCGCCCTCTCCGTAACCCCCGAATATCTCGTCCAGGTCGGCCTGCTCCGGCAGAACCAGCTGCCGAACGAGGAGCAGGACCGGCAGCTGCTGCTCCGCCAGGCGCTCGACAAGATCGCCTTCCTGCCCTTCGGCCTGCTGATCGATCGCTATCGCTGGGGCATCTTCTCCGGCCAGATCGCGCCGGGCGACTATCAGGCGGCCTGGGACCGGATGCGGCTCCAATATCAGGGCATCGTCCCGCCGAGCCCGCGCACCGAGCGCAATTTCGACGCGGGCGCGAAATATCACGTGCCGGCGAGCGTGCCCTACACCCGCTATTTCCTCGCCCGCATCCTGCAGTTCCAGTTCTACAAGGCCGCCTGCGACATTTCCGGCTGGCGCGGCCCGCTGCACCGCTGCTCCTTCTACGGCAATCGCGAGGTCGGCCGCCGGCTGAACGCGATGCTGGCGATGGGCGCCTCGCGGCCCTGGCCGGAAGCGCTCGAGGCCTTCACGGGCACGCGCGACATCAGCGCCGAGCCGATGGTCGAATATTTCCGGCCCTTGCTCGGCTGGCTGCGGCAGCAGAACCAGGGGCGGCGGTGCGGCTGGTAGCCGCCGCGCTCACCCTCGCGCTGGCGCTGGGCGCGGCCGCGGCCGCCCCGGCGCAGGTCCCGCTGTCGCCGCTGGCGCCGGGCGAACGGCTGGTCCAGACGGACGGACTCGGTCAGGTCGTCACGCCGGCGGACCAGGCCACGCTCCCCGTGTTCGTCGTCGCGCGCGCGGCCGATCTCGCCGCCGCGCGGCGGGCAACCGCCGCCAGGCTGGCCGACACGGTCGCGGCCGCGCGGGCCGTCGGGATCGCCGCCGCGGACATCGAGGCCGGCCCGGTGACCACCGACCTGCTGATCCTGCCCGTGGCCAGCCTGTTCCAGGTCGTGCAGAGCGGCGGCGCGGGCGAGGACGGCCAGGTGTCCGCCGTCGCCCCGCTGCGGATCACGATCCGGGACCTGCGCCGGCTCGACGCGGTGCGCGCGGCGGTCCGGGCCGCCGGAACGCGGTCGATCGAGGCGCCGGTCTATGCGCTCGCCGACGGCAGCGTCGCGCTCCGCCAGGCGCGGACGCGCGCCATGGCGCGGGCGCGGGCCGCGGCCGAGACCCATGCCGCCGGGCTGAACATGCGGGTGGCCCGCATCGCCCGGATCAGCGAACGGCTGGGCCTGGAAGGGCTCGGCATCATGGTCAGCGAATCCGCCACCTTCATCCGTCTCTTCGGCGGCATCTGGGGCGCGGGGCCGTCCGGCCCGGAGATCGAGACGATGGCGGTGGTGGGCGTCGATTTCGTGCTGGCGCCGCGCTAGCGGACCGGCGGAGACACAGGAAGAAGGGGGCAGGGATATGCGCTTGTTCATCATCGGGCTCACCATGGCGCTGACCACCTCGGCGCCGCTCGTCGCGACCGCGCAGGGATCGGGAGCGCCGGTCAGCACGCAGCCGCTCGCGTCGGGCGAGGTGCTGCTGGAGGTGAACGCGCTCGGCCTCGTCACCACGCGCGCGGACCGCGCGACGCTGACCTTCAACATAACCGGGGCAGGCGAAAGCGAGGCCGCGGCGCGCGCGGACGCGCAGCGGAACATCGCCGAGGTGCGCGCGCTGCTCCGCGCCCAAGGGGTGGCCGAGGCCGACATCCGCGTGCAGCCGGTCAGCGCCTATGCGGATGCCTCCCTCGCGGAGGCCAATGTGATGACCTATGACGTGTCCGAGAATATGGCGATGCCGGTCGCGACTCCGTCCGCCACCGCCAACGCGCAGGCCGAGATCGTCATCCGCAATGTCGACCGGGTGCCGGCGATCCAGACGGCCTTGTCCGAGCGCGGCATCTATACGCTCGGCGGCGGCGCCTATGCGCTGAACGACGACAGCGTGCCGCGGCGCCAGGCGCGGGTGCAGGCGCTGCAGAAGGCGCGGGCCGATGCCGAGGCCTATGCCGCCTCGCTCAACATGCGGGTGGCGCGGATCGTCCGGGTCACCGAGCGGCTGGGCCTCGACCTGCTCGGCCTCGCGGCGACCGAGAGCCAGCTGGTGACCCAGCTCTTCATGTCCGGCATGGCGCGCAGCGGCGCCGCCGAGGTGCCGACCGTGGTCGCGGTCGGCGTCGATTTCGCGCTGGTGGCGCGCTAGGACGCCGGGATGCGGACGGGTCTGGCGGCACTGGCGCTCGTCGCCGCGGGCGCGGCCGGAGCGCAGCCGCCGGCGGCCGGGTCGTTCAACGCGGCCGCGCCGGAGAACAGGCAGGTTCTGCCCGCTTTCTCCTATGCGACGGTCGAGCCGGTGCTCGCCCAGCTCGGCGCGCGCGCCGAGCAAGCGGGGACCGACGAGCGGCCGGCGCTGACCGTCACCTTCGCCAACGGGCGCCGCGCCGCCATCCTGTTCGGCTCCTGCGAGGGCAGCAGCTGCCGGGCGATCTCGATCCAGGCGGTCTGGAACATGCCCTCGGGCAGCTCGGCGGCGCAGCTCGCGGCCGGCATCGCCGGCTTCAACCAGCGTTACGCTTTCTCGCGCGCGTTCATCGCCGCCGACGGCCGGCCGTCGCTGCAGCGTTATCTGACCGCCGATTACGGCTTCATCCGCGGCAATCTGGCGGTGAACCTGATCGTCTTTGCGGGGCAGATCGACCGCTTCGTGGCCGAGGTGCTGCAGGCGCCGCAGCCCACGGCGGCGACGCCCTCCACGCCGCCGGCCGCGGACCCGGCGGCGCCGCGACGCCGGCCGGGCGCGGCCGAGGGCGAATCCTAGAGCTGGCCGACCAGGAATTCCGCGCTGGACACGCTGAACGCGCCCGGCTCCTCGACGTTGAGCTGCTTCACCACGCCGTCCTCGACGATCGCCGAGAAACGCTGGCTGCGCTTGCCCATGCCGAACTTGGAGAAGTCCGCGTCGAGGCCCAGCGCCTCGGCGAAGTCGCCATTGCCGTCGGCGAGCATGGTCACCTTGCCTTCCGCGCCGCCCTGCTTGGCCCAGGCGGCGAGCACGAAGGCGTCGTTGACGGCGATGCAGGCGATGGTGTCGACGCCCTTGGCGTGGATCTGA
>Ga0335075_10017748_pt1 | contig 10574 bp, 10 predicted proteins | sample Lox_Sample_24_FD_206723 | JGI IMG/M metagenome (GOLD analysis project Ga0335075, IMG submission 206723) | Soil microbial communities from Loxahatchee National Wildlife Refuge, Florida, United States - Lox_Sample_2.4 | ecosystem: Environmental > Terrestrial > Soil > Wetlands | place: USA... | reverse complement strand
AGTGGGTGGAGGGCGCGCAGGGCAGGCTGAGCACACTCAGTGAGGTAATGCCGCCGAGATCGAGCACTGCCGAGCCGCGATGGTGGAGACGGCGAGCTAGCACCAGCGAGCGCGCTGATAGGGCGGTGCGGCCGCGGGCGTGGTGTGCAGTGGCCGGACCAGGGGGGGCGGCGAAGGGGAGGGGAGAGGGTGCCAATCCCACAGTGAGCAAGCGCAGAATTTTAATCGTGGGTGGAGTCGGACGAATGGGCGTCGCCGCTCCGGCTCGCGTCCAGGGTGGAAAAGGACCGATTAGACAGCCGGACACCACCCCCCGTAAATAATGCAAATTTGTGAGTGCGAGGCCTTTGACTTTCTCGGCGTGCCAGATTTTGCACCGCGCCGGAACACGAATCGCCGACAACGCCCGGTGGCGAGGGTGCAGTGGACCGCTTGCCTTTTGCAAACGCTGTTTGAGCGAGCGCTCGAATGCGTGGGTGTGGGTGTGTGTCTGGTGTGAGTTATGCGTATTGTGCCTGTGAATGGCTGTGTTGTGCCGACGCGTCGCTCTGCAGCATCCGACGGAAGGCGCAATAAAAAAAAAAATAAAATAAAAAAAATAACAAGGTTGCCGCCGTAAGCTCGAGCTCTGCTATGCTCTGAGCGCCGTCGACTGCAAAATTCCCAGCGCAATGGATATCCTTCAACGTCGCGTCGATTGCGGGCTTCTGGAAAAGGCCCTGGAGCGTATTGGCCCACGTGCGCTGGCGGGCTATCGAAAGCGGCACGCTCTGCGATTCGATGAATCAGGCCTCACCACTCGGTCCAGAATGGTCTGTCCGCTCCCCTTTTCGATGCCGCAGATGGCGTGAAGCGAGACGCAACGGGCTTGGTGTGGTGTTTGGTGCGAGATTGGCGAGAAATACGCAGGTCAAGTGTGCCGTGTCGGGTTGTGAACTGCGCGGCGGGTCCGAGAGTAGAGCAAAGCAGAGCACGCCCTCAGTGACTCGACCGCTGCTCCGTCGTGCGCTGCACGGCACTCCGCTGGACAGCGTGGAAACGTGACTTGCTCGCAGATCTGATGCTCGCTCCCAGCAGTCCGTCGGTGATGCGGCCGGCCCTGAGCCAGTTGGTCGGCGTGCTCGAAGGGCTTAGCCGGCCGCGCTTGTGCTGCAAGTAGAATGGCGATATCCGGGGCAGCCAGACTGAGGCTCAACCGCTGAATCACGATGAGATGCCGCTAAGAGAGGCTTGCGGGAGCCAAAAGATGTCAAGCCAGCTTCGTGCGACTTCTGGCCAAACGTCAATAGCCTCAACCACGGGAGTCGCTGGATCGCGAGCCACCGAATACGATCCGAACTGCAGGTCGGCCGAGGACGGAAAGCGAGTCGGTAGCGGCGATCGAAGGCAGCCGATCCGACAAATGAGGAGATGCAAGATTCGCAAAGCTGATCGGCTTGGCAGGCTGAGGAAATAGTGGGAAACGGATGGGAAGGAGCGGAGTCGATACGTTCGACAGGTGGAGGTGGGGGAGGAAAAGCTCAACCGCACCGGCCAACGAAATTCAGACCACAGACAGAATGTCGACGGCGAACGGCACGATCGGATCACGGTCATGACTTGCGACCTTCACGTCGTGCCAGGCTGCAACTGCACATCCATCTGCTTACTCACCGCCGCGGCATGCAAAATGCTCGCGAACTCATGCCGTCGAATCGGAAAGATTGCGGCCAGATAACCACTAGAAATGCACTACTGCACCCGCCACAGAGGATGCGTAGATATCCAGCCGTCCGTGATATTCATTCTCCAACGTAACGTCAGATGAAAATCACCCGAGCCTGAAAGTCGTCGGCTAGCACTTCACCGCACGTGAACCATGTCCAATCCGTGCATGCGTTGATCAACAACAACCATGCTGGCCTCTGGGCAAATGGAGCCACGGAAAGTGGGTACTTCGAAGCTACCTGATCACGAATGACTTTTTTATGCACCACAGCTCTGCGCAACTTGATACTTGGTCAGTCGAGCCTGTGGCAAGGGGATGCCCGCCATTGTTCGCGTCCGACCCGCCAGCTGCAGCCCTGCCTATGGTAGGCCCATCTCTCTCTCCCGTCACACAACACAGAATTCCCGCAAGAGGGCAAGCTCCGTCAACAAGGGGATCTGCTACGCCACCTTCCGGTTTCCATCAATCAATGCGATCAACGCTGCGCGGCCGGTACGAAAGATGAAAGGGGTTCTCTGGTTTGCTGCAGCCAGCTGCAAGGTTGGCCGGTCAACTCGCGAAAAAACCATGCGAAAAGATTCAAAAAGGTCAGGACCGGGGGCGGTGGAAACGGCTCATTGATGCCCGCATATGGCGGCAAACCGGGCTCGCAGAAAATGTCATCGCGCATTTGCACAAAGTTCATCGTACGTATTGCCTCCAGCTGAGAGGGCTTGGGCGGTCGTTCGGGCGGGCCAATGCGAAAGGAAATCTCGCTGAGATCCAGCAGAGACCGAAGTGTGCAAGCTTTCCAAGACAACCGAGACCCGCTTTTGCGCGCAAAACGCCTCGAGGCGGTGACGGGCTTTACGATTGGAACTACGCCGGAGACATGCTCGCACCCCCCTGCCTCTCGTCTTCGCTGTCGCCCAAGGTTATTCAGTTTTCGACGGCTGCGGGAACGAGGTCGATGGGACTGGACGACAATGCCTACTGAAGCATGTGGTCTGTTTACGAGCAACGCGCTACGATATAACACCAAGACTTGTGCCAAGCGAAACCAGAAGTTCGAAGGCGGTGCTGCATGACATTCGACTCGCGCTCCCTCCCGTGCACAACACCATTTCGACCGTGTACAATTTTTGCCCAGCGCCGTGTGTTCCGGTCGGCAATCAGTCGGCTTGGAGGAGCTGAAACCTGAAGAATGGAGCGTCGGCTGTGTGGCGCTCGGTTGGCGAGAGCAAGCATGGCCGCAAACGGAGACGATTGGGAAAAGCGCTGTGCTCTCTGCTTCGTTCGCTGACGAATGTGCCAAGCCCCTTTCCTCCAATGCCCAATGATCCAATTTCCTGGGAAAACCTTTGATGAGCTTTTCGCTTTCCCAAACTCCACTTTGCCCTGTCGCCAGGTGGCATCGATACAACCGGCATCAGGCTGACACTACAATCGCCACATACGCCTGTGGTTCCGCCGTGTATCCAAGTCAGATGCGGTGGGCCCATCCCTCTTTCCCGTGTCCATTCCGACTTCCGTCAATTTTGCTTGTTGTCTTTCGATCGGGGTTGGTTTTCTTGGGACCCGTCCGTTTGATTGGCCCAACCACAACGCAAGGCCATCCCGGAATGCTGCGGCAAATCCGACAACAATAAAAGGGAAAGCCGCTGCCTACCCAGTCAATTGTCCCAAGAGATATTTGTCACATGGAGGGGCGCTTCAAAAGTGGAGAGTCAAGTGGGCTGTACAGAAACATGACCGGTCTGATCATCTGCACTGTCGATCGACCTTCTCAACAGTGTATGGGCAGAGTAAACACGGCACTGCTTCAGCGGTACGTTCGAGGATGTAACTTCGTATAGTCGCCGAACTGAGAACCGCTCCTGTGGGGGGAAGGGATGCCTGGGTCGATCGCGTGCTGCTGACTAGGTATGGCGGGCGAGTTTGCTTGTTCTGGTCGGCGTTAGGAAGCCCGTGTTCCACTGCCAGCGGCCTGCAATCTATCTGATGATCTGCTGGTTGCGGACCAGGCAATCGGGAACGCAAAAGGTGGAGAGAAAGCGCACTCTGGCGTCTGGTGGGCTTGAGCTAAGTCTCCGAACTACCGATCATGCTGTCGTCTGTTTTCCCATCCCAAATCTGGTCCCTTTCGATTTCGGCATAACATGGTATCCACTCGCTCGGCCTTACGGTCTCTCTCGGTTCTTAGTCTAGGGTTCGATGTCTGCTAGCATGGCCGGCGCCTCTGACGCAAAGTCTCGCTTTCATATGCCATTAATTTTCCATGCTGTCGGATACGTGAGGGCGCAAAGCGCGGCCGGGCCTCATTGGGAAGGGAAGACAAACGAAATTCCCGCAGCGGAAAGGAGCATTTTCCTTTTTCTAAGTATAGAAGCGCTTCTGTCGAAAATATTGAACAGAGCCCTCCCTGGAACGAATTGCAGCCCCTGGGAATGGCATGGCCTGTCGGCATTACGCTACTCGCTAGCGGTCATTGGACGCGTTTGTTGACATTTCGCTGCAGCCGAATTGTCTCATTAATCGACTGAATTTACCGCCCTGGCCCGAGTTGACGCACGAAAGGCTGTGAGACACTGAAATCGGGATGCTTCCGTATGGGACATGCAGTCCTATCACTCCTATCGCTTCTTAATACTATCTTCGGTACGAGCGTCGTACTCTCAATCGTTATATTGGGTCAATGCCACGAATGAAGGGCAAGGTATGGTCCGGGTTCAGCGCACCGTACAGGAGACATAGAGAACGTTGGCGTCAGACTCAACGGTGGAAAGTCAATTTCTTTCCGCTCAGAGACTCCACCGCAGACGGAAACTCCTGTCTTTCACTTGGTACCTTGGTACTTAGCTTACACCGACAATCGCGCTCTCTGTCTATTTACAGTTTCAACCGAGCGCCGGTGATTCCACATTGTTGATAGATCTTTGAAATAACGGAGAACATTTAACTAAGGTTGTGCTTCGTTCTTTTCCAATGTCAATCTATTTTAGCTATCAAAATTTCCGTAATACCATTCTGGGCAGCTCAACCCTTACTCTATGTTCAAGCAAAGTGCGCCATACTACCGAAAAAAACCGTTCCGAGAATATGCCAGCCTGTAGCAACACCTCTATGTGACTGCCTACCTTTATCTGATGTCTCGATTAAAGCAAAGAAAGAAGGGCCAGACTGAATTGTGTTTCGTAAGGCAGGCATGCAAATGCAAGCAATGAATCGAGGTGTGTAACAGACCGTGGCGGTCAGGAAAACCACCAATGCCAGAGTCTAAAGTCTAAGGCGGAATTGAAATCGAAGGCCATTGCAATCGCACTGCAAGCTCACCATCGGCTGTTACGAATCGGTGCAGAGTTCGAGCCGGAGTATCCTACTCGTATGTCAATTGTTGGTCCTGAGCCTTTAGAACCGCTTTGGAGCTCTACCTCCACGCCCTCTGCCGCCGCCGCCATAGCGACCGCGACCACCTCCGCCTCCTCCACCGAAACGAGCCATCTCGGAGAGACGAGGGTCAATCTTCTGGTTGGATTCCCTCAATACACCGATGAGATCGCGAGCCTGCTTGGAATCTGAAAAGGATTGGTCAGCCTAGGTTTCAATGCAACAAGTTTCTTAACTTACTTTCAGTGGTGAAGAATGTAATGGCGGTACCATGAGCACCAGCGCGACCGGTACGGCCAACGCGATGAACATAGTCTTCCGAATTGTTCGGATAGTCGTAATTCAGAACGTGAGTGATGTTCCGAACATCTACGAGAAATCATGTTAGCTATAGCACAAGATGTAATGAAGCGATCTCAAAAAGTGATCGCGTGATCCGGTTGTATGTTGCATCTGGCACTCAATGCGCTACGTAATGATCCTGTCCATGCCCAGGGATGGGCCATCTATGGGATCCTTCAGGTTAGGCAATCTTGGACGTTACTGTTGGTTCGCGGAAATTGAAAATATACCGCACAGCGCTCCACATGTGAGTTGTGTAGACAGCGGAAGAGAGTGACGAAAATGCACTCTGCGAACATCCAAGGACTGCATGAAGAACCGGTTTATGATTAACCCTGGACAAGGTCACGAGTGTAGCCAGAGGAGCGCACGAGTTCATAGAGCAGAGCATCATTCAGATCACGCATGACAAGACACAAAGAAGTCAAGGTTAAGAGCAAGTGAGAGAGAAATGGAACGGAAGAAGGTGAAATGGGGGTGGGGGTCGTCTGTAATCATACCAATACCGCGTGAAGCCACGTCAGTGGCAACCATAATAGGACTTTTGCCGGTTTTGAATTCGTTAAGCACCCAGTCGCGCTCAACTTGCTGCTTATCGCCGTGGATTGCTTGAGAACGTTAGTATTGCTGCGAAGTAGAAGGAGGAAGAAGACTTACAGAGTGCGGGCCAGCCATCCTGTCGAAGGAAACGAGTAATTTCGTCGGCGGTACGCTTCGTGCTGGTAAAGATCAAGACTTTGTTCTCCTTGTTCTCCATGATCTTCTCCAGATTCTTGATCATACGATCACGCTTTTCCAGTTCGGTGACTACCTCAACAATTTGTGTGATACGGTGGTTTGCTGAGAGATCCATGGAGCCGATATTGACTTGAATGAAGTCCTTCAAATAATCTGAAGCTAACTGACGAACTTCCTTTGGCCAAGTAGCAGACCACATCAACGTCTGTCTGTCAGGACGGATCTGGCTGATAATCTTACGGATTTGAGGCTCGAAACCCATGTCAAGCATACGATCAGCTTCATCGAGGACGAGATAAGTAACACGGCGGAGGTTAGTCTTTCCAGATTCGAGCATGTCAATGAGGCGACCAGGCGTAGCAATGCACACTTCGACACCCCTTTGAAGGTCACGAATTTGAGGGCCACGAGGTACTCCGCCGTAGACACAGGTATTGCGGATGCGGGAAGAGCGCCCAAACTTGCTGATTTCTTGCTGGATCTGAACGGCAAGTTCACGAGTTGGAGCGAGGATGAGAACGATTGGCCCATCGCCAGGAGCCAGGAGGGGTTGCGCGTTGATGTGGACGATGGCAGGAAGGCAGTAAGTCAGAGTTTTGCCGGATCCTGTTTCAGCAATGCCAACAACGTCACGACCGGTCAGAGCCATTGGCCAACCTTGTGATTGAATCGCGGTAGGCTCTTGGAAACCCTGCGCCTTGACTTCATTCATAACGTAGCCTGGGAAGCCAGCCTCGTCAAAGCTCGTCACAGGCTTTGGGACGTCAGGGCCAGAAACAGTGATCTGCTTCTCACGGCGGAAAGCGTCAACTTCAGGGCGGGTACGGTTAGTGACGGCGGGGTCTTCCTTGTAGAATTTCTTTTCGAATTTTGGAAGCGTGTTGAGGTCAAAGATCTGCTCTTTCAGGCCAGCGCCAAGGTTGCTCATCTTGTCTCCCTGTGTGCCATAGCCATTACCGTAACCGTTACTACCGGGATAGCCGTTAGAGTAGCCGTTCGCGCCATTAGTGTTGCCGTTGCTGGCGTTGTAACTGTGGTAAGTGTTAGTAACTTGGACAAGAATAGACATGGGGAGAAACAAAAGTGTTTACAAGGGCTGAGGCACACTTGTCATCTCGTAGAGCGTACTAGACGGCAATATGCTGCTCGTAAGTTCCGGCGGTATGTTCTTTGCCAGCCCGGAGTGATGCGAAGCAGCAGAAAGAAAGAGCGGCGAAGCCTCAGCCCAAGTCGATCGAGCCGCTCCCGGCTCGAGAACAGAAGAATCATTATGGAGTGCATACCCATTAGAATAGCCATTTGAGTCGCCATAGCCGCCTCGCGAGCGGCCGAATCCACCGCCGTAAGCCATGATCGATGGACGAAGGTGAGGCGGACGAAGTGACGCAAGTGAGAAAGGAGATGGGAGAAAGTGTCGGGGAGGCGCTAAAGAAGTGGAGGAGAAAGAAACGACACTCGTCGATGACAGTCGTCAGTCTAGGAGAAGTGAAGAGACAGAAGAAGAAGAGGAAGATGACAAATGTGGGTTGTGGTGTTGATGTGTTGGATGAAGTAGGCGCGCATTACTTGTGAGATTTTTTCAAATCCACCTCGCTCCCGCCACGACCATCCGCTAAACCATAAATGGACACTGGTTCGATCACGTGATTAAAGTTTTCCGAATCCAGAGCAGTTGCCATTGAACATGGCGTTTTACTGAAGTCTCTCTCCTTGACGATCGCTCATTCTGCTCAAGGCCACATGGTAGAGTGCTCTGCTTGCCTCAGGAGCTACCTGGCTGCAGTCGCTTCATTACGTCCTGCGCCAGTTCCGTTGAACTTGTCAATCCGCCGCCTACCCTCTTTTCGTAAACCTCGCTTCGTCAGCATATCTCCATACTCTACGGCGGTGCAAGACCGACACGACATCAAGAGCCCTCAGTTAATTCGACTTCACAATGGCACCATTGTAGAGCGTACCAATTTGCCGTATAAGAGGTCTGCGCTGGCTGATGGACTGAACACTGCTGCCAAAGCTGCTCTCAAACTGAAGTCCGCTGAAGGCAGACGCATTGCAGCTATCGACAGGGCGGTCAAAGAAGAGTTACGATGGCTTCGAGACCCCCTTAAGCTCGCAAATCAGGTTCTTGCGACGCTGAAGAAAGGGGATGAAGAGAAAGCGCTGGCACTTGTACGTGCCGCAAGCAAGTCTATGACTTGTATTGTTGCGTGGAATCACGTCCTTGCACACTACATGACTCAAGGGAAAACTAAAGTTGCTCAGAAACTATACAATGAGGTAGAGTAATACCAGTGGTTATGATTTTACAAGGTTACTAATACCTTTGCAGATGAAGAAGCGCGCTCAATTTCCAGACTCATATTCATACAATATCCTCCTCACTGGCTTAGCCGACCACGCGCACCAGCAGTCCACCGTCCTCAGTGCGCTCTCAATATATCATTCTCTCCATGCACCAAACTCCAGAGTCAAACCAACCACCATGCACTCTAACTCCGCCTTGAATGTATGCGCCAGAAACAATGATTTGGATGCGCTCTGGGGGATTGTATCGCGACTTCCAAGCAAAGGCGCCGGCTCCGCGGACAATTATACGTTCACAATCATCCTCAACGCCATTAGGCAGAATGTGCTGGTTTCCATAGGTGACGAAGGGGGAGAAACAAATTCAACTCAGGCTCGTGAGGCTGCTGTCATGCAAGGGCGGACTATTTGGGCCGACATTATGTATCGGTGGCGGCAGGGAGATCTTTGGATCGACGAAAGGCTCGTTTGCGCGATGGGCCGATTGCTAGAGATAGGTGAACGCCCTCGCGACTGTGACGACATTTTCTCTCTCGTCCAACAGACCATGAACATACCACGACTCTTCCCACGCTTGGGTACAAAATTGGCACCAAGGGTAGACTTAGACTCAGGCAATGATGAGAGAAGCCTGACAGAGTCCACCAATCTCGAAGACCCTTTTGATATCCGTCCTTCACAAGCATCATCGCTTCTGTCAAAACGAACTCAGGGAGGTAGTTCTTTGAACTATGCTACTCCCGGCCGCAATACTCTTAGCCTCATCATGATGGCGTGCCTGAAAATGGCGCAACGTCGCGCTGCAACAGTGTACTGGGAGTTGCTCACGGATGCTGAAACTTACAATATTGTTCCTGACCTCGACAATAAAAATTCGTATTTGAGGGTTCTGCGACAAGCACGCGCAGCACAAGATGCGGCAGACTTCGTGCGTGTACAAATGGCCAAGCCACCACACCTGGCTAAGACTTATCGAATCGCAATGTCGACTTGCGTTCGATGTATTGGGGTTGCACGTCGACACGATGTCACGGCCGTGTACGCTGCCAACGAACTTTTCGAGCTAATGGAGCAAAGGCTGGATACATTCGACATCACAACGCTCAAACAATATGTAGATGTCCTAAAAACTGCCGACTGTGCCGACTCAGAACCTATTGCTCGAGGGATAAAGCTGCTCCTGGGGGATGGCGTTGAACAGAAGAGCAATTTAGTTCGCTTTAAGGAGCTTTTGAAGGCAGCAGATTCACAAGAGGAAGCGGGTAAAATTCGCGACGTCGTTCGTGATGTGATTGTAGTTGTCGATCGATGCATCAACAAAGGCGTAGGATATGACCAACTCCAGCTATATAGAGGGTTCAAGAACAGGCTCAACAGCATACTGGAAAGGTGGTTCGTTACGTATGGTCACCTTACTGAAAACCCGTCCGATTCATAACCTTAAGAACAATAGAGACTTTTGGATTGAACTTCTTGAGATGCCATAGGAAGAGAAGGTTCTCAACTCTACAATAAAGTCATTAAGCATAGCCAATCTACGTCAACTGTTTGTCCACTTTCAGTCAAGATTGTTGATTTCACGATTCTGTGACTCTCAGCACCCTGCGCAACTACACCTGGGAAAGCATACCAAGTCTTTTAAATTCGGCAGTTCTGGCTCGAATAGAATTTCCATTTACTTGCAATCATATAATCATCTGAATTAAAGCTTTTTATTTTCCAAGAAGCTGAAAACCCTATTGTGAAGCGGTTACTTAAATGTACAAGGCTCTCGGCAAAATGTTGTGCCGAACAACGGAGCATCGTTGCCCTGTGTGATCTTGGTTTACCAACACAACCCATTTCTTGAACCCAGAGTAAACTCACAACTACGCAGTCATGGATCAGCAGACAAAACCAAATACGTCTCTATTCGACGTCTTTCTGCGCTTGCGACCTTCTCTTACCCCTGGTACGGAGCGGTTTCTTGATGTGGAAGAGTGCGTTGAAGGCGATCCGAAGCACATTACAATCAAACCTCCTTCGAACGACCATCGAAAACGTGCTGTTGAACGGTTTGCATTTACCCGTGTGTTCGAAGAAAATGCATCTCAGCTCGACTTATTCGGTGGTACTG
>Ga0335075_10017747_pt1 | contig 10574 bp, 7 predicted proteins | sample Lox_Sample_24_FD_206723 | JGI IMG/M metagenome (GOLD analysis project Ga0335075, IMG submission 206723) | Soil microbial communities from Loxahatchee National Wildlife Refuge, Florida, United States - Lox_Sample_2.4 | ecosystem: Environmental > Terrestrial > Soil > Wetlands | place: USA: Florida... | reverse complement strand
CGTCCTCGCGGACGGCATCATCGCAGCCACCCCGTCCGGATATGAGATATGGGATAGCCAGGCACACTGGGGTGTGCCTGGCTATCCCATATCTCTTCGAAGTGCGTCTGGCGCGTGAAGGATGAGCGCGATGTTGCTGGGCTGACTTGCCGCATCTGCGGCATCCAGGAATGGAACCCACGGGTCGTTCACCGGCACGCACATAGCGCACCATCGTGAGTGTGCTGACTGGCCGGCGGGGTCGGCCCCCGCCGGCCAGTCAGGCCGCTAGCGCAGGAAGTTCCCGAGCGCGGTCGACTCATCGGTGCTGCTGCCCCAGTACCACTGGGTGGCGGTGGAACCCGGCACCAGATGCGGGTAGCCGGTCGGGTCGGCGATCCAGTACTGGACGTGCGCCTGCATCCAGGACGGCAGCCCGGCGATGTCGGCCTTGACCTGGCCCCAGTCCGACAGCATGGTGTAGACGACCGCGATGTCGGTGGGGTGGGCGCTCAGCTTGGCGTCGACCCACTGGGCCGCGCCAGCCGGGGTGGCGTCACCGGGCTCGACGTCGAGGACGCCGGCGTGGGTGTCGCTGCCGTTGGTGTCGATCCAGAACACCGAGCGGTGCCCGTTGACCTGGGACGGCGAGGCGGCGTAGGAGCCGTTCGCGTAGACGGCGGCAGGCGCGCCGGCCGGCAGCGAGCTCGGCGTCACCGAGTCATAGAACAGGTATGGCTGCGCCGGCACCGCGGGCTGCGGCTTCGTGACCGGCTTGACCACGGGCTTGGGCGCGACCACCGGCTTCGCGGCCACGGGCTTGGTCACAGCCACCGTCGTCGTCTTGACAGGCCTGTGCGCCGTGGGGTGCGACGCGACCGTAGCGTGGCCGAGGAAGGCGGCGGGGGTGTCCGCACTGGCCGCGGGCGAGGTGCTGCCGCCGGTAGCCGCGGAGTGCAGGGACATCAGCTGGTCTGCGGTGCCGTGGCCGTCGGTGGTGGCGCCGGGATGGCTGATCGCGCCAAGGTTGGGCGCGGCCAGCTTGAAGACGCTGGCGGCGTCGAAGGCGGTGGCAGCCGAGTGACCCGACGAAGGTGACGCGTCGGCATTCGCCGCCGAGGCCACCCCGGCCGCGCCGGCGGTGATCATGCCAGCAGCGGCGGCGCCGGCGGCGACCATCGAGATGCGCGAGTGCTTACGCGCGAAGCTGGCGGTGGAACGGTAGATGGGGGAGGTGGACATGCGCGTGTTGAAACGGGCGAACAAGAGATAACCCTTGACAAAGGCGGCCTCTAGGCAAGAGGCGCTCCACTTTCACCCTTTTGCACTGCCGGCCGATGCGACGCACCGTTGCGACGGCAGTGGCGTGGACGTTGACGCGGGTCAAGGCGCCTGTTACGGGGGAGCAACCATCACACGCCTGGGTGCTTGACTGATACGAGTTAACACTGTGTGACGGCCGCCTATGCCAAGAACGCACAAAAAGGCACCGTGACGTACGTCACGGTGCGTAATCACCACTGGAAGGGCTATGATCGCCCGCCCGTGAGCTCCCCGCCACGCCCCATCGCACCGACCGCATGCCCCATCGGCGCGCCCCCAGGGGCGTGGCCCCCGGTGAACTCTTCGGGAACTTCACCTTCCGCCCCCTTGCCGCATCGCGGCCCGGAAGGTGCACGCTCCGTGCTCGAAGCGTTACTCAGAGGATACTAACGGGTCTGACGCTGCAACGCAAATCCACTCTCGCGACGCTGTGATCACATCGTCGTCTGCCGGGTAGGGGTACGAGTAGCGCCACGCACGGGGTCTACTGTCGAATAGAGGGCGTATCGCACGAGGGCGCCGTATGAGGCGGCAGGAAGCCACTCCATACTGAATAGGTCGTTCCGGAGCAGTAACGAGCAGCACTGGCAGGGCGTTTCATGCGTTTCACGCACGCACGACCCGTAGCGATCACCCTGGTGACCGGGGGGGTCCTGGCCACCGCGGCTTCCGGGGTTTCGCTCGCGGCCGTGCTCAGCGGCACGACGGCCGACGCCGCCTTCTCCGGTCAGCTCACCGCCGCGACGAACACCACGTCCTGCCAGGCGACTACCCTGTCGGCCACTCCTACTCCGACACCTACGCCCACCCCGACGCGCACATCCACCCCCACACCGACCCCGACGAAGACGCCCACACCGACAACGACCCCGACAACGACGTCGACCCCGGCAACGACGTCGACCCCGACAGCTACGGTGTCCGGCTCCTCGGCCTCTCCGGGCGGCACGGCCACTCCGAGCACCACGAAATCCACGACGGCCACGCCAAGCCGCTCGGCGACGTCGACCGGTGCGACCGCGAGCAAGAGCCCGAAGTCATCCGCGTCGCCAACCGAAGACCCGACGACAGCGGCTCCGAAGACCACAGCCCCGACGAGCACGGCCGCAACGAGCACGGCCCCGACGACCGCGGATCCGAAGACGACGACTTCGAAGACCTCCGACCCCACGACGGCGGACCCGAAGAACTCAACGACCCAGTCGCCGAGCGCGGCGGCGAGTACTCCGGCGCCTAGCAAGTCCGACTCGACCACGACTGACCCCAAGACGTCGAGCACCCCGGCCAGCAGCGCCACCGGCACCGCGTCGCCAACCGCCAGTCCTTCCCCGTCCGCGTCCAAGTCGCCGTCGCCGTCCAAGTCCCCGTCGGCGAGGCCGACGCACAGCGCCACGCCGAGCACCACCAAGACGACGACCCCGGCTGACCCGCCGGCGAGCCCGACCGACCCGGCGGCCACAACAACCACCTCGGCACACACGGGCGCCAAGGCCGTGGCGGATCCGGCGAAGATCAGCCTCTGCGTCGGTATCACCAGCTCGCTGCCGAGCGACACCCGCGGCACCGCCGCTCAGTGGGTCGTCTCCGCCTGGACAACCGGCGGGAATATCCCCGATGCCATCATCCGGCTGCAGGCCTCCCCGGCCAGCGTGACGCCGCAGTTCAGCTTCGGCTGCGGGAGCAACGACGGGACCCCGTCCTGCGATCTTGGCGCAATGGACGCACGGTCGGCGGAGCGCCAGCTGCAGGCACAGGCAACCGTCGCCGCCACGTCCAGCATGCGGTCGGTCACACTGACGGTCATCGGCAGCGCGGCCCATTTGAAGAAGGACCCGGAGGCGACCGCGACCATCGCCATCACCGGCTCCATCATTCCGGCCGCGACCACGTCGCCGCTTCCTATCGGCAGCCTGCCCGACGTCTCCACCCCGAGCCCGACTCTCACCCCGGGCGGCAACGCGGCTGGCCTGTTCCCGACGATTGACCCGTCACCGAGCACGAGCACGAGCACGTCCGGCGGCAAGAAGGCCGCCACCCGGTCCGTCGCGGACACCGCGGCCCTGCCCGAGGGTGCCTCGGTCATCGGCGCCCAGCTGGTCGGACTCGGTGCGCTGGCCCTGGCCTTCGTTCTCGCGGTCACCCGGCTGTCCGTCCGCCGCCGTCCGAGCCTGGCAACGGGTGCCCCCGCGCAGGCAGGACCTCCGGAACCGCTGACAGGAACGCCGGAATCGCCGGCAGGCGCTCCGGAACCGCCGGCGGGAACGCCGGAAGCCCAGCCGGAGACGCCAGGAGCCCAGCCACCGAGCCCAGACGTTCAGTCGGAAGCAGCAGACGCTCGCCCAGAGACGCCAGGCGAGGACAAGGACGCCTAAGCGGCCTCAGCCGGTTCCGGCCGACCCGGAACCGGCCCCCGAGCCCACCCGAGCCGTAGCGCGGTCTACTTCGTGTAGAGCTCGAGGTCCGGCCGGACGTGATCCAGGGTCGTGGCGAGGTTGGCGGTCGTCATCGTCGAGGAAACGAGCGCGCCGAACGTGTCGTTGTCGAACCACACGCACATCGCCGCTTCTTCGCCGTTCACCTTGGATTCCGTACACGCCGCCTGGCCGCCCAGCGACCCGGCGGAGACCGCATGTGCGTTGGGATACGACTGCTCGAAGTTGGCTATGGAGGCGCCGGGATCGGCGCTGGCGAGCTTTCCGCCGACGAACATGAAGATCTGCGGGTTGCTGCCCGGCGCCACGGTGCCCTGCTGGTACACGGCGGACACCACGCCGCTCGCCTGACCGGAGCTCGAGGCGGCGACGCTGTTCGCCAGCGAGCTGACGTTCATCTCTTTCTCGAGCGTGGCCGACTGCGTGTAAGCGCCGACCGTCTGCACCGCGACGACCTCGTGCGCCGGCCCGGTCGACTTGGGGAACACGTACTTCATCAGCACCCCGCCGATCGCGCCCGCCGCCACCACGGCGATGGCGCCGAGCGCCATCCACTGCCGCCGGTCGCCGCTACGGCCGCGGCGGCGGCCGACGGCCCGCCGGGTAGCGGTGTCGTCGTCGGCCTCCGGCCGGTCGTCGAGGGTCGTCAGGGAGGCGCGGGTGAACGCGACGGGCACCGGCTCGTCCGTGAGGTCGAGGTCGGCGAAGTGGTCAAGGGACGTGTCCTCGGCCCAGCTCCGCGGCTGCGTGGCGGGCGGGGCAAGAAGCGCCGCGGCGGCCGGGCGGGTGTCCAGCCCGGTGCTGAACGCGCGCAGGTTGTCGATGCGCGTCTCGTCGAAGACCGGCACGTCAAACCTGGTGTGGTCGGACTCGAACGCACTGAGCGCGGTCAGGTCGGTCCGCGTCTCGTTGAACCTGCGGCTCATCCCCCGGTCAAATGCCGGGTATCCAGAACGGACCGCGGCTCCGCCGAACCCGTCACCGCTGTACCCGGTCGGAGCGGACTCTTCCCGGACGTCATCCGCCGCCAGCCAGAGGCTGTCCAGCCTGGTCTCGTCGTACGCCTGGAGGTCGAATCGCGTCTCGCTGAACCGGGTCTCGGCGAAGCGCGGACCCGGCTCCCGGTCCCGGTAGTCGGGCGCATCCGCGTACCGGGGGTCGTCGTAGGAGAGGCGGTCGTAGCCGGGCTGGTCGTACTCGATCGCCTCGAAGTCGCTGGTACCGATGATGCCCGACAGGTCGTAGCCGGGGCCGTCGACGCCTGGCACGGAGTAGTCGGAGCCGTTGTAAGAGGTGGGCGCATAAGCCTGCGGCTGGTAGCCGGAAGCGCCGTAGTCGCCGGAAGCGCCGTAGTCGCCGGAAGCGCCGTAGTCGCCGGACGCGCCGTAGTCGCCGGACGCGCCGTAGTCGGCCGGTTGCCGGTAGTCGTCCGAGGCGGCCGGGTAGACATCTCCGTCTTCGTAGCGGAGCGGCTGGTCGTAGTCCCAGGGCTGCTTGTAGCTGTCCGCACCGTGGTAGGCCTCGGCCGAGGAGGCGGTGGCGGGGTACGCGATGTCGATCTCGCGGTACTCATACGCCTGCACCGGATAGGCGCCAGACGGGTGGCCGGCCGCCGGGTAGCCGTCTCGCAGGTAGCCACCCTGCGGCTGGCCCTGCTCGACGAAGCCACGGACTGTCCTGGTACCGGGGATACCCATGTCCTGCGCGGCAGGTCCCTGGTAGCCGGGGTCGCGGTAACCGTCGTCGCCGTAGCCGGCAGCGGCGAAGGCTGCGTAGGGGTGCTCCCCCACGCCGCCCTGGGCGGTCGCAGTCGGCTGCGCTGCTGGCTGCTGCGCCCCGTAGCGGTAGTCGCCGTCCCGGTACTCCAGATCGGAGTACCCGGTTGGCCACGAGACCTCCGGGCCGAACGGCGCCCGCCGCTCCTGCTCGGGATACATCCCATGACCATCCTGGGTATGCGGCCATCCGCTCCTCATATGGCGGTCACCTCGTATGTCTGTGGTACCTGCGGTTCAGCAAGGTCACAACATCATCTCGGCAATTGCACATCTTCGCTAGCGGAACGGGCATATCGGCGTGTCACACCAGTCAAAATTTTCGCAAAATATGCCAATTCTGGACATTTCGCCCGCTGACTGCCCGTTCATCAAGACTTAACGTAGCCCTCCGGGCGTCCCGATGGTGGGAACTCGGCGCGACCCGCCCGCGCTCCTCGCAGTCCGCTCAGCCGATGTCGCGCCGCCGCAGGCCGGACAATCCGGTCACGGCAAGCAGCACGGCGACAGCGCAGAGCCAGATCAGCGGGGCCGCCGGAACCGTGCCGCCGGGCAGCCGGGGGGAGTGCGTGAACGGGGAGATGTCGAGCACCCAGTGCGAGAGCTGAAGCGCGGCGCCGAAGATGTTGAGGGCGACCGCGAGGCCGAGGGCGGTCCAGCCGACGGCCACGCAGGCATCGGGCAGCAGGCCGAACGCCAGCACCGCGATGCTCACGACCACCAGCGCGGCGGGCACCTGCGCCAGGCCGATTCCCAGCAGGCTCGCCACCTGATGGCCGCTCCCGCCGGTCCGGATTCCGTAGCCGAGCCCGGTCGCGACACCCGCGACAACCATGAGCACGACCACGCCGGCGAAGGCCGCGCACAGGTGGGACAGCCCCCACCGGACCCGGCCGACCGCACCGGTGAGCACCGGGTCCGCGCGGCCGGCGGTTTCCTCGGTGCGCAGCCGCAGCACCGCGGACACCCCGAAGGCGGCGGCCAGGAGCGCGGCGAGCAGCATCAGCGAGCCCAGGTAGGCGTCGACGATGGCCGACGTACCGCCGATCCGGGCGAACTCCTTCTCCAGTGCGCTGCTCGTTCCGGCGAGCGAGCCGATGCCCTGCGCCGCCGCGCCGCAGACCGCGAAGAGGAGCGCGTAGCCCGCCGCCCAGGCGGCGAGCGACCCCCACTGAAGCCGCCAGGCGAGCGAGACCGGACCCCGCAGCATCGCGGTGGCCTGCGGCCTGCCCGGCCGGTCGGGCAGCAAGCCTGCACCCTGGTCCCGGCGGGCGGACAGCTCGAACGCCAGCCACGTCCCGGCGGTGAAGACCGCGAGCGGAAGCGCCAGCACCCACCAGCGTTCGCTGGCGAACGGCCGGAGCGTCTCGGTCCAGCCGAGCGGCAGCACCCAGGTCAGCCAGGACGGCCCGCTCGCCCCGGCCGAGTCGCCGATCGCCCGGGCCATGAATGCGACGCCGAGGACCACGAAGGCGATCCCGCGAGCGGCCCTGGCTCCCGAGCTGAGCTGCGCTGCGACCGCGCTCACCCCGGCGAACGCTAGCCCGCAGGTGCCGATCGCGAGCGCGAGCGCAGCCGAGCCGGCGGCCGGCAGGCCGAGCAGCGGCAGGATCCCGCACAGCACGACGGTCAGCACGACGTTCGCCACCACGGCAACCGCGATCGCCGACGCGAGCGGCGCCTGGCGGCCGACCCGGGCCGCGCCGATCAGTTCGAGCCGCCCCGCCTCCTCCTCGCCCCGGGTGTGCCTGATGACCAGGAAGATCGACATGAGGACCGCGAACAGCGCCCCCCACACCCCGTACCGCCAGGCCGTCAGCGCACCGACCGAATCGCCGTTGAGCCTGCCGTAGAGGAACAGCAGGGCTGGGTTGGACCGGCCAGACGCGACCAGCGCGGCCCGCGACGACGCGGTCTTGTAAAGCCTGCTGAACGTGTAAGCGTTCGCGGCGACCCCGATGATCACCACGTACAACCAGGCAGGCAGCATGATCCGGTCCCGGCGCAGCGCCAGCCTGGTCAGTTCGCTCAGCCCCTCGGGGGCAGCGATCCCCCCCAGACCCCCCCTGCGCACGGGGGGCCGGCCCTCCGTATCTCCCCGGGGGGGACTGCCCGTCCACCCATTCCCCCCTGGGATCATGACGCGGCGCCCGCTTCCGCCGTTTGCTTCGCGTAGTGCCGGAGGAAAAGTTCTTCCAGGGTCGGCGGACGGACGGTCAGCGTCCGCACGCCCACGGCGGTCAGCCTGCGAAGGACCTCGTTGAGGTCGGCGGCGTCCACCTCACAGCGGAGCCGCCCCGCGTCGAGCACCGCGTCGTGCACGCCGGGGAGGTCGCCGAGGGAGAGCGGACCGTTGAGCTCCGCGTCGATTGTGGTCCGCGACAGGTGCCGCAGCTCGTCGAGCGTGCCGGTCTCCACCGTCCGGCCCGCGCGGATGATCGTCACGCGATCCGCCAGCGCTTCGGCCTCGGCCAGGATGTGGCTGGAAAGCAGCACGGTCCTGCCGTTGGCCCGTTCGGCGCTGACGCAGTCCCGGAAGGCCGACTCCATCAGGGGATCAAGACCGGAGGTCGGCTCGTCGAGCACGAGCAGGTCGGCATCGCTGGCCAGCGCCGCGATCAGCGCGACCTTCTGCCGGTTGCCCTTGGAGTAGGCCCGGGCCTTCTTGGACGGGTCGAGGTCAAACCGTTCGATGAGTTCCTGGCGGCGCTTGAGATCATGGCCGTCGCCGCGTAGCCGGGCCAGCAGGTCGATAATCTCCCCGCCGGTGAGGGTCGGCCAGAGCGTCACGTCGCCGGGCACGTACGCGAGCCTGCGGTGCAGCTCGGTCGCGTCCCGCCACGGGTCGCCGCCGAGCAGGCTGACGTCACCCCCGTCCTTGCGCAGCAGGCCGAGCAGGACGCGGATGGTGGTGGTCTTCCCGGCGCCGTTCGGGCCGAGGAAAGCGTGCACCTCGCCGGCCCGGACGATGAGGTCAAGGCCGTCAAGCGCCGTCGTCGTGCCGAAGCGCTTGCGCAGTCCGCGCGCTTCGATAGCGTTCGCCATGACTGCTACGCTACTCGTTCTTCAGAAGGTTGTGAAAGTTCAAAATCATGTATCGTTAGCCACATGGCGGTCCCTGATGAAACCCGAGGGAACCTGCCCGAGTACATCGAGAAGTTCGCGGCCGTGCTGGTCCTGGCGGGCTTCCCGCCCATGCCCGCGCGGGTCTTCGTCGCGCTCCTCGTCACCGACTCCGGCAGGCTCACCGCCGCTGAACTGACTGACCTGCTCCAGATCAGTCCCGCCGCGGTCTCCGGCGCCGTGCGCTACCTGAGCGGACTCGCCCTCGTGCACAAGGAGCGGGTACCTGGCTCCCGGCGGGAGTACTACCGGATGCCCGTCGACATCTGGCATCAGGTGTTCCTGCTCCGCAACCAGGTGCTCGTCCGGTGGAGCGCGCTGCTCAAGGAGGGCATCGGCATCGTCGGCCCGGACTCGCCGGCCGGGCAGCGGATGGCGGGCCACGCCGATTTCTTCGAGTTCCTCGCGGCGGAGATGCCCGCCCTGATGGCCCGCTGGGAGCACGCTGAGTCGGGCTACCAACACAGTTAGCCGCAGATTTGTTATCTCAGGTAATTGCTGTCCTTTTGGCTTATGAGCAATCCTTTGGTTCGTGTTCGCTCCGCGGGGTCCGCTGCCGGCGCGTCGGATGACCGCGCACTGGGTGGTGCTCGCAGCGGCGGCTCTCACCACGCTAGTCGCCGCCGCGGTCGGCGCCGCGCTCGCGGTGTTCGCCGGGCAGGCGCTCCCGCAGGCCGTCAGGCACGACCTGACGGTCGCGCCCGGCACCTCCCTGGCGGCTGTCGGCACGTTCGGTGGCGGTGACGCGCAGGACACCACGGCGGCGCTGCGGTCGGCGATCGGCGGCACGCTGTCCGGCGTGCCGTTCAGCCTGTGGTCAGGAACCTGGTCCGACCCGCTCGGCTTCGTGACCGGCTCGCTGCCCGCCAAGCCGGCCACCGTGTCGGCGGGCACCACGCCGCTGCTGCAAGCCGCCGCCTTCGACGGCATCACCGCCCACGCCGTGCTCGTGGCGGGCAGCTGGCCCGCTGCGCCCAGCGCGTCGGGGGCGATCCCGGCCGCGCTCCCCGCGACCACCGCGGCGCTGCTCCGGCTGCACGTCGGCGAAGTGCTGGGAACCGAAGACCGCAACACGAACACGCCGGTGTCGTTCCGGATCACCGGCCTGTACGCGGAGCGCCAGCTGACCGGCGCGGCCGGCGCGTACTGGGGGCTCAACTCGATCCCGGCCAGCGGGTCAAGCACCGCGGCCGGCTTCATCACCTTCGGGCCGCTCGTCGTGGCGCCCGCCGCCTTCCCGGCGAGGCTCACCGAGGCAAGCGGCACCTGGGTCGCGCAGCCCGACATGGCCGCCTTCACCGGCGGCCAGCTCGCCGCCACCTCCGCTGACGTGACCGCGCTGCAGGACTCGCTGAACAGCTCGAACTCGCTCGACGGCCTGCAGGTCAGCTCGAGCCTGCCGACCGTACTGGCGGGCATCGGCAACAACCTGACCGTCGCCAGGTCGCTGCTCGCGATCAGCGGGCTCCAGTTGCTCGTGCTCACGGTGGCGGCGCTGCTCGCGGTGGCCCGGCTGCTGGCTGCCCAGCGCGAAGCCGAGACCGCGCTGCTCACCGCCCGGGGAGCCACCCGCTGGCAGCTCATCAGGCTGACGGCGACCGAGGTAATTCCGCTTGCCCTGGTCTGCGCGCTCGGTGGCGGGATCGCGGGCGTCTGGCTCGCCCGGTTGCTTGCCGACACGCTCTTCAGCTCGCTCTCCCCCAGCGGCGGCATTGACGTGACCGCCGCGGGCACCTGGCTCGACGCGCTGGCCGCCGCCCTCGCCATCGCGGTGGTCGCGATCGGCGCGATGCTCTTCCCGGTGCTACGGGCCGGGCAGCCGGGTGCCGTCCGGGTCCGCCGCGGCAGGCAGGCCATGCTCGCAACCGCCGCGCGGTCCGGTGCCGATCTCGCCCTCATCGCGCTGGCGGTCCTCGCCGGGTGGCAGCTGCGCCAGTACTCG
>Ga0335075_10017746_pt1 | contig 10574 bp, 11 predicted proteins | sample Lox_Sample_24_FD_206723 | JGI IMG/M metagenome (GOLD analysis project Ga0335075, IMG submission 206723) | Soil microbial communities from Loxahatchee National Wildlife Refuge, Florida, United States - Lox_Sample_2.4 | ecosystem: Environmental > Terrestrial > Soil > Wetlands | place: USA... | reverse complement strand
GTTACCGCGGACCGACTCATGACATCACCCGCAGTGAGCGTCAATCCGGATACGCCGGTGGTGGTTGCTGCCAGGGTCATGCAAGATCGCTGCCTGAAGCGGCTACGGACGAAACTCATCGCATCGATCGTTCAACGATCTGACGCGCCAGCCGCAGGAAGCGAGACGCCTGGCCCCCCGAAGCGAACGTCGGCATCAGGATCGCTAGGTCCCTTCCGCGGGGCCGGTAAGCGAGTCCCGGATCACCACGACCGGGCACGTGGCGTGGTGGACGCAATGCTGACCGGTCGAGCCGAGCAGGGCCCCGGCGAATCCGCCGAAGCCGCGGTTGCCGACAACCAGCAGGTCGGCTCCGGCCGACTCCGCAAGTAGCACCTGGGCAGCGTTGCCCTTCATGATCTTGTTCTCAATCTCAACCGGCCCCGCGCTACCGGCGACCTCGGCCACAGCGTCGCCGAGTACCTGAGCGGCCAGGTCCTCCCAGTCGACATCCGGCATCAGATTCGGATATCTCGTCAAGGCAGGAGATTCCCAGGCAATCACTGCCTCCACCACCGCACCCGTTAGCCTCGCCTGGCTGATAGCCCAGGCCAGCGCCGCCTTCGAAGGCGCCGACCCGTCCACGCCGACCACTATCTGGCGCCTGCGGCCATCCGTCGGCGCTGTCATTGCTGCCAGCCGGAAAGCTCACCGGTCTGATGGCGCGCTGATCGCATGTTTCGTCATTCCCCTCCGCTCGGCCCTCGTTCCAGTCTGGGGCACAGGCCGAGGTCTCGAGACTGGGGGGACATCCGCCCGCGTTCCCTAGCACCGCCTGCGAGGTAATAACAACAGGTACCCAGCGGAATTGAGGGCTGGCCGGAAACCAATGTAAAAGGGAGCAAAATGACCCGTCGGGACGCTAACCTGGACGCGCTGGTTCGCTACCTCGGCGCCAGGTATTACCAGGCATTGCACGGAGAAGGATCTGCGGCCGACGTCAGCAAGGCGGTCGCGAAGGTGGCGGAAGCCGAAGGGCGCAGTCTCGAGCTGCCCACGGGCGCCGGCGAGGGGGCTGGCACCACGGGGCGGACGGGCCAGTGGCAAGTGGGTGATGTCATGACCGCCAAGGTGGTCGCCGTTCCTGAGCAGACCAGCTATAAGCAGATCGCTCAATTGCTGCATGAGCATCATCTGACGGCGCTACCAGTGCTCAGCCCTGAAGGGCGGGTGGCCGGCATGGTGTCCGAGGCGGACCTGCTCCGAAAGCAGGAGCGTCATGCCCGCGGCGCGCGACACCCCGGCTGGCAGCTGAACCCATCGACCAGAGCGAAGGCAGAAGCACGCACCGTTGCCGGGCTCATGACGTCCCCCGCGGTCACGATCACGCCCGACGCGCCGTTGGGAACGGCGGCCAGGCTAATGAGGGCGCACCGGATCAGGCGGTTGCCAGTCGTTGACACGGACGGCAAGCTGGTCGGCGTCGTCAGCCGCGCGGACCTGCTGAGAGTGTTCGTGCGACCGGACGCTGAGATCGCGGCAGAGGCGTCGGCAGTGTTCAGCGACATCCTGCTGGCAGACCCCGCCGCCATCCGCGTGACAGTGGACGATGGCGTCGTCACGCTTGCGGGCCTGCTTGCTAACCAGGAACAGATCCGCGCGGCAGTACGGCTGACTGAGGCCATCGACGGGGTCGTCGCGGTGACGAGCAATCTCAGGCCGTCCGGAGAACCGGCTGCGAGCCAGTGATCACACACCAGCCTCCACGGATGGGCTGGCCTTCCCTGAGGCGAGTGTGGTTCTGCCGACAGCCAGGTGAGGAGAAGACGATGACACGCCGGGACGCTCAGCTTGACGCCCGCATTCGTTCTCTCGGGGCCGCATATTACCGGGCGTTGCACGGAGAGGGGTCTGCCGCAGACGTCAGCAAGGCGGTGGCGCGAGTGGCTGAAGTTACCCAGGAGGGCGGCAAGCCGGGCTTGCTGCCGGCATCCGCGGAAGCGCCTGCCAAGTCATCGCGGACTGACCTGTGGGAAGTCGGTGACGTGATGACGACCAAGGTTGTGTCTGTGACCGGGCACGCTAGTTACAAGCAGATCGCGCAGTTGCTGCATGAGCATCAGCTGACCGCGCTGCCAGTGCTCACCCCGGAAGGCCGGGTGGCCGGCGTGGTATCCGAGGCGGACCTGCTCAGGAAGGAGGAAAGGCAGGAGCGCACAGGCTGGCGGCCCAGCTGGGAGATGGACCCGGCGGTCCGCGCCAAGACCGAAGCGCTCACCGCCACCGGACTCATGACGTCCCCCGCAGTCACGATCGGGCCCGACGCGCTGCTCGGAACGGCGGCCAGGCTGATGAATCAGCGCCGCGTCAAGCGGCTGCCCGTGGTGGACCGCGAGGGCAAGCTGATCGGCGTCGTCAGCCGCGCGGACCTGCTCCGAGTGTTCCTGCGCCCGGACGCCGAGATAGCGGCGGAAGCGTCGGCGGTGCTGACCGACGTCATGCTGGCAGACCCATCCGAGGCCCACGCGACCGCGCGGAACGGGGTGGTCACCCTCGCCGGGCGGCTCGCCAGCCAGGATCGAGCCGAAGCCGCCGTGCGGCTCACCGAAGCCATCAACGGCGTTGTGGCCGTGACCAGCAAGCTCACTGCTCCGCCGTCAGAGAACTGGCCTGATGCTGGCTATGACGGGACTGATCGCGACTTAGCCGGGGATACGGCCAAGCGGAGCCTGGCGGCGTCGGCTCGTTCGAGTTCCTCGATGGTGAAGGTCACCGCTGCCAGCGTCTGCTCCAGCCGGGGGATCCACCGGTCCCGGACCGCCCGTAGCCGGTACCGGGTGGCCCGGACCGCGGCTTCCACCGCACGCACCGCCGCTGCGGCCGCTGCGTGCTCACCGGCTGCCGCAAGCGCGGTGCGGTGCGCCTGCCTGGCGCGGGCCATCACCGGGCTGTCCCAGGTAGCGGCTGGCGGACTGGTGCATATCGCCCCACCTGGGTAGCGGATTCCCATGGTCGTCTGGTAGATGACCCGCACATCCGCGGCCTGGCCGTCAGCGGCCAGGCGGATCGCGCGCTCACCACTGAGGAGCGCTACCCGCAACAGCCAGGTGTCCGCCTCAGCCCGGCATCGGTCCCACTGCGCGTCGGCCTGGGCAGCGGCGGCCTGCAGCCGAGCCAGCTCGCCCTGCAGGATACGCAGCTTACGGTCGAGCAGATCGGCGCCGCGCCGGGCGGCCCCCAGCCGTCCTACTAGCCACATGCGGCCTGCGCGGCCCGGCGGCACTGCAAGCTTCGGCACCGTCATCCCTGGTCGCTGCCTTCAGTCTGGCCGGTCTGGTAGTGGGCGTCGAGCGCAGCATCTGACAGCATCGTCAGCTCGCGGCGCGGCAGTGCCGCCAGCGCCTGCCACGCGCGGCTGAGCGTATCGTCCAGGCTGCGGTTCTCGGTGCGCTGCTGACTGATCACCAGCCTGGCGAACGCTTGATCAAAGTCCTGGTAACGACGGTCGGCGGCGCTTAGCGCTTCCGCCCCGACCAGCTCGGCCAGCTCCCCGGCCCGCCGGGCGGCGGCGAGCGCGGCCAGCGTCTGTGCTGCGACGTCGAGGTGGTCATCCCTGGTGCGCCCTGGGCCTGCGCCGTGGCGCATCAGCCTGGACAGCGAGGATAGTGAGTCGACCGGAGGGTAAATGCCACGAGCGTGCAGCTCCGGCGACAGCACGACCTGGCCTTCGGTGATGTAGCCGGTCAGGTCAGGCACTGGATGCGTGATGTCGCCGCCGGGCATGGTCAGCACCGGGACCAGAGTCACCGACCCGGGCACGCCGCGCACCCGGCCGCACCGCTCGTACAGCGAGGCCAGGTCGCTGTAGAGGTAGCCAGGATAGGCGCGGCGCGCCGGGATCTCGCCGCGGGCCGAGGAAACCTCCCGCAGCGCCTCGCAGTAGTTGGTCATGTCGGCCATGACGACGAGCACGTTGCGGCCGAGCGTGAAGGCGAGGTGCTCGGCGACGGTCAGCGCGATCCGGGGGGTGAGGATTCGCTCGATCACCGGGGCGTCGGCGAGGTTGAGCAGCAGCACGAGCTCGGCCGCCGCGGACCGTTGGTCAAGTACCTTGCTCACGGTGGCCGCGTCGGCGTGGGTGAGGCCCATCGCGGCGAACACCACGCTGAAAGGTTCGCCGCCGGCTGACGCCTGGGCGGCGACCTGCGCGGCCACGTCGAGATGCGGCAGGCCGGCCACCGAGAAGATGGGCAGCTTCTGGCCGCGGACCAGTGTCGTCAAGCCGTCGATCACCGAGATGCCGGTGAGGACCGGCTCAGCCGGAGGCTCGCGGACGACCGGGTTCATCGGGAAACCGGTCACCGGAGCGGTCGTGTCGCCGGTGACCGGAGGCCCCCCATCCATCGGCTCGCCCCGCCCGGTGCATGCCCGGCCTAGCCATGCGGGGCCGACGGGGATGCGCAGCGGCGTTCCGCTGAATCCGACCCGCGTGCCAGCCGCGCCGAGGCCTGCCGTGCCCTCCAGAACCTGGATCACGGCGAGGTCGCGATCGGCCTCCAGTACTAGCCCGTGGCGTTCCCTACCGGTGGCGTCGCGGATGGTCGCGAACTCATCCCAGCCGACCCCCGTCACGCCCTGCACCACCAGGATCGGCCCGCGCAGCTCGGTGATGTCGGTGTACTCACGCCGTGCCCACTGCGAGGTCATGCCGCACTGTCCTGTGCAGCTGGTTCCGCCGGGTGGCCGGGAGCGGCGTCCGCCGCGCCGGCGGCCGCGGCCGGCGGGCTCAGCTGATCCAGGGCGGCCAGCATGACCCGTCCGCGATCGGCGACGTCTGCTGGGCTGGCAGCGTCCTCCCGCGCGCGCAGGATCGGTGAGAAGTCGGCCTCCTCGATCTCCGCGGCGGGCACGCCGGCGCGGGCGAGCTCCAGGCACCGGTCGGCCACTGCGAGGATGGCGCGCGCGAGGGCAGCCGCCCGGTCGCTGTCGCACGACGCGTCCACGGCGCTGAGGGCACTCTGCTGCAGCAGCCCTTCCCGGATGAGGCGGCCTGCCAGGATCGTGGCCCGTTCCGGCGGCGGGAGCGCACTTACGCCCATCAGTTCGGCCAGCGAGCTCAGCCTGTCCGCCTCGGCGAGCAGTACGGCCAGCCGTGCTCGCCGCTGATCCCAGTCGGGATCATCGTGCCCGGCCCGCCAGGCGGCGACCACGGCGTCGTCGCGCGAGAACGACCCGGCCCAGGACACGGCAGGATAGTGCCGTGCGTAGGCGAGATCGCGGTCCAGCGACCAGAGGCAACGGACGAACCGCTGGGTGTAAGTCGTGACCGGTTCGGTCATGTCGCCGCCGGCCGGGGAGACCGCGCCGATGATCGTTACCGAGCCGTCGCGGCCCTCGGCGGTCACTACAGAGCCGGCCCGTTCGTAGAAAGCGGCGAGCGCAGACGCAAGGCTCGCCGGGTACCCCTCCTCGGCCGGCAGCTCACCGCTGCGGGAGGCGAATTCCCGGAGTGCCTCGGCCCACCGCGACGTCGAGTCGGCGATCACGACCGAGTGCAGGCCCATGTCGCGGAAATGCTCGGCGACCGTGGCCGCGCTGTAGACGCTGGCCTCGCGGGCCATCATCGGCATGTTCGAGGTGTTGGCGATCACGACGGTGCGCTCGGCGAGGGACGCGCCGGTCCGTGGATCGGTCAGATCCGCCAGTTCACCGAGCATGTCGGCCAGCTCGTTGCCGCGCTCCCCGCAGCCGACGTACACGATCACGTCAGCGTCGCACCACTTGGTGATCTGCTGGAGCAACATCGTCTTGCCGGTGCCGAATCCACCGGGGACCGCAGTCGTGCCGCCCCTGGTGACAGGGAAAAGCAAGTCGATGACGCGCTGCCGGGTGATCAACGGCGTGTCGGCGTCGCGGCGCTCGCGGTAGGGCCTGGACCGGCGAACCGGCCAGGCTGAGGCCAGGCGCACCGGCACCCCGCCGACCGTTCCGATGACCGTCTGGAGGGGAACGGGCCCAGGCGGGTGGATGTCGGCAACCGGCCCGCTCAGCCCTGGCGGCACCATAACCCGGTACTCGATTCCGGCCGGTGTCGGCACAGCGCCCAGCGCGGTGCCGCCGGACACGATGGTGCCGTCGGACACCGCGGGCGAGAAGGTGAACTCGCGGTCCGTGGCGGATGCTGCGGTGACCCCCGGCTCGAGCCAGGCAGGCGCTGCGGTCAGCGGCCTCAGCAGGCCGTCGAAGATGCCGCCTAGCAGGTGCGGGCCGAGCAGAGCCGATAGCGGCTCGGCCAGGGACCGGGCTGGATGACCGGGCGCGAGGCCGCCGGTGTAGTCGTATGCCTGGACGGTCACAACGTCGCCGCGGACGGCTACCACCTCGCCGGGCAGGCGATGCTCGCCGAGTTCGACGACATCGGACATCGCGATCTGTGTGAGGCCGGTGACCTCGACCAGAGGACCGTTCACTCTGGCAACGCGCGCTGCGTCAGCGTTCATGGGGTCCACAGCTCACTGATGACCCCGCCGAGCTCAGCCAGGGCGATGTCGGCCAGGCGGCCGAGCGAGCAGTCGACAACCACGCCGGCTGAGTGCGCTACGACGCCCCCGGTCGGCGGCGTCGCGACCTGCGCGCCCGGCCCTGCCGCCCGTTGGGCAAGACCCGAGATCCGGTGAATGAGGTGGTCATACCCTGCCTCCTCAGGTAGCGAAGCGACCGCAGCGCGCACCCTCGCGCGGAGGTCGTCGCAGGCCTCGCGCTGGGCAGTGAGCACCGCGGACCTGGCGGTGTCGCGAGCGTGGCGCAACTCGGTCGCCGTGAGCGGAGCAGCGGTCGCGGCGGCGCGGGCGGCCGCCTGGGTCATGACCGCAGCAGCGTCCCGGTGAGCTTGCTGGATGATCGCGGCCGCCTGCCCGCGCGCGACGCTGCGCAGCCGGGCTGCCCGCTCCTCGGCGTCGCGCCGCAGGCGCTGGCGCACCGGTTCAAGTGCTGCGTCTGCACGTGCCGGCGCGGCACTCATGGCCCCATCACCGCGGTGAGGATGCCCGGGCGCTGCGGGAACAGGTCGGCTAGCCACCCCGCTGCCTGAGCGGTCACGATGAGCAGGACCGTGTCGGACGCGAGCGCGTCCCAGGCAGCCGTCGCCTCGTCCTGGCTGCCGGCGGCGTGGACGATGACCCCGGCCAGGGCGTATCCCTCGACTGCAAGCGCGTCGCCGATCGCCGCCGCCGTGGCCATCCTGTCAGGCCTTCCCGACCAGGATGATGCCGATAATCAGGCCGTAGATGGCGATGCCTTCGGCCAGCCCGACGACCACCATGGCCCGTCCGAAGAGTTCCGGTCGCTCGCTCATGGCGGCGAGTGCAGCCGCGCCGGTGTAGGCGACAGCGATGCCTGCGCCTATGGTGGAGCCGGCCACTGCGATCGCGGCACCGATAAGAGCTGCCGAGTTGCTGCCGGTGCTGGTTATTGCGGCGTGAGCCACGACTGGGCCGGCCGATACGTCGGCACTGGCTGCCCCGCCGGTCAGGGTTATCACGAGCAGCACGGTGGCGCCGATCATGAGCAGGCTGCCCGCTGCCGCGAGAGTCAAGGCGCCGCGCTGCCGCTGGCGCGCCGCCAGGCGAGCCAGCACGGCGGCAGGGACGGCGGCTGCCGGTACACCTAGCAGCCAGGCAGCAATCATGGACGTGCCACCTCCGTATCGAGTCGGCGAGCCAGCTCGCCAGGTCCCTCTTCTGATACCTCCCGCGCGACCGGAACATGCCATGGCCGGAACGGCTCTCCCTGTCCGGTGAAGACACGGGAGAACAGTTCGTAATACTCCAGGCGGAGCGCTTGGATGGCCGCGACAAGTGCCTCGAGGCTGAAGGCGAGCGCGGTGCCGGCCGCGAACACGGCTACGCCAGCGGCGGCAACTAGCCCGCCGCGGTGCCACAGCGCCCGTGTGCCCTCCCATACCAGCAAGCCGAGGGCGGCGTGGGTGAGGCCGAACGCGGCAAGCCGGGCAAAGGACACGATGTTCGAGCCCAGCCGGACGATGAGGTCGAACAGTTCGACCGATGCCTGCGTGATCGCTGTCCCGCCACGGCCCGCCTCTGCCAGGAACCCGGTGAAAGCCAGTCCGAGACCGGCAACCGCGACCAAACCGCCGACTGCCAGCCAAGCGGTCTGATGGAAATGCACTCCGGCTGTGCCCGCCGCCGCACCGACAAAGGCGAAGCTGCCGGCAATGCCGGACGGTGCGTACAGCGCCGATCGCCAGCCGTCCTCGCGCCACCGGTTGATCGTGCCAAGTGCGTAGGCGCCCGCGAGCAGGATCGCGCCGAAGCCGACTGCACTCAGCAGCAGGAGGACCGGCTGCGCCAGCGGGCTGAGCCAGAGGACAGGCACCAGGCCCGTCGGGCCGAAGCACTCCCCGTACAGCAGGCCGAAAGCAGTGGCGGCCAGCCCGGCGCCTCCGACGAACGGCCAGGCCGCGCGGAGCCTGCGTATCCACCGCGGCCAGCCGAGGCGAAGCGCCACCGCAGCGCCCACCAGCAGCACACCCTGCCCGGCGTCGCCGAACATCATCCCGAACATGACGACATAGCTAGCCCACGCCAGCCAGCTTGGATCTACGTCGGCATACGGCACGGTGCCGTACGTCTGGACCAGGGGAGTGAGCTCGTGATGCAGTCCCGTCTCGGCGAGCAGGGTAGGAGCCGCCGACCACGCTGGCCGCGCCAGCGGGACAACAGCGCCGCCCGCGTCGGCTAGGGCGGCCGTGACTTCAGGGAGGCGGCTGACGGGGATCCAGCCGACCAGCGCGGCCGCGTCTGAGCGGCGCAGCGCTGCCGCCGCGCGGTCCTGTAGCTCGGCCTCGCCGGCGAGCAGGTCGTAGCGGCCAGCCCGCTCCAACTTTCGCAGATCGGGCGTCACCGCGGAGATCATCGGCCGGGCTAGCTGCGACGTCCGGCCGCGGTTCGGGCCGCTGGCCGAGCTAGTTGGCCCTCGCCTGCGGCTGTCGTGGTCGATCTGCATCACAGCCGCATCAGCGATCTTCGCGAGCACATCGCGCAGCGCCGAGCTCGGCGCAACGAGAGCGACGCGCTGCATCCGAACTGGCACAGCCGAGTCAAACCGTCGCATCGTAGCCCTCCAGCGCGAGGCCGCCACGAGCGGCGCTAGCCAGGGCTGCGCAGACCCGTCGTGCATCGGCGGTCATCACCGCGACGGCACCAAGTACCGGATCGCTGTCAAACCCGGAGGACCGCAGCAGCACGCGGCCGTCTCGTTCCACCCGCCGCCACCAGTCAGTTTCCGCCTGCCATGGTTCCGTCTCCGGCCTGGGTGCCGCTCGCAGAGACCGCGGCTGCCCGCCCAGGCGCATCTGTGTCCCTCCCCGGCTCGGCAGACTCGCCAGCCCTGAGGGCAGCCCCGTGGCTCTATCCAGGTCAGCGCCGGGTCCTGCGGCGGCAGCCGGGGTCGGCTCGCCGACCCGCAGCAGGGCTATGGCCGCTGCGGCCGAGCTCCGGAAGCGGTCGACGGATGCGGCGACGCGCGCTCCCCAACGGGCTCGCATGCCGAGCCGGATGTCCCGGATGCTGTCCCCACCCGGATCGCCCCAGGGGGACGCGGCAAGAGCGCGACGCAAGTCCGCCGGGCTACCAGCCTCGCTGAGCCGCGGCCATGCCGTCGCCAGCGCACCCAACTCGAACTCCGCCCCTGACGGTCGCCCCGTCAGTGTCTGCAGCAGCTCATCGACGTTGGCTATCTCGAACCAGCCTGCCAGCAGGCGCAGCATGCTGACCCCGTCCCGTGGCAGCCAGCCTGCCAGGACCCGCAAATCCCAGAGAATCGTCGCAGCGACGGCATGCTGCGCTGCGCCGAGGGACAAGCCCGGCTCGGCCGCATCGCGAAACGCCGTCCGCATAAGCAGCCGCTGCGCCTGCGGGAGTGATCCGCTGCCCGCAAGCTGGCGCGCAGCTTCGGCACCCAGCACCCGCCTGGCCATCGCCTTCGCCCGGACAGCTCCGGCCACCCACCCTGCCGTCATGTCAAGTGCCCCGGCTGATCTGCGGGTCCATCCTGCGCTGGACGCTGCGGCGACTCGGCCGCGCCGCTCAGATCCGGCAGTTCGCGCACGAGGGCGGCAGCGCGATTGGTTAGCACGGGAAGTCGCTCGCGGGCACGCTGCCGGATCGCGTCGGCCTCGGTGCGCCCGCGAGCCGCTATGGTCGCTGCCTTTGCCCGCGCGGCTGTAACCTCGCGTTGGACTAGCTCTGCTGCGCTAGCTTCGGCCTGCTCGTGAGCGGCCGCCAGGATGCTGTCGGCTTCGCGCCGAGCCGCTCCGATCAGCTGCTCAGCGTCAAGCTGCGCCGCCAGCACGATATCGGCGCAGTCGGAGCTCGGCCCGTCCAGCATCGTCAGCACCGGAACGAGCTCGGACTCGAGCTCTCGACGGCGATCCTCGGGCACCGCCGTTCGGCCAGCGCCAGGAGTTCCGGCGGGGCGGAAGCGGCTCAGGAAGTCCCGTATGTGCGGCACGGCGTGGCCTCCTCAGCGTCACTGACGGGAGTCGGCTAGCGGCGGTCGGCCGCTGGCTCCCGAGT
>Ga0335075_10017744_pt1 | contig 10575 bp, 6 predicted proteins | sample Lox_Sample_24_FD_206723 | JGI IMG/M metagenome (GOLD analysis project Ga0335075, IMG submission 206723) | Soil microbial communities from Loxahatchee National Wildlife Refuge, Florida, United States - Lox_Sample_2.4 | ecosystem: Environmental > Terrestrial > Soil > Wetlands | place: USA: Florida... | reverse complement strand
CAGCGGAAGGCGTTCTCGATGACCCAGCGGTCGATGCTCGGCGTGATGCCGTAACGCTCCGCGGCGGTGATGAAGTTGTCCGGCGCGACGATCTTGCCGGTCTCGTCGCGCATGCGCAGCAAGAGCTCGTAGTGCGCGCCCTCCTCGGCGTGCTGCAGCGGCAGGATGGTCTGGCGGAACAGCTCGAATCGCCCTTCCTCGAGGGCGTTGTTGATGCGCGCGGCCCACTGCATCTCGCGGCGGCGGCGCATGAGGTCGATGTCGTTTTCCTCGAAAGAATGCACGCGATTGCGCCCCGCCTCCTTGGCGGCCTGGCAGGCGCTGTCGGCCGCCGAGAGCACCGAGGCGACGTCCGCGTTCTCCGCCGCGATCGGCACGACGCCGATGCTCGCGCCGAGGCGGAACGTGCGCTCCTCCCAGGTAAACTTGAAGTTGCGCACGGCCTCGCGCAGCGATTCGGCGGTGCGCATCGCCTCATCCAGCGAGCAGCTCTCGAGCAGGATGCCGAACTCATCGCCGCCCAGGCGGGCGAGCGTGTCGCGCCAGCGAACCTTCGACTTGAGGAGCGCGCCGACTTGCCCGAGCAGCGCATCGCCCGCGCTGTGGCCGCAGGTGTCGTTCACGATCTTGAACTGATCGAGATCCAGGCAGCAGAGCGCATAGGAGGTCTCGCGCGCCTTGGCGCTCTTCAGCGCCCGCTCCATGCGGTTCTCGAACTCGCGCCGGTTGACGAGCCCGGTCAGGACGTCGTGGCTCGCGTGATAGGACAGCCGGCGGTTGAGCTCGCGAGCCTCGCTCACGTCGTGGAACACGAGCACGCCGCCCGATACCGCGCCCGAGCCGTCGCGGATGGGCGAGGCCGTGCTCTCCACGTAGATCTCGTTGCCGTCGCGCCGGATGAGCAGCATCGGGCGCACCGATTTGATGGAACGGGTGCGCCGGATCGCGACCGCGAGCGGATTCTCGAGGGGCTCGCAGGTCTCCTCGTGGAAGGCCCGGAAGATCTCCTCGATCGCGCGGCCCTGGCTGTCCTCGAGCCGCCAGCCCGTGAGAGCCTCCGCGACGGGATTGAGGTAATCGATGACGCCCTTGGCGTCGGTGGTGATCACTCCGTCGCCGATGCTCTGCAGCGTGATCTGCGCGCTCTCCTTCTCGCGGAAGAGCGCCTCCTCGTACAGCTTGCGCTCCGTGATGTCGAGCTCGACGCCGACCAGGCGCAGCAGGCGGCCCTTCTCGTCGACCTTGGCCTTGGCGCGGCTGATCACCCAGCGCCACTCGCCGGTCGCGTGCCGCATGCGATGCAGACTCTCGAAAATGGGGGTCTTGCCGGCCACGTGATCGCGTATGGCGGCCTGCACCCGCGACATATCGTCGGAGTGCACGAGCGTGCGCCAGTCCGGGGCTTGTCCGACGTCCGCCTCGTCATAGCCCAGCATGGCCTTCCAGCGCGGCGAGAGATACACCCGGTTGTTGAGCGTGTCGAAGTCCCAGAGGCCGTCGTTGGCGCTGTAGAGAGCGAGATCGTTGCGCTCCTCGAGATCGCGCAGGTGCGCCTGAATCTCGATACGCTCGAGACCCGTCGCCAGACTGCTGCCGAGCAGCTTCATGAGCAGGTGCAGCTGCACCTCCCAGTTGTCGCGCGGCTGCGCGCCGGCGAGCGCGAGAAGCCCCGCCGGGCGCCCTTCGATGAGGTAGCCGATCAGCAGGATCGAGCCGATACCCAGGTTCGCCCAGACTGCGCCGTCGCTCGCTTGATCCGGGCGCGGCTTGCCGGTATCGCGCAGCTCCGAGACCCGCAGCGCCGCCAGCCGCGACTTGAACCAGGGGAGCGAGTCCAGGCTCTGGCCGCGCAGCTGCTCGGGGTTGCCGGTGGCGAGCATGCCGCGCGCCACCTGCACGTCGATGAAGGTCGCGCCGTCGGTGTCGAGGGCGGCATGGAAGGCGGCATCGGCGCGAGTCGCCTCGCGCAGCAAATCGAGATTGGCGGCGATGGTGTCGACGGCGGTTTGTGCCGTCATGCTCTGAAAATCGACCGCGATCTTGGTGCAGATGACATCGAGACCCACCGTCGGCCGAAGGCCGCGCCGCGGCCAGGTCTGCGGAGAGAACACGTCCGAGGCGGTCAGATCCGCATGTCGGGGATCGGTGGGTGCTATTGCCATGCGCCTGCGCGGGTCCCCTATTTGCACTTGTGGATCAATAGTTTGCCACTCGAAATGAGCGAAAACGCGAATGCGTCACACAGTTTCCCTACTCCCTGACAGCGAACGGATACACCCGAATTCTCGCACAGGTTATCAGGAATACAAGATAAGCGCTTGTATTAGCTGTCCTTAGGGGGGCGACTTCTAATGAAGGTCTTCGCCTGGAGATAAAGGCCGCGCAGGTTCGCTTCCATCTCGGCCTGGATGCGCTGCAATCCCGGCGCATCGAGCCCCCGGGGCACGTACACGGGTGCCCCGATCACGATGGCGATGCGGGCGAAAGGCTTGGGGATCACGAACCGGTCCCACTGAATCTTCCACGCCCGGGAGGCCGCATAGGCCATGGGGATCATGGGCCGCTGCGACATCTGCGCGAGCAAAATGGCCCCCGGCTTGAACTGCCAGGGCGGTCCGCGGGGCCCGTCGGGTGTGATGGCCGGGGAGATGCCCTCGTGCGCGAGCGCCTGATAGTAGTCGCGCAAGGCCCGCGCCCCGGTATGTGAGGATGATCCGCGGATCACTTCCGCGCCGACCTTGCGGACCAGCATCGCGCCGATCTCCCCGTCCACCGAAGGCGAGATCAGAAATCCGAGCTTCACGCCCGCGCCGCGCATCTCCAGGAGCGCTTTCACGCAAAGCAACTGATGCTGGTGCCAATAGACCGGAATGAAGGAGGGGGCACGCTCGAGCGCGGCCGCGATGTGCTCCGTGCCGGCCACGCTGATGCGCGCGCACCAGCGCCAGATCGTGCGGCCGATGAAAATGGCGACCGGCACCAGCAGCGTGTAAAGCGCGAGCCGCGTGCGCGTGAGCCGGCGCGAGGAGCGCGTTTGCTGTCGGTACAGGTTGTTGCGCAGGTCGCCGCCGGGATCTTTCTCCACGCCGAGCATTGTCGGCAACGGCGATCGGGCACGCAAGCCTAAGAAAATGCGGCTGCGCTACAATAGAGAGATGTCATCCGCTCCGCTTCCTCCCGGTCCTGCCGAGGGCTTCGATCTCGGCGGGAGCGATGAGACTTTGCCGCGGCTGCGCGAGTACTTCGCGCGCTACGGCAACGTCTACCGCGTGTTCGCGCCGAGCCGCGGCGTCTACGACTACGTGATCAACCATCCGGACGACATCAAGCAGGTGCTGCTGTCGAATCACCGCAACTACACCAAGGGCCAGGGCATGGACCGGGTCAAGATCCTGCTCGGCAACGGCATCATGACCAGCGAGGGCGACTTCTGGCGCCGCCAGCGACGCATGATGCAGCCCGACTTTCATCGCCGTGTGCTCGCCCGCTTCGCCCGGCTGATTCACGAGACGAACGAGCAGTTCGCCGAGCGCTGGACCGCCCACGCCTCGCGCGGCGAGCCCGTCAACCTCACCGACGACATGAGCGAGCTCACCCTCGAGATCGTGCTGCGGTCGATCTTCGGCGATGACCTCGAGCGCGTCGAGCGCCAGCTCGGAGCGAACCCCTTCGAGCTCGTCGCCAAGGAACAAAACCGGGATCTGAAGTTCGCCTTCCGCTTCCGCTCGCTCGCCAAGCTCATCGGCGAGCTGATCGAGCGGCGCCGGCGCGAGCCCGAGGAGCGCCATGATTTTCTGGCCATGCTGATGGCGGCCCGCGACCAGGACGGGCAGCCGATGAGCAACAAGGAGCTGATCGACGAGGTGATGACCTTGATCGTGGCCGGTCACGAGACCACCGCCGCCGCGCTCACCTGGACGTGGTACCTCGTCACGCGCCATCCCGACGCCGCCGCCGAGCTCGCGGCCGAGGCGGACCGCTCGCCCGATGGGCTGCTGGACCTCGAGGCGGCCGAATCGCTCTCCTTCGCTCATCAAGTGGTGCAGGAGGCCCTGCGGCTCTATCCGCCGGGCTGGCTGTTCACGCGCCGCGCGCTCGAGGACGACGAGCTCGGCGGCTATCCGGTGGCCGCGCGCACGGACGTCTTCATCAGCCCCTACATCCTGCACCGCCACCCCGACTTCTGGTCCGCGCCCGAGGAGTTTCAGCCCGCGCGCTTCGCCGGCATCGATGCGAAGGAGCGCCATCGCTTCGCCTATATCCCCTTCTCGGTGGGTCCCCGGCACTGCATCGGCGAGAACATGGCGATGTTCGAGATGCTGGTGCATGTCAATCGCATGGCGCGGCGCTTTCGCCTCGAGCGCCTGAACGACGATCCCATCGAGCTCGAGGCGCAGATCAACCTGCGGCCGCGCTCCACTCTTCTCATGACGGTACGACCCCGATGAAGCACACGACGCTGACGGACATGCTGGAGAGCAATCGCGGGGTCGACCGCGTCGTGACCTATGTCGAGGGCGAGAACGCCGAGCGCCGGGTGAGCTTCGGCGAGGTGTACGCGCGCGCGCTCGGAATTCTGCATCACCTGCAGACGAAGGGTGCGCAGCGCGGCGACAAGATGATCATTTTCCTCTCCAGCAACGAGCAGTTCCTGGACGCCTTCTGGGCCGCCATCGCGGGGGGCATCGTGCCCGTGCCGCTCGCCGTCGGCATCAGCGACGAGCATCGCCACAAGCTGTTGCGCGTGGCCCGCAAGATCGGGCGCCCCCTGCTCTACACCGACGCGAAGAACCTCGAGCGCCTGCAGGCGCTCGCCGCGGAGGTCGGCGAGGCCGGGCTCATGGCCGAGCTCAAATCGCGCTGCTTGCTGGTCGAATCGATCAGCGACATCTCGCGGCAGGCCAAGCTGCACAGGCCCGACCCCCACGATCTCGCTTTCATCCAGTTCTCCTCCGGCTCGACCAGCGAGCCGAAGGGGGTGATGCTGACGCACGCCAACCTCATCGCCAACATCCAGGGCGCGACGCTGGTCGACAAATACACGGAATCGGACGTCGGCTTCAGCTGGATGCCGCTCACTCACGACATGGGGCTCATCGGTTTCTACCTCATCTTGTTTGCGCACCGCTCGCACATCAACCTGATGCCCACGGACCTGTTCGTGAGACGGCCCTTGCTGTGGCTGCAGCTGGCGGCCAAGAAGCGGGCGACGCTCACCTCCTCCCCCAATTTCGGCTACCGCCATTTCCTCAAGGTGCTCGCCGGGCGCCGCCTCGAAAACGTCGACCTGTCGTGCGTGCGCGGAATCTACAACGGCGCGGAGCCGATCTCCGTGGAGCTGGTGAACGAGTTCATGCGCACGCTCGCCTATACGGGACTCAAGCACCGGGCCATGTATCCGGTCTATGGCCTGGCCGAGGCCTGTCTCGCGGCATCGTTTCCCGAGCACGGCTCGGATTACCGCTGGATTCGCGCCAACCGCCACAAGCTCGGCGTCGGCGTGAGCATCGAGGTGAATCCGGCCGATGCGCGCGAAGTCGTCGAGCTGATGTGCGTGGGCCAGCCGCTGCCGAACATGGAATTGCGCATCGCCGACGATGCGCGGGCTCCGCTCGCCGATGGGCGCGTGGGGCACATCCTCATCCGCGGACCCAACGTGACCCGCGGCTATTTCGCCGATCCCGAGGCCACGGCGGCGGCCCTCGATGCGGAGGGCTGGCTCGACACGGGCGACCTCGGCGTCTTTCACGAGGGTGGCCTCTATATCACCGGCCGCAGCAAGGACATCATCTTCGTCAACGGCCAGAACTATTACCCCCACGACCTGGAGAACATCGCGCAGCGGGCTCCCGGGCTCGACCTCAACAAAGTGGTCGCCGCCGGGGTGGCGAAACCCGGCGCTCCGGGCGAGGAGCTGGTCGTGTTCGTGCTGCACCGGGGGGATCTCGCGGAGTTTCTGCCGACCGTCACCGCCGTGAACCGTCTGATCAACGAGCACACCGGCATCGAGGTGAGTCACGTGATCCCGGTCAAGCGCATCCCCAAGACCACCAGCGGGAAAGTGCAGCGCCACCTGCTCGAGCAAGCCTACCGCGACGGCGAGTTCGACGCGGACATCGGGGCGCTCGAGACGCTGCGCGCCGCGCACGCGGGCACGCACGTCTTGGGCTCCGAGCTCGAGGCGCGCCTGCAGGCGATCGCCGAGACCGCCCTGCCCGGCAGGCGCATCGAGGTGAGCGACAATCTATTCGAGATCGGCGCGAGCTCGCTCAAGCTCATCGAGATTCACGAGAACATCGACCGCGATTATCCGGGCCTCATCGATCTCACCGAGCTGTTCGATCACCCCACCATCGCGGACCTGGCGAAACACCTGGAAGGCAAGATGAGAAAGCCCGCGGGCAGCTGACGGGACGGCGGCGCTCCGGTCAATCGGCCCCGTAGAGCGGTTTCTTGAGCTTCCAGCGCCGGTACGACCAGAGCCAATCCGCCGGGTGCGCGAGCACGTCCGCTTCGCAGGCGCGCGCATAGCGCTCGGTGACGGCGTTCGGCTCGAGCGCCTCCCGGCCGTCCCAGAGCTCGCGAATCTCGACCTCATAGCGGCCGCGGCTCGCGCGCCGCATCAGCAGATAAAGGACCGGCAGGCGCATGGCGCGCGCGATCTGCTCCGCCCCCACGTAGAACGCCGTGTCCTGACCCAGGAATCGTGTCCAGTAGCGCTTATCCGTGGACACCGGCGCCTGGTCGGCATTCATGGCGAGCGCCCGCACGATGCCCCGGCGGCGCAGAACGTCCGCGAGCAGCTCCTTCGCGGGAATCAAGCGCGCGCCGAAGCGCGAGCGCACGTCGAGCATGAGACGATCGGCCCAGGCATCATGCAGCGGCTTGTAGGCCGCATCCACCGGATAGCCGAGCTGCAAAGTCACGCCCTGAAGAAGCCACTCCCAGTTGCCGAGATGGGAGGTGACGAGCATGACCGAGCGCCCGGCATCGAGGTGACTGCGCACCGGCTGAAAGTCCCGGACGCGAACCCGCGTGCTCATGTCGGCGGGCTCGATGGACATGGACTTCACCGTCTCGACCAGCACGTCGCAGAAGTTGCGCAGGAACCGCTTGTGGATCGCGGTCCGCTCCGCCTCGGTCGCCTCGGGAAAGACCGTGGCGAGCTGCTCGCGGATCACCCGGTGGCGGTGACGCGCCACGTGATACGCGAGCAGGTAGATCACGCCCGAGAGCGCATACAGCGCCCACAGCGGCGCGCGGGAAAGCGTTTTGAACAGCGGTTTCAAGGCTCGATTTCGCGATGTCCGGGCCCAACGAGGCCCGCGATCTTAACCCATGGCACGAACCCATGGCGCGCCGCCCCGGCCGCGCCACATCGCGCCCGAATTGCCCCGCCGCTTCGCCATAAAGCGCTGCCAGACTCTTCCCATCGCGGCAACAACCCATCCGCGGGAGGGTCGAACCATGTCGAGTCGCCTGGATGCCTTGCTCGAGTTCTTGCAGCGCGCGATGGTCGAGCCCTTGGGCCGCCTGATCGCCGCGGCGGCGTCGGCCGTGCGGACGATGGCCGCGGTGGCGTACCGCCGGCGCCGGCGCCTCGGCCTGGCGGCCGCGCTGGCCCTCGTCGCTTATGGACTCTATGCCCATCCGCCTTTCGCCGCCGTGCCCCGGGGCGAAGTCCTCGTGCGCACGGACGTGCTCGACGGCTCGGTGACCGTCTTCACCGCGGGCACGGCGCCGGTGCTGCCCGGAATCCACCAAGTGCGCCGTTACTCCATTCGCGACCAGGTGTATCGGCCGGTCGAGAGCGCGACGGCGACCGGGCCGGCGCCGTTCCAATCGATCGAGGGGCTGTCCATCGGCGTCGATCTCACGGTGCGCTGGACCGTCGATCGTGCGCGCCTCGCGCAAATGTCGAAGGAGTTTCCGGACGATCTCAGCGGCGATCTCGTTGCGCCGGCGGTGCAGGGGGTGGTCTATCCGTTGTTCGCGCGGTATTCCGTGCGCGAGATCTTCTCCCGCCGGCGGGCCGAGATCCAGCAGGAGCTCACGGCGCTGCTCCGGCCCAGGTTCACGGCGATGGGCCTGGTGCTGCGCGGAGTCGACATGGGCAAGGTGGATCTGCCGCCCGACTATCGAGCGGGAATGGAAAAGCTCCTGTCCGAGGAGCTCGAGACCGAGAAGGTGCAGTACACGCTCGAGCTGAAGGAGGCGGACGTCAAGCAACGGCAGCTCGAGGCCGAGGCCGACAAAGTACGGCGTCAGACGGCGGCCGAGGCGGCCGGCGCGGAGCAAGTGATCGCCGCGCGCGCCCAGGAAGAGACCATGAAGCACATCCTGCCCTTCAAGCAGAAGCAGATCGAGCAGCGGCAGCTCGAGGCCGAGGCCGACAAAGTCGCCCGGATCCGGACCGCGGAAGGCGCCGCCGAGGCGCGCCGGATCGAGGCCAGGGGCGAGGCCGACTCGCGTCAAAAACTCGCCGACGCGGAGGCCTATCGAATCGATCTCGTCGGCACGGCCAATGCCGGTCAGATGGAGCGCGAGGGGGCGGTGGTCGCGCGCTACCCGCTGCTGATCCAGAAGACGCTCGCCGACAAGCTCTCCGACAAGGTGCAGGTGATCATCGCGCCGCTCCCGGCCGCCGGCCGGTTCCTCGGCTCGAATCTCATCGGCACCCAGGGCCTCACCGGCGCCGAGGAGACGGCAGCCGCCGGGCCGGGCTCTCGGGCGCAGGGCTCACCGGGCGCACAGGACTCACAATGATCCTCGCCCTCGCCGCGACGGTCGCCGTCGTCGTGCTGGACCACGCCTCGCTCCGCGCCGCGCCGCGCTCGGCCGCCACCGAGCTCACGGCGCTCTGGCGGGGAGATGTGGTCGAGATCCGCGGCGAGCGCGCGGGATACCTCAAGGTCTACGACTATCATCGCGAGCGGGGCGGATACCTCCGCAGCGAGTCGGTGCGGCCGCTGGTGCTCACCGAAACCGCCGCGCCCGAGCTGCTCGCGGTGCTGCGTTTCCTGCGCGAGACCCCCGGATCCGAGTCGCTCGGCATCAGCTACGGCGCGGCCTACTTGAGGGCCGTACCCGCCCGATCGCTCACCGCCGAGCCCTTCGATGCCATTGCCCGCATGGCTGAGCGGTTGGCGGAGGCGGTCTCGGGCGGCTCGGGCGGCTCGGGCGGCTCGGGCCGCGCCGGCGAGCCGGCGGCGCATCTCGAGGTCGTCGAGCAATTTGGAATCCACATGCAGAGCTTCGAGCGCAATGGGCGCATGCAGGTGTGTTACGACGGAGAGCTCTTCCGCCGCGTGCTGACGATGGCCGCTGCAAGTCCCGAGGAGCGAGCGCACGCCGTGCTGGGGCTCACCCGCCCCGACTGCATCGATCCGGCGTTGGGACCCGCGGCTCGCGCGGCGCTCGCCGAGCAGCACCGCGAGCTGCTCGACGGCTTCCAGGATGCGGATCTCGGCGCGCTCTTGCGCAGCCGGCTGCACGTCCGGCGCGCGGGAGTCTGGGCATCGATTGCGTACTCGGAGGCGCGGCGCGGCGAGCCGTCGGGAATGGCGGCGGGGCGCGCCCTCGCCGAGCTTCTGGCCGCGGACCCGAACGAGCTCGGCGAAGACCGCCGCGCCGAGTACCTGGATGCGGTCCTGCGAGCGAGCGCGGTGCGCTGGGGCGCCGCGCTGCCGGCGCCCCTGGCCGGCCCGCTATTGCTGAGCGCCACGCCCGGCGAGCCGGGGCAAACGTGTGTGGCGCTGGACAGCCCGCAGCGGCCGCCGTCGGCGCCTCTGGTGCGACGCTGCACCTACGGCATCGTGTGGATGGCCTCCGCACAGGCGCTGCCCGAGGGCTTGGGGCTCGTGCTCGGGGTGCAGCCGCTCGAAAGCTGGCGCGAGCTCTGGGTGTTTCACGAGAGCGCCGGACACTGGAGCATCGATGTGCTCTCGCCCGGCACCGACGATCCCGAGGAAGGCTATGTGGACTATGCCGGCTTCGCCCCGGGCGCGCGGCGTCTGCTCATCGCCCGCGAGGTGAGGGAGCGCGGCCGGTTTCGCCGCCGGTTCGAGGAGCTCAGGCTCGACGATCTCGCCCTGGTGCGGCAGGCGAGCAGCCCGGAGCTGTTGCGCGATTTCGGCCGGTGGCAGGACGTGGCATGGCGGCGGGACACGCTCGCCTTGCATTAGGATAGCATCCCGCCTCGATCAGCCAGGAGCCGCGATCGAATGATCACGATTGACAAACTCGAGACCTTCACCAACGAATTCGTGTGCTTCGTGCGCGTCACCGCGAACACGGGCGCGATCGGATGGGGGCAGACCTCGACCTACAACGCCGACATCACCGCGACCATCTTCCACCGCCAGGTCGCGCCGTGGGTGCTCGGCCGGAACGCGCTCGACATCGGCGCTCTGGTGGAGCGCATCGAGGAGCGGGAGCACAAGTTTCCGGGCAGCTATCGCTGCCGCGCCATTGCGGGTCTCGATACCGCCTTGTGGGACCTGCGCGGCAGGATGGAAGGCAAGCCGGTGGTCGCGCTTCTGGGCGGCGCGCCGAAGCAGCTGCGCGCTTATGCCT
>Ga0335075_10017743_pt1 | contig 10575 bp, 6 predicted proteins | sample Lox_Sample_24_FD_206723 | JGI IMG/M metagenome (GOLD analysis project Ga0335075, IMG submission 206723) | Soil microbial communities from Loxahatchee National Wildlife Refuge, Florida, United States - Lox_Sample_2.4 | ecosystem: Environmental > Terrestrial > Soil > Wetlands | place: USA: Florida... | reverse complement strand
CGACATCCACAGTGCACCGCTACGACATGAACCAGGGCTATGCCACGGAGTTTACTGCCGAATGTGCCTACCTGGGAGCTGGTCAATGAGCGGGCTGTTGCAGAACACGTCCACAGAGCTGCTGGGGCCGGCGCTCTTTCTGGCCACGGTAGTCAATGTCATGGACCCTGCCGGACGGAACCGCGTGCAGGTGCGGCTCTACAACGCAGACGGAATTACCGACCAGGATGGCCCGGTATGGGCCCGCGTCGCCGTGCCATTTGCGGGCGGCAACCGCGGCGCGTTTTTTATTCCCGACGTCGGCGACGAAGTGGCGGTGGCCTTTCTTGGCGGCGATCCGCGCTTTCCCATCGTGCTGGGCAGCCTGTGGAATGGCACCGATAACGCTCCGGAGACGATTGGCGGATCGGGCCAGAGCGTCGACCGCTGGACCATTAAAGGCAAAGCGGGAACGCGCATCGCCATCGTGGAGCAGCCTGCTTCAAGCGCCACCATCTCTTTCTCCACGCCGGGCGGACTCACCGGCACCATGACCGATCAGGATGGATCCATCGAGTTCAGCAATGCGGAGCAGACATCGGTGCGCATCGACTCGACCGGTGTCACCGTGAATGCGCCCACCGGACAGGTGCAGATTACGGCGGCAAGCGAAGTGACCATCACCGCGCCTTCACTCACTGTCAATGCCGCGATGAGTACGTTCAGCGGCATCGTGCAGTGCACCACGTTGATCGCCACCACGGTGGACTCGGCGGTGTATACGCCGGGAGCGGGGAATGTATGGTAACCCACGACATCGAAGCCAGCGGGCTGCAGTTCTCGGGCGTCACACAGATGACGCCGACGGTACTGCAGATGAACCGGGAGGATTTTCCGGCTGCGTTCCTGCGCGATCTGGGGGCGATTCCGCCACCGGGCCAGCCCGGCGCGGTTGTGCCGGCGCAGATCTCTTCGGCCAGGGTGATGGCGACCTCACCGAATACGCAGCCAGCGACCACGCTCTACCAGCCCTCGGCGCGCGTGGTGCACGTGGCCCTTGTGCAGTTGAACTGCGAGACGGTCGGCACACCCCGGCTGGACCCCACCAAGGTGCTTTCAGCCGGATTAGTCGTGCGGCGAGTTCCGCGAGTTGGGGGAGTAAGCCAGACAGGCACAGCTTACCCGGCAAGCACCGCGTGGCCCTGGATGAAGAACGCATCCGGTCAATTTGGATGGTTTCAGCCGCAGGCGGCCACACAGAACGGCTCACTGCAACTGCCGCCAATCTGGTCTCCGGATGACGATCCCGATCCAGCCAAACGCCCGCAGCTCCAGTCGGGCCGGCCCGATCTCGATTCACTTCTGGCCAGCCAGTCTCTCTCGACAGCACTCACGGAAAGCTGGACACCGGCCTTCGTTGCGGATCCGGCAGTGTGCAGCGCCGCACAGCGCACCTTTGTGTATGCGCTGATTCCCACGGCAAGCGGCGAGTTATCCACCATGCAATCGCCTTCCGTGGCGCAACTGATGGACAGCGACGTGCTGCCGATGCTCACAACGTTCCTGACCGCGGGCTCGCACGCGGTACCGCAGCCGGATCAGGACGTCACCTACCAGCTCATGTCGGACGATTACGCAAAGGCGCAGGGTAAGAGCGACTTTTTGGGTTTCTCCGCCACGCTTCGGTTGCTCTACTCGGTCTTCGGCGCCTTCGACGGCTCAGCCACCGCGCAGCCTCTGCTCGATTTTTTCAACAACTACTCCGTCACCGTGTGGACCGGTTCCGCATATCAGAACAGGCCGATGGGCGGGTTCTACAAGGACGCCGCACAAAAGCTGATCGCCTACGATCACAACGATCCATCCACACCGAATGTGCCTTCGCTCCGCATGCCGATCGCATGGCAGTTCTTCACCAGCCAGGACCAGAGCAAACTGCTCACCGTGCTCGAAACCTTGCTGCAGACGCGCGGTAATGCAGCCTCGCCGCCCCTGGGACGGTACCAGGATGCCACCCGGCTTTACCGCTTGCGCATGTTCTTCCGGGTCAAAGGCGACACGTCGTCCTGCCCGCCGCAACTGGTGTGGAGCTGCTACAGCGACCCGGTTCGTTTTGGCGCATGGTACGAGAGCGCTGGACGCACCGCCGCACCCGTTCCGCTTCCCGACCCATTCGATCCCGGCACCATCAGAAACGCCAAGCCGAACTCCTCGTTTGCCGTCCCTCCAAAACTTATGAATGCGATGCAGGGGTCGAGCCTTTCGGCATTGTCGGCGGGAACAGCGCCGTCCAGCGCAGGCGGAATCACCATCGACTGGATCTGCGGCTTCAATATTCCGCTCATCACCATCTGCGCCTTCTTTGTACTCAACATTTTTCTGGTTCTGCTCAATATCGTGTTCTTCTGGCTTCCGTTTATCAAAATTTGCATTCCCTTACCCGTACCGCAAGCCAGCGCTGGAGAAGATTGATGGCGACGACAAATTACAGTGATCCGATCTCCTGGCCGTTTCTGCCTTATCCGCAGAACAACAAGCTGGTGTTCAACTCGCTCGAGCAATGCGTGCGCGATTCGATCCGCATCATTCTCACCACCCGGCCTGGAGAGCAGCTGATGCAGCCGCTGTTCGGCGCCGGACTGCAAAACTTTCTCGACGAAGGCAACACCGTGGCCATCCGCCGGCAGATTCAGTCAGCGATCACCAGTTGTCTTGAGACCTATGAAGCCCGGATTGCCGTCGACAACGTGGAAGTGGAAACGGTGGATGGAGCGCCGTCACATATCCACGTCCAGATCTTCTACCGCCTGCTGCGCACCAATCAGTCGCAGCAGGTTGGCGTGACCATGCAAGGCGGATGACACAGTGCCACTTATACCACCAGCTCTCGACGACCGTTCCTACAGCGATCTTGTAGAGGATATGCTGGCGAGCATTCCTGCGCACACGCCGGAATGGACGATCCAGCAGGAAGGCGATCCCGGGCGCACTTTGATCGAGCTCTTTGCCTGGCTTGCGGACTCGGTGCTTTATCGTGCCAATCTCATTCCGGAGCGGCAGCGCCTGGTCTTTCTCAAGCTGCTGGGCATGGGTCTGCAACCGGCCGCGGCAGCCACGGGAATGCTTTCGATCTTCTCCAATCCCTCGGTCACGACCGCGGTGACCCTTGCGACGGGAGCAACGATTCCCGGGCCAGTCAAATTCGAAACCCTGTCGGAGCTCGATGTGCTGCCGGTGACCGGACAGGCATATATCAAGGCGCCGCTGTCTTCAGACCAGCAGACCGCGGCGCTGCCGCTGCTGCAGGGGCTGCAATCGCTCTACGGGATGCCCACGCTGCCCTCGGGCTACAACACCACTCCGGTATTCATCAACAACCAGGCAGATTCTGATGGCGTGGACGTGTTCGGCGGCACCATCGACCAGTGCCTGTGGATCGCGCTCATAGCGGGCAAACCGGCCAACCTGAACGCCGTCCGCGCCACACTGGGCGGCAGCAGCGGCCCAAGGATTCTCAGCCTTGGGTTCGCGCCGGCCGCCACACCCACCGATCCGCTCACCGAGTACGGGCCGCAGGCGGCCATTCCCGTCACCTGGCAGATCAGCGGCAATTCGGCTGCCGGATCGCCGCTCGTCTATTACCCGCTCAGCGTGGTCAGCGATGCGACGGCGGGACTCACGACGGCGGGCGTGGTGCAACTGGCGCTGCCGCAGGCGGCGGATATCGGCGCGCCGCCCAACGATGTGCGCAGCGATACGCAGGCCGGCGTTGGCCCGAAGCCGCCGCGCATCGACGATCCGAATATCGACTCGATGCTGGTGACCTGGATTCGCATTCAGGCAGGCAGCGCGCTGACGTTGAGCTGGGCGGGCATCAACGCCGTCTCCATCGATCAGCGGACAACGTACAACAACGTTGCCGCCGGCGTCAGCGACGGCTCCGGCGGACAACAGTTTTCCTTGGCGCAGACACAGATCGATGCGACCACCTTCCAGCTCGACGTGGATATGCCGGGACTAGGACCGCAGTTGTGGACGCAGGTCGATGACCTGGCGGTCCTGCAGGGACCGGTGCCTGCCTATGTGCTCGATCCTGAGGCCGGCACCGTGACCTTCGGCAATCAGATGCAGGGAATGATTCCCCCTGCAGGCCGCCGGGTTCGCGCCCGCCTCATGCGTGCCGGAGGGGGATCGGCTGGAAACCTTCCCGCCGGCACGCTTGCAGCAATCCAGGCGACTGACACGTCCGGCAATCCGGCGCAGGGCCTCACCGTGCAGCAGCCCATGGACACAACCGGAGGCGCGGATGCAGAGACCCTGGACCATGCCGAGCGCCGCATCCCGGCCACCCTGCGCCACCAGGAGCGCGCGGTGACTGCCGACGATTACAAGGCACTGGTGCAGGAGATGCCGGGCAGCGCCGTGGCGCGGGTGGAAGTGCTGCCGCTCTTCAAGCCGCAGACGCGGGACACGAATGTGCCGGGCGTGGTCTCGGTGATGGTGATTCCGCCCAAAAGCAACTTCCAGCCACCGTGTCCACGCGCCGACCGCACTCTGCTCGAGAACGTCTATGGCTACCTGGATCCCAAGCGCCCGGTGGCAGCCGAGATGTACGTGATCGGCACCGAGTACATCGGACTGGGAATCAGCGTAGCCGTGGAAGTGGCCAATGGATTCGGGCTGCTGCAGGTGAGTCAGCAGGTGGAGCAGGCGATGCGGCAATATCTCTGGCCCGACCCTCCGGGCGGACCCAGCCAGCAGGGATGGCCGCTGGGCCGCACCGTACGCAGTCTCGAACTGGAAGTGATCGTAAGCCAGGTGGCCGGTGTCGTGGAGGTGAACGGCCTGCTGCTCTATCAGCCTATGAGCAGCGGCCAATATCAGCAGATTACCCCGGTGAGCGGCAATGCCGAGTTGACACTCGAGAGCTGGCAACTGCCCGAGGTCTTACAGGTGCTGGTCACGCCCGGCGCAGATGGTTCCGGAGTCGAGCCCGGAACGCTTACGCCCGATGTCGTAACCGACAACACGGTCGCGGTTCCGGTTGTCCCCAACGTGTGCTGAGACAAACGCTATGGATGCCAACGGACTGAAATTCTGGATGCTGAGCCAGTCGCAGGACTGGCCGCTGCCGCCCGCTGCGGCGGGCGGTTCGGCATCCGCGTCCGATGACTCTTCGCTGGCTCTCAGTGCGGCAGTCGCGGATACGCAGATCGTGCTCCTCACTCCGTTCAGCGCGGGCGCTCCGGAGTTTGTGCTGATCGATGCGGAGATCATGAGTGTAACCGGAATCGACTCGACCGGATTGCAACTCGGCGTAACACGCGGCGCCCAGGGAACAACAGCAACCAATCATTCACCTGGTGCGGTGGTGCTGGCCCCGATTGCAATTCTTCGTCTGGGCGCAGCGTCAGACGATACGCAGCTCACGCTGATGGCGGAATCGCATCCGCCCACGACATCGGCGCCCGCAACCGCCGCTCCTGCTGACGCCACTGCCTCGAGCGCCACGCCTCCTCCAACGGCCGATCTGGCTTCTGGCGTATTCCTGCAGATTGGCTCTGAAACGCTGATCGTCAGTTCGATCGACTCCTCGGGCACGATTGTGAGCGTGACCCGCGGAGCGCTCGGAAGTACGCCCGCTGCCTACGCTGCCGGCGCGCCTGTCTTTGCGCCTTTTCCCGTGAACACGCTCTACTACTGCACCTCCACCAACCGGCTGCAACTGATGAGCATGCGGCTGGGCAATCCTCCGGTGGAATCGTTCGCCGCGGCGCAGAGCCTGATAGAGACCGTGCCGATGACCCGCGACACCTTCGGCAACTATGCGCGCTGGGATCCTGTGGACTGGCAGGTTATGGCGGGCGGCAGCGGCCCGGGCGAAGTGTCGATTTATGCGCCTGCCGCAGGACAGGCGGTGACCGGCCTGGCGATGGGCTATGACGGCATCCTGTATGTCGCCGTGGGCGGTTCGCTGGTCCTTGTAGACCGACGCGGCCGCTGGCCCAACTACACGCTGACGGCCCCCGGATTCACCTTCTGGCGCCTGGCTGCTCTCACCAGCGGCGGCGTGCTCGCGCTCGATCGCAGCGCGGGGCAGATCGGCAAGGTGACTGGTGCTCCACTCCAGACTGGGCCGGTGGATACGCCCAATCCCGGCATCATGCAGTCCTGCCAGGCCAATCCCACACCGCCGCAGTTAACCCAGACGGTGAAGCTTTCGTTGCTTTCCGGCGAAACGCCGGTGGGCATCGCGGCCACTGACAGCCAGGTGCTGCTGCTCTCCTGGGCTGCCGCATCGCCCGCCAACACTGCATCCTACCTGCGCATCTTCGATTTTTCCTTTGGCCTGGCGGCGCCCTGGACGCTGAGCCAGACGCTCTGGCCCTATTCACTTGCGTGGCTGGGCAACTCCAAGGTCGCGGTGCTGGCCACGGGCCTGAGGGAAGCATTGATCTTCAACATCGCGGAGCAGACCGCTGCCCTCCAGGCAACCGGCGACAGCTACGTGCTGGCAGCCATCAACAGCGGACCATTCGCGAACGGCCTGAGTCAGCCTCCCTACTACGCAGCGAGCAATGCTTTGCTGGCGCCGGTGCCGCTCGAAGGCGGCAAGGCGTCAATGTCCATCGCATCGCTGGCCGCAGGCACGCATTGCATCCGAGCGGTCTACGGCGGCGACGGCAGCAACGGAGCCCAGGCGTCGCCGGTGGCCGTCGAAACCGTGGCTGCCGCCGCCAGCGGCGTCACGTTGAGCTCGTCTGCCAATCCCTCTATCTCGGGGCAGTCCGTCACATTCGCGGCCGCTATCGCGCCCCCTGCGGCAACAGGCACAGTGGAATTCATCGACGGCGCTACAAGCCTGGGCTCGGGAACGATAGCCGGCGGTGTGGCCACGCTCGCCGTTTCATCACTGGCAACAGGCGAGCACTCCGTTACCGCAGCCTATAGCGGCGATGCCACGCACCCTGCGCAGAGTTCCGCCGTGCTGGTGCAGACGGTTGCGCAAACAGCCTCAGCGGTCACGCTCACTGCTTTACCCAACCCATCGGTAAGCGGACAGCCGGTCACGCTCACAGCTCAGGTCACGCCGAACACCGCAACCGGGACGGTGCAGTTCACCGACGGCGATCAGTTGCTGCCGCTGCTGCCGCTCTCGCTCAACGCGCTGGCAGGCTTCGGGTCTACTGATCCCCGCTCGCCCAAGACGGTGGACAGCGGCGTTTCGCAGGCCGTGTGGCACCGCGTCTTTCTTGAGGCCGTCATACCGCCGCGCTGCTCCGTGGTGGTGTGGCTGACGGCAGCCGATCAACCCTCCGGAATCACCTCGCCTTCGGCCATCTGGTATCCACATGCATTCGGTGACGCGGACATGTCGGCGCTACCTGCCGAAACGCCGCAGGGAGTCTGGCTTTCCATCGCGTCTGAAGTTCCCTTCGCGAAGCCACTCCTGTGCGAAACGCCGATGCCCGACCAGCAGGGATTATTCATGGCGTTGATCCAGCGCACAGGAACCGTGGTGCGCAACCTGAGCGGACGTTTCCTGGGCATCCGCGTAGAGTTATATGGCGACCGGCGCAGCACGCCGGAGATCGCCGCCCTTCGTGTCTGGTCGCCGCGTTTCTCCTACGTCCGCAACTATCTCCCCGAACTCTACCGCGAGAACAAGTTCAGTCCCGATGCCGATCAGCCGGGACAGAGCACACGGCGGGATTTCTTCGAGCGGTTTGTCGATGTCTTTGAAGCGCAGATGACGCGGATCGAGGACCGCGTGGCCAATTCGTATCTGCTCACGCGCCCTGAGTCGACGCCCGACAGCGCACTGGACTGGCTGGGAAGCTGGGTCGGGCTCAGCCCCGCCGGATATCCGCAGGATCGCAGGCGCGCGCGGCTGCTGGCTGCCTCCACGCTGCATCAGCAACGCGGCACCGTGGCCGGAGTGATACTGGCGCTGGATATCGCCACAAACGGCCTGTGTTCGAGCGGCGCAGTCATTGTCGTCGAAGACTTTCGCCTGCGGCACATCTTTGCCACCATCCTCGGAGCCGATCTTTCAATTCAGAATGATCCGCTGCTGCCCGGTTACTCACCCAGCAGCAACTCATTCGTAGGCGACACGCTGTTTCTCGGCAATCCGCGCGACCAGGCAGAGATTCTGGCTCTCTATTCGGCCGATCTGCCGGAGTCCGGCGCAGAGCAGGCCGCCGTGCAACAGTTCTACGACAGCCTGGCCAACCGCATGACGATCTTTGTACACAACCAGGTGGATGCCGTGGACCTGAACCTGGTGCAGAGAATCGTGGAGCACGAGAAGCCCGCCCACGTTGCCGCGACCATACGCGTGACCTCTCAGCCCTTTTTGGTAGGAATCGCATCGCTTCTGGGCGTGGACACTTATCTCGCGCCTACGCCGCCGCCCGATCCTGTGGTGCTGGGCACAAGCCAGATCGGCCGCTACAACCGGGTATTTCAGGCTCCCAGCCTCGATCCGCGATTGGAGATTTGAAGCAATGGCAACCGACCCACTCAATCCGCCGCCCACACCGCAACGGGTGTATTACTCCACAGGCAGGATGCTGGCCGTCGACGACTTCCAGGCTGACCAGGCGTACCACCGCGGCAGGCTGGCGCGCGCGCTTATGCAGTTGTACGGCACCGGCACAGTGGCCGGCCTGCTGGTGCAGACCGATGGCAACACTGACGTGACCGAGCTGGAGTTGCAGGTGACACCCGGATTCGCCATCGACCGCGTGGGGCGCATCATCGAGGTGCCGCAACTGGTGTGCATCGCGCTCGACACCTGGCTCAATCAGCTCATGGCCGCGTGGCACGCTCAGCTTAGCAACCCTGTGTCAGGACAGGCCGCGCTGCCTGACCCCAATACCGCGATTCATGACGGCAAGCACCTGATGTGCGACGTATTCGCGACCTTTGCGTGCTGCACAGTCGGGGCTACGCCGAACTTCGCTTCAGACGACGACTACGACGCGACCGATGCATTCTCAGCCAATCGCTGGCTTGATTCGTTTGCCATGCAGTTGGTGCTGCGCACCGATGCCAATCCGCTGACGCCAGCCGACCCCTGGAAGAGCTCAGGAACGATCACTGCGCCCGGCGCAGACCTGACCGCTCCCGCGGCAGCGGCATTGCAAAACCTTATCCTGGCCGCAACTGCGGGGAGCGGAGCTGCAGCCGTCGAATATCCGACAGGCCTCGATACGAGTTCTGTGTTTCTGGCGCGCATTCTCATCGCCGCAACGGCCGGAACCGCAGGCCAGCCGCCGACGTGGGATCTGACCCAGATCTCGATCGACAACAACTCGCGGTTGTTCGTGTATCCGTCTTCACTGCTGGGCCGGCTGGGCGGACTTACGTCGGGGACGGAGGCTTAACGCATGCCGACTTACACCGCAGGAAGCACCCGCGTCGCGCTTGAGCAGCCGGACCTGACCACCTTCCAGGCCAACGGCTCGGTTGTGCTGGACAGCCGCCGAGTGCGGCCATACTGGTTCGACGGCCGATTCCTCAATGCTCCGGCTCTGGAGCGGGAGCAGAATTATTTCCTGCTGCGCGAGGCCGACCTGGCCCAGGCCAGCGGCTTCCAGACAATCACCGGCCTGATGGTGGACCAGACTGACGCCAACGGCAACTTCGTGGGATCGGGATCGTTCGTAATCCATGCGGGAGAAGGTGCGACGCCCGCCGGCGAAATGGTGTCAGTCCGCAGCGATCTCACTGTCTCCATGGCGAGCCTGACCGAACAGCCGTCGCTCGATGCGCAGCTTGGCCTCACCGTCGCCCCCGCGGCCAGCACCAAGAATCGCTCGGGGCTGTATGCCATCGCGCTGCAGCCCATGGAACACAACGCGGATCCCATCTCGTCCTATCCAACCACTGTGCAAGGGCCGCGCACCACCCACGACAGCGACATCGTGGAAGATACCGTGGTTTCGCTGGTGCCCTATCCCAACCCCGCGGCCAGCTTTGCTGCTTCGCTGCAACAGGCGGCGCTGGCGCGTCAGATCTTCGTCACCGGCAGCGCGAGTGCGCTCTCCGATTCCCTGTTGCCGCTGGCGCTGGTCAGCGTGCAGCAGGGCGCCATTAGCTGGATCGATCCTTACCTGGTCAGGCGCGACAGCGGGCAGCAGTACAGCGGCGTCCAGTTCGGCCTGAGCGATCCGGTGGCGCAGGAAGCGTATCTGCTGCAGTACGACATGCAGCTTCAGTCCATCGTGGCTTCCCGGCAGGCCAACGGGCTCAAGGCCAACTTCGCCGCTTCTGACTTTCTGCAGTCGATTCCTTCGGTGGGACGCTTTCCCATGGATGCAATCGATACGAGCAGCTTCTCCCAGGTCTTTTTTCCGCAGGAGATGGATGTGCGCCTGAGCATTGTGCCCTCTGACGAGCTGCCGGCGCTGTTGCAGGATGCGCTCTCACTTCCTCCCATCGATCTCACGCTCCAGTCCAGCACGTACTCAAACATGGCGGTACTGGCCCTCATTCCCGTACCGCGGGCCAACTTTGCCTCGCTCAAGAATTCCCTTCCCGATACGCCGCTGAACCCTACACTGCCCCAGGTGCTGGCCAACCGCTCTC
>Ga0335075_10017742_pt1 | contig 10575 bp, 11 predicted proteins | sample Lox_Sample_24_FD_206723 | JGI IMG/M metagenome (GOLD analysis project Ga0335075, IMG submission 206723) | Soil microbial communities from Loxahatchee National Wildlife Refuge, Florida, United States - Lox_Sample_2.4 | ecosystem: Environmental > Terrestrial > Soil > Wetlands | place: USA... | reverse complement strand
CTGCGTCAACATGGCTTCCAATGTTCCTGCGCTGATGACGGTGCGGAAGATGTTGACCATCGTGACATACTTATCGCGGACACGGTGGAGCATGATGACGTACCGGACGAGATCTGTGTAGCTCTGCTGCCAGAAGGGTTCCTTGCCCTTGCCCCAGATGGCGATGATGACCGAGGCGATGCTGAATGCCTGCGCGTAAGGATCGGCGTCGTTGTTCAGCGGGTTGTAGCGGAGATTGCCGGTGAGCGAGACTTCGACGTAATCCTCGCCCCGGCCGCATTCGTTTAATAATTTCTGTACATGCCCGCAGAGATCGCCTTTGACTTCGAGCACCACCCCGGAGAGCCGCCGTTCGGCATCGCCAGCTTTATATGCGAAGAGCTGCCGCATGGCCGGCAACAGGATGGCTCGTGTCTTTCCAGATCCCGTTGCCCCGACGATGCAGATGCCGGTGTAGAGGCCGCGCGCCGGAATCGAAAGCCATTGCGGAGCCGGGGATGGTTTCGGCTTTGTCTGGTGGTGAAGCTCGCCGAGGACCAGAAAGAGATCCGTGCGGGTCTTCGGATCGGGATAGGGCGGTAACGGTCCCGAAACTGTTTTATGTTCCGGTGCATAGAAGTGGACATAGGCAAGCGAGAACAGGATGGAGAAAACCAGAAACGGCGTGCTGTACGAAAACAGGTTGTAGCTCCATATGATGCCGTGAAAGATCGCGGGCCGCTGCAATTCGATCAGGCGCAGGATGGGATCGGTGGCATGGATGGGATAGAGACTCTGAAGCACGATGCTGCAAGCCATGCTGAGGCCCAATGAAAGCAGCAGGCGATATTCGATCAGCAGCAGGACAGCGCGTTGCAAGGACGCGAGTTTCATGGTGATGTTCCCCCTCTATGCGTGCGCTGCTGCAGACGGGTCGGATTTGGTGCTGGCGTCCTGTGTTGATCTGGCCTGTGACGGCATTGGCTTGATGCTGCCGTTGGCTTTCGACGGAGATACGGCAAGGCCGGCCTTGTACTTTAAAAAGTCTTCTTCCTGGGTCAGTGCGAAGCGCAAGAGCTGGTTTATGACATACTGCGGCTCGTTATTCGACCATTCGGCCAGAGCCTGAATGTCATCCGCAACGGACTGGTCGATGGATGCCTGAAGTTTCGCCCGGCGTATCCGGCTGACTCCGTGTTCGATTTTCAGTTTGCTCATAGTGTCTCCCTTCGGTGATGCGAAATGAATCTTTCATGGATCGTTCGCAGATACCCAGCGCATCCGCCGGTGATCCGCAACTGATCTCTGCCGTATCCCACACAGATCAGTGAAATATTCGCGCCGGATACATTCAGGGCACATGGGCGGGAGCGATCAGCGCGGCGGAAGCCGGCGCGGGAGGCCGGAGGCCGGGATCGCTCCCGCCCATGTGCTGCCCAAAGCCTTTTCGTTGTGCTCCCATCTACTTGCAAGTGCATCGGTTATCTTCTCCTTGTGCCTTCAACTGCGAACCCTCGCGGAACCCCTGACCTCACTTCGCTGAAGAATGGGGTAACTGTAGCCAAGCAGCAGCGTTGTGAAATGCGGCAGCAGAAGGACGCGAGGTTGCATGGCAACCGAGCGCGAATCCTCATCGAAGAGCCTGGGGCTACGGCGCGGTTCACCGGCAAATCTCTTCCAGAAAGCTGCTTTGGCGTCATCGAAGTGGGAATCCGCAACGGACACATAGACCACCTCGAAGTTGCCGACAGCGCGCAGCAGCGGGTCGGCAACGGAAAGAAACCGGAGAAACTTTTCTACCGTGACCAGCCCTTCGTCGATGAAAGCGAAGCGTACCGGCGAATGAGCGGGACGGGTGCGGTCCGCCAGCGAGATAGGAAACTCTGCGAGCAAAGGGCGCAGTGCGCCGTCGTCGCCAGTGAAACGCTCCGGAGGGACGCCACGGACATCCGCAAAGAAACCGAGCCGCTCTTCCTCGGACGGAAGGTAACGGTCGCCCTCGTTTTCAAGGACATAATCGAGCGCCATCAGACGGGCGCGCACCTGGGCATCGCCCTTCCTGCGCCGGAGTTGCGATTCCGGGTCGCCGAGCAACCGATAGATGGTCCGCGAGGCGATGTGATAGACGTGCCAGCCCTGTTTGTAGTCCAGCGATTCGATGTGACCGGCGAGGCGGGCCTTTTCGAGAAACCGCATGACAATGGAGCCTTTGTTGCGGTCGGTGAAGTAATCGAACTGGCGGCGCAGGAAATAGCCGGAGTGGGCAGCAGCCAGATACAGGAACGCTGCCTCGCGGTCGGTGTAGCCGAGCGATTCAAGCGCGGGGATGGGATCGGCGGCCACGGCTACAGCTCCAGAATCCGTTCCATGAGGTGATGGTCGTCCTCGACCTTCGCGGTGAGCGTGGCACGGTCGGAGGACGAGGCGTAGACGTGGAAGCCGGCCTGCGCCTTGTTGCGGAGATGGCCGGGCCGGTAGGCCGCGGTCAAGACTTCGATGTCTTCGTGGCTGGTGCGCGGTCCCTGATCGATTTCCCGATCGTCTTTGCGCGGCAGGTCGTACTCAATGCGCGCATCGGGAATCTGGATGCCGCCGTCTACATAGGGCAGGTCGAACTGCCCGGCGACCTGTTGCTTGATCTCATCCATGCCGCGCTCAGGATTGGCTTTGCGCTCGGCGTAGATGGCCTTCTGAATCTGTGATTTCAACTCGAAATCGAGCTGGACGCGCAGGTTCCTGCCGCCTTTCCGCTCGATGCGTTCGGCTTCTTTCAGCGAGGCGCGATAAATTTGGGCATCGTGCTCGACTTCGCGCGGCTTGACCATGCCGGCGTAGAGCTTCTGGTCCTGGGGCAGCCCGCTGGTCTGCTGCGCGACGGCCCTGCCGTCTTTAGTCAGGGTGATGACCTCGATGCGCTCGACCCTGCCGCCGCGTCCATCGCGGCGGGCATTCACGGTATCGACCTGGATCAGCCCCTTTTCGCGCAGGAAGGACAGGTCCCGTTCCATGCGTGACTGCCGGTTGTCATAGACGGTTTCAGCAAGGTCGCCCGTGGTGACAACGCGGAAGCGGCCCACCTCGGCGAGCACTTTGCGTTCCTCTTCGCGCAGGGAGAGGCCGATAGCTTGCGGGGCGATGGTCTGCCTGCGCGGGCGCTGATCCATCGGGCGGTCATGGCTCACGCTGCGCTGGCGGGACTCGCGAGGACGTTCGGGACGGGAACGGTCGCGGTTGGGATGAGGAACCTGCAACACGCGGCGATTTTCCGCGCGGGCCGCCAGATCGTCATGCCGCCGTTCAATCGGCGACGGGGCAAGCGGCGGCGCGGAGCGCGGCGCCTCGGGTGTGCGTGGACGGGACATTTCATGAGGAAGGTCGCGTCGCATCAGTCGGTTTCTCCCGGCTGGCTTTCAAAATTGAGAGGCGGTTGCGACGGGGCGACAGACTCTTCTTTCAGTTGCCCCTGAAGAATGACGACATCGTATTCGGAAGGATCGCCGAAGGACTCCATCTCGCGCTGCGCGGCTGCTTTGGCGGCGCGGACGCGGGCCACATGGTCGCTCGAAAAATCCATGAACTGTTTTTCTTCAGCCTCGGTGAGTGGCCGCTGAGCTGGCATTCCACTGGAATCCTGCTTACTCTTCGCCGAACTGCGTGGCGATTTCCTCTGAGAGTTCCGAGTGTCCACTGTGTATCTCCTGATCGAAGTGTTTGAGCTTGCGGCCTGTGTCGCGCAGGAAGAATTTGCGCTCGATCCAGATGGCGAGGCCGAGCAGATTGGCGAAGAGCAGAACACAGTAAAGCGCGATGCTCTTGAGGTAGCTATGCAGAATCAAACTGCGCCACGGCGTAAGGAACTGAAGCTCCCGCGTGAGCCAGAACCCAAGCGCGAGAAAAATCAGCGTGGCGACGAAGACGGCATTGGCGATCATGGTGTCCCATCGGCCGCCAGAAAAAGCAGAGAAGGCCGCCGGCGGCAGGGCAGCCTCTCCGGGAGGGTGAGCGCCGCCTATGCGGCGCTGCCCTCCGTAACCGGCTCGGCGTCGAGATTCTCGCCGGGCTCACCGGACCTGGCAGGTGGAGCCAGCTTGCGAACGATGCTGGCTCGAATCTCCCAGCCCCGGACCTTCACCGTGACCTTCTTCTTGCCATCGCCGGCCTCGGTATCGAACTCGGAGCTGCGCAGCTCGCCTTCGACCTCCGCGTAGTCGCCCTTCTTCAGGTGCTTCGCGTACTCGGCGGCATTGCCGAAGGCCACGATGCGGTGCCAGTCGGTGTGGTTCACCCACTCGTTTGTCTGCCGGTCCTTATAGCCGGACTTGGTAGCCAGCGACAGAACGACGAAGCTCCGCTGCTGCCTGGTGGTTTTGCTCACGGCGTCCTTGCCGATGAAGCCCTTCAGAATTACGCGATTTTCGTAAAGTGCCATGTCAGTTTCTCCTGATTGAATTTGCCCGGATTGCCCTCGGGACACTCTTGCGCGAAGCGACGCGAGATCCCGGGGTCCCCAACACACGTTCTGTGTGTGGTGGGGTGGGAGTGTGCCCCGCTCCCAAGGCCCAGCGGCGCTTTTTCGGAAGGTTCGGAAAATGTTTTGGCGTTCTTTGCACAAAAGATTTTCTGAAAGCCGAAACCCGCAGGGCGTCCGCAAGGGCGAAGCAGAGCCGCGCCGTGCCGCAGGGCGCGGGACCAGCACCGAAGCGAGTGACCGAGGGAAAGCAGGGAAAATTCGGGAGAAATGGCGCTCTACGGAAACATTTGCCTGAAGGGGCATCCATGTAAGGACACCGATAAAACCTGGCGGTGGAGTGGGCGTCTGTCCCCGGCCCGAGGCTGTACGGCTCAGGCAGACAGAGGATAGACCATATGGCGGGAGCATCCGCATTTCCTTCGACTGCCTGCCGCGCGCAGCACCGGAGCACTGGCGGCTTCGACGAGGGCGAGATGCACGATTCTGATACAGAGACGGCGTAGTATGAACGGTCACGTTTTCAGGCCGGGAGATGGGAAAGCGCATCATCGTGAGTCAGCTCCCGAATGCCTGGTCTTCGTGGACGTAGCTGATGACGAGGCCGAGCGGGTTGGTGAGCAGCATGGCGTTCGGCACCTGATCCCGGAAGCTGTAAATGACATTGGCCGTCCAACGTTCCCGGCGCTGCTCCTGGCCGTCGCCGGGCGAGCGGAAGACCTTCTCGAACTGGATTTGTGCGCTGTAAGGCTGCTGTCGCAGGTCGATGAGGTTGACAGCATCGATCTCGATGTCCACGTCGGGCGCGCCCGGATCGAGCAGGAAAGTCTGGAGCGTTTTTTGCTGGTTCACATGCTGAAGCGCGGCGGACTGCAACGGGTTCGAGAAGAAATCGAGCGACTGCGAAAAGTCACGCTGCAGCGTTGCGTGGTTGCGTCCGTAGTAAAGCTCGCACCAGCGCGCCAGATAATACTTGCTCACGCGGTCCACAGGGATTTTCGAGAAGTCGTCGTAGTTCATCACCTGGCCGCGCCCGATGTCGGAGATCGAGATGACAAGCGGCTTCAGCCGCGAAGCTGCGACCTGCGCTCGATAGAGGAGCGCAAGCAGGGCGAGCGCAACGACGGAGAGCACCAGCAGCGCGATCTTCAGATAGGTATTGGTGACAACCGGTTCGGCATACAACTCAAGGAACCTGTGTCCGGCTTCGGTGGTGGTGAAGGATGTTTTTGCCATAGCATTATTTCCCTGTGGGATTGACCCAGGTTCCGCTGCGACCGCCGAGGATGGAGGCGGTCAGCTCCGGTATCTTGTGCAGGCCGTAGACGCAGACGAAGGCGAGCGTGAGCAGCGCCGGCAGCAAGGTCACGATGTTCGAGAGGCTGAGCGTGCCGATCACCTTGAACATGCCGACGACCACCTTCGAGAAAATGAAGATGAAGGCGCTGGCCACGACCTGATAGAAGCTGAAGCCGATAAACGCCTTGAGCCAGCCCCAGAACAGCCAGTCGAGTTTGGGCACGATAAACCACGGAATGAAAACCGGCCCGATGAGCACGCAGACCGCCGTGGCGACGTAGCCGTAGGCGATGACGGCGAACACGAACGCCTGCATGATCGCCAGCGCCAGGCGCGCAATCATCCATGTCAACTCTTCATGGGGGCTGAAGATGCCCGGCGGGTCGCCAAGCTGCTGTTCGGCGGCGGTGATCGAATCGACGATCTGCTGCGTGTTGTCGGACTGTATCTGTGCGGAAAGCTGAATCGCCTCTTTGGTGATGAGGTCGGAAAAGCTGTATCCGATACCGGGCAGCGGCGTCGAGTAATAGGTGAGCATCCCGAAGCCGAAGGAGATCATCAGGATCAGGTCGGCAAACTGGGCAAAGTGGAATCCGCCGCCGTGCCCCTGCGAGGCAGACAGGGCGGATTTCACGCCGAACCAGACGATCAGGATCAGGGCCAGGCCGCGGAAGATGTCGAGTCCCGTGGCCTGGAGCGCCGGGCTGTTGGCCGCGAGCAACTGGCTGATGGCCTGTGAAAGAAAGGTGAGATAGTTCTGGGACATGCGTTACCTGCCATCGGGGCTGAGAGAGATGGACTGGAGGGCGCTGGTGATGCCTCCGGTCGTCTGCTGCATGACGTTGGGGAAGTTCTGATCGAAATAAACGGACTCGTCGATGAGCCGGTTGCGTTCGTCCAGTTGCTCCTTTTCATCGAGGGCCTGTTGCGCGGCCTCGGCGGCGAGGATTTGGTTGGTGTCCTGTTGCGAATGGATCTGCAACATGGTGGCGGAATTAATCTTGCCGAGCAGGGCGTTCGAGGTCTGCTGTGTGGGGTCGGTCGAATAGGTGTCGGCCTGGAGGTTCGCCAGCTTCTGCTGGAAGGTCTCGGAATCGGCACGGATCGTGCCGAGTGTCGAGAGCGAGTTTGTCAGCGTTGCCTGGCCGAGTTCGGACGAGGCATATTGGTTCTTGATGGCAGCCTGGGTATTGGCGTCCTGATTGGACAGGCTGCCGCCGGGATAGCTCTGCAACGGAATGACGGCGCTGTTATAAGCAGAGACCGCGCGAGTGGGATTGCCGAGATCAAGGGCATTGATCCATGCGGAGGTGTTGCCATAAGTATCGGGCGCGGATGCCGACGAGAAATTCGTCCACATGGAGAAATCGGACTGATAGCGGGCGGCGAGGTCCTGCGGCATCCGAGACATCTGGTAGGCGAGGTTGTAGGCCGCGATGACCTGGTTCATGGTCTTGTAGGCAGTCGTATAAATCTGTTCCGCGGTCTGGAGCGATTGCGATCCCTGTTCGATCTGCTCGATAGCATGGGCAGACTGCGTGGGGTCGTAGACGATGCCGCTGCCGAACTGCGCGTGCGCCGCAGGCGCGAGCGCAAGGGTGAGAGTGAAGATTGGAAAGAACAATTTGCCGTATCTCATAGTGGTTCCTTTCGGTGAGCGCCGAGCGCAGGCAACGGCGCATTGGTGGTGTAGCGGTAAGGCGAGGGCTTGGGCGGTGGCGAGGGGGAGGCGCAGCCAACCACGAGCACGAGAAGCGCGAGCAAAGCAAAGCGCATCACATCACCCCCGGCATGTCGTGGTTCTCATACGCGGGCAGCAGCATGTCCTGCGTGATGTAGACCTTGATCCGGTGGCCCTCGCGGATGGTAATGGTGGGCGGGATATTGATGAAGCGGTCGAGCACGTCCGCACTCGATTGCGACAGGCTCGACGCCATGCCCTGGCGGTATATATCCGAACCGCTCTCGGTGTAACCGCCGTATGTGGTCGATTCCGCGGCTCCGGCGATTACGCCGAGCGCGATGCTCGCGCCGAAGATTTCGAGGTAGTGGTTGTTGACCTTGTCCTTGAGGCCGGTGTCGCCGATCTGGTTGAGACCGTGGACCTGATCGAGATCGACCGAGTAGCCGTCGGGCATGATCATGCGGTGGAAGGTCACAGCCAGCCGCTTCTGCGCGAAATCGGAGACCTTCTGAGCGCCACCCAGGATGAACGTACCGGCTGGAATCAACACATGCTGCCCGTCACGGCTGTAAACGGGGTTGGTCACCATGACCTTCACCGGCCCGGCGAAATCGCTGTCGAGGCGGTTGGTCAGAACGGTGTCGATGGTTGTTCCCTCGAAGATCACATAGGGACGGCCATGCGCTGCGTCGATGTTGACTTCGGGCGCGCGCTTGGCGCCGGCAGTGGTGGGCTGCGAAGCAGAAGCCTGCTGCGGCACACTCGCGGAGCGATTTACCGGCGATTGAGTTGGCTGGTCCGAAAAGGTGTTCATGGGGTTCAGGCTTGTGGCTGGCGGGGTTGCTGACCCGGCAGGGCCCACGAGATTCGAGGCAAAGCGCGCTTTGAAGGCCAGCGCCTTTTCCGCATCGGCAATGGGGTCGCGCGGAGGCTGGACGGGTGGCTGCGACTGCGCAGCAGGAGCAGCGCCACTCGTCTGTGTGGAAGAAGCGCTGCCGGATGCCGGGCCAGCGGCACCCTCTTTCTGCGCCTGGGCCTGTTGCTGCTGGCTCTGGCGCTGGTCGGCGCTGAGGTCCTGCTCCAGTTCGTGAATCCGTTGCTCGTTGGCGCCGTTTGACACCGTAGCCGGAGGCGGCACAGGTTCCTTCGGGGTTGTCCGCGTATGGTTCTTCGAGAACAGCACGGCCATAAGGATCAACACCGCAAGCCCGGCGACCACGTAACCCTGCGCCTGTTTGGGCACCACCCCTTCCGGCAACACGCGCTTGTCGTGGATTGCCGGGGAAGCTGGTTGTGGCTGCTGATCGGAAGCCGAGGTGGGAATCTGCTTTTCTTCTGCCATCGGCGCACCTACTTCGCTTTCCGCTCAAAGGAGAGCTTGTGCTTGCCGATCTGGAGATAGCCCTTGTCCACCACCTGGGGAATCACATAGGTGTTGTCGCGGAGCTGAAAGTCGATCAGGTCAGGCTTTCCGTCCTTCAGTTCGTAGACCGCAAACTTCTCGGAAGCCGACGACCTGATGTAAGTGAACCGGTCGTCGTGATAGATCGCGGCGACATCGAATGGCGGTTTGCTTTTGTAGCTGTAATCGAACTTCAGGGCAGCGGTGGGATAATTGGCGCGGAACTCTTCGACGGCATTGGCGTCGTGCTGCCCTGCTGCCTTCGCTCGCGTTTCAACCGCAGCGACTTCGGACGCCGGAACCCATTTGATGGGACTGCTGGCGGCGGCAAGGGACGACGGATCGCTCGGCTCGATGACCACCTTCAGATCCGGCTCGGCAGACTCGTCATCATCCAGCAGGAACGAGTACACGTTGCCCTTGTCGGTAATCAGGTTGAGGTCGCTGTGGATGCCGGCCTGCGCCGGATGCAGGAAGCAATAGTTGCCAACCGCATCGATGATCCAGAAGTCCTTGTCTCCGGTAGCGACTTCCATGATCTTTTCGGTCGGCGGCAACTCGATCAGCGTGGTGTAGTGCATCCGGGCGCGGATGCTCACGATGTCGTTCTGGTGGTAGTGGACGATGCGGGCCGATTGCTGGCCGTGCGCGACGGTCGCAATCAGGCCGAGCACCAATGGAAAGATGGGTACACGGTTCATCGGTTTACCTCGGAGGTTGGGTTGGGGTAGTCATGGACCAGTTGCAGGAGCCCCTGCTCCGGCCCGAAGCGGGCGAAGTATTGCTGCTTGAGGATGTTGTCGCGGGGCGTATTCGTCGCCATCCAGTAACTCAGCGGATCGACCGAGAGGCGCAGCTTTTTTGCATACTGGGGCTGCTTAAAGAGCAGGTCGCGCTTGGGCGCCAGCGATTCCAGCAGTTCGAGATCGGTATCGCTCAACTGGAAGGCTTCGGCATAGAGCTTACGGTCGATGCCCGGATTGGCGAGGAAGATCCGGCTGGGGCAGGACTCGTTGACCAGATGCAGCAGGTTGTTCGAGACCAGCTCGATCATCGATTGCGTGGTCAGGATCATGGCGGCGTTCAGCTTCCGCCACGTCTTCTCCGCCCGCATGACCCAGTCATGGATGATTTGCCGCTTGAAGAAAATCCACGCTTCGTCGATGACGAAGAGTTTGAAGGTGGCGATGTTCTGCTTCTTTTCGATTTCGGACGCCGCGCGCTGCAAGAGATAAAACAGCATGGGTTCGAGGACGTCGGGATATTTGTCCCAACCGTCGAAGTTGAAGGTCTGGAAGCGGGAAAACGTAAGCGTGTCCTCGACGTTGTCGAAGAGGTATCCGAACTGACCCGATTGCAGCCAGCGATGCAGGCGTTCTCCGAGCGGGCCGAGGATGGACGCGAAGTTGGTCAGCGTCCTGATCTCGCGCGGCAGCTTGTACACTCGCTCGATGCCGGCAAAGAGCGCCTTCTCATCTTCTGGCGTGAGGTCGTAGCGTCCGCCCGCTTCGATCAACACACGCAGAAATAAGTAAAGAAAATTCTGGTTCTCGTGTGTTGGCTCAAGTGAGAACGGGTTGATCGTGAAGCCTGGGTCTTTCAGGCCGACATTGAGATAGCTCCCGCCGAAGGAGCGAGTCAGCATCTCATAGCTGGCGCCGAGGTCGAAGACGAAGGTCAGCGGATTGTACTTCTGCGCGGACTGGATAATGAAATTGGTGGTGAACGATTTGCCGCTACCGA
>Ga0335075_10017741_pt1 | contig 10575 bp, 15 predicted proteins | sample Lox_Sample_24_FD_206723 | JGI IMG/M metagenome (GOLD analysis project Ga0335075, IMG submission 206723) | Soil microbial communities from Loxahatchee National Wildlife Refuge, Florida, United States - Lox_Sample_2.4 | ecosystem: Environmental > Terrestrial > Soil > Wetlands | place: USA... | reverse complement strand
TTCGTCGGGCTGGCGATGGCTGAGGTGTGCTCGTCGTTCCCGACCGCCGGCGGCCTGTACTACTGGTCGGCCAAGCTCGCGCCGCGCAACCCGGCCGCGTGGTCGTGGTTCACCGGGTGGGTCAAGCAACTTTCGGGTACTATGTGCTGACCTGCTTGTATGACACTTGAGGTACCCCGAGCGACACCCGGCGCGTCTTGCGACCTTACTGGGAATGTCCCCTCAGTTACCGGTACGCTTTAACCGTAAATCCCAAACCTCCTACCTTCTCCCCCAAACAGAGCGCTGGGGAATCCGGCGAAAGAGACATTCCCGTGAGCGAGCAACGCAAGAACCCTCAGCCACCTAGGCAACGGCCCACCGTCAGTAAAGTGGTGACTCCTACCCCTCAGCCGACAGGGAAAGACACGGTTGAGAAGCGAGGCGGACAAACGGCCCCTCAAGTGGCTCCGGCCCCGCCTGTAAGCCTCAACCTTCCCGACGCAACTCCGGCGACCCCTCCTACTCCCCCACCTCCTCCACCACCCGCAACTCCCCCAAGCGAGAAAAAAGCATAATGATATCTCGCTTATCCGAATCAATGCCGACCACTCTCTTTGCGCTCGCGGTACTGATAATACTTGTACTGCCGGGGGTAGTATTTGCAATCCAGGTAGATAATCGACTGCCTACCCGTGAGTTGTCATCTCTGAGAGAACTCGCCGTCATAGTCGGAGTAGGTGTAATCTGCGATTCCCTGGCCTTGATCATATTTGGCATCATCAGGGCTCTATTTCCCGGGCTGACGCCAGATGTGGGCAGCATAGAGCGGCATGGCACCGCTTACGTGAAACTACACTTTGTAAGTGTCGGATGGTGGTTTATAGCTCTTTATTTGATCTCATGTGGATTGGCATATGCACTGGGACGGTATAGACCTGAGATAGCTGGGCGCGTCGCCTCGGGAAAGATAGCATTCAACTCTGCTTGGTGGGAGCTGTTTCACATGCACCCAGAAGCTCATAAGTACATAGGGTGCCACCTTCAAGACAATAGTTACATTTCTGGCTACCTTTTGCGCTATAGTACGGAGATTGATGAAACTCCCGATAGAGAACTAGTGTTGTCGGCGCCAATTAAATATCGTCCGGCCAACACTGACCAAGTCACTACATTGCGCGACGTGGGTGCAGTGGCGATCAGTTCTCGTCAATTGAAATTTCTACTAGTAACGTACACTTATCCTCATCCCACCATCGTTGCAGATGCCCAGGACAATGCGAATCAGCCAATAACAGATCAGAGTAAGAATGACTGACTACATGCAAGTTGTGACCGCGATTGACAGCGAAGACGCAGCACTGCGGCTAGCACGTGGCATCACTGGCGCGCGCCTCGCTGCTGCCGTTCAGATCGTCGGCCCTATCAGGTCGCTTTACTGGTGGCGGGGCCAACTAGTAGATGCGCGGGAATGGCAGCTAGTCATAAAGACGACGTCGGATCGGCTCTCTGAGCTAGAAGCGCATATCAAGGAGAATCATAGCTACGAGACCCCTGGGATCGAAGCTATGGAGATCTCTTGGGGTAGCCGCGAATACCTCGATTGGATTACTGCTGAGACGCGAACTGGCGCTTCGTCATAGCGAACTCTTCGAGATAGGAGCGGACGGCCGGTACCCTGTTATGGTTCCTTAGCGCTTGCGTTATGACCTCATACCGCGGCAGTCGCATGGAGAATTCGGCCTCTCGCATAATCGCGAGCCCGCTTTTCGCCAGTTTGGCCGCTTCGATTACGGAGCCACGCGCGAGATGCACCATGGCCATGTCCTCGAATATATACACGGCCACTTTCCTGTCGGGGTGCTCTAGGCGCGCAAGTACCGCGTTGGCGACTTCTTGCGCCTCGTCGAGCCGACCCACGTTGGCTAGTGTCAGAATCTGGCATGAGTCGAATCTGTTTTGATCAAGGAATCGTGTCCAGACGCGGTCGTCTTCGGTATCGGCTACGCTGTACGCTTCTTCCGCGCGTCCCCACGACGTAAGGGCTTGTGCGCTGTCACCGAGCTGCGCGCTTTCCTCCGCATGTCGAGCGGCTATCCACGCGAGCGTTCCAGGAGAGGAATTCTGCGGAAGTATTTCGAGTGCTTCGGTGAGCAGAACGCGGGCACGTCCATTCGCTCCGTTTATGCTTGGGGTATAACTCCGGTACGCTAGTGCGCACGCTATTATTTCCGGGTCTTTCGCTTCCTGCGCGGCCATGATCGCGGTATCGTAGAAATTCCGTGCGGGAGCCGAATCTCCCATGTCGCTGGCTGCCCAGCCGGCAAGTACACTGCTCTCGCCGGCAACTACCAATAGGCGCTTGCGAAGTTGGTCCTTCGGGTCGCTTGCCGTTCCGCCGAGAAGCGTCGTTACTTCTCTGAGTTGCACCGTAAGCCCTTTAAGGAGCTGTGGCGCAGAAACGATCTCTTCGAGCCGATGGAATCCAGCCGAACGTGCTTCCATCTCTCTAACTACTGCATCATTCGTTGAAGTGCTGTTAGTGAGAGCGTAAGCGAGGCGTTCCCAAACTTCGCTTTGCGCGATTGCTGCCGATCCGCCGAGTACAGCGGCAAGCGACAGCATTTCGCGTCGCTTCACGTTAGTTCCGTTCCTTCCTATTACCTCCGCGAGTTGTATTAGGTCGAACGTGTCGGTCGGCACTCCCGCCACGACGCTGTTCGCCATACCTCCAGACTTGCCGGGCGAACTCTCACCCGTCAAGCCGAGTGCTTGGCGTAGCCGTTGCGGCATTCCCAAACCGTCAGCGATCTTCTCGAATGTTGACGTCCAGGCAGCCTGATGTCCACCTGTTTTGTACTGGCTTAGGGTGCTTTGCGCGAGACCAGTCATCGCGCCCACCTGCACCTGACTGATTCCGTGTGCCCCGAGGATGCGCACGATGGCGCCGACGTCGCGTCGCTTGCATGCCTCAAAGAAGTCCTGACGTGCGAAAACCCTGGTCAATCGCTCTCGCAACGTAGCTTCGTCTATGGCCATGTCCGGCTTCCCGTTCCCAAGGTTGCCTAGCTGCGGCGCCCCCGCCAAGTCAATCACACATTGCTATAGCACGTTGTAATTCCCCCCACGGTTCAACAGCGGAAAGATCATCTACTGAACTTGGGGGCAGTCAACGTCCCATAGGTACCTTGAATCCCATCGGACGAACGGAACCTCATGAGAGAGCGTGAACTAGACCCTGGCGCCTCACCTGCGGCGTTCTTCGGCAACGAGGTACGCGAGGCGAGGACCAGGGCGAGGATGTCACAGGCGGATCTAGGCGCGGCTGTCGGCTATGACGCCACGTACGTATCCAAGGTAGAAACGGGGTCGATAGTCCCTGATGACGCATTCGTCAGCGCGCTAGACGACGTATTCCCGCAAATGAACGGATGGTTCGATCGGTTCAAGCGCAATTCCCGCAAATGGGAAGGACGATATCGGGCATGGTTTAACGACTGGGTAGACGCGGAAGAACGCGCCAAGGTTATCCGCTGGTGGGAGCCGTTGCTCATTCCCGGCCTGCTGCAAACCGAAGATTACGCGCGGGAACTTTTCCGCGCATGGCAAACTGTCGCGGATTCCGACATGCTCGATGGTGATGTTGCCGCGCGGCTAGACAGACAAGCAATCTTTGACCGTCCCAGTCCGCCAACGCTGCTAGCTGTTATCGATGAGCCCGCGCTATGGCGACGCATCGGCGACTCGGAAATAATGCGAAGCCAACTAGAATATCTCATCGATATGAGCATGCGGCCGAATATCGCGGTTCACATCGTGCCTGCCGAGGTGGGCGCGCATACCGGCTTGCTCGGAGCGTTCATCGTGGCTGAACTCGATGGAGAGTCCGGTAGGGTCGTCTACCTTGAGACGCCAGACCAGGGACTCATTAGCGATGCCCCAAGTCTGGCGACCAAGATCCAAGGGGCGTTCGAACGGGTACGATCAGAAGCACTCCCCAAGGGGGCATCACACGACCTGATCCGAAGAGTGGTGAACGAACGATGGACACCCTAGACCCCCGCTGGCGCAAGGCCAGCTACAGCGGCGGTAACGGTGGTGCGTGCGTCGAGGTCGGCCAGCATGGCGGAAGTGTTCTCGTGCGCGACTCCAAGACGGACACCAGCCCAGAGCTACCGTTCAACTCCGCAGCGTGGAGAGAGTTTCTAGCCACGCTCAAATAAGGGCGCAAACCGCACCAAAAGACCGAACTCGTAAGGGTCTCCAACGCAATCTGCGTTGGAGACCCTTTGTTTACCTGCGACGTTGACTCACCTTGAATGGCACTGCGGCGACCCTGAACGATCTTGGTCGTTGTCCATCCCATATTGAGAATCGCTGGTTCAACATGGCAGCAGCTCACACGATATGCAATCGTTGCGATCAGGGACCGCGCCTCTCAAAGTCGGTTGGTGCGGAAGAGCGGCTAACGCACCGAAAGACCTGCTAGGCGCGGTCCTCTGTCCCAAGATTCCAGAATGCAGCCTAGGGCGGTAGAGATGACAGCCGCAAGCCCACCTAGCCCGATCTCAGCTCTACGCGGGTGTGAGACACGATGACAGCAACGATGATGAACGCGCCGCGCGGATCGATTGTGTTCTCACGCCAATCAGACGCACCATCTCCGGACGCGAAAGACTACATAGAGTTTGCCGTGATGGATTCGACCCCACGGTGGGCACGTGAGTTTACCGTACGGTTCCTGAAACCCATACGCGGTTTCCCCCCAGAGGTAACCGACACAGCGGTGTTGCTCATATCAGAGCTAGTCACCAATGCTATGCAAGCGGCTAGGCGTTTGGATTATCGCTCCACAGTCGGACTGAGCTTGCGCTTGTTTCATGACCATCTGATAGCCGAAGTGGTGGACAGCTCGCCAGCGGTTCCCGTACTGCTTCCGGAGACGGACGTCTTTGCCGAGCATGGACGCGGCCTCTACCTGGTCGACGCGCTCACCGATGGTCGGTGGGGATGGTTCCGCTGGGAGTCGTCGGGACGAAAGATCGTCTGGTGCCGGGTGGTGATCTGATGGCCAAGGTGCGGCTGTCGCCTGACCAGTCCGTCGCCGTCGCGGCGAACATCCGTGCCCTGCGCCAGGCCCGAGGCTGGACCCAGCGCCAAGTGAGCGACCTGATGGAGTGGGGACATCCCGCCGTCGCATGCAGGGCGGAGGGGCGCAACAGCAAGCGTCCGCAGCGCATCTTCACCGAGCGCGAGGTTCGCCAGCTAGCAAGGATCTTCGCTGTCACCCCGGAGCAACTGACGCTGCGGACATGCGCGCACTGCCACGGGCTCCCGCCGACGGGTTTCGCGTGCCTGTCATGCGGCGCTAAAGGCTAGCAGCCTCGGCTCACGTCCGCGCTGACGCCGGCGCGAGCCGATCCCACGCCCCCGACAGGGCCGATGTGCTCCCAGCCGAGCACTGTTCCCCGGTCCTGTCGGGGGTCTTTTTTCGCGCGTACCGTTCCCCTCTGTCTATCGCAGAGTGCTAATAGCACGTTTGAATAATCCCAAGATAAGTCGCTGTTGCCCACGCCGATAATAGGTCGGCCTTTCATCGCATCATGCTATGCGACATCGCTATATAGCACGGTCCTATCGCATCGTGTTATTGGTTTCGGCTTCCGCGCTGCCTACCTTCGTGGCTACCGAAAGGTATCCGATCGAAAGGAGGCGATGCCGAATGTCGGACTACGCGAACGCCATCGACCGCGAACGGTTTATCGCTGGGCTCCGCGCACTGGCTGAATACCTTGAATCCACGCCTGACGCGCCGACTCCGCCATGTGGGACAACTGTTCATGTCTTCCCCCTGCATGGCAGCAACGAAGAACAGCGTGCGGAAATCGACGTTATCGCAGCGCGCATCAACGCCGAACCGTACGAGATCGTCAGCGGTCACTACGGCGTATCTCGCTTCTTCGGTCCTGTCGAATATCGCGCGCTGGCGATCGACCATCACGCGAATAGTTCGGATGGGGAGTGACCGAGAATGTCAACCCCTCTTCTGGTTCTAGTCGGCGTGGCGCTTCTCGCCGGCATCGGTCTCGGAATCCTCGCATTGCTCGTAATCGGAATCCGCCGAGGCGACCGGGCTCACCTGACCAACACACCCGATTCGCATCCAGACGCATTTGCTCGCCGGCTTCTCGTCGGTGTCCGTTACCCCAGCGAAAGCAACGAGGGAGAAGACCAGTGAGCCGAACGAGCGAACTTCTCGCAATCGCAGTCATCGCCTCTCACTGCACCGATCCGCAATGCCAGAAGTGCAGCGCGCGTCGCCGCTGGTCTCGCCGCAAGGCATGGCACACCAGCAAAACGCAAATCCGCAAGCCAGCGAAAGGAAGTGATGCGCCATGACCGTCACGTTCCCGCTCGTCGCCATCGTCGGACTAGTCGTCTTCATCGCTTACCGCTACATGGGCTTGCGCGTCTGGCACGCGCTTGCGTCGCTCATCTTCGGTTTCCTGCTCGCCGCCACCAGCGCGGCGCCGGAAATCAGCCGCGTACTCGCCGCAATCGTTCAGTGGTTCCAGCGGCCATGAATTCCTCGTCTAGCGAAAGGGGTGGTGTCCAGATGCGCAACGCTCGCCCGTATTCCAGCATCGACATTCCGGAGGTCATCAACCGTAATTCCGCCGCACGCGACATCGTCGCCGGATTCGCCACCGCGACGCCGACTCTGTCGCCGGCATGGCAGACCGTCGCAGCCGCTCTCGCCGACGTCCGCGACCTGGCGGCCGAGGTCGCGCAACTGTCCGCCGAACTCGCGGCCGCACGCCTCGACCTCGCCAACGCCCTAGCCGCGATGCGCGCCACGCTCGACGCTGAGAGCGACGGAGAGACCGACCCCCTGTACTACCTCCGCGATGAACTGCAAACCGCTCAGAACGCCTCTCAGACGCGCGGAAGAGGCAACCGTGGCTAGCTACCGCCGGCTCCGTCGGCAAGCCCGCCAAATTCGCCGCAGCGGCATGCAGCCCATGATGTTCATCAACGCCGACTCAGACCAGTTCCCAACTCCCCTCGGCGTGCTGCTGGCACGGTGGGCATGGCACTACCGCTCCGAGCTCGCGCCCCTCGGCGTCGCTGTCGCGACGTTCGGCGCCGGCTGGTGGACACACGCGAGATTCCACCACTCGTGGGGATTCATTCTCGCCGGTTTCTCACTGGCCGCGTGGCTGGTCGCGACGTTCGGCGCGAGGCTGGGATTCGTCTCGGTCATGGAACGCGCCTACGCAGCAACCGCCGCATTTACCGCCGGCGCGTGGCTGACCGTGGCCACCGCAATTGGCCCTTTCACGTCACCACTCCCACAAGCAATCGCAATCGGCGCGGTAATTCTCTCGGTGCCATGGTGGGCACATCGGCGCCGACGCGCGAAGGTTCGCGTAGAACGCAAACTAGCGGCGTGGCCGGATATCGCCCGGGCGATAGGGCTAATCGGCTCCGAGGTCATGTCTGCGACCGTGGATGTCTGGGGATGGCGCGCGAGGTTCCGCCTCGGACGCGGCCAAACCATCACCGATGTCACCACGCGAATTCCGGCTATCGAATCGGGTCTCGGCACATTCCGCGGCGCCGTCCGCGTAATGCCCACACCCGACAATCTCGCCAACCGCTTCGAATTGCGGGTACTCGACACCGACCCCCACGCGGACGCCATTCCATGGCCCGGCCCGTCCGCCAGGTCGATTACCGAACCTATCGACCTAGGACCATTCGAAGATGCAACGCCATGCCGAGTCCTCTTCCTCCGCCGGCACGCGCTATTCGCCGGCACGACCGGGTCAGGGAAAAGCGGCGGACTCAATGTGCTTCTCGCCAATCTGAGCGCTTGCCCGGACGTGGTTATCTGGGCGATAGACCTCAAGCGCGGAATGGAACTCGGCCCGTGGCAATCGTGCATCGGCCGGCTTGCCACCACACCCGAGCAAGCAACCGCGCTACTGCGCGACGCGGTAGCGATTATGGAAGCCCGCGCCGAATTCCTCGCCTCACACGGCCGGCGCACCTGGGAGCCAACGCCGCAAATGCCCGCGCTGGTAATCATCATCGATGAATACGCCGAGCTAACCGAGCAAGCACCCGAAGCAATGGCGCACACCGACTCAATATCCCGTATCGGGCGTGCCGTTGCCCTGACGATGGTCGCCGCAACCCAGCGGCCGACACAGAAGGCGATGGGCCAAGGTGCCGTCCGCTCGCAAATGGACCTCCGGATTTGCTTCCGAGTCCGCGAACAGCGAGACGTGGACCTGGTCCTCGGTCAAGGAATGCTCAAAGCAGGATGGAATGCCCACAAGCTAGACGCGCCCGGCAAGTTCCTAATCTCCGCTCCAGAGCATGACATAGCGCGCCGCGCACGCGCCTACCTCGTTACAGATGGAATGGTCAGCGAGACTTCGGCGCGACACGCGCAAATCCGCCCTGACCTCGACCACGTATCGCGAAACGCGATGCTTGCCGCTGAGCCTCCGATTACCGAATACCCGCCACCTGACGACTACCGTGGGGACGATGCCGACGACCCAACCGCCGAGGTACCCACGACCCCCGAGAGCACTCTCTGGCTCGCTCTATGCGCCGCTCCCGATGAGGGATGGGAAATCGGTGAACTCATCCGATTTACCGGAATGGCACGCGCGACCCTTTACCGCCACCTACGGGAATTCGCACGACAGGGCCACGCCTACCAGGTGAGCCGGGGCCACTGGCGCGCACGCACTACCGGCGAGCCTCACCATGAGTGATCGTCTCACCGATCGTCTCGTCTCACCTCCCGCGCGCGCGTCTGCACGTAAACGCGCGAACACAGACGATGAGACGAGACGTGAGACAACCGCCGCACGCGACCGGCGAACCGCCGAGGTACGCGCCTACCACCTTCGGCGGATCGTTAGCCAATTCAAGACAACAATCAGTCCGGAAAATGCGCGCCACCTGTTGCGCTTGCTCAATATGAACGATCCCGACCCTCCATAGCGAGAAAGCAAAACGGCTCGCCTTTCCCGCAAGGCGAGCCGTTTTCGTTTGAAATTATCCGAGAGAGTTTTGGTCGATTTCGATGCGTGCGTAGTCGAATGCGCCGATAGCTGCGGTTTGCTCACCGACGATCACCGCATTGAACAGAAATCGGAGAGTGGCGTTCTTGCGCTCATCGGTAAGCTTCTCCCACTTCTTGCGTGCGTCGGGACCTGTAAGACCTTCAAGAGACTTGATCGGCTTCACAACGGTTCGCTTTTCGTTTTCTGCGATGCGTTCCGTAATAACCTGGCGCATCTGGCGGAATTCAGAGGTGGTGATCGTCTTTTCCGTCCACATCTGGTTAAGTTCCTTGAGTTGCGCCTCATCGTCAGCTATCGCCGCTTCTGCCGCTTCCGCTTCGCCCGACCTACTCGGCCGACCGTCAACGGTGAGCTTTGACAAAAGCTCGATTGCCGCATCTTCAACGAAATTTTCGAGGGTAGCCGCAGATATCGACCGCGCACAGTGCTTTTCATCTTTGCGGAATTCGCGTGAGCACTTGTACCGGCCGCTGTGTCCGCCCATGCGCGTTCCGCACTTTCCGCATACTACGATACCACGTAGCACGTAGAATCGGCTGTCGTCCCCTTTCGCCTTCTCCGTAGCGGCGCGGTAGCTAAGCATCTCTTGCGCAAGATCCCACAGGCCGCGATCTATGATCATTGGCCAGATCCCTTTGCCGATCTCTTGACCATGATGCACGCGGATTCCAACCGCATACCGCGAGCGCAGTTGCAGTCGGACTGTTGATGGCATCCATGTATTCCCCATAGCCGTTTTGATGCCTCGGCTGTTGAGGTCTTTTGCGATCGTGGTTGGCCCTTCCCCAGCGGTAAACCGGTTGAAGATTTCACGGATGATTGCCGCTTCCTTCTCGTTTACCTTCATGCCGTCTTTGCTATATCCGTAACGGCGCTTTCCTGTATGCGGTCTTCCATCCTCGGCGCGTTCCGCCATCTCATCCTTTAGGCGACGTGACGTGTCGTCAGACGAGCGGCAAGCGTGCGCGACCTCTATTCGTAGAGCGTACCTGTCGTCTGGGTCTTGGAGGTCTCGCCTATTCACGCGGCCATACAGCAGGATTCCGTGTTGGTCGGAAATGCTGAGAAGTTCCTCTAGGTCGTGCGGCTGACGCATAAGCCGATCGGGGTGGTAGCACACAATGTGCTTGATCTCGCCGTGCTGCGCTGCCGCAATCAGGTTATCCCAACCTGGGCGTACGCGTTTTCGCTGCCACGCGGAAACCCCATTGTCGATATAGATACGGTTTGGTGGTATTGGCCCTAGGCCAAGCTTAGCCACGTCTTCTAGCGCCAGCTTCTTTTGCCGTGTTACCGTGATCTGGTCCTTATCGCCTTTCTTGGACCTACGGCAGTAGATGGCTGTGTCGTCACGCGCGGCGGAGTCCGCCACGGTGGGTACCCGGGTACGGGTGGCCGATGCGCCTCGCGAGGTGCCTCGTTGGGAGGTGTTGGTGCTGCTCATGCCCATAGTCTACGAACGTAGCACGGGCTGGTTCAACTTCCTCGG
>Ga0335075_10017740_pt1 | contig 10576 bp, 9 predicted proteins | sample Lox_Sample_24_FD_206723 | JGI IMG/M metagenome (GOLD analysis project Ga0335075, IMG submission 206723) | Soil microbial communities from Loxahatchee National Wildlife Refuge, Florida, United States - Lox_Sample_2.4 | ecosystem: Environmental > Terrestrial > Soil > Wetlands | place: USA: Florida... | reverse complement strand
GAGAACCTGTCGGTGGCGGCGGCGTTCAACTTGTCGTATGCCGACTTGACCGGGGGCCAGCAGCGGCTGTTCCGGCGGCTGGGCCTGCACCCGGGCCCCGAGGTCGACCGGTACGCGGCGGCGGCCCTGGCTGGCACCGATCTGGCGGCCGCCGGGCGGGGCCTGGAGGCCCTGTATGACCAGTACCTGCTGGCCGAGCCGGCCCCGGGGCGGTACCGGCTGCACGACTTGATCCGCGAGCACGCCCGCGCCCTGGCCGAGCGTGAGGACCCGGACAGCGACCGGGAGCGGGCCATCGCCGGGCTGGTGGATTACTACCAGCACACCGCCGCCCGCGCCGGGGCGCTGTTCGCCCGCCAGACCCGCCCCGGCCCGGCCGCCGCGGCCGCCGCGGTCCCGGCCGCTGTGGCCGGTGCGGTCCCGGCCGCTGTGGCCGGTGCGGTCCCGGCCGCGGTTCCCGCCCTGGCCGGCTCGGGGCAGGCGCTGGCCTGGGCCCGCGCCGAGCGGGCCAGCCTGCTGGCCTGCCTGGATTACGCCGCCGCCACCGGCCAGCACGCCCGGGTCACCGCTTTGACCGCCGCCCTGGCCGACCTGCTGCAGCACGACGGCCCGTGGGCCGACGCGATCACCCGCCACCAGACCGCGATCGGGGCCGCGCGGTCTGCCGGTGACCGGCTCGGCGAAGCCGACGCCCTCCACGACTTGGGGGGCATCGTGTTTCTGATGGATGATTACCCGGCCGCGGCCCAGGCGCTGGAGCAGGCCCTGGGCATCTACCGCGACCTCGGCCACCCGCTCGGCCAGGCCAACGCCCTCAACGTCCTGGCGGGCGTGCGGCGGATGACCGGTGACTGCCCGGCCGCGGCCCAGGCCGCCGAGCAGGCCCTGGGCATCTACCGCGACCTCGGCGACCGGTTCGGCCAGGCCAACGCCCTCCGCTACCTCGCGTACGTGCGGCGGGCGACCGGTGAATACCCGGCCGCGGCCCAGGACCTGGAGCAGGCCCTGGACATCTACCGCGACATCGGCAACCGAGGTGGCCAGGCCGACTCCCTCAACACCCTGGCGGACGTGCGGCGGGCGATCGGTGAATACCCGGCCGCGGGCCAGGCGCTGGAGCAGGCCCTGGGCATCTGCCGCGACCTCGACAACCCGCTCGGCCAGGCCAACGCCCTCCTTGGCCTGGGGATCGTACGGCGGGCGACCGGTGATTACCCGGCCGCGGCCCAGGCCACCGAGGAGGCCCTGGACATCTACCGCGACCTCGGCAACCGCGCTGGCGAGGCCGAGGCGCTCAACGAGAGCGCGACACTGCACCGGGTCACCGGTGACCCCGGGCAGGCCGAGAACTGTCACCGGCAGGCCCTGGACCTGGCCCGCGCCATCGCCAGCCCCTTGGACGAGGCCCCCGCGCTGGCCGGGCTGGGCCGCTGCGCCCTGGCCGCCGGACACACCGCGCAGGCCGCGGCCCTCCTGCGGCAGGCCCTGGAAATATTCCAGCGGATCGGCGCAGCCGAGGCCACGGACCTGCGCGCCGAACTAGACGCCCTCACCGGCCCGCCACCTGCCCAGTAAGCCCCCGCCGAGTTTCTGCGTGCTGTTCCGCGTATTCATCCAGCGGCAATGCCGTCTAGCGTGCGTCACGGGGGTTAACGGGAGGAAAGCAGCCGTGACACTCACGACCAGCGCTGACCGAACCGTGCCGGTCAGCGTCCAGACCCGCAGCGGGCAGTGTGGCCAGCGATCGTTCCTGTTCCAGCAGGCGCAGCCAGCGAAGGCCGGACTCATCGGCGGCTCTCGGGCCCGTCAGCGAGCAGCTGATCGGTTCGTTCGGACACGTCGGTCCTGCCGCTGTCCCCGATCCCGACGAACGCCGGCCAGGGGCGAGATCCGGGGAGCGATGACCCAGCCCAGTCCGTGAGATCCGGTGGCTTGTTCCGGGGGGTCCGGACGGCGGTGAGGGGAACTCACCAGGCGCAGTGGCTCTGGTTGACCTGCCCAGCCTTACCCTGGAACCGTTAGGCCCCACTCAGTCTTCTGTGAGAGAGTCGAATTTATTTCGAATTCTTTCTTTGAACTGGGAGCCCCGTTACGGAATCGAACCGTAGACCTTCTCCTTACCATGCAGGCCGACAACGTTTGCCAGCGTCGCATCAGGTCGCATTACTGGGGGTCAGAAAGATATCCGCGTCCGGGTAGGTTGCGCTAGGTCGGCGGTAATCTGGAGCCGTTGTCACTTGGTTGGTCACTGACTTCCGGACTCACGAAAGGTGGAGCAGGGAGCCAGTGCGGTCCAAGTCGGCGACGGCCTGATTCCTGGGGATCGGCGGTGTCGTGACTACGACCCCGCCGACAACTATGCCTGGCCGCGACGACACGTTCTCAGGCGGCGGTGGGTGTGGTGTCGCTGACCGGCAACCGCACGGTCCGGTCGCCGAAGTCGGCGACCAGGTCCAGCCGCCCGCCGAGCGCTTCGACGTAGCGGGCGATGACCTCGAAGGAAGTCACCTCACCGTGCTCGATCTGGGAGATGCGGGCGATGCTAACCCCGAGCACCGCAGCTATGTCTTTCTGCGCCAGGCCGAGCTGCTTGCGGGTCTCGGCCAGCTGGTGTCCCCGGTTCTCGGCCAGCAGCCTGCGCGCCCCCGCCTGGATCTCCTCGGCCGTGACGCCCGCCGCGTGGAGTTCTTCCTCCAGGGGCTCCCAGTCCTGCGGGGTCCGCTTCGGCATGATCATTCCTCTTCTTCAGCGGTGTAGTCGATGTAGAGCTGCTCGGCTATCGGGATGTTCTGGCGGTACCAGCGTGCCCAGTTGCCTGCCTTGTCACCGCCCAGGAGCAGCAGCGCTGACCGGGTGGGGTCGAAGGCGAAGATGATCCGGATCTCCGACCGTCCCCTCGATCCAGGCCGCAGCTCTTTGAGATGGTGAATCTTCGTGGCCTTGAGCCGGTCAACCAGCGGCCGGCCCAGCGTGGGCCCCTCCTCGCGGAGTGCGGCCACGGCCTGGGCCACCTGAGTCGCCGAGTCCAGATCCTGCTTAATCAAGGCAGTGAACCACGCGGCATACTCGTCGGTGACCTTTACAGTCCAGGCCAAGCCCGCCTCCTGATTTAAGGGACAGCTTAACTCTAGGGGCCAGCCGCAACCCGCCGCAACCAGGCGAAGATAAGCCAGTCACCGCTGTCAGGATCGAGTCCCGTTCTCCTGGCGAGGCAGGCTGGCACCGTCTGATGGCGTCGCATCAGGTCGGATTGCCGCAGTTCAGAAAGATATCGGGGTCTGGGTGAGCCGAACTGCGTCCCCAGTTATCTGGAGCCGTTGCCATTTGATTAATCACTGGCCGTGGCCAGTGGACGCTCCCCCTGGCGCGTGCGTGTCAGCGGGCGGCGGCGCGATGTCTTCGGCTTGGCTGGTCGCGGCCCAGCTGGCGAGCAGCCGGAGCCCGTCGTGGGACGGGGTTCCCGGCTCAGCGGCGTAGGCGGTCAGGGTCAGGCCTTCATCTGCTTCCAGGGCCATGGCCTCGAACAGGAGGTCCAGGGACCCGACGGCGGGGTGGCGAAAGCGCTTGAGGCCGCTGCGGTGGAGCCGGACGTCGTGGTCGGCCCACATGGTGCGGAATTCCTCGCTACGGGTGGACAGCTCGCCGATGAGGGCGGTGAGGGAGGTGTTGAATGGGTCGCGGCCTGCTTCTGTGCGCAGCAGCTCGACAGTGGTGCGGGCGGACTCGGCGAAGTCGGGGTAGAAGTCGCGGGCGGCGGGGTCGAGGAACCGAAAGCGGGCGAGGTTGACGTCCCGGCCCGGGACGGCGAAGGCTGGCGCGTACAGGGCACGGCCGAGGGTGTTAGCGGCGAGGACGTCGAGGCGGCCGTTGCGGACGAAGGCGGGCACGTCGGTCATGCCGTCGAGGATGAGCCGGGCCGATGGGCGCAGCTGCTGCGGTACCTTCCGCCGGGCGGCGCGGGCGGGGCTGGTGTTGGCGGCGCGGGCGAGGTCGAGCAGGTGCAGCCGTTCGGCTTCGCTGAGCTGCAGCGCGCTGGCGATGGCCTCTAGCACGGTGTCGGAGACGCCGGTGAGGTTGCCCTTTTCCACGCGGGTGTAGTAGTCGGCGCTGACGCCGGCGAGCATGGCGACTTCCTCGCGGCGCAGCCCGGGGACGCGGCGGTTACCGCCATAGAAGGTCAGCCCGGCCTTCCGCGGGGTGATCCGGGCGCGGCGGGTGACCAGGAAGTCCCGCACGTCGGCCCGGTTGCTGCTGCTCACGTGACCTACGCTACGTCAGCCCCGCAGGAGGAGGGGGGTTTCTGTCATAACCAGGGACAATGCAACCTCCCGCGCCTGCGGGGCAGCGGGTTGTATCGGTGCTGTGAGCACCTCAGCCAGTATCTCAGCGCCGGACGCCAGCGGATCCACTCTCGTGCGGCCGGATGTCATGGCACCCGGCTGGTCGCTGGCGGCGGCGCTGCTGGGGTTCTTCGTGGTGACCCTGGACGCGGTGATCGTGAACGTGGCGCTGCCGGATATCCGCCGGGACCTGGCGGGCAGCATGAGCGGCCTGCAATGGGTGGTCGACGGGTACACGCTGATGTTCGCGGCGCTGCTGCTGTCAGCCGGGTCGCTGTCGGACCGGGCCGGGGCCCGGCGGGCGTTCGGCGCCGGGATGATCGTGTTCGTGCTTGCCTCCGCCGCGTGCGGCCTGGCCCCGTACCTGCCGGTCCTGGTCGCCGCCCGGTTCGTGCAGGGGACCGCGGCCGCGGCGATGATGCCGTCGTCGATGGCGCTGATCAGCCATGCCTATCCCGATCCGGTCAGCCGGGCCCGTGCGGTCGCGCTGTGGTCGATGGGCGGCGTCGCCGCGTCGACGTCCGGGCCGGTTCTGGGCGGCCTGCTGAGCCTGGTGTCGTGGCGGCTGATCTTCTTCGTCAACGTCCCGGCCGGCACGGTCGCGCTGGTCCTGCTGGCCCGGACCGTCCGCGCGCCGTGGCACCCGGCTCCGTTCGACTGGGCCGGGCAGGTCACCGCGGTCGCAGCGATGGGCGGGCTGACCTACGGGGCGATCGAGGCCGGGGCTGACGGGATCACCGCTGTCCCCGTGCTGGCTGCGTTTGCGGTCGCCGCAGCGGCCCTGGCGGCTTTCGTGGTGCTGCAGGCGCGGGGCGCTCACCCCATGCTGCCGCTGTCGCTGTTCCGCTCCCGGACGGTCACCGTGGCTGTGGCGACCGGGTTCGCGTTCATGGTCGGCTATTACGGGCTCCCGTTCGTGATGAGCCTGTACCTGCAGGAGCTGCGCGGGCTGTCCGCGCTGGGCACCGGCGTGGTGTTTCTCCCGATGATGCTGACCGGCGCGGTCCTGACCCCGTTTATCGCACGGCTCGGGGAACGGTCCGGCCCCCGGACCCTGATCGTCACCGGGCTGCTGGCCATGACGGCCGGGCTGACGGCGATCGCCCTGCTGGCCGCCCCGGTCCCGGTTCCCGTGCTGTCCGCGCTGATGATCCTGGTCGGGCTGGGCGGTCCGCTGGTCATGCCGCCGGTGATGGCCCTGCTGCTCCAGGCGGTCCCGGCCCGTCGCGCCGGGGTGGCCAGCGGCGTGTTCAACTCCAGCCGCCAGGTCGGTGGGGCCCTCGCCGTGGCTGTTTTCGGGGCACTGCTGGCCACCCGGGCGACGTTCCTGCCGGGCCTGCGCGACAGCCTGCTCATCGCAGCGGCGGTGACACTGGCCGCCGCCACGGTCAGCCTGCTGCTCAAGCCAGCCGAACCCGGCGCAAGCCCTAACTGAAAGGACAATCCTCATGGCTGAGCACGACGATCTGGCCGCCCAGGCTCCGGGTAGGGAGCCGTCGGGCGCGGCGAAGCAGTTCGGCGATTTCGCCCCCGGCCTGGTCGGCTTCACCGACGACGTGCTGTTCGGCCAGGTCTGGACTCGGCCGGAGCTGTCACCGCGGGACCGCAGCCTGGTCACCGTCGCGGCACTGACCACTGCCGGGAACACCGGGCAGCTCACCTACCACCTGGCCCTGGCCAGGGACAACGGTGTCACCGTGACCGAGCTGACCGAGGCGATCACCCACCTGGCGTTCTACGCCGGCTGGCCCCGGGCCATGTCGGCCATGGCCGTGGCCAGGCAGGTCTTCGCCGCACCCGAGAACCAGTAAGCGAAAAGGAGCACACATGAATATCGAGCCGAAGCAGCCCACCCGCAAGGGCCCGGCCGAGTGGTTCACCGGCGATGTCTACATCGACGCGATCGGTGTCCGCACGCCCGGGCCGTCCCGGATGGCATGCGGCTGCGTCCACTTCATCCCCGGCGCCCGCACCGCCTGGCACTCCCACGCCGTCGGCCAGACCCTCTACGTCACCGAGGGCACCGCCCTGCTCGGCACCCGCGACGGCACCGTCATCGCGGCCCGGCCCGGGCAGGTCATCTACACCCCGCCCGGCGAGGGACACTGGCACGGCGCCGCCCCGGACACCTTCATGACCCACATCGCCCTGTACGAGGGCACCGCCGACGGCGACGGGGCCAGCTGGCTCGAGCACGTCACCGACGAGCAGTACAACACCGCCGCCACAGCGGCCCGGGCAAGCTGAAAGGAAATGCCATCATGCGCGGAGTAATCATGCACGCCCCGGGCGACGTGCGCACCGAGCAGCGCGACGACCCGAAGATCACCGCCCCCACCGACGCCGTCATCCGGCTGGCCGCCACCTGCATCTGCGGCTCGGACCTGTGGCCCTACCGCGGCATCGAACCGGTCACCCAGCCCACCCCGATGGGCCACGAGTACGCCGGAACCGTCGAGGAAACCGGCAGCGCGGTCACCAGCGTCAAGCCCGGCGACTTCGTCATCGGCTCCTTCATGGCCTCCGACGGCACCTGCGAGATCTGCCAGGCCGGCTACCAGAGCCGCTGCGCCCACGTGGAACCCATCGGGCCAAACGGCGCGCAGGCCGAGTACCTACGCGTCCCCCTCGCCGACGGCACGCTGGTGGCCACCCACGGCCAGCCCGACCCTGACCTCATCCCCAGCCTGCTGGCCGCCTCCGACGTCCTCGGCACCGGCTGGTTCGGAGCCGTCGCAGCCGACGTGCAGCCCGGCAAGACCGTCGCGGTCGTCGGCGACGGCGCGGTCGGGCTGCTCGCCGTACTCACCGCGCGGGAACTCGGCGCCGAGCGGATCATCGCGATGAGCCGCCACGAGCCCCGCCGGAAGCTCGCACTGGAATTCGGCGCGACCGACATCGTCACCGAGCGCGGCGACCAGGGCGTCGCCCGGATCAAGGAGATGACCGGCGGGTACGGCGCCCACTCCGTCATCGAGGCCGTCGGCACCCAGGAATCGATGATGCAGGCCATCCGCTCCACCCGGCCCGGCGGGCACGTCGGGTATGTCGGCGTCGCCCACGGCGTCCAGCTGCCCGGCAACGAGCTGTTCTTCGCCGAAGTCCACCTGCTCGGCGGCCCCGCCCCGGTCCGCCGGTTCCTGCCCGACCTGATCAGCCGCATCGAGAACCACTCCATCGACCCCGGCAAGGTCTTCGACCTGACCCTCCCCCTGGACCAGGCCGCCGACGGCTACCGGGCGATGGACAAGCGCCGCGCCGTCAAGACCCTGCTGCAGCCCTGACCCGCCACCAGAGGACGGAGAAGAACGCATGCATACCCGCACCCTCGGCCAGGGCCTGGAAGTCTCTGCCATCGGATTCGGCGCCATGGGCATGTCCCAGAGCTACGGGCCCAATCCGGGCAACCGGCCCGCCATGATCACCGTCCTGCGCGACGCGGTCGACCTCGGGGTCACCCTCTTCGACACCGCCGAGGTCTACGGCCCCTACGTCAACGAGGAACTCGTCGGCGAGGCCCTCGCCCCTGTCCGCGGCCAGATCGTCATCGCCACCAAGTTCGGCTGGCAGATCGAAGACGGCAAGCCCGTCGGGCTGAACAGCCGCCCCGAGCAGATCAGGCGGGTCGCCGACGCCTCGCTACGACGGCTGCGCAGCGAGGTGATCGACCTGTTGTACCAGCACCGCGTCGACCGGGAGGTGCCCATCGAGGAGGTCGCCGGGACCGTCGGCGAGCTCATCGCCGAAGGCAAGGTACGGCACTTCGGCCTGTCCGAGGCAGCCGCAGCCACGATCCGCCGAGCCCATGCGGTCTGCCCCGTGACCGCGGTGCAGAGCGAGTACTCGCTGTGGACCCGCGACCCGGAACCCGAGGTGCTGCCCGCCTGCCGGGAACTCGGCATCGGGTTCGTCCCGTTCAGTCCGCTCGGCAAGGGCTTCCTCACCGGGACCGTGAATACCGCCACCGAGTTCACCTCGGCCGACATCCGCGCCACCATCCCACGGTTCGACGCCGTTAACCGCATAGCCAACCAGGCGCTCCTGGACCACGTCACCGCGCTCGCTCAGGCCCGGGACGCCGCACCCGGGCAGATCGCACTCGCGTGGCTGCTGGCCCAGTATCAGCAGATCTCCCCCATCCCTGGGACCCGGCGCCACGAACGGCTCGAAGAGAACACCGGCGCCACCCAAGTCGCGCTGTCCGCCGACGACATCGCCGACCTCAACGCCGCCGCGGCGACGATCGGCGTCCACGGCAACCGCTACGGCGATCACCACATGAACCTCGTCGGCCGATGACCCTACCGGGGAACGGCGGGGCTGCAGGTAATGCGACCGGCACCGGGCACGCCCGGAACCCGCGTGTCCTGACCATTCCCCTTGCCAGCCAAGGACGTGAGGGTTCTGGCCGTGCCGCGGCGTCGCATTCGCTCGTGTTGGCGCAGGCAAGCCGACTGTCAATGGCTTGGACCTATATTCGACTCCGCCACCCTCGGTTATCGTTAAGCCGACCTGATGCGACCTCCGCAGACGAAGCCATTCTCCGTTATGCGGAAACTGGCATCCGTCGATACTTATCTGCCAGGCTGATTAGCGCAGGTCAAGAGCACCGGCTCCTGAGATCGCGACGTTGAGCCTGCCATCAGCCAGTTACTACTACGAGCCCGTAGTCACTTGATTAGTCGCCGGACACTAAAATCTAGATTCGAAAAATCCAGATGAGCTGAGCCCCGTTACGGAATCGAACCGTAGACCTTCTCCTTACCATGGAGACGCTCTGCCGACTGAGCTAACGGGGCCTACTAGCCTGAGGTTTCGCGCCTTGACGCGTCTCCCCCGGCCGTTGACAGCGCTGGTACGACACAGAATCTAGCAACACAGCCAGCTTGTGCGCCAACCGCCGTAGAGAGCTTAGCGTACTTCTGCCATGCTCGCGTTCCCGCTGCGCAGCTGTCAGCCCGCCCGCACAGCGGAAGCAACTCGGGCACCCTACCTGCCATGTTCGCCCGGTTGGCCTGTAGCGCCTCAGGGCGAACGCTCGCCGCGTGCACCTTTCGCCCGGACTGGTCCTGTCGGTGGGAAGCGACCGCGGTTGTTGGTGAGTTTTGACCGCATCCTTGTTCTGGGGAAGTTGTTGTCGGCGAGTTCTGACCGGACCTGGTGGCTTGTGGTGAGAGGATGGTCGCGCTTCGTAGCCGGGGGCGCAGGGATGCCGTCTTCGAAGGTCGAGCTTTACGCCGAGATCCGCCGGGATGCCCGGGCGGCGTGCGGTGCGGCCGGCCGCCGCACCCGGGAGAGCCCCGAAATGGCGCTCTGCGGCCCGGTAGCGCAGGCTCAGGTGCGGGCAGATGCGGAGCGGGCGATGGTCAGCTCCCAGTAGCCGCCCGCGAATGCCAGCGCCGCGCCTCCCAGGAAGAGCGCTGCCCACCCGTATGTCGTCCCATCGGAGCCGCCAAAGGAGAGCGTAAGGACGCCACAGACGGCCGCGACGACACTGCCGCCGATGCGGGCGGCGGCCCAGGTCCGGAGGTGGCGGTACTCCCAGGGCGGGAACACGCGCCGCAGGCCGGTGCGCAGGGCAGTGGTGTTGTCATTGGATGCGTTCATCGGGAACCTCCTATCGGTGTGGCGTAGGCCTCCTGATCATCTATCAAAATGATATCAATTTGACAGGTGATCGGCAATGGCCACCCCGGAGCGGAACCCAGCGCCGCGACATCCGGCCCGCGTGGGCGGGCCGGGCCAGCCCGGCCCGCCCACGCACTGCTTATGTCGGATCGCGTGGGTTGGTAGTGCCGGTGCCGCGAGTCAGGTAGCGGGGTCGAAGAGGCTTTCTTGTGTGGCTGGCTTGCGTGATCTGGCCTGGCTGGGGGTTGCGGGGTCGATGGTGGCGATGGCGAGCAGGCCGGCGAGTGTCGCGCTGGCGGGCCATGCCCTGGCGACGAGGGCGGGTGTCCACGCCCGGCCACGTGCCGACGGGGGCGTCCGCGTGCTGTCAGTCACGCCGGGAGGGTTGCGAACGTGCCCGGTGAGCGCGGAGCCGGCAGGCGCTACCGCAGTAAACGGCGTCAGCGCGGCCCACGACCGGGCCACCGCAGCCGGGGCACAACCCGGGCCGTACCGCCGTCTCGCAACACCTCTAGCCGTTTCCGGTGCCGCCAGATGGAGGTCTCGGCTTCACGGAGGTGCTCGATCCACCAGCCGAGGTTGTCATGACCCACGAGTCCGGCGAGCAG
>Ga0335075_10017739_pt1 | contig 10576 bp, 16 predicted proteins | sample Lox_Sample_24_FD_206723 | JGI IMG/M metagenome (GOLD analysis project Ga0335075, IMG submission 206723) | Soil microbial communities from Loxahatchee National Wildlife Refuge, Florida, United States - Lox_Sample_2.4 | ecosystem: Environmental > Terrestrial > Soil > Wetlands | place: USA... | reverse complement strand
ATGCGGACCTCGTGGTTGCAGGCGCCGGTCGGGTCAGCCGAGGTTGGCGGCGACCGTGGCCCCGAGCTCGTAACACTGCCGTTCCACGTCCTTGCCCACCGGGCCGATCGCGGTGACCGGGCTGGCGGCCTCGGCCCAGCCCAGCCCCGTCGCGATGGATTTGACCGCGCGCACCGCCCCCGTGGTGTCGCTGGCCCCGTGCACGTAGAGCCCGTAGGGCGCGCCGTCCTTGGCGCCCAGGCACGGGTAATAGACCTGGTCGAAGAAGTGCTTGAGCGCGCCGGACATGTAGCCGATGTTCGCCGGCTCTGACGTCTAATAGCGATACCCGTTCCTGCCAGAGATGGACGCTCATGGCTCGGGTGCCAAGTTCCACAGGATGACCCACGGCGATTCTCCTGCAAGTTCCACATGGTCTGCACATAGTTTCTAAAAGGAACTGTGACCTGCCCTTCCGTCGCGCTTACTCCGCGCGTAGGGTCCTTTCAGCCTCGCTACTCCAGGCGGGGGATCTGCATGGAGGCAAACATGCAACGCAAGTTCGCGGCACTCGCCGCAGCAGCAGTCACAGCAGCAGGACTCTCGGCAATCGCCACACCCGCGTTCGCGGCAGGGCCAAGCCAGTCCGGCAACTGGTCCAACTCGTTCACGGTCCAGTCAACGCTCACGCTCAGCCTGTCGGCCACGAGCACGACCATCACGCCAAACCTCGGCGGCACGGCGTACACGAACGCTCCAGGAACGTTCGCTAACGCGGCGCAGACAGCAACGGTCGGCACGAACGATGGTGCGGGCTACTCGCTCACAGAGGCAGTCAGCAGCGCGTTCAGCAACGGCTCCAAGACCGTTCCTGACACGTCCGTCTCGGCGTGGGTGACGAGTACCAAGGCGTACACGGCGTACGACGCCACCGGCGACGGCATAACCATCGGCGCGGTATCAGGGCCATCGGGCAACATGACATCTCACATCCCAACGAACGATGGTGCGCCATACAGCGACAGCGACGGCAACGATGACTTCCCGGCAGGCACCGCGCTCACGCTGCCGTCCAGCCTGCCATCCGGCAGCTACTCGGCCACGTTCACCTTCACGGCCCTGGGAAACTAGATGACCCCGCAACCCACGCCGCTGAGCGTGTCGATCAGCCCAACGCGGGTCAACCTACCGGCGACAACACCGGGCATCGCGCCGTACCACGGCGAGGTGACCCTGACCGACCGGGGCACCAGCCCGGTCACGGTCCACATGTCGGTGCTCAGGCTGGCGAACGGCTGCCCGCGCGGAACGGTCCCGTGGCTCCACGTCACGAGCCAGACGGTGACGCTCCAGCCCGGCCAGGCGCAGACCGTCGCGTACACGGTGGACGGTGGCGCGCGGGGTCAGGCAGCAGTAGTCGCATCCGCGCAGGAGCAGGGCCACGGCAACCTGCACCTATCCGGCGCGGTGGGCACGAGGGTGGTAGCAGGCAGCCCGGCAACGGTCTGTGCCTCGGCACCAGTCCCAGCCCGGCAGCCAGGCCTACCGCCGTGGGCTCTGCTGGTGATCCTGGCAGCAGTCCTAGCCCTAGCCATCCTGGCTGTCCGACGGCTACGCCGTCACCACGCCTAACCCAGCCCGGTGGAGGTGATGCCACAAGCACCCCCACCGGTTTAGACGCCAGCCCGTCAGGCTTCCCCCGCATCCCGCCTGGCGGGCTGGCCCATGTCTCAGGAGCAACATGGACCAGCCAGAGCAGAGACAGCCGCAGGACATGACGACTAGCGAGCTACGCGGCGCACTCCGCGCGGCTAGCTACCTCATAGCGCTCCACCCTCCCGCACGCCTAGCGCAGGCACTCGTGGACTTCGCATTCGGCGTCCGCGCAGAGCTACAGTCCCGCTACCAGCCACCCGAACATTTATGCTAATCAGGCTTCCCACCTGCCATCATGCAGGCGTAGGGTTGCCGTAGGCAAGCAACACTCCAGGAGGCAGAAATGGCTACCGCCACCCGCAAGACCACTACCGGCGCGGAGAAGTTCGATGCTGAAGTCGCGGCCGTGAAGGCAGCGCCGCGTACCGCGCCCAAGCCCACCACCGCTACCAAGTCGCCAGCCCGCAAGCCGACTCCGCGCGCCGCCAGCAAGGAGGGGCAGACGAACAAGCCGCCAGCGCCCAAGGCCGCGCCAGAGCTAGTCACGGTTACCCTGTCGCACGGGAAGTACGTCATCCCCAAGCGCACGCTACCGGCCACGGTGAGCAAGACCACCATCGACTTCATCGCTTGGTTCCAGGCGAGCTACGGCGTAGACATCAGCAAGTACGACCCAGCCGTGCTGTCGGTGCTAGCCACGAAAAAGCAGCAGTATCAGTCGGATGTGGCCTCGGGCAACCCGAACGCGCGGGGTGCCAAGTGAGCTACCTCGTCATCGCGGCCATCATCATCTACAGCCTGTACCACGCCTACCGCTACCGCGCGAACCGTCGCGCCGGACTCGGCATCTGGGTCTCTGTACGTGGCCCATGGGGCACGCGCATCGGCCGACGTTTCTAAGCCAGACCGGCAACAGAGCCCACGCTACGGCGTGGGCTTTGTCTTGCCATAACGTCTGCGGGTTTCCTCTCGCAGGCGCGACTCTTGGTTGGCTCTGAACTCAGGATCTTGCCGCCAACGCTCCTTCAGGTGGGATGAAGAAACTCTTACGATCTTTGCCCTGTACTCAGGGTCAGCCCAACTCTGCTGGTTCCATCTACGCAACATGTCCGACTGCTTGGCCCTGCGCTCTGGCGTCCAGATACGTAGTTGCGCGCGGAACGCTGCCGTGTCAAAGTTCGGGTCATCACGAGCAGCAAGGCTCATAAACAGCAGCCACTCGGGCGCATTGTCATCGAGCCAGGGCCAGAGATTGGTTAGCTTGCCAGGAAATGCTCTCCGCGCAGCAGTGATGAACGGCCAGTCTTCCTTCATGTCGGGCTGGCGCTCAACCCAAGCTAGGGTGCGCAGCTGTGGCGGTGTAGAGCGCGACCGCAGCCACATGTTCTTGGGGTGCCAGTAGAAAGACCGGTCATCTCCACGTTCGCGCCAATGCACACGAGCGCGTACCTCTGGGTTGACCGCACGGCCGATGTACCGGATACCACCAGAGTCATGAAGTAGTGCGTAGATTGCCACCTTGCCCATGACCGACCGTACCTGGTCCGCGGTGGCACTGCCAGGAAGGGGTGCAGGGCCAAACGAGGTGGCAGGGACTGCCACCTTCAGCCGACGACACACGGGTGTACCCGTTCGGGCCAGGGTGTGGCGCTCTCAGGGTGTCACGAGGGTGCCGAGTGGCCACGCACCCGCGCCTAGAGCCTGCGACATGAGCGCCACGAGGTCTGGCGCAGCGTCCTGGTCAACCGTCGTGGTCTCAGGCGGGTACAGCGCCGCATACTCGGCTATCCAGGGTGCTGACACGGGAAGTACCCATGGCACCAGAGCTACCGTCCCAGCCGGGCAGGTCTCGACGACAGCCGGTGGAGTGGGCCAGCCACCGTTACAGACCGTGATGACAAGGTCTGGCTCGCAATCCTGCACGATGGTGAAGGTGAATGGGCCCTGCGGCAGGCCACCGACCGGCAGTACATAGTTTGGGCCGTCTGGAGGCAGCCTGACCGGGATGATGGACCGGCTGTTGAGCGCGCGGAACAGGTAGCAGTCCGTCACCTCTGCCGCTCCAGCTCCTGGACCCTGCGGTAGTGTTCCTTGGCCCGGCGCTCGTGCTTGCGTGAGGCAGCCTTCCAGGACGCAACCAGAGCGGCCGCAAGGTCAAGCGCGTCATTTAGGGTGCGGCACTCCTGCTCAAGGTCCGTGATCTCGGCGTACTGCTTGTCCACGAGCCGCAACAGGATCTCATCCATCCAGGGCCTCTGCTGGCCTGCCCTCTGTAGACGAGTCGGCCGAAATGTCGGTGCTGCCCTTGGGCCGCTTGGCTGGCGGCGGCAGCTTGATCCTGCCCGGCTGACCGGCCTTGCGCGGGATGAGCACCGTCACGAAGCCAGGACGGTTAGGGTCCATGTCTACCGGGTCAGCCGTGCAGCAGGTCCCATCAGGGTGCTCATTCGTCGGGCATGAGCTGTTCATGCTGATAGCCATCATTCGTTCCCTTCCACGAGCCGCAGCATCAGGCCGTCCATGTGTGCCTCGGCTGCTTCCTCATCCTCATCAACTTCTGGTTCCGCGCTGGTCTGCTCCAGCAGGTCAAACCTCGGCGCGTGGAGCGTGCTGACGATGCTGGTCCACTCGTGGAACAGCCCAGCAGTGAAACCATGCTCATACATCTGGTCGAGCACGTCTGCCGCGATCCACGCCGTCATCCAGTCCGCTGGCTGGGCAACCTTGGCGATGTCGGACGCGCCAAGCGCGCGCCACCAGGCCTGCACGAGCGGCAACCAGTCCTTGTTCGGCTCTGGCTGTGGCACGCCGACCGGGGCATGGTCACGCCTGGACTTCTGCAACTCCGCGCGGTCGCGCTCCTGCTGTGCCTTGCTCCTGGCGCCAAGGTGCGTGCCTGGTGCCTTCTTGGGCCATCGGCCGCTACCAGGACCACCCATGGTCAGGCCTGCCTGATCGTCGCACGGATGACCACATGGTCATCCGGCAGTTCCCAGGTGACATTGCCGTCGTCATCTGTGATCTTCGGACGGCTGCCAACAGGGAAGTCTGCCGCGTTGAACGCCTCCAGGCGCAGCGTGTCCCAGTCGAACAACACGCCAGTCTTGGCGATGTCCTCGGCAAGCTTCTGCCTTACCGTGGTCCAGATGTCAGTGCTTCCATCCTCCACGTCTGCGTTGGGGACTACGGCCATGGCGGAAAACTCCCTGCCTGCCGGCCGCTCCGCAGTTGGCGTGGGGTTGAGCGTTTCGACTGCAACACGCAGTTCCTTCGCCAGTGTTAGAAGTGCCTTGCGCTTGAACATTTTTACCACCATTTCTTGGCTATGCAGCCATTTTCGTGTGCATTCGCATGTCGCGTTGGTTCTGCATGTTTTCAAAACAACTCTGCACCGGAATCACGTCCCGGTCTGCATATGCAGTCGGAAGGGGTCATGCCCCCAGGGTGTCCCTTGCAGGCTTGTCTGATGCAGCCCTATAGACATCAGCAGTCCCTGCAAGGGACGTTCCTGTTGGGACATTCCTCAGCAGAGGTTTCCGGCTTGCGCAATCCCTGCGTGCGAGGTTTCCTCATGGTCATTCCTCACAACGCGGGATGTCTCGCAAACCTACCTGCGACGCCCAGAGCGCGTGGTGCCTTGCTCGTCGTCTTGAAGGTTGACGCCAAGCGGTATCTCTGCCGCTGGCGCAGTGCGCGGTCCAACGTTGGCACTGAGTCCAACAGGACCACTGTGCGCGCCGCTGTTCGTGACCATGGCGAAGCCACTGCGCGACGCACCCGTGTATGAGTCATCAGCAACAGGCGGCTGCACGATGATCCAGCTGTATCGTGCTGTGAGCCTGATGGCGGTCATGTTGGCCTGCATGAGGTTGATCTGGACAACGCCAGAACCATCACTCACGACACCAGTGTTGAAGGTGTCGATCGTGACATCCTTGCGCACGCCGATCTTGAGCTGTGACCAGTCGCCACAGATGCTGTCGGCGAGTCGGTTCCACACAGGACCGATACCAGCAGCACCATTGCCAGCGCCGTTGCCCGCGAATGGCGAGATGGGCAGTCCGCCAAGCAGCAGCGGAATCGCATCAGTGCCGACCGGGTTGGCCGTGAGGTTCTGCGTGCGCGAGGCCATGTTGCGGAACTGCCAGCCTGGCGATGTCCATGCAGACGACACCGGGAAGCCACACTGAGCCACGCTCTGTGCAGCGAGCAGTACGTCTGCGGCGCTGTCGTGGCCAGACGCGAACACGTCGGCTGCGACCACGAACGGTGCACTGGTCGGAACCAGCAGCAGGTTTTCCGTGGCCGTGACGGTGGCGTTGGCGCTCAGCGTCAGCGAGCTACCGGTGGACTGCGACGACACGGTCGTGCCAGACGGAATGCCGTTGCCGTAGACAGCGAGTCCAACGTCAGAGCTAGACGCGCTCGTGTCGGTGACGTGCGAGGTGGAGCTGGTCACACCGTCGCCGTACGCCACACGGCCACCGCTGTTGGCTGCGATGGTCTCCAGGACGCTGGCGTTGCTGCCCGATGGCCTGTTCACGCCCCAGATGACCGCGTTGTCCAGCGCCTTGGCCATCTGCTCGACAGCCTTGGGCTTGACGACAGTCCCGAACAGGTCAATGCCCTGGTTCATCGAGTCATCGATCACGTTGTTGGGGATCGGGACGATGGCGCCAAGCTCATACGCCACGATCTCATTCAGGCTCAGCGCCATGTTGGTCGTCTGGAGCAGCGCGGTAGGCGCCGCATCCGGCACGTTCCAGTAAGCCTGCGGCAGCGACGACACGGCTGGGATGTACTGGTTGAGCACCGACATCGGCACGCGGTGGCCAAGTGCCAGAGCGGCAGATGCCTTTTCGAGTCCCGTCACAAGCTCATTAGCCAGTTCCTCGGGAACATTGGCCTCGGCATTGCTGCGGGAGATGTACGAGTTGTAGTTCGTCACGGTTCACCTCCATGGTGACAGAGATTCCGCGCAGCGCTTATGCGTCTATGCGCGTTTCACCATGCGGTGGTCAAAGCGGCCACCACCCCGACAGTCCAAACGCTATGCAGCAGGACTTTGGGGTGGCAAGCCGCAGGCTCGTGCCGAGCAATCCGACTATACGGCATCCCGCTGTCTTGCCATCCACGCACATTCCCGCTCGTGGTATATGGTCACGAGGCCATGCTGCATTTCCTGCTCAGCCTCGCAATCCGCGCAGCCACCAGGAATCGCGCCATCCGGCGCAGGCCCATAAGTGTTCAGGTTCATACCATTCCATCCCCTTCAGGCCAGTAGTCGCGCTCATCAAAGTGAGCAAGGTTTCCCTCAAAGGCTGGGTTGCGGATGTCGGCAGCCCACGCCATTCGCTTCTGCCGCTCGATCTGCTCCGCGCTCATGGCTGGCTCGCCGTGCTCGTGCTCGCAGACCGCGCCGTGGCAGGTCGCATGGTAGGCATCTGGGTCAGACACGAGGCCGCTCGCGCCATGACGGTGTTGCAGGTGAAGCAGCTGCTGGTTCTTGGTCATAGCGCCAAACGCCTGCACCTTGGGGTTGCTGAGATCGGTGTTGTCGTTCCGCGCATTCCTTGCGTATGGCATCATGCTCCTATCGTCGGTCGGTAGTCGCTAGTTCGCTAGTCCGCCCTATAGGCGGACGGACTAGCGAGACATCCGGCTAGTCCGTCGCTAGTCCGGACTAGCTCTCAACTGTGATTTTGTGTTTTTCCGGCTTATGGTCGTCCGGACTAGCGCAAGCTTCTGCCCGGTAGATGGTCTTTTGGTGGTTCCGGCCGGTGATGTGGAAGCAGACATCGCCACGCTGTTCCAGTCGCTTGTACGCTGCGCGTGCTTCCTGCGCCGCGCGTCCGGTCCACATCTGGCCGACTACCAAGCCTTCATCCGGCACCATGTCTAGGTACTTGGCATCGCTCACGTCTGCGCGGGTTGTCTCCGTAGCCTCCAGGCGGCCACGGTCATCCATCTCCAGGCAGACCTCGTGGAAGCCGGTCACGGTGCGTCCTGCCGCGTCCAGGAAACGCGCGCCGTCAGCATTCCGGAGGTACAGGATGTCGGCTGGCCAGCCTTCAAGGTCAGACGTTCCGCGCGCATGGTTGCCGTTCCATCCGGTGTGGTGGACGAGCAGCAGGCCGCATCCGGTCTCATCTGCCAGCCGCGCGAACCCATTGATCAATGGGCCCAGTTCCCTGGCGCTGTTCTCGTCAATGCCCAGGGCGCGGCAGATTGGCGCTAGGCAGTCCACGATGAGGTAGCCACACTCGCTAGCTCGCAGGGTCTTGACCCATGCCCTGAGCACGTCCATGTCGCGTAGGTCAAGCAGCTCTGCGCGGCCAGCCATGGGCTTGATGGCCCAGCGGCCGTTGTTCCTGATGCCCTGCGCGGTGAGCCACTCGTCCAGCAGCGACTCATGCATCTCCGTATCGAGCAGGATCACGCAGCCAGACGGCCGTGTAGTCACGTAGCGCGCCAGGAACGTCTCACGGTCGCATACCGCGCGGACCAGGTTGTGGACTAGGCGTGTCTTGCCAGCCTTGCGCTCGGCCACCAGCAAGGTCGGCATGCTCATGGAGATCAGCTCATCCACCAGCATCCGCACGGGTGGCTTGTCGCGCGCCAGGAAGTCCGCGCCAGGCTCTATGGCTAGGTCACGTGGGCTGACCTTGGGCCGATCGCGCTCGTGTGTCCCGACAGCCCGTAGCCTGCGCCCGGCAGTCGGTGGGCCATCACCACGCCCATACCGTTCTGGGTCGCGGGATATGACCGCTGCCTCTGCGTCTATGAATTCATCCAGGGATATGTCAGACCGGGCAGCGCCCATATGTTCCAGGAAACTGTCATAGCGCTCAATAAGCGCATCTGCCTCCGCGCTCACCCTAGCCTGAAAATCCGGCTCATCACGTGCCACTCGCGTAGAATTCACCTTGGTTCCTCGATTGGGATTGGCATGATCCCCTCCTTCAGGGACCTTGTGGATGCCTTGCCAGTGTTCACGCCACCAGGGATTGAGGCCTGTTCCGTTCGCGGGGCAGGCCTCAGTTTGTGAGCCCTAAACAAAGAGACCCACCAGCCACGTGGGCTGGTGGGTCCCCAAGATTGTGGCGGTGTGACGCCTTGCCAGAGAACACACCGTCGCGGGCAATGATACGCGACGGAAAATTCACGAACGTTCGTGACGTTCCGCACAGTAGGCTTGAGGGTGCTCGGGCGTGTGTAGCCACACGCTCCTTGTGGCAGGTTACGCGAGAGGGCTTACAAGCCTGCGCGACTGGCCGGTGTCCGTGATGGCGTGGAAAACCAGACCGGGTAGCACCGGCCAGACGTGTCTCTAGGCAACAGACACGCGGTCTGGATCAAACTTGGCGTCCCGTCCTGGGCCCACGACGATGCGGCGGCCAGCCAGCGCGCGGGTCACCATAGCCCGCTTCGCCGCAGGCGTCCCAGAGTCCCAGTCGTCCAGCACGGCGATGTAGCGCGCGTCATCTCGTGGGATAGTCCGCTGCCCCTTGGGCACTGGGATGGCCTGGCTCGCTAGCGACTCTAGTTCCGCTGCAATCGCCACGAGCCGTGCCTCCAGAGGCCCACAGATTGCGTCGTGGCGGGCCAGGGACATCTCCTGCCGTCCTAGACGGCCAGCAATCTCCGTCATGATGCGCTCGATGCTCCCGCGCTCTGCCACTAGCTCTCGGCTGCGCTTGGACTTGATCTCATCCGCTGCGGCTAGGGCTTCCGCATGCCCTGGGTCGGCTAGCGTCTTGACGGTCCAGTCAGCAGCCCACTCGTCAAGCCGCACCATCTCCACGAACGTGTGGTGGCAAGTCCGGCACCAGTACTGGTTGCGGGTGGTGCCGTAGACATGCCGTCCTGACAGCGCGGAGCCACACGGGCAGTCCGCCATCCCGGTCAGCAGGTAACGGCCAGACGGTGGCCGTCCTGGCTTGCGCGCCGAATACTGCGCGACCAGGCGCGCGTACGTGCCGTCACCCAGGATCTGCTTACCCGGTAGCCGCGCACCTTGGACCACCTCGCCGTTGTAGGTGATCAGCCCGATGTTGCGCGGACGCATCATGATCTGCCTGAACGTCGTGTAGCCCCAAGGTGCCCCGCGTACCGACTCGATGCCCCGCGCGTTGGCCTCATCGATCAGGGCCTGCTGCGACTCACCATCGAGCAGCCGCCGCGCCCAGTCCCTGATGATGGCAGCCTCTGCCTCTTTGACGGTGATGCCGTCCGACTCGAATCCAAAGCTGCGGCGTTCATCTACCTCACCACGCAGAGCTTTGGCGCGCTTGCCTCGGCGGGTGCGCTGGCCGAGTAGGTCACTGTAGTACTCGGCTGCGATGATGGCGTTGCGGAAGTTCTTCTTGTCACCAGGGTTGCGTAGGTCATAGACCGACTCGCTGTCCAGGATCAGGAAGCCACGGTCAGCAGCGGCCACGAGCCGTTCACCATCGCTGAGCTGCCGCGCGAACCGTTCCAGGTCGTACACGATCACGCCACCAGAGGTGCCCGACTCGATACGGCCCATGACCGCCTGCCAGCCGTCACGGACCACCTTTGGGTTCCAGGCTGACTTGCCGTCATCAACGAACGTCTCACCTGCCGGCAGCCCGCGCTCATCGAGCACTGCACAGCAGACGGCCACCTGGCTCGTGGTCGTGGTCTTGTCCTTGTCGCCCAGGCGCGACACCCGCGCGTAGACATCTATCGGTGCTGTCATGATCACCCTCCGTATACGGGTTACGTTATACGAAGAGTAAGGGCGTGCCGAGCACGAACCCGTCGGCGGCCAGCACGTTCGGCACGGTGGCCGCCAGGGCCGGGCAGACCTCGACGTCGATCCCCAGCTCGGCGAGTTCCGGGTCGCGCGCGCCCGCCACGACCGCTTCGAGCATGGCCCGCAGCGCGGGCGACGACGTGTGGTGGACGACCAGCAGCC
>Ga0335075_10017738_pt1 | contig 10577 bp, 7 predicted proteins | sample Lox_Sample_24_FD_206723 | JGI IMG/M metagenome (GOLD analysis project Ga0335075, IMG submission 206723) | Soil microbial communities from Loxahatchee National Wildlife Refuge, Florida, United States - Lox_Sample_2.4 | ecosystem: Environmental > Terrestrial > Soil > Wetlands | place: USA: Florida... | reverse complement strand
CGGGCGAGCTCGTTTCCAAATTTCTTTACGACGCGACTCTCCTTCGGGGGTCCATCACCCGTGGGGTGGCCGGGCTTGGCAAGGAATTCGTCACGCTGCTCGTTCTGGCAGGCGTGATGATCTACGAAGACTGGCAACTGGCCGTGATCTCCGTCCTGCTCCTGCCGCCCGTCGCGCTTGTCACCCAGCGCCTCAGCCGCTCGCTGCGCAAGTCTTCAACGCGCGGCATGGAGGAAACCGGTACTTTATCGCGCGCGCTTTCCGAGGCTCTGGCAGGACGGCGCATCGTCAAGGCGTACGCTCTCGAGGCTCACGCCACGCGGTCGGCGGAAACGCGCATCGCACAGCGGCTGAAATTCATTCTTCGCGCCGTCAGGGCACGAGCGGCCGCCGTGCCCGCGACCGATCTGATCGGGGGCGTGGCGGCGGCCGTAACCATCGCTTTTGCCGGGTATCAACATCTCCATCATCACCTGGCACTCAACCAATTCAACGCCTTCCTCGGCGCTATGCTCATGGCCCAGGGGCCCGTGCGCAATCTGAGCCAGCTCTGGACGATTTCGACGGAGGGTCTGTCCGCCGCCAACCGCATCTTCGCGCTCATCGATACAAAACCCCGCATCGTCGACGGCCCGGGCGCGAAACCACTTCTCGTCAAACCGGCGCCGCAGGGCGGCGGCATCCGTTTTGACAATGTTTCTTTCAGCTACCACGCGGAAGCCGCAGCGGCGCTGGACCGCATCTCGCTCGAATTTCCGCCGGGAAAAAAGATCGCGCTGGTCGGACCTTCGGGCGCCGGCAAAAGCACGATCTTTCACCTTCTGCTGATCGACGGCCAGGATATCGCGGGGGTCACGCTCAACTCGCTGCGCGCCAATATCGCGCTGGTGACGCAGGAGCCGTTCCTGTTCGACGAAACGATTGCCGACAATATTGGCTATGGCCGCCGTGAAGCGACGCGCGAACAGATTGTCGAAGCTGCGCACGCCGCCGCGGCGGATGATTTCATCTCCGCGCTGCCCGACGGTTATGACAGCCGCATCGGCGAAGGCGGCCTCAAACTTTCCGGCGGACAGCGACAACGCATCGCCATCGCGCGCGCGATGGTTCGAGATGCGCCGATCCTGCTGCTCGACGAAGCGACCTCGGCGCTCGACACGGAAAGCGAGAGGAAGGTGCAAGATGCCCTCACGCGGCTGATGAAAGGCCGCACGACCATCGTCATCGCGCATCGCCTCTCGACCGTCCTCGACGCGGACCGGATTTATGTGCTCGACCGCGGCCGGCTCGCCGAATGCGGCACGCATGCGGAGCTGCTGGCGCGCGGCGGACTCTATGCGCGATTATATAGCCACGATCTTGTCGAGGACGTGGACGAAGTAACGGGGCAGTCGGCTCCGGTCGGCGGATGAGCACGGCGCCGATCGCGCTTCGCGCCTATCGCCTCGCCGCCACGGCTCTCGCGCCGGCCGCGTCGCTGCTGCTGCGCACGCGTGCCCGGCGCGGCAAGGAAGAAATAGCGCGACTTTCCGAACGCCTCGGCCGCACAGATCTTCCGCGCCCCCCCGGACAACTCATCTGGATCCACGGTGCCAGCATCGGTGAATGTCTGTCGGTGCTACCTCTTATTCATGGGCTGTTGTTGCAGCCCAACCGCAATATACTCGTAACGAGCGGCACGGTTACGTCGGCCGCGCTGATGCGCGAGCGCCTGCCCGAGCGCGCCTTTCATCAATTCGTACCGATCGACACACCTTCAGCCGTCAGGCGTTTCCTCGATCACTGGCGGCCCGATGCAGGTTTGTTTGTAGATTCGGAGCTCTGGCCAAATCTCCTTTCCGCTGCTTCGGCGCGCGGCATAAGGCTCGCGCTCGTCAATGGACGTATGTCGGCGCGCTCTTTTGCCGGCTGGCGCCGGGCAATGGCGAGTGCGCGAAGCGTTCTGTCGTGCTTCGATCTGTGTCTTGCCCAGGACGAAGCAAGCGCCGGCCGCCTGAAACTTCTGGGGGCCGGCGACGTGCGTATCAGCGGTAACCTCAAGGCGGATATACAGCCCGCCCCCCCGGACCCCCAGAATCTCGCCGAGCATTTGCGGGCCATCGGTGAGCGTCCGGTTCTTCTCGCCGCCAGCACGCATCCCGGAGAAGACGAAACAATACTTCCCGCGCACGATGCCCTGCGCCGCGAGTTTCCCGATCTTCTCACCATCATCGTGCCGCGCCATCCTTCTCGCGGCGAGGAGATTGCAATGCTCTGCGGCACGCGTGCCGTTCTTCGCCGCTCGCAACCTGCGCTCCCCGCGCCGGACACAGCGGTGTACGTGGCCGATACCATCGGCGAGCTTCCGTTGTTTTACATGCTCGCCCGATTCGCATTTATCGGCGGCAGCCTGATTCCTCATGGCGGGCAGAACCCGCTGGAAGCGGCGCGTCTCGAGCGTGCCGTGCTGGCGGGTCCGCATACGGAGAATTTTGCCGGCGCCTACGAGTCGCTGTTCGCGGCCCAGGGTGCCGGTCGCGTGCAGTCCTGCGCAGATATCGTTGCACTCGCGCGGCGCTGGCTGTCCGGTTGCGAAGACGCGCGCGCGACGGGGCTCGCCGCGGCGCGTGCGGCCGCCGCGCTGGGCGGGGCACTCGAGGTGACGCAACAAGCCGTCGAAACCCTGCTCGCCCATGCGGCAACCTGAATTCTGGTCGCGGAACGATTTGGCCGCGCGCATGATCGCGGCGGCACTTTCGCCTCTGGGATTTCTCTATGGCGCATCTGTCGCCTGGAAACACCGACACCAGCGGCCTTATCGTTCGCGTGCCGCGATTGTCTGCGTCGGCAACCTGACCGTGGGTGGCAGCGGCAAGACTCCAGTCGCGATTGCGCTCGCATGCCTTGTTCAGGCGAAAGGTATACCGGTTGCCTTTCTTGCACGCGGCTACCGGCGCCGTTCGTCGAATGCGATCCTCGTCGATGTGCGAAAACACGACGCCGCGGCCGTGGGCGACGAGGCGATGCTGCTGGCACGCGTGGCGCCGACCATCGTGGCAGGCGACAGAGCGGAGGGCGCACGACTCGCGGAACGCAATGGCGCGCAGGTGATCGTAATGGATGACGGTCACCAGAATTTCACGCTCGCCAAGGATCTGTCTCTGGTCGTGGTGGACGGCGAAAGCGCGTTCGGCAATGACAGGATGGTTCCGGCCGGCCCGCTGCGCGAATCGGTGCAACAGGGTCTCGCCCGCGCTGATGCCGTTCTTGTCATGGGCGACGGCACGCCGTCGCTATCGGGTTTCACCGGACCGGTTGCGCGCGCCTGGCTGACATCGGACCGGCGTTTCGACGGAAAGCGGCTTGTTGGCTTCGCCGGCATCGGACGGCCGGACAAGTTCTTCGCAACTTTGCGCGCGCAAGGCGCGAAGCTTGTGGAAACGCACGCCTTCACCGATCATCATATCTATTCGGCTGCGGAGCTCACGATGCTGCGTGGCCGCGCAATGGGTATGGGTGCCGGTTTAATAACGACGGAGAAGGATTTCGTGCGGCTGGACGCGAGCCAACGCGCCGATATTGACGTTCTTTCCGTGCAGGCGGTGTTCGAGAATCCGTCTGCGCTTGACCGCCTGCTTGCACCTTTGCTCGAAAGATCGATTCCCGATCCATGCGCGTGAATGCTGCAGACGGAATTTCACGCGGCCTCGCCCTCGCCCGCTATGCGCTGGAAGCCGCCGTGTTCTTTGCGGTCATCGGATTCTTCCGTCTCTTTCCGGTCGATGCGGCCTCCGCGATCGGCAGCTGGTTCGGGCGCAGGCTTCTCTATCGCAGCTGGCTGAGCGGACGCGCGAGAGAGAATCTCATTGCAGCCTATCCGGAAAAGAGCGCAGTCGAACGCGAACAGATCATCCGCGACATGTGGGACAATCTCGGACGCAACATCGCCGAATATTCGCATCTCGGCAAAATGACGATTCAGGGCGATCATCCGCGCATCGCGCTCGCCGGCGTCGAGAACTATGAGAACGCGGCGGCGAGCGGCAAGGGGATCATTTTCATCTCGGCGCATTTCGCCAATTGGGAAGTCATGCCTTTCGCCGCCGCGCAATATGGGGTAGAGGGCGGCGAAGTCTATCGGCCCGTCAACAATCCTTTCGTCGATCGCTGGCTCGTGCGCCAGCGTCAGGCCAATGGCCCAAAGGAGCAGATCGCGAAGGGCGCGCAGGGAACGCGCCGCATCTTCACATTGCTGCGCGCCTGCAAGGCGATCTTCATGCTGGTCGACCAGAAAACGAATGAAGGGCTTGCCGTGTCCTTCTTCGGCCGCGACGCGATGACGACGCCGGCGCCCGCCGCGCTCGCGCTGAAGCTCGGCGCCGTCTTGATACCGATATCCAACGAGCGCCTCGGCGGCGCCTGGTTCCGCATGACCGCGCATCCCGCCATACATTTCGTGCCGAGCGGCGACCATGCGCGCGATGTGCTTGCTCTGACCACCCGCATCAATGAGGCGATCGAGGCCTGCGTGCGCTACCGGCCCTCGCAATGGCTGTGGATTCACCGCCGATGGCCCAAGCTTGGCGACCGGCCCCGCTCCCGACGCGGGCGGGAAGCGCTGGCACTGGCTGAGGAGTCCGAACGGTGAGCGAGTTCACACAGGCCGAAATACGAAGCACGAACGTCATTCCAACCAGCCGAAGGCGATTCCCATCTAGGCCTTTGGTGGCGCCGGCGTGCGGGTAGAGCGGGACGGGTCGAGCCGCATCTGGAACCAGTTCAGGCCCCAGTGCAGATGCGGGCCGGTGGCGCGGCCGGTCATGCCCACCGCGCCGATCACCTGTCCGCGCGCGACCGTGTCGCCGACCTTCACCATCTGTTTGCTTTGATGAAGATAACACGTTGTCACGCCATGGCCGTGATCAAGAATGGTGAGCCCGCCTTCGAGGTAGAAATCGGGCCCGGCGAGCGCTACGCGCGCGGGCGCCGGCGCCGCAATCGGCGTGCCCGCGGGCGCCGCAATATCCACGCCGAAATGCGGCTCCATCGGCTTGCCGTTCAAAATGCGCTGGCTGCCGAATAATCCACTAATGATGCCGGGCGCCGGCCAATCGAATTTCTCCGCGAACCAGTCTGCATCCGTGTCCGCCGCGCGCGCGGCGGCGATCATCGCAATTTCTTTTTTTCGTCGCTCCAGCACTTCCGGCGGCGGAGTGACGTATTTTTCCGGCAACCCCGAAATGCGCTGGATTTCGTATTGCCGCGCGACGGGCTGAAGCGTTCGGGATTCGCTCGTTCCATCGGCATATTGCGCCGCGACCTGCACCGGCTTCGTCTGGTCAAAAGTGAAGCCGAATGCGAAATCGCCGGCAGCCGACACATGCAGCGATGCGCCATCAAGCGTCACATGCGCACCGGGTTCCGCTTTGCCCACCACAAGACTTCCCTGCTCGAGCGAACCCGTGAAACCGAGGCGCGACGGCTGGGCGAGAACGGCGCGCGGGCTGGCGGCAGCCGCGGCAGCAATGGCCAGAAATGCCCGGCGGGGAATCACTCGACGCGACTCACACGCCTGGCGCGGCAGATTTCGGCGTAAATCCCCGTTCCCGAAACCGCTGCAATGCGATGGCAGGACTTGCATAAGCTTCCTGCAGATCGACGCTCCAGTAGCGCAATGCGTCCAGCGGAATGGGCTCGCCGGTCACCGCGCACCACACATACGCGCCCGGCTTCACGATGCGATATTCGCCGTCGAGATATTCGAGCTCGGCAGCCCCATCGGGCCGGAAATCGCGTTCCATCTGGTTCATGGCCGCCCATTTAAGCCATTTTCGCAGCCCCGAACAACAGAATAAGAAGAAGGGGCGCCGCAATCGCGGCGCCCCCAATGATCGTAACGTGATATTCCGTGGTCAGTTAGGCCACGCATTCACCAGATTGGCGACGTTGACCGTGCCGATCCCGGTGGCGAAATCCCATCCGGTGGCCGAGCCATAGGCCATCTTGTATTTCTTGTCCTTCTTTGACAGGACGCCATATGTGCCGGACGGCAGATAGCAATTATTGGCTCCGGTGCAGTTGACGTCCATGTCGCCCTCGCTCACGTCATAAAAGACGCAGGACGACGACACCTTGTTGCCCAGCGTGGACACGCATTTCGCGTCACCCTTCTGGCCATACTCCGCCGCCGCGAGCGAATAGAGCGTGGAGTGGATATCGCCCAGACTCTGGCCGGTCTTCTGAGCCACAAGCGCCATCACGCCGGCCATGATCGGCGACGAGAACGAGGTCCCGCCCGCCCCATCCCAACCGCTCGGCGCGCCCGAGCAGCCGCCGCCCTGACTGTCACAGAAAATATAATAATGGCTCCAGACACCGTTGGCCGCGAACAGCGAGATATCGGGAATATCTCTCACCTTGTCCTTCGAGATACCGACAAAGCCGGCCTGCCAGGAGGGCTTCGGCCAGCCTTTGCAGGTGCCGCTGACGACTCCGGATACCGAGGCCTTTCCCGTGGCGCAACCGCTGGGGCCGCCGCTGCCGGAGGCCGTGGTGATGAAGTTCGAATGGTCGTTTCCGGCGTTGCAGTAGCCGGTCGATCCGTAAGTGATCGTCGAACCGCTATAGTAGTCCGCAATCAGCTGGCTGGCGCAGGAGTCATTCCACGGAATTTCCGGGACGTATGACAGCGCCGAGCCGTAATCCTTGGAGTTCTTGCTGCTCCAGTACGTGCTGATCTCGTTGGCATAGGCATCGCCATAATCTGTTCCGCCGACCGATACGTCGTAGGGACTCGAGGTAAGCCCGCTCACTCCGATGCCGTGCGTGGCATTGGCTCTGTCGGCATCGCAGCTCGCCGCGCCCTCGTCACCCGACGATACGAAGACCGAAACACCCTCGCCGACCGCCTGCTCATAGGTGTCGCTGAACAATTTGTTCTGCGCCGCCCCGTTTTCGGCTTCGCACTCGCCGTAGCTGATGCTCACGGTCTGTGGCAGCGGCGTGCCGGCAAGAAGATTCGCCAGTGCGATCAGGCCGCCGAAATTGGTGTCGGTGTCCGAGCAACTTGCCAGGTCAATTGCGGCGTCCGGCGCCGCGGCGCTGGAATATTCGGCGTCGAGAATGGCCTCGCCGCTGTCGCCGTTCACGCCCGGATCGGTGCAGGTCAGGCTGCCTTGCGGATGTATCTGGGTGAACGTGCCCGAACTGTACTTTGAAAGCCCGAACGTGGTGCGAAACGTGGTCCAGTCCGCTGTATTGTACACATCGGTATCTTCAATGACGACCACGGTCTGGTTCAGGCCGGTTATCCCCGCCTTGAACGCGGCGGTGAAGTTGTAAATTTTCGCGAGATCGGCCGGCACGACGGCGTAGCAGGGACCGCCGCTGCCCTCGCTGTTGATCGGGTAGCAGCTATCGGTGCCGAAGGTGTAATTCTTGTGCAGCTTGTAAAGCGGGTGCGGACGGAAGTCGTTCAGCGAGGCGATGCCCTCAACCGCCGGGGCAAGCGCAGCCGGAATTTTCGGATCGCTCATATTGGCGATGTGATGGACGCCATTCACGTCGAGATTGTGGATCTCGGTGTGGAAGGCTTCGCGGACATCGCCGGCCGTTCCGGAAAACTCGATGACCATGCGGCTCGGCAGTACCGCTTCCACGCTGAACCCGTGTGCTGCGAGCCACTCCGTGATCGTGGCGATATCCTGCTGGGCGACACCGAACCTTTGTCCGAATTCGTCGGCCGTCAGCCATTTGTGATAATTTGGCGAGCTGCGATTGGTTTGGGAATCGATCAGCTGCTCAAGCGCGATTTCCGTCGCCGCCGGCCGCTTGAGCACGAGTTGCAGGTGCTCGAGCGGCATCTGGTCTGAAACCAAGCCGCGGTCATACTGTGACGAGGCTTCGGAGCGCGTATTCCCGGCCAGAGTCACCAGACTGCTGTCGTCGACGGATTTGACGATTTGTGGCGCAGCCACGCCGGCTGGTTCGGCTTGCGCGACGCAATTCATGGCCAGCGTGCCCGTCACGGCCACCGCCAGATACAGATAGGATTTAAGGGACATTGACCCACCTCTGTTTGAGTAAGGAAAGCCCAGATTACGCCCACGGCAAGTGCGCATGCAACTCAATTGCGTGGTGCGCCCCAGGTCGAGGAAAAAAGGGCGCCGCAATCGCGGCGCCCGGGATTGGTCGACAAAATCGGAGCTTATTGCGGCCAGGCGTTCACGAGATTCGCGACATTGACCGTGCCAATGCCCGACGCGAAATCCCAGCCTGTTGTTGCTGAAAATGCCGGTGCGTACACCTTGTCGGATTGCGACAGCACACCGATATTACCCGACGGCAGATAACAATTATACCGTTTGCCGGATGAAAAGGGGACGCAATTGACGTCCATGTTGCCTTCCGTCACGTCGTAAAAGATGCAGGTCGAGGCGACCTGGTTGCCGTTACCGGACACGCAATTTGGGTTGCCTGCGCTCCCGTACTCCGTCGCCGCAAGCGAGTAGAGCGTGGAGTGGATATCGCCCTGGCTCGAGCCGGCTTTCTGATCTACGAGCGCTTGAATTCCTGCCCAAATCGGCGAGGCAAACGATGTTCCGCCTGCGCCTAGCCAGTTTTCCGGTGCGCCGGAGCAACCATTGTAGGAGGGATCGCTATCGCAGAAGAGATAGTAATGGCTCCACACGCCGTTGGCCGCAAAGAGCGAGACGTCGGGAACATCGCGGACATTGTCGTTATGGATGCCGACAAAGCCGGTTTGCCACGATGGTTTCGGCCAACCCTTGCAGGTGCCGCTTTTGACGCCGCGGACTTTGGCCTCGCCCTTGGCGCAGCTGCTCTTCCCGCCACTGCCCGAGGCAGTGGTGAGGAAGTACTTGGTGTATGGAGTCGTATTGCAATAACCTGATGCGCCGTAAGTCACCCTCGAACCGCTGTAGTAATCTGCAATCAGCGTGCTGGCGCAGGAATCATCCCACGGGATTTCCGGAATATACGACAGCGCGGAGCCGTAGTCGCTGTTGTTGTTCGTGGACCAGTAGGTGCTGGTCTCGTTGGCGTAGGCATCGCCGAAATCCGTTCCGCCAACCGCCACATCATACGGACTCGAAGCGAGCCCGCTCACGCCGATGCCATGCGACGCATTCTCCTTGTCGGCATCGCAGCTTGCCGCGCCCTCGTCTCCCGACGAGGTGAAAACGGAAACGCCCTCGGTGACCGCCTGTTGATAGGTATCACTGAACAATTTGTTCGACGCCGCGCCGTTTTCCGCCTCGCATTCGCCATAGCTGATGCTCACGACCTGCGGAAGTGGGGTGCCGCCGAGCAGATTTTGCAGCGCGGTCAGACCGCCGAAACTCGAGAACGTGTCGGCGCAGCTTGCCAGCACGATCGCGGCGTTGGGTGCCGCCGCGCTCGAATATTCGACGTCGAGTTCGGCCTCGACTTCGTCGCCATTGACGTGCGGATCGCTGCAGGTGAGGCTTCCCTGCGGATGAACCTGGGTGAACGTCCCCTGGGTGTAAAGATTGAGAGCGAACGTATCCCGGAACGTCGTCCAATCGGAGGTATTGTAGACGTCCGTATCCTCAATCAGGATTATCGTCTGGCCCGCGCCCGTGATTCCGGCCTGGAAGGCGCCGTTGAAATTGTAGATCGTCGCGAGGTCGGTCGGGGTGACCGCATAGCAGGGGCCGCCGTTTCCCTGGCTGTTGATCGGAAAGCATGTATCTGTACCAAACGTGTACTTATTCCGCAGCCTGTATTGCGGGTGCGGCATGAAATCGTTCAGCTTGGCGATTCCGGCAACCGCAGGCGCAAGAGCGGCCGGTATCCGGGGATCGCTCATGTTGGCGATGTGATGAACGCCATTCACGTCGAGATTGTGGATCTCGGTGTGGAAGGCTTCGCGGACATCGCCGGCCGTTCCGGAAAACTCGATGACCATGCGGCTCGGCAGTACCGCTTCCACGCTGCCCGTGTGCTGCGAGCCACTCCGTGATCGTGGCGATATCCCGCTGGGCGACACCGAACCTTTGTCCGAATTCGCCCGCCGTCAGCCATTTGTGATAATTTGGCGAGCTGCGATTGGTTTGGGAATCGATCAGCTGCTCAAGCGCGCTTTCCGTCGCTGCCGGCCGCTTGAGCACGAGTTGCAGGTGCTCGAGCGGCATCTGATCTGAAACCAAGCCGCGGTCATACTGTGGCGAGGCTTCGGAGCGCGTATTCCCGGCCAGAGTCACCAGACTGCTGTCGCCGACCGGTTTGACGATTTGTGGCGCAGCCACGCCGGCTGGTTCGGCTTGCGCGACGCAATTCATGGCCAGCATACCCGTCACGGCGGCCGCCAAATATAGGCAGAATTCAAGGGACATCGCCCACCCCTGTTTGGGAGAGAAAGGTCGAGGTTACGCCCGCCACGAATGCGCACGCAACTCAATTGCGGGGTGCGCCCCAGGTCGAAGAAAAAAAGGGCGCCGCATGCGCGGCGCCCGGGATTGGTCGACAAAATCGGAGCTTATTGCGGCCAGGCGTTCACGAGATTCGCGACATTGACCGTGCCAATGCCCGACGCGAAATCCCAGCCTGTTGTTGCT
>Ga0335075_10017737_pt1 | contig 10577 bp, 7 predicted proteins | sample Lox_Sample_24_FD_206723 | JGI IMG/M metagenome (GOLD analysis project Ga0335075, IMG submission 206723) | Soil microbial communities from Loxahatchee National Wildlife Refuge, Florida, United States - Lox_Sample_2.4 | ecosystem: Environmental > Terrestrial > Soil > Wetlands | place: USA: Florida... | reverse complement strand
TGCCTGGAACGATCACGTGGCGGGCGTAGGGCTCGTCAGACCCCTCACCTTCGGCTGGCCGCGGGACCCGAAGGTGCGAAAGGACTCCAGCGCCTGGCTGTTCGGGCAGTATCTGCTCGTCTCGCCGATCGTGGAGCAGGGTCAGACCGAAAAGCGACTCTACCTCCCCGGCGGCATCTGGACCGACTGGTCGAGCGGCAGGGTCTATCTCGGCTCCCGCACGATCGATCTTCCAATCGACAGCGCTACGTGGGGCGATATTCCGCTCTTCATCCGGCAGGGTGCGATCATCCCGACGCAGCCGGTTGAGGACTACGTCGGTGAGCGTCCAGTCAGGACGGTGCGGGTCGAGGTCTTTCCGGATTCCACCCGCACCGACTTCGACTACTACGATGATGACGGCAAGAGCTATGCCTACGAGCACGGGGCTTATTTTCTGCAGCGCTTGAGCGCGCAAGCCACGGGAGGTGCGGTCAGGCTTACAACGGCCGCATCGAGCGGCAGCTATCAGCCGGCTTTGACCCACTATGTCTTTGCCGTCCATCGGACAGTGGCGTCGCAGGTCACGAGGGATGATGGGCCGGTCGCTCGCGTCGGCGATCTCACCGCTCTGCAGCATTGCGCGAATGCCTGCTGGACGATCGGCGGCGATCGCTACGGCGGCGTGACCTACATCAAGCTGCCGGCGGGCCTCGCCGCCCGCGTGCAGATGAAGTGACGAGCGCATGCGCCGGATCCCCCCGCTCATGCGCATGCTTCTGGCCGGATTGTCGCTGTGCGCGGCCAGCCGTGCCGAGGCTTGCTCGCACGACAACCACGTGGATCTTGGCGACTTGTTCGCCGACCAAGGCACGATGTACGACACCAATCCGGAGCCCACCGCGACGACCCCGGTTACCCTGACATTGCGAGCATGCAAGGGAGACATCTCAGGCGCCGCGATCGAGTATTACGATGCCGCGGACGACTCGTTTCACTGGATCCCGATGCATCGGGTGTCGCTCGATCCGACCGGGGGGTTCGAGTACTGGCGGGGCACGGTTCCCGCCAGCGGCTCGCAGAAACACTACCGATTCCGGGTGAACGATGGGCAGGCCAGCGTGTGGCTGAACGCAGCCGGCGTCACTTCGGACGAGCCTTCGTCGGGCGACTTCCTCATCATCCCGGGCTTCAAGACGCCTGACTGGATGAAGAACGGCGTGCTGTATCAGATCTTCCCGGACCGGTTCTATGACGGAGATTCATCCAACGACGTGACGAACGGCCAGTACACCTACGGCGGCTGCGAGACAGAGCGGCACGCGTGGGGCACGAGCGTCTTCGCAAAGACCAGGGGCTGCAACGGCGAAGTGTTCTTTGGCGGCGACCTGGCGGGCATCGAACAGAAGCTCGGCTACATCAAGCGCACGCTCGGCGCCGACATCATCTATCTGAATCCCATTTTCACTTCCCCGACGAACCACAAGTACGACACCCAGAACTACTACCAGGTGGATCCGGCCTTCGGCACTGCCGCCACCCTGCAGCGCCTCATCGCCGCCGTCCACGGCAGCTCCAGCGGACAGCCGGGCTACATCATTCTCGACGGCGTGTTCAATCACAGCGGCGACAGCAACTGCTGGTTCGGCAAACAGACTTATGGCTCGATCTCCTGCCCGCAGCCGGGGGCCTACCAGTCGCAATCGAGCCCTTATTACGGTTACTACACCTTCCAATCGCGGCCGACCGTGTATTCCACGTTCGCGACGAGCGTCCCGAGCATGCCGAAACTGAATTACGGCGCGAGCGTGACGGATGACGCCCGCGGCATCTATGCATTTGGCCGCTTCGATGCGCACCACCGGCTCGCGGTGGTTCTCAACGACAGCGGCGCCACCCGGACGGTCACCATCCCCGCCTATCAGCTGAGCATGACCAACAGCTCGCGGGCAACGGATCTGCTGACAGGCCGCAGCTATCAGGTCAGCAATGGCCACCTCAAGATACGGGTCGCAGCGCGCTACGGCGCAATTCTCGAGCAATAGAACCGTAACAGCGCCCGCCAACCCGTCTTGGGTTGGTTCCTGAATACGTATGCGGACCGTTGCCAAGACCATGGGCCGCGTCGCATTGGGGCGCCATGCATATGCTATGGTGAGTAGGGTGAGAGACGCCGAAGTTCGCCGGGGCTGGGGCCGCGGGGGGATGCTGCGGGCGGTTGCGCTCTGCGCTCTGTTTGGCGCGGCGATGCACGGTGCGCGCGCCCATGGCGCATCCACCTGGCGCGATGGCCTTTCATGGCAGGGCCGGGACGCCCGGGTAACAGTGCGACCCGACGGCAGATACGTACTCCATTCACCCGCGGGCGAGCGAGTGATCGCGGCGCAGCGCTGGCGGGTTCGGACGGCCAGCCCGCTCTTCGACGCGCTCTTCGCCATGGCGCAGGAGGATCTCGACAGGGATTCCGTCCCGGCCATCACCGACGCAGCGTTCGACCATGGCCGACCCATCCCCTGCCGGTGTTTCATTGCCGGCAAGAAATGGCCGTTCGTGTGGACCCGCGACGTGTCCTATTCCATCGACCTGGGCCTGTGGCGGCTCGACCCCGCGCGCGCACGCACATCCCTTCTCTTCAAGATCTCGCCGCCGCGTGCAGGTCCGGCCTCATCCGGGCTCTACGTGATGCAGGACACGGGCTCGGGCGGCAGCTGGCCGGTGAGCACCGACCGCGTCGTCTGGTTCCTCGGCGCGCGCCACCTGCTCGACGATCACGCCTTTGCTGATACGGTGTATCAGGCGCTTACCGACACTCTCGCTCAGGACCGGCGCTACGTCTTCGATCCACGGATCGGGCTGTACCGCGGCGAGACGTCGTTCCTGGACTGGCGGGAGCAGTCTTACCCCGCCTGGACAGCGCACAACGTCGTATTCATCGCGCAATCATTCGCGCTCTCGACCAACGTCCTGCACTACGAGGCTTTGCGGCTTGCTGCCGCGATGGCGCGGCAGCGTGGTTGGCTCGGTGTCGCGGCGCGCTACCGGCGGCAGGCAGAGTCACTGAAGGATACGATCAACGTCCGGTTCTGGAGGCCTGACCGCGGCCTCTATATGAGCTACATCGGCGGACCGGTCGATCCCCAGCCTTTCGATGCCTACGACCTCCTCGGGCTGGATCTGGTGATCACGAGCGGCGTCGCGGATTCCCGCCGGGCGGCTGAGTCACTCGAGCACTATCCCGCGTGGCCCGCGGGAAGCCCCGTGATCTGGCCGGAGAGACGCGACCAACCCATCTACCACAACCGGGCAATCTGGCCGTTCGTGAGCGAGTACACTCTGCGGGCCGCGCGGCGGATCGGCGATCCCTACCTCATCGCGCTCGAGGTGCGCTCCCTGATGCGTGGGGCGGCGCTCTATGCATCCAACATGGAGAATTATTCGCTGCTCTCGCAATCGACGCGCGTGCCCGGCCCTCTCGGCGGCCCCGTCGTGGATTCGCCACGGCAACTCTGGTCCGTCGCTGGCTATCTGGACATGGTGGTGCGCGGTGTATTCGGGCTGGAGGACGATGGCAGTATCGCGCCGGAGCTGCCGGTGTCACTGGTGCCAACGCTGTTCGGCGCCGCCGGCCGCATCCGCCTCGATCTCGACGGGCGAGCGATCATACTCGACCGTCCGATCGGTGCGGATGAGCCGCTGTTGATTGCCGGGCGCGTCCGCCATCACGATGGTACGACGGAGGTGCAGCTGGTGCCTGCCCCGGCCAGAGCTGCGCCGCCTCCGATGAGTGCGCCGATGTACCCAGCCGCGACCTCACACGCGCGGCGGCTTGCCGCTTACGGCGGTGACTCCGCGGCCCGCGTTGCCGGCTCATGGCCCAGACGCTGGACGGCATCACGGGGCGGCAGCTATCTCGTCTGGCTCGACTATTCCAATGATCACGGCCCGATCAACACAGGCATAACGGCGGCGGTCAGGCGGCTGGAGGTTCGCTGCGCCGGCAATCCGCCCGAGGTGATGCCCGTGGTGATGCCCCACAGCGAGGGCTGGCAGGCCTCCACGTCGGCTCGCTTCGAGGCCGGCGCCGGCGCCGCCTGCACGTTCTCCCTGCTGCCAGGGTTCAACATGAGCGACCTTGCGCGGTTCGCCCACTACACTGGCGTGCCGGCACCCACCGCGCATGCGCGGCCGGTCGCCAATGGCGGCGCCACCGGTCCACTCAATGACGCTCGGATCGGCCCACTGCGCATCGCACTTCTTGCGGCGGGAAAGGAGGCGCCATGACCGCGAAACCGGAGCTCTCGTTCCGGCAGGTCTGGAACATGTGTGTCGGCTTTCTCGGCATACAGTTTGCCTTCGCGCTGCAGAACGCCGATGTCAGCCGGATTTTCCAGACACTCGGCGCGGATCTACGGGAAATCCCGATCCTGTGGGTGGCGGCACCGCTCTCCGGGCTCCTCGTGCAGCCCATCATCGGCTACGCCTCCGACCACACCTGGACCCGGCTCGGGCGGCGGCGGCCCTATTTTCTCGGCGGCGCGCTGCTCACCACACTCGCGCTCGCCTGGATGCCCAACTCGGCGACGCTGTGGGTGGCAGCCGTCATGTTGTGGCTGATGGACGCCGCCATCAACGTCTCCATGGAACCCTTCCGGGCGTTCGTCGGCGACCAGTTGCCCGAGTCTCAGCGGGCGTTGGGATTTGCCCTGCAGAGCTTCTTCATCGGGGTCGGCGCGGTGCTGGCCTCGATACTACCCTGGGCGTTGGCCAGGCTAGGGGTTGCGAACGTTGCACCGGCCGGTCAGATTCCCGCCACGGTGCGCATCGCCTTCTATGTGGGCGCCGCGGTGCTCTTCTGCGCGGTGCTGTGGACGGTGGTGACCACTCGCGAGTACCCGCCCGAGCGCCTGCTGGGCTTCGCCCGAAGAAGTCCGTCCTCCGCGGTCACGGACGTCTCCAGGGCGTGGCGGCCCGGACTCGTCATGTTGGTGGCGGGGGGACTCGGGATCGCCGCGATCCGGCGTTTCTCACTGGCGGGCGAGCTCTACCTGCTGGCGGGCGGAGTGATCGTGTTCGGAGCATTCTTCGCATGGCTGAGCACGACCGCCAGCCGCGGGATGGCGCGGCAAGTGATGAGCGACCTGTACGGCATGCCGGGTCCGATGCGCCGCCTGGCCTGGGTGCAGTTCTTCTCCTGGTTCGCGCTCTTCGCCATGTGGATCTACACCACGCCGACGGTGACCTCGGTGCAGTTCGGCAGCGCCGATCCCCGCTCGCTCGCCTACAACACGGGCGCGAACTGGGTCGGGGTGCTCTTCGCCGCCGGCAACTGCTTCCTCGTCGCGGGTGCCGTGGTCATTCCGCTCATGGTCCGGGTGCTCGGCCAGCGCTGGAGCCATCTCGTGAATCTGGCGGCCGGCGGGCTGGGTCTCGCCTCGTTCGCCTGGGTCCGCAGCCCCGACTGGCTCCTGCTTTCGATGGTCGGGGTCGGCTTCGCCTCCGCCTCGATCCAGTCGCTGCCCTATACGCTGCTGTCGGAAAACCTGCCGCCCGAAAAGATGGGCGTCTACATGGGCATCTTCAACTTCTTCATCGTCATTCCACAGATGCTGGCGGCGAGCGTGCTCGGCGGGCTCGTGCATGCGCTCTTTGGCGACCGGCCGGCCTTCGGCCTGGTGCTGGGAGGCACCAGTATGCTGCTCGGCGGCCTCTGCACCCTGCGGGTTGCCGAGCCCCGGTCTGGTATGCTCGCCTGATGCTCATCGAGCGTATCTGGTCCGCCAACCGGTACCGCAATTACCACTACCTTCTCGCCTGCCCCGAAACCGGCGAGGCGTTGGCGGTCGATCCGCTGGAGTGGCGGCTGTGCCTCGATGCGGCCCGCACCAAGGGGTGGCAGATCACCCAGATCCTGAACACCCATGAGCATCTGGACCACACGGGCGGCAATGCGGGTCTCGTCGGCGCCACCGGAGCCAGAGTCCTCGCGCACGCGGCAGCCGCAAGCCGTATCGGCGGCGTCGACCGCGGCCTCGGCAAGGGCGATGTGGTGCGCGTCGGGCACACCGTGGAGCTCGAGTGTCTCGATACTCCGGGACATACGATGGCGCACATCTGTCTGCTCGCCAGAGGCGATGAACCCGCGCTCTTCTGCGGCGACACGCTTTTCAATGCCGGGGCGGGCAACTGCCACAACGGCGGCCATCCGCGGCAGCTCTACGAGACCTTCGCGACCCAGCTTGCGCGCCTGCCGGAGGAGACCCGGGTCTTTCCCGGGCACGAGTACCTGGCGCGCAATCTCGAGTTCACTCTCGACCGCGAGCCCGACAACGCGGCGGCACGGAGTCTCCTCGACGCCTCGCGCGAGCAGGCGCCGGTATCGATGAAGGTCACGACGCTGGCTGAGGAGAGGCGAATCAACACGTTCTTCCGCCTGCAGAGCCCGACGGTCATCGCGCGGCTGCGCGAGGCTTTTCCCGACATCGGCGAGCAACCCGATGCGCGCACCGTGTTCCTGAAGCTGCGAGAGCTGAGGAACAAGTGGTGACCGAGGCGGCTCAACGCGTCCTCTATGTCGACGACGAGCCGACGCTCGTTTTTCTCATCACGCGCGCGCTGGAGAAGCTCGGCATCGCCTCTCGAGGGTTCGCCAGCGCGGACGAGGCACTCACGGCGTTCAGGCACGAGCCGCAGGCCTTCACCCTCGTCCTGACGGACTTCACCATGCCCGGCGGGATGAGCGGCCTCGAGCTGGCACAGGCGGTGCTCGCCATCCGTCCGGACGCGGCCGTTGTCATCGCCAGCGGCGCCATCGATCCGGCCGAGGTCCGGCGCGCCACGGCAATCGGCGTGCGCGCTGTGATCCAGAAGCCCGCCAAGGTGGCCGAGATGGCTGAGCTGGTGCGCGGGCTGCTGCGGGAATTGGCATGAGCGACGGGCGACCGGGATCCTGAAGGCACCTGATGGTCTACTCGGGCTTTTACCGCCGAACCTTCTTCATCGTCACGGCCGCAGTGCTGGGCTACATGTTGCTCGCCGTCCTGGCGCCGCTCAAGGGCGCGCTCGGGTGGGCGGTCGTGCTGGCTTTCCTGCTGCATCCCTTGCAGGAGCGGCTCTCGGGCCGCCTCAGGGGCCGCGTCATGCTCTCCGCGGGCATCATCACGGGGCTCACGCCCTTCCTCGTGCTGGCGCCGCTCTCGGTTCTGGGCGTGGTGTTTGCCGGTCAGGTTGCCAACCTGATCGGGTACCTGCGTGGACAGAGCTTCGCCTATCCGCAGCTCGTCGCGCGGCTGGAGAGCTACCCGGTGCTCGGCGACCTGCTGCGCTGGGGGAGCGCCAACTTCCCGGTGACTGCCAGCCAGCTGCAGGGGTGGATCACGGGTGAGATGCAGTCCATGTTGAAGTCTGCCGCGACCGTGGGCGGCGGTCTCGCGCTCGGCCTCTTTGGCACGGTGGTCGGCTTCTTCATGATGCTCTTCCTGCTTTTCTTCCTGCTGCGGGACGGGCGCGCGATTCTCGACCACCTGACACGGCTCATTCCGCTCGAGGCGGGGCGCCGCGAGCGGCTGTTCGAGTACCTGGCGCGGGTGACGCGCGCGGTGGTATTCGGATCGGCCGCGACTGCGCTCATCCAGGGCATCTTCGTCGGGGTCGGTTTTGCGCTGGCCGGTCTGCCTTCGCCGGTCGTCTTTGGTGTGCTGGCGACGATCGCGGCCCTGATGCCCGCCGGAGCGGCCATCGTGCTGGTGCCGGCGATACTCTACCTCGCTGTCAGCGGTCACTGGCTCGCGGCGGTCTTCCTGGCCTTTTGGACGGGCCTGCTCGCGGTGGTGGAGAACGTCGCGCGGCCGCTCCTCACCGCGCACCGTGCGCACGTCTCGACCCTTGCGGTGTTCGTCGGTGCCGTGGGAGGTGTTTCGGCCTTCGGCGTGCTGGGGCTGATCATCGGACCTGTGCTGCTCAGCTTCGTGGTGGCTTTGGTCAGGTTCGCGACCGAGGTGCGGGGCGCCGCCATACCGTAAAATGCGGCCCCCATGGATCTCGATCCCATCCTCAATCCTCTGAACGAGGCACAGCGCGCCGCGGTCTCGGCGCCGCTCGTTCCGGTGCTGGTGCTGGCGGGGGCGGGCAGCGGCAAGACCCGGGTGCTGACGCACCGCATCGCCTGGCTCATCCAGGTGGAGCATGCCTCCCCCTACTCGATTCTGGCGGTCACCTTCACGAACAAGGCCGCCGGGGAGATGCGCGGCCGCGTCGAGCAGATCCTCGGCACCCCGCCCGGAGTGCTCTGGATCGGGACCTTCCACGGCATCGCGCACCGGCTGCTGCGGCTGCACTGGCGCGAGGCAGGGCTCACGCAGGGCTTTCAGATCCTCGATTCGGACGACCAGCAGCGCCTGGTGAAGCGGATCATCAAGGCCAATGACCTCGACGAGTCCCGCTGGGAGCCTAGAGAAGTGCAGGGGTTCATCAACTCGAACAAGGACGAAGGCCGCCGGCCGAAGGACCTGAAGGCCGGCAGCGATCCGACCCGGGCGCAAATGATCCGGCTCTATGGCCTCTACGAGGAGGCGTGCGCACGCGCGGGCGTGGTCGACTTTGCGGAGCTGCTGTTGCGCGCCTACGAGCTGTGGCGCGACCGCCCCGAGCTCCTCGCGCATTACCGCCAGCGCTTCCGGCACGTGCTGGTGGACGAATTCCAGGATACCAACCCCATCCAGTACGCGTGGCTGCGCCTCATCGCCGGCCCGGATGGCCATCCCTTCGTAGTGGGCGATGATGACCAGTCGATTTATCGCTGGCGGGGCGCGCGTGTCGAGAACCTGCAACAATTCCGCCGTGACTACGGCCGCGCGAAGCTCTACCGGCTGGAGCAGAACTACCGCTCCACCGCGGCCATCCTTGCTGCCGCCAACGGACTCATTGCGCACAACTCAGGCCGCCTGGGCAAGACGCTGTGGACGAACGGTGAGCCCGGACTGCCGATCCAACTCTATGCGGCATTCAACGAGCGCGACGAGGCGGAGTTCGTCGCGCGTCGGGTCGCCGACTATGTCGCCGCCGGACACCGGCGCACCGACATCGGGGTACTGTACCGATCCAACGCCCAGTCGCGAGCGTTCGAGGAAGCCTTCATCGGCGCGCGCATCCCATACAGGGTCTATGGCGGGCTGAGGTTCTTCGAGCGCGCGGAGATCAAGGACGCGCTCGCCTATCTGCGGCTGCTGCTGAATAGGGATGACGATGCCGCCTACGAGCGGGTCGTGAATCTGCCGACGCGCGGCATCGGCGATCGGACCGTCGAGAGCCTGCGGGAGGAAGCGCGAGCCGCCGGCATCTCGCTGTGGAAAGCGGCCCTCGCGCGCAGCGAGGCGCAGCAGGGCGCCAGGACCGCGAGCGCGCTGCGGGGTTTCCATGAGCTCGTCGAGCGGCTGGCGCGCGAGACCGGGGGTCTTGCGCTGCACGAGCAGATCGACCATGTGCTCAACGAGAGCCGGCTCATCGAGCATCACGGCCGGGATAAGCCGAGCCAGGACTCGGGGCGCGGCGAGATGGCGCGCAGCGAGGCCCGACTCGAGAACCTCGCGGAGCTCGTGAGCGCCGCGCGCACCTTCGGCGCCGAGAGCACCGACGTCGAGCTGCCGCCGCTCGAGGGCTTTCTCGCCCACGCGGCTCTCGAGTCCGGCGAGAGAGGTTCCGACGCGGGAGCCGATAGCGTGCAGATGATGACGCTGCACATGGCGAAAGGCCTCGAATTCATGTTCGTGTTCCTGTGCGGCATGGAGGAAGGACTCTTCCCCCATAACCGCTGCATATCGGACCTCGACGCCCTGGAGGAAGAGCGCCGCCTCTGCTACGTCGGCATGACGCGCGCGATGAAGCATCTCTATCTCACTTATGCCGAGCAGCGCCGCCTGCACGGCATGGACACTCATCCCGCACCGTCGCGCTTCATCAAGGAAGTGCCGGAGGACATCGTCGCGGAAGTCAGGCCACGCGTGCAAATCAGCCGCTCCATGACGGCACACGCGCGGCGGGAGCAACCGGCGGCGCCCGCCATCAGATTCCGGAATGAGCCGCCGCCACCGCCCGGGATGCGCCTCGGCGCACGCGTGCGGCACGGCAAATTCGGCGAGGGTGTGGTGTTGAATGTCGAGGGCAGCGGCCCGCACGCACGGGTGCAGGTGAATTTCGAGCAGCAGGGCACGAAGTGGCTGATGATGCAGTACGCCAACCTTGAGCCTGTTTAGATGGCGCTGGATCCGGTCAATCCTGCCCGGCCCAGCGCGATTTCGAGCAAAAAGCGTGGTTTTTGCTCGAAATCCCGCCACCTGCGGCGGCGGGGCACATCCCTGTGCCTTGAGAGCGCAATGATCGAAGCATGAAGATCCTGATTCTCGGCGCCGGGCAGGTCGGCCGCACTGTGGCCAGGCACCTCTCGCGGGAAGAGGCGAACGAAGTTACCGTCGTCGATGTCAACGAAGACGTCTTGCGTGACCTGCAGGACCGCCTCGACGTCCATACCGTGGTCGGCAATGCGGCCTACCCGACGGTTCTCGAAACGGCGGGTGCGGCGGAGGCGGAGATCATCGTCGCCCTGA
>Ga0335075_10017736_pt1 | contig 10577 bp, 7 predicted proteins | sample Lox_Sample_24_FD_206723 | JGI IMG/M metagenome (GOLD analysis project Ga0335075, IMG submission 206723) | Soil microbial communities from Loxahatchee National Wildlife Refuge, Florida, United States - Lox_Sample_2.4 | ecosystem: Environmental > Terrestrial > Soil > Wetlands | place: USA: Florida... | reverse complement strand
CTGCCGCTCACAAACAGCCCCTCGTATCCGGGCCCGAGGAGAGCCGTGCCTTCGCTCAATCTTCACGGCCATACTAGTAATTCCAGGCAAGCTGGAGCTCGATGGTGCGAGGCATGCCGATGTAGGCAGCCTGATCCGCATATACTCCCCGTGCCTGCGGCGCCCCTGTACCGCTACCCGTCCCGCTGATCTCGTAGACGGCGTTGTAATAGAACGTATTCGTCACGTTATTCCCGATCAGGGCCAGCTCCCAATGTCCGTCGTCCGTCCTCAGACGAATCGCCGCGTCCATAGTAAAATATCCCGCCTGCTCGGCGAGCGGCGCATCCACGGAGGAAGCGTTTGATCGCGTCACGTATCGGCCGTTCGCCGAGAGGTTGAGCAACATTGCGCTGCCTAGATGCAGATCGTAATTTCCCCCGAAGGAAGCCGTCCAAAGCGGTGCGTCCGCAGTAGGCTTACCGGAGAGATCCTGGAATGGCGCCCCTCCTGGTCCGGCAACCGAACATCCTCCCGGTGCCGTTTGCCCCGCGTAGCAGGGTCCCATAAAGTTGACGTAACCAGCATCGTTATAGTTAAGCGAACCTTGCAACGTCAGCCCGTTGACCACCGGAGGCGCCCAGGCCGCATCCAGCTCCGCGCCCTGCGTCCGCGCCTCACCCGCATTGGTCGTCACATATGAATACGTTATTGAATTCCAGAAATCGATCTGCAAGTCCGTAAATTTATATCGATATCCCGTCAGGTTCAGCCGCAAGTGGTTGTCCATCAGCGTGGACTTGATTCCACTCTCAAACCCTTCCGCTGTTTCCGGCCTGAATGCCAAGCCACCCGGTAGCGTATGTTCTCCCAGCGTCGAGCTGTTCGAAAACCCGCCCGACTTGAATCCCGTCTTGTAGGCGGCGTACCACATGACCTGATGCGTCGGCGTCCAAGCAAGCGTGACTTCCGGGCTCGTATGGTCAAATACCTGGTCCGCGACAACCGGGACACCCTGAATATAGATTGAAGGGTTGAGGAGCGGATTGGCGTAAGGCTGAATGTATAGGGAGTCCAGCGTCTCGTGGATGTATCTGGCGCCCCCATCCAGCTCGAGCGTCGGCACGATCTTCCACATGAGCTGACCATACACGGAGACGGTCTTTCCGTGAGAGAACGAGTACTTCTCGACAGCCGCGTAGCGGTCATACCCCGGCGTTGCGTCAGAATCCTCGATCCCGGCGAATACCGGCCATTGATGAAATTGGAAATCCGTCTTATCGGCGTAGACGCCCACCATTCCATTGACCGGACCATTGAACGTCGTCAGCGCCCTCTCCTCCGTCGACATGCTCTGCCAATCGTCCTGCTCCGTCGCCCAGCCACCGCCACCCGCGCCTACGATGGGCGACTCATAGCTGTAATCCTGCAATAGCGTGTTTCGGTAATGATTGTAATTATTTACCGTCGTCAATCTGACATACGGGAGGTCATACCGAACCGTACCGGTCACGTAATAAGAACTGTACTGGTTGTACAAACTTCCATTTCCGGCGTCCGGTATGCCCGACTCCGCGATATCCAGCGGCATGTTGTCTTGATAAACTGAAAAGGAGCGCGAACAGGGCGTGCTTGGCGAAAGCTGCATCGTGGGGCCAGCGCACAGCGGCACGGCGTTCCATCCGCCACCATAGGCCCGGTCCTCGTCCCCACCGGCCTTGAGCACGGCATCCAGAGCGTCAGTGGGGTCCCACTTCAGTGTGACGCGACCAAGATCTTGCTTCTCCTGAGGCGTGTCCAGGCTACCGGGCTGCGCCAAATGCTGGGTTGTTACGCCAGTGGCGAGGTCAAAGGTGGGATAGACGTCGACGCCCGCGCGATTCTGGGTGTATCCCCCAAGCATATCGGAGGCTTGCACAGCGACGCGCACTCCTAAGGTATCGGTCAGCGGTATCGATACGACACCCTCACCCTCCAGCTTGTGCGATCCAAATTCCTCACTCACGCGCGCATGAGCGTCGAACTGCTTCGTGGGATCTGCCGTAGTGACGGAGATCACGCCGGCGGTAGCATTCTTTCCAAAGAAGAGGGCTTGCGGTCCCTCGAGAATCTCGAGCTGCCCGCTGTCGAACAGCCCTTCGTTCAGGGTACGGCCCGACCCGTAATACACTCCGTCGATTATAACCGCAACCGACTGCGCTATTCCCACGCTCGAGAATGCGGAGCTGATCCCTCTTATCGACAGCAAGGCTCCGGAACCGGTTGCGGCACGTGCGATCGAGAGTCCAGGGGTGATTGCGGCCACCTTCTCGAGGCTGTCCAGGTCATATCTCGTCAACTGCGCCCCGGACAGGACAGACACCGATACCGGCGCGGTCTGCTCGTTCTCAGTGCGTTTTCTGGCGGTGACGACCACCTCCGCAAGCTGGCCGCTGGTAGTCACCGCGGCCGGCGCGGCGACTGCAGGCGATGGCAGCGCCTGATCGGCATTGGCGTCGGGCACCAACAACATGGTCGCCGCAAGAAGGACGAGCGGAGTTGTGGCAGCCCACAGCAACTCGCCATGAGATGGATTCGTCGCGCTTGCCCAATCAGTTCTCAGTGTACGCATCAGCCCCCCACAGTCAGGATCAGCCAGTTCAAAATCAGGATGAGAGTTCGTCGCTCGATGGTAAATGCTCCACCCTGCACTGCCTCTTGACCACACATGGCGCGGCGATCGAGAGCCTCCCTAACGCCGACACCGCGCAACCATGCAGCCTCGCCGAGACCGATTGCTCTTCTCCAGCGAGGCAACAGGAACTTGTCCGGACCTGCACAATCGCGCTTCACGCCCAAGAATGAGCAGACTTTGTGTGTTTCACCCAACATGATCTCGCTACCTGAACCCGCCCTGAGGAAATATAGTAAAGCCCCCGCACCTCAGGACCCCGGCGCCAATACCATGCCCAGTGACAAGCCTACAAGCATTGCAGAGCTCTTTGACCTGTCGGGCAAGACCGCCGTCGTTACCGGCGGTGGCCAGGGCATCGGCCAGGCAATCGCGTATCGGCTGGCGGAGGCTGGCGCTGCCGTGACGATCGCCGACATGACGTTTTCGGCGGCAGAACGGACAGTGGCGAAAATCACCGCAGGTGGCGGGCAGGCTCTCGTAGTACGGGCGGACGTGAGCTGCCTGGAAGATATCGATGCTGTCGTCGAACATACGGTCGGCAGGTTCGGCGGAGTCGATATTCTCGTCAACAACGCGGGTGGCATGCACCCCCTCACCCGATTCACGGATGCCACGGAAGAAATGTGGCGGTCGACCTTCGATCGGAACTTCAAGAGTTGCTACTTCACTTCCAAGCGTGTCGTCAAAGAGATGATCAAGAAGGGGCACGGGGGCCGGATCGTCAATATCGCGTCCGTCGGCGCAGTCCGATCATACCCTCGCCTCGCGGCCTACAGCGCGGCCAAGGCGGGTGTCGTCTCTCTCACCTCGTCGCTGGCTTTCGAATTCGCGCCTCATGGAATCCTCGTGAATGCCATCGCCCCCGGCCCGATCCGAACGCCGAATACAGCCGCCTTTTACGACGATCCCAAGCTCTCTGCGATCGTGAGGGCGCAGATTCCCCTGGGGCGGATCGGTGCGCCGGATGAAGTCGCTGTGGCGGCGCTCTTCCTTGCAAGTGAAGGAGCCAGCTTCATCACAGGTAGCTGTCTGGTCGTGGACGGAGGCCTGCTCACCGCATGAGAGAAGGCACTCTGGGCGCCATCCGACGAGTTCTCGCCACAGGCATCTCAGCGGCCCTATGGCTCTGCCGGGCCGGCAGACGATGATGCGTTCACTTGTTGAGCATCTTCGTTACCGTTTCCCGCAACTCGACGCTCGCAAGCGTTTCCATCTCGTAGGCGAGCGATAGCTCGAATACCGGCCCGGAGATCTGCTGCGTCAGCCGCGAGAACGCGCGCTTGGTGCCTTCGACGCCGGCCCTCGGGTAAGAGGCAATGGTGGCGGCGATGCGCTCGGCGACCGGAATCACCTCCTCCGGCGTTTCGACCAAGTCCGTGACCAGGCCCATCTCGTAGCCCCGCTCGGCGGTGATGCGCTCGCCGGTGAACAGGTAACGCTTGGCACGATTGATTCCAATGGACTGTGCCCAGCCGACCACGCCGCCGTCGCCGGCAACGAGGCCGAGCTGTACGTGCGGATCGGCGAGTTTCGCTCCTCTGCAGGCAACCACGATGTCCGATAACGCGACGATGGTCGCCCCCAATCCAATCGCTGCGCCCTGCACCGCCGCAATCACGGGAAACGGCAGAGTGCCGAACACATCCGCGATGACCTTCGCCTCATAGGAGAGCCGGTCGCGCATGGTCTTCGACTGATTCGCTTCCAGCATCATGTTGATGTCGCCGCCGGCGGAGAACGCTTTGCCTTCGGCGCTGAGAATCAGTACTTTCACGTCTCTCCGCCCGGACAGGGCAAGTGCTGCATCGGCGAACTCCGTGTGCAGCTCCTGGTCGAATCGGTTGAGAAGGCTCGGGCGCGTCAACTTCAGCCGCGCAATACCCTGCGCAAATTCGATCGAGAGCGTCTTATACGATTCGGATGCCATGGGAATTTAGTCCCCTTTCTTCAAGCAGTCTGGAGCGCCGGTCTTCGGATCGGAGCATTACTCGCCGTGGCTCCGTTCAATGCCTCCATGAGCGTCGGCAGACGTTCCTCATAAGCATTGATCGCAGCTTCTTTTACGGGGCCGTAGCCGCGAATCTCGCTTGCCGCGGCGGCGACGGCTATCGCGGCCTCGCAATTGTCCTCGTGTACTTGCGCAGCCATGGACAGAATCAGGCTTCGATAGTCCTCGATCAGCCGTCTCTCGAGACGCCTCTCGCGCAGGTAACCGAACGGATCGAGCTTCGTACCACGCAGGAATCTGAGGCGTCTCAGTGCCCCGAACACGTGCATCATCCAGGGACCGACCGTGATCTTTCTCGGCCGCCCGGTCGACGGGTCGCGCCGCGCGAGAAGGGGTGGCGCCAGATGGAACCGTAGTTTGAGCTTACCGGTAAATTGCGCATGCAGCTCACTGCTGAACGCGGGGTCCGTGTACAGGCGAGCAACTTCGTATTCATCCTTGTAGCTCATCAGCTTCGAATGCGTCGTCGCGACCACCCGCAGGAAGGCATCCCTTCCGGCAAACTCGCGGGACGGTAAGCGGGCGCGAACGTCGTCGATAAAACTGCGGTAACGGTTCGCGTATGCGACATCCTGATAATCAGTCAGGAGCTGCGCGCGGCCCTGTACGAACGCATCGAAGCTCTCATCGGTGCTTGTCCCTCGCTGACCGTCCTGCGAACTCAACCGGGCGGGCTCTGCGGCCGCCAGCCTGCCGAGGGCGAAGGCGCGCAAGTTCCCTTCTACCGCGACTCCATTGAGGCGGATGGCCGATTCGATCGTTTCGATCGACAGCGGCAGAAGTCCGGATTGGGCCGCATACCCGAGCATCAGGAGATTCGTTCCAATGCTGTCGCCGGTAAGGTCCGTGGCAAGCTTGGTCGCTCGGACCGTCATGGGCTTCATATCGCCGAGTACTCTGCCGACGAGCACCACGAGCTTCTCGGGGGCGAGCTCGAGATCGCGATTGCGCGTGAAGTCCCCGGTCGCGGCGATGTCCAGATTCAGTACCGCGCGGGTCTCGCCGGGCTTTACGGTCTTCAGGACTTCGGCACCTGCGGCTACGACCAGGTCACACCCAATCAGCACGTCGCTCATGCCCAAATCGAAGCGTGCATTGAAGATCTGCTCCGGGTCGGCCGCGATACGAATGTGGCTGGTAACGGCTCCGCCCTTCTGTGCCATCCCCGTCATATCCATGACGCTGCAGCCCCGCCCTTCGATATGCGCCGCCATGCCGAGAATGGCGCCCAGAGTCAATACGCCCGTGCCGCCGATGCCTGTTACCAGAATATTGTAACTGCGAGCTCCCAATTGAGCGCGGGCGGGCGTAGGTAGGGAAGCGACTGCCGACAGCAGAGAGTCTGTCATGGAGGAAGGTTTACGCGCCACCTGCGCTCCCTCCACGGTAACGAAGCTGGGACAGAATCCCTTCAGGCAACTGAAGTCCTTGTTGCAACTCGATTGGTCTATGGACCTCTTGCGGCCAAGCTTCGTTTCCAGCGGTTGAATGCTGATGCAGTTCGACTGGACCGAGCAGTCACCGCAGCCCTCGCACACGGCGGAATTGATGAATACTCTGCGGCCGGGGTCCGGAAATGTCCCCCGCTTGCGCCTACGCCGTTTCTCGGCGGCACAAGTCTGTACGTAGACGATCGCCGAAACCCCCCGGCCGTCACGAAGCTCGCGCTGCACCCGGTCGAGTTGCGAGCGTTCGTAACTCCGCACACCGGGCGGCAGCTTACTCGGATCGAACGCCTCGGCCGGATCATAGATGACTGCAACGGGCTTGACGCCCTCGGCCAGCAGCTGTGCCGCGATGGAGTACGGGCTCGGCGCGCCCTCCACAGGCTGGCCGCCGGTCATTGCCACCGCGTCGTTGTAGAGAATCTTGTACGTCATCCTGACGCCGGCCGCTACGGCCGCCCGGATGGCCAACAGCCCGGAGTGCGCGTAGGTCCCGTCGCCCATGTTCTGGAACACATGGGCGACCTCGGTCCACCGCTCGACGCCCAGCCACGGGAGACCCTCGGCTCCCATCGACATCGGCCGCATCAGGGTGGAGCCCGGCAGATAGGCAGGCAGCGCATGGCAGCCGGTTGCGCCCATGGCCTGGCTGCCCTCAGGGACTCGCGTGCCGGTACTATGAGGGCACCCGGAACAGAAAAACGGCGGACGACTGACTGACGCTCCGCCGAGCGCCGCTGAACGTTGCGCAAGCTCTGCAAACCGGGCATGCCGAGCCTCGACGTCGACATCCGCCAGGCCTAGCGCCCGCAGCCGCCTGATCAGGGCAGCCCGCACCAGACTCGGATTGAGCTCACCGGTGTTAGGCAGTAGTACCTCGCCCTCCGGGTCGCGCTTGCCGACCAGGCGTGGCGCATCGGGAGCACCGTACAGGATCGCCGCCAGCTGATCTTGAAGAACCTGCCTTTTTTCCTCCACTACCAACAGTTCGGCCGCCCCTGCAGCCGCGCGTCTCGCCCCGTCCGGCTCGAGCGGCCAAACGAGCGCCGGCTTGTAGAGCCGGACTCCAATGCTGTGGCATTTCGCCGCATCGAGCCCCAGATCGGCGAGAGCTTGCCGCGTGTCCAGATAGGCTTTCCCGGCGGCTACGATGGTCAGCACAGGCCGCTGCGTATCCCATACCACCCTGTCGATCCCATTCGCACTGGCGAAGGCCTGAGCTGCCGGGAGCCGATGGTTGACGACCAAGTCCTCCTGATAGAGCTGCGTCATCGAGCGGCGCAGGTTCAACCCACCGGCGGGAAGCGACAGGTCTCGCGGCACTACGTACGAAGCATGATCTTCCGGCAGGGCTACTGCGGCAGTCAGATCAAGCGTATCCGTGACACACTTGAGCGCGACATAGAGACCGCTGAAGCGCGACAGCGCCCAGCCGAACAGACCGAGCTGCAGAATCTCGGCGGTTCCGGCCGGATAGAGAATCGGCATCATCCCGGCGATCAGAACCTGCTCCGACTGGTGGGAGCTGACGGAGGATTTTCCTCCGTGGTCATCGCCAACCGTCAGGAGCACGCCACCGCGCTCGGCCGCTCCCTCGAGATTACCGAGCTTCAGCGCTTCGGCGGCGCGATCCGCCCCGAGACCTTTGCCGTACCACAGGCTGAACACGCCATCGACCCGTGATCTGCCGAACCAAGCGAGCTGCTGCGTGCCACGCACTGCAGTCGCCGCGAGCTCCTCGTTCAGACCGGGCAGGAAGCGGATGTCATGCTCATCGAGTGGGCGCTGCGCCCCCCACAACGCCGCATCCAGCGTCCCGATCGGTGAGCCCCGGTAACCCGATATGAAGCCTCCGGTATTGAGTCCTGCCGCGCGGTCGCGCCGCGCCTGATCGAGTGGCAGACGCACCAGAGCCTGGATGGACGACAGAAACACCCGACCCTCGGTCTGTCGGTATTTGTCGTCCAGCGAGACGATAGTCTTCGTCACATGCGCGCCTGCGTGCCGACCGATACCGCTACCCTCATTGCCGCCGGGTCTGGATGAGCTCGATGGTATAGCCGTCGGGATCTTTGACCATGGCGATGTGGGGAGCGCCCGGCGCCATCTTCTTCGGCTGCACCGTGACTTGTGCGCCAACCGACTCGAGGCGTTTCACAACTTCGTGAAGATCAGGTGCCCCTATGGCGATATGCCCGTAACCCGAACCGTGCGAGTAGTCCTCCTGCGTGTCCCAGTTATACGTCAACTCCAATGCGCCGCCGCCTGCGTAACCGTCGAAGGCCAGGTACAGGAGGGAAAAGCGGCCGCGCTCGAAGTCGTAGCGGTCGAGGAGTTTCATACCGAGTCCGCCTACGTAGAATCTCAACGTCCTATCGACATCGCGTACCCGGATCATCGTGTGCAGAAAGCGTGGCTGCTCGGCTGCGGTGCCCCATGGCCAGAATGCGGGGTTGAAGTCCTCGGTAGGTGTCGAATCACCCATGCCTTCTGTCCTGCTTTGGTATATCTGCAGCCACTTTAAGGGATGTAGCGGCGCGCCACGCATCCCCTGCCGCAACGCGGATTGTCTCGCTGCGCAAACGCGGCCCTGACCGGCTACTCGAAATCGCGGGTGCGCCACCAGGGAAAGAATTGCGGCAGGTTCTGCGATACCGTCTCCGGAAATCTGGGCGAACGCTTTTCGAAGAAGGACTGAACGCCCTCCTTGGCATCCGCGGAGCTCCCGCGCGACATCACGCCCCGGCTGTCGATCTTGTGAGCCTCCATTGGATGGTCGGCGCCGAGCATTCGCCACATCATCTGACGCGTCAGCGCAAGCGATACCGGAGCGGAGCAATCGATGAGGCTGCGCGCGAGCTCGCGCGCCGCCGGCAGCAACTCCTTCGGGGGATGAATCGAGCGTACGAGCTTCTGCTCGAGCGCCTCTTGGGCTGCGAATATCCGACCCGAATAGCACCATTCGAGCGCGGTCGAGATTCCGACGAGCCGCGGCAGAAACCAGGCGGAGGCCGTCTCGGGGACGATGCCACGTCGCGCAAACACGAAGCCGAACCGCGCTCCCTCGGCGGCGATACGGATATCCATCGGCAGGAGGAAAGTGGCGCCGAAGCCGACCGCAGCACCGTTTACCGCCGCAATCACCGGCTTCAGGCTGTCGAAAATGCGCAGGGCCACGCGCCCCCCGGAATCGCGGAATATACCGTTCACGACGGGCCGCTCCCCGCGATCCGGCCGGCTCGCGAAGTCGAAGGCCTTGCCGTCCGAGCCCAGGTCCGCTCCTGCGCAAAACGCCCGCTCACCAGCGCCGGTGACGATGACCGCCTTTACGGCATCGTCTGCATCCGTTTCATCGAAGGCAGCCAGCAGCTCGAGAGCCATGCCATATGTCAGGGCATTCATTCGCTGGGGACGATTCAGGGTAATCGTCGCAATGCCATCCTCGAGCTCATAGAGCAATGTCTCAAACTGCGGCACCGCGCGCACCCCGTCAGTTAAAGCCTGCCGCGATTGTATGGCCTCATCCTCCGGCGACCCCGGCGCGCCTGCCCCTCAGTTGCACACTCCCTTGACCTAGGTCGCAATCGCGCGCAGTAGCCGGCTCCAGCGGCCTACCCTATCCGCCTTGGCATGGTGGCTTGGGACCGATCAGAAGGATGCATTTCAACACCGATCCAGCCGACGAGTCGTTCCGCGGCGAGGTCCGCGCGTTCATCAAGGCAAACCTTCCCGCCGACATCGCGCGGCGCGGCCGGCATGATCACCACAGTACCCGTGCGGACGTGCGGCGCTGGATGCGCATTCTCAATGCCAGGGGCTGGGCAGCCCCGCATTGGCCCAAGGAATACGGTGGCACTGATTGGTCACCCATGCAGCGATTTATCTATCTCGAGGAGCTGCGGCGAGCGCGGGCGCCCGTACTGGATCGCACCGGTATCGACCTTCTGGGGCCGGTGTTGTGCGCCTTCGGCTCTGAAGGGCAGAAGCGCCATTACCTGCCGCGCATTCTGAGTGGCGAGGACTGGTGGTGCCAGGGCTTTTCCGAGCCCAACGCGGGGTCCGATCTGGCCAGCCTGCGCACGACCGCCATACTGGACGGCGACCACTATGTGGTGAACGGGCAGAAGACTTGGACATCCGAGGCCCATTGGGCAGACCGTATCTTCGCCCTGGTCCGCACCCATCCGGATGTCAAACCGCAAGCCGGCATCTCCTTGCTGCTGATCGACATGAGCGCCGCCGGCGTGACGCGCCGTCCAATCTGGACCATCGATGAATCCCTGACCCTGAACGAGGTGTTCTTCGACAACGTGCGGGTGCCGGCCGAAAACCTGGTCGGAGAGGCAGGCAAGGGCTGGACCTACGCCAAGTATCTCCTGGCTTTCGAGCGCACGACTTCGGCGGAGATCCCCCATATCAAGCGTGACATCCTGCAACTCAAGCACCTGGCCGCAACGACCCGGCGGCGGGG
>Ga0335075_10017735_pt1 | contig 10577 bp, 13 predicted proteins | sample Lox_Sample_24_FD_206723 | JGI IMG/M metagenome (GOLD analysis project Ga0335075, IMG submission 206723) | Soil microbial communities from Loxahatchee National Wildlife Refuge, Florida, United States - Lox_Sample_2.4 | ecosystem: Environmental > Terrestrial > Soil > Wetlands | place: USA... | reverse complement strand
CGGCCGGTCCTGCGATCACCGGACCAAGGTGCTGACACCATCGTCTGGCTGGCCACGGCCAACCCGCTGCTGCTGGGCAGCGGCTTGTTCTGGCACGACCGGCGGCCGCGAACCACCTCTAGGCTCCCGTGGACCCGCGAGCGTGATCCCGCTGCGGGCCGGCGCCTGTGGGACTGGGTCGATGCGGCGGCCGAGGGCCAGACGGGAGCTTGAGGAGATGGTGACAGCCTGGGCTGGAACGGCAGGCCATCTTCGATCGAGCTGAGCCGCCGAGATTCTGGGCGGTCCTGTACGCGGCTGTGCCCTACCGGCTCACCGGCTGACGTTTGATCACCCGGTGCCGCCGCACCATCCGCGACTACAAAGCCTGCCCGAACACCACCAGACCATCGTCTAAGGCGGCAATGCTTACCATGACCCGCCGCCTGGTACGAGGCTTACCGAGCCAATCGCGAGCCAGGCTTGGGGTCCGGCAGGATCGCCGACGAAGAGCACGTCCTGCGCAGGTCAGGTCATTCCAGGCTGCGCCTCGAAGATTCCCCTCTGGCAGCGCGGAATTATTATTCATAGAAGTATATTCCATAGAACTATAGCTTGGCTCGCGTTCCAGCGGAGGGATCGGCAGTGGCAGACTTCCGGGCATATGCCAGGCAGGCATCGCCGGGCGCGCAGTCAGGATCGGGCGCATCCCGTGGCCGGTTCGCCGAAAGCGGCCGTGTCGAGGCTTTCAGCGACGGTGTCTTCGCCGTCGCCATCACGCTGCTGGTTCTCGATCTCAGGGCCCCTGCGCAGCGCGGAGCAGCGTTGCATGACCTGCTCGCCCAGTGGCCGGCGTACCTGGCCTACCTGGTGTCGTTCGCCTACGTCGGTGTCATCTGGGTGAACCACCACCAACTGTTCACCCGGATCGCCCGCGTCAACGCCGGACCACTGTGGCGCAACCTCGCGCTACTGCTCACTACCTCCGTGCTGCCGTTCCCGACCGCGGTCATCAGCTCGGCATTCCAGCTCGGAGACCGCGCCGACGAAAGCGCCGCCGTGGCCTTCTACGCCGCTGCTGGAGCGATCGCGGCGGCAGCCTGGCTGCTGCTCTTCCACTTCTTGTCGGGCAATCCCCGCCTACTCGAAGACGAGGCACACGCTGCCTTCTTCGCCCGGGAGCGGCACAGGGCCGTGGCTGGCATCGCCTTGTACGCCGCATCCGGGCTGTGCGCCGTCTGGTATCCGGTGGCCGGGCTAGCCATCGCTTGCGTACTGCCCGTGTTCTACGGCGCGACCAGCGCCGGAGTGCACTCGCCCGAGCCCAGAGGGGCTTGATGGGTGCTCATTCCGGTTCAGCATCCAGACGCGGCCGCGCACCGAGCGCAAGCAGGCTCCTCATGGGTTCGCCGAAAGCACGGCCAACGTCTGGCTGGCCGAGACGCAGCTAAGACAGTGCTAGCCAGATCAAAACCTTCTTAGTAATTTACTTCTGTAGAACTAATCTGACGTCGACGGATAGAGGGTGGCTGCTATGAAAGTGGTACAGGTTGGCGAGTTCGGCGTCGAGCACGTGACGGTCGCCGAGGTGGCGGATCCAAGCCCGGGTCAGGGCGAAGTCCTGATCGCCACGGAGGCGGCAACCATCAACCCCGCCGACTTCGCGGTGGTCACCGGCGCTGTCGCCGCGCGCTTGCCGTGGGGGTGCGCCCCGCCCTACACGCCCGGTTGGGATCTCGTGGGACACGTCGTAGCCGCCGGGGAAGGCGTCAACCCCTCCGTCATCGGGTCGAGGGTTCTGGGATTCAGCTTGTGGTTCGAGAGCCTCCGCGGCACCCATGCCGGCCTGGTCGCTCTGCCCATCGGCAACGTCGTCCCCGCCCCGGACGGGCTGCCGTCGGCGCAACTCACCACCGTCGGACTGAACGGGCTCACCGCCTGGCGCGGTCTCGCCGACCTCAAGCTGGCCGACGGTGAGACCGTGGTCGTCACCGGTGCCGCCGGAAGCGTCGGCGGGTTCGCCGTCGAACTCGCCGCCGCGCGCGGCTTCACGGTCATCGGCGTCGTCCGCGAAGACCAGAGGCAAGACGCCCTCGACCTTGGCGCGACGGCAGTGGTGAGCGCGGGCGACGCGGATCTGGGGGCGGCTGTCCGCGAGATCGTCACTGGAGGCGCCGACGCCCTCCTCGACACGGCGTCCGTAGCCGGCCCCACGCTGGCCGCTGTCCGGGACGGCGGGAAGTACGTCACTGTCACCGCGCTCCCTTCCGCTGAACGCGGAATCGACGTGTTCCGCTCCGGCGGCCGCATGGACGCTCCGGCGCTGGCCACTCTGGCCGACATGGCCAGCACTGGCCGGCTGCACACGCCCGTGGCACACACCTTCAGCGTCGATGACGCCCGGGGCGCTTACGAGGCTTTCGCTGGCCGGGCCGGACGCGGCCGCCTCGTGCTCAGCTTTCCCGGGGCCTGAGCGTGCCACCTCCGACGCTCACGGCATGACGGCCAGCCCTCCATTCCATGGTGATTTCTTCCATAGAAGCTAGACCACTGCAATGCCGTGCTGCCCAGGTGCTCGGTACGCGAATATAGCTTCCGTAGAAGCTAGTTCTGTGCTATACATATTGCGTCATGGGTGGACGCTACTCCTTGGAGATCTCGTGAGCACAACAGCGGCTACCGTCGCGAGGCACTGGATCGACGGTCAGTGGTCGGATTCGGGTGAGCATCGCGACTCCGTCAACCCCGCGACCGGAGAGGTCATCGGCTCCTACGCGATGGCCGACGTCAAGGAGGCGCAGGCGGCGATTGAAGCCGCCAGGCGCGCGTTCGCCGATCCCGCGTGGCGCACCGACCGGCTGCTCCGCGCACGGGTCCTGAACCGGATGGCGGACCGGTTCGAGGAACGCACGGATGACCTGGTCGAGCTGCTCGGGCGGGAGAATGGAAAGACACACGACCAGGGACGGCTGGAGGTGGCGTTCGCGCCGGAGACGCTTCGGTTCAACGCTGCGCTCGCTCTCACGGACACGGGCACCAACAGCCAGGTGACCGAGGGCGAGCTCAGCATGGTGGTCCGCCAGCCCGTGGGCGTTGCAGGGATCATCGCCCCGTGGAACTCGCCGGTGGCACTGGGCATCCGCTCACTGGCGCCGGCGCTCGCGGCCGGCTGCACCGCGGTGATGAACCTGCCGTGGCAGACCGCGCAGACGAATTCCCTCATCGCCGAACTCGTCGGCGACACCCCCGGGCTGCCCTCCGGAGTGGCGAACACGATCACCGGGGGGCACGTGAGCGGCGACGTGCTAGTCCGCTCCCCCGACGTGCCGACGATCAGCTTTACCGGCAGCACCGCCACCGGCAAGCAGATCGGCGCCGCAGCCGCCGCGAACCTCAAGCGCGTCGGACTCGAGCTCGGCGGGAAAACGCCGCTGATCATCTTCGAAGACGCTGACCTCGCTCACGCGCTCCCGATCGTGGTCAGCGCGCTGATCGTCTTCTCCGGGCAGTTCTGCATGACCGGTAGCCGGCTCCTCGTGCATGAGCGCATCGCCGATCAGGTCCGCGCCGACCTCGGCGAGCGGCTGAGCGCCGTGAAGGTCGGCCCCGCCTCCGATCCTTCGAGCGAAATGGGCCCGATCATCGATAAGCCCAACGTCGAGCGCATCGACAAGATCGTCGAGGACGCTATCGCCCAGGGCGCGACGGTGATCGTCCGCGGCGGCCCGGTTGCCGACGGGCCGCTGGCCGCCGGCGCCTTCTACCGCCCGACACTGCTTGAGGTCCATGACAACTCGATGCCGATCGTCCAGGACGAGGCCTTCGGCCCGGTCCTGACGATGCAGACGTTCAGCACCGAAGCAGAGGCGATCGCGATGGCCAACGACTCGCAGTACGGGCTGAGCGCGAGCGTCTTCTCGCAAGACGTCGACGTGCCGCTGCGCGTCGCGCTCGCGCTCGAATCGGGCTCGGTCTGGGTCAACGACTGGGCCAGGCTGCACGACCAGTTCGAGGAGGGCGGCTTCAAGGGCAGCGGCCTCGGCCGGATGCGCGGGTTCGCCGTGCTGGACGACTTCGTCGAGTTCAAGCACGTCCGGCTCCGGCCGGGAACGACGCCGGCCGCCTGAGACGTCGTCCGCCGGGCCCGCCATTTCGCATGACTCATGGCGCGCGACATGCGACGCGCTTAGATCGACGGAATTGATACCAGGACGCGCCCGGTGGCGGATCCGGACTCGACGAGCTGGTGGGCGGCGGCGATGTCGGCCAGCGGGAAAGTTCGCGCGACCGGGACCGACAGAGCGCCCTGTGCGGCGGCGCTGCTCAGATCGCGCGCGGCAGCATCCTTGGCGGGCTGGGGAAAGTCGTCGCTGCCGAGCATCCGGATGGTCACGTTCGCGAACAGCATCGGCCAGAACGGCAGCTCGGGCCGGTCTTTCGGGCTGGCGTAGGCGGCCACTACCGCGCCGTTGCGGACAAGCGCCGCGTCCAGGTCCGCGTTGGCAGACAGCGCGACCTCCACCACGCGATCAACGCCCTCCGGCGCCAGCTCCCGGATCGCGGCAGCCGCGGCCGTACCGGACTGGAGCGAGACGACGTGGTCCGCGACATCATTCCCCACGGCGCCGACCTCGGCGTCGGTGCGGACCGTTCCGATCACCGTGGCGCCGCCCCAGCGGGCGAGCTGCGCGGCCAGCGAGCTCACCGATCCGCGCGCGCCGTGCACGAGCACGGTCTGCCCGGCCACCGGCCCGTCCGCGAAGACCGCGCGGTGGGCGGTGATGCCAGGGATGCCGAAGCACGCGCCTGTCTCATCGCTGACGTGATCGGGCAGGTCGACAGCGAGGCCGGAGGGCACCACGGTGGTCCGTGCCGCGGTCCCGAAAGCCCGGTAAGACTGCGCTCCGTACACCCATACCCGGGTGCCCACCCGGTCCGGCCCGACTCCCGGGCCGACCGCCTCGATGACCCCGGCGCCGTCGCTGTGCGGGACGATGCACGGAAACGCCATCGCCGAGCCGAGCCAGCCCTCTCGCTTCTTGATATCGCCGGGGTTTATCCCGGACAGCGTCAGGCGGACCCGAACCTCACCGTGGCCTGGCTCGGTCTCGGGCAGGTCCCCGACCTGAAGAACATCGGCCGCGGGCCCCTGCCGGTCATACCACGCCGCGATCATCGCACTCCCCCTTACGACCTGTTCCGCAGCCTGCCCCGAATGATCGCTTTATATTCCGCGGAAACGACATGATAGTGTGTGATCATGCCTCCCAGCAGCCAGCGTGCGGCCGAGCCCGGCCTCGACTTGCGCTTCCTGTTCAGCGAACTGGTCCGGCTCGAGACCGAGCTGTGGAACGCGGTCGAGGATAAATTGCGGGCGGACTTCGGCCTGACCTTGCCCGTGTTCGAGTTCCTGCAGGTCATCTCCCGCACCCCGGCCTGCCGCGTGCAGGACATCGCTGCGGAGCTCAGCATTACCGTCGGCGGCACCAGCAAAATCGTTGACCGGATCGAGGCCTCCGGATACTGCGTCCGCAGCGCCAACCCGAACGACCGGCGTTCCTCGGTCATCACGCTGACGCCTGCCGGGAGGCGACTGCTGCCCAAGCTCACTGGTGCGGTCGATGCCGAGTTGCGCAACAGGCTGGGCACCGGCGTCACCGACAAGTCTCTCATCCAGCTGACCAAGACCTTGACCCGGCTGCGCATGGCCGTACGCGCTGGCGACGCGATGGAGAAGATCGCCTGACTTGCTAGTCCGTGTTCCCGGGCCGGCACTCACTCATCGAGCGGTACAGCGTGCGTCAGCACCACCGGCGTGAGCCGGCGATGCTCGTAGAACAGGCTTAGCACGAGCAGGATAAGTCCACCGCAGACGCCCAGGACGACCGGGATCGGCGCGGTCGCGTGGACAGCCAGCGCGAAGACCAGGGCGATGGCGGCGCCGCCCACGACAGAGTTGACCGCGATGACCATGCTGGCCATGGTGAACAGGAACGACCAGCGCCCGTAACGGACGCCGTGCATGCCCACCGCCGCCGGAGGGCCGACGTCAAAGAAAGGCGCGCCCGCCGCGTAAAGGGACGCGTAGTACCGGGTGATCCGTTCCATCCTCCGCTGCGACACGACGTTCGCGACGCTGGTCTCGATCAGCCGCACGATCGTGAACCAGCCCAGCACGAACACGGTCGGCAGGACGGTGAACGCCAGCGACTCCAGTGCCCGGTGTGAACCGCTCGCGAAGCCGATCGCCACCAGGCCGCTGGACAGCGCGGACAAGTAAATGCTCACCCGGCTTCCGCTTTCGCTGACCGTCGAACTCGACGTGCCCTGGAGCACGAAGTGCTCGGTGACCAGCGCGCTCATGAACTCCGGAGGCGGCTTATCGGGGTCGGCCTCTGCCATAACCAGATCGAACCATAACCGAGCGGAACATGCCCGATGAAGTCGCCGCGGCCGGACCCGTCCGGGGGGGGCGACGACTGGGTGCTTGGCGTTCATCTGGAGGTGGCCCAGGCCACGTCGAGCCCGGGTTCATCGCTATAAGTCTCATGCCAGCCGCTTCTGGTCATCAGGTTTGCCGTATATATGAACTGAAAGCAAGTTCTTGGGAATGCGAAGGTCACTTGCATCTCAGTCCTAATTCCGTAGAAGATAGATCTACGGAACTTTTATTTCCGATACCGAGAGGGACACATGACTGGGACGCCAGTGGACATCGTCCGGCGGCTGCTCAGCGACCCGACCAACGTCGCGGTGGCGGACGAACTCGTGGCCGAGGATTCGGTGTATGTGTCGCTGAACTACGAGGACGATGACCTGAAGAAGACCATGCCGTGGGCGGGCACCGGACACGGCAGGGACGCGCCGACGAAAACCTTCAGCGACATCGCCCGGTACTGGCGGGACACGTTCGCGACCGCGCAATCGTTCCGCTCCGCGGGCACCTGGACGATCAACTCCGATCCCGACGGCGACACCGTCGAGGTCTGACCGGCATGACCGGCGCGCGCCGCCTGCTCAGCGAGCTGGAACGCACCAGCACCCAGCTGGCGGCAGCGGTGGACCTGCGGCTGCAGCGCGAGACTGGCCTGCCGTTTGCGTTGTTCGAGGTGATGTCCGTAATCGCCAGCAGCGACCGCTGCCGCGTCTACGACCTGGCTACCGAACTCGGGATATCGTCGGGCGGCGCGAGCAAGCTGGTCGACCGGCTGGAAGCCCGCGGCCACTGCCAGCGGCACCCCAATCCCGGCGACCGGCGCTCCTCACTGCTCAAGCTCAGCCCGGCCGGCGCCGCGCTGCTCGCCACGGCCCGGCGCATCGTCGACGCCGAACTCGACGACATGCTCGGCTCCCGCCTGTCGAGGACCGAGACCGCCCAGCTCACCGCCATGCTGCGCAAGCTGCGCGCCGCCCTGCCCGGCGACTGACACGGCACCGGGCCAAACAGGCCGCAGCGGCACTCCGGGCACGGAAGCCGTCCGGGATGATCAAGGCCCGTGCCGGGCCAAAGCTCATCACGCCGTCTCTTCTCGGTGTACCAGCCCGATAACCGTGACCGAGTCCAGGCCGCTCACCGAGCCAGAACCGGACACGCGCACCGCGTCCGAGCCGACGCCCCTGGCGACGATTTCTCCGGCCGTCAGCTCGCCGACGGTGCCCGCCGCCTCCAGGGTGACCACATCGTCCCCGTCGGTCCGCAGCGACCCGCCGACCGCCAGACGCCCGATCCGCCCGCCCGCCTCGACGCTGACCGCGATAGCTCGCCGAGATACCTGAACGCCGCGAACCAGGCTCTGGCCCGCACCGCCGGCGGTCGTTATGTCATCCACGATTTCCAGGAGCGGCAGGTCCTTGCTCACCTGCACGCCGACAGCGCCGTCGCCGTACGTGGTTACGCGCTGGAGACGGGCGCTGGCCAGGTGGCCGTCGTACACGTTGAAGCCTCGGGAGCCGACGCCGTGCGTGGTGATCGGCGCCTGCACGTCGAGCCGGTCCAGCGTGCCGAAACTTACGTACCCGATCCCGCTCGGTCCGTGCGTGGTGATAGGAGCGCGCGCGGTCCAGCTGCCCACCGCCGCCCAGTTGTCCAGCGCCATGTCGTTGGCACCGTAAGTGGTGACCGGGCCGTCATTGATCACCGTCCGGACCTGAGCGCCGGTGATGATGTACACCCCGCCGCTGATCAGATCCGGCGTGCCCGGCTCGATGCCGCCGTCGGTGTAGACAGGCCCGGTACGGAGCAGGTCGACCTCAACAGGCCCCGCCACAAAGACGCCACTGCCCCGGACCGGGGCGCCGGCGGCGCCGGCGCTGATCCCGGTGAGGGTGGCGGTCAGGCCGGCCGAGTCAGACCGGTTCCACAAGGTGAACGCGCCTTGCATCGCGTCCACGCCGAACCCGTGCGGCCGCTCCTCCCGCCCGCGCAGGTCGGCCGAGGCGACGGTCAGCCCGTCAACCTCGACGTGTCCGCGGCTGGGGGTCAGCAGGACCTGTCCCCTGGTGATTATGTTGCGCAGAGTCAGATGGCCGGAGTCGGCGGCGCTGGTCCCGATCGCGACTTCGGTGGCCGGGACGATCACGGTCACGTCCTCGAGCTGGTTGTCCGACGTCAGCCGGATGCCCTTGGCGCCGAACCGGAGCGTGCCGCCGCGCAGCCGCGTGCCGGGCCGCAGCGTGATTGCCGGCATTCCAGACAAGGTGCCGTCTATCTCGACGTCGTCTGCCGTCGCGAGCGCGTCCAGAAGTTCCCCGGCGCTCCTGACCAGAGTCATGGGCGGCGTGCCGCGTTGGCGTTGGCCCGCAACTCATCGGCGGTCTGCCGGGTAACGAAGCCTTTCTGGCCCGGGTCGACGCGCCAGCTCTCGGCCAGCCCTCCCAGGTCCACGGCGTCGAAGCCGAACTCGTCGATCAGCCCGGCCACCAGCCGCTTGGCCGCAGCGTCGTCCCCGGCGATCGCGATCGCACGCCGATTCGGATCACCCTTCGGGTGTCCGTCACCGGACATATCCGCCGCGTCGAGCATGCTGAAAGCCCGAACGACCTTGCTCTCCGCCAGGTGCCGCTGGAGCACCCCGGGCACCGTGACGGTCCCGTCCTCGATCTCGGCGATGTGCCCGTCACGCTGCGGGAAGTAGTTGATCGTCGCGATCACCACCTTGTTTCGCAACGGCGCAACGGGGATCGACCCGACGGCCGTGATCGGCGTGGCGACGATCGCGAATTCTCCTGCCTCGGCCGCTCCCTCGGCAGTCGCCGCTCGTGCCTTCGGCCCGAGCTCGCCCGCCAGTGCCTTGAGCGCGTCCGGCTCGCCCGAACCGCTGAGCACCACGTCATACCCGTGCGCGATCGCCGCCTTGGCGAGATTGGAACCGACATGCCCGCTGCCGATGATCCCGATCGTTGTCACACTGGATCTCCTCCTCGTATGCTTCCACAGAAGATATTACTATGGAATCATAACTCGAAGGACGACAATTATTCAGTCAAGGCACTTGCTTTCGTGGAATGTAACCTCATCACGCGCGCCGGCGCGTACCGCGCCGCCGGTCGGCCGGGCAGCCCGGGCGGCTTCGCCTAGGTCGAACCTGCGTCCGGATTAGGCAGGGGCCTTCCCAGTTCTCCTAAGCCGCGTGCCAGGGCCCGGCGGCCTTCCGCGCTCATCGAGGCAAGCTCATGCGCCAGGAGCGCGCGGCGGCGCGCCCTGATCCAGAGCACCAGTCTCTTGCCAGCCGCGGTAGTCGCCAGCGTGATCTCCCGGCGAGTCTGCGCGGCCGGTCTCAGCAGTCCGGACGCCGCCATGCGGTCGCACAGACTGCTGACGGCAGGCATGGCCATGCCCAGCACCGCGGCCAGACGACTCGGCGACAGCGCGCCAGAATCGTCGATGATCAGCAACGCTCGCAGCTGGTTAACAGGGACCGCGGTCCCGAGCTCCCCGATCGCACTGTCCCACCTTTCCTGCAACCGAGTGATCTCGGCCTCCACGAACGCCGCATCTGGCCGGCCATCCCCTGCCTCATGGGCTGTATCGCGTCCCAAAGCTAAATCCCCTCCTCGGTCCTGCCGCGCCGGCCGAAGACGTACGGCTGTCACGCGGCACGCGCCGCCCGGTGTTGTCCCGCCGCACGGGCTGTCTTCGTCCTTGCCCTCTCCGCCTCGGAAGCGTTTATGCAGGCGCATTCGAGGGAGTCTGCTATGGCCGCAGCGCTGCTCCGCCGGGGTTCCAGGCCGATGCCACGCCGCTGGCCCGGCCAGCCGCTATTGTGCGGTTGGTATCTGTTCGGACGCTTTGATGCCTGCCGCTCGCCCGCGCCGGGCCAATTTAAGGAGCGAACAGATGGCAGTCTCTCCGCATGATGTGCGGCAGGCGCTGGCTGAACTCGGCAAGCTGCGCTTCGGTGAGATGCGGGTCGAGGATGCGCTGCATGAGATCGTTCAAACCACGCACGCGATCTTCGACGTGGATGGCGCCGGGCTGATGCTTGCCGACGCAGACCACCACCTGCGAAACGTCGCGGTATCCGATGAGCGGCTCGGGTATCTGGAGGACTTGCAGATACGCCATCAGGAAGGCCCCTGCGTCACCGCCTTCGACGATA
>Ga0335075_10017734_pt1 | contig 10578 bp, 10 predicted proteins | sample Lox_Sample_24_FD_206723 | JGI IMG/M metagenome (GOLD analysis project Ga0335075, IMG submission 206723) | Soil microbial communities from Loxahatchee National Wildlife Refuge, Florida, United States - Lox_Sample_2.4 | ecosystem: Environmental > Terrestrial > Soil > Wetlands | place: USA... | reverse complement strand
GCCCGGCTACGTTCCGGCGGTCCGGTTCTACTTCGCCTGGCAGCAGCTTGCCCGCCTCCCCGGCGCGCGCTTCGACGGCGTCCACCCGGTGAAACTCCACCATGAGCTACGCCTCGACGAGGTTCTGGTAGCGGTGATCGTCCACGCCAGCCAACGGCATTTGGCAGCCGCCGCGGGCCGGTTCAGCGACAGACTGGCGGTTATCAGCATCGAGCGCCCCAGCCCGCAGTCCTGGGCCACCGAGGCGCTCAGCGCAGCCAGAAAGATGGCGTGACCACGCCGCGCTGGCAGGCCGCGGAGACAGTTCGACGGCTGCGCGGGATGGTGGCACAGTGCCGCACTATGGGCGACTTAGATCTCGTGACCGCCGCGGACGTACAGCTCATGCAGGGCCTGGCGCAGCGGGTCACCGCGGTGCGGCCAGACTTGGTGAACAGCGACGCTACATTCGGGGAGCTGGCCTGGATCTGGGGCAAAGGGCACGCCCGCGACAGCGGGACCTGGCCCCGCCGACTGTGGTTCTCCGGCGACGCGCTGGTGGCGTGGGCGTGGGTCTATCTGCCGCACGAGGTGAGGCGGAGCGACGGGTCGGTGACGGACGTCACCGGCGCGTATCTGGGGTATCAGGTTCACCCTGGCCACGCTGCGCTGGTTGACGACGTGATCGACTGGTACGACCGCACCGCGGCGAACCTCGAGCGCACGGTAGCGCCGCGGGCGGCCGACGAGTTCGGGCTCAAGAGGTGGGCAGCGCACGGATACCAGGCCGATCCGGCATCGCTCGGCGACACCGGCTCCTGGACGCAGCTCAACGAGCGCGACCTTACCGAGGTCGCCCATCCGGTGCTGCCCGACGGGTTCCGGTTCCGCTCCGCCGACGAGGCCGGGCCGGCCGCCGCAGTCCAGGCGCACGTCGACGCCTGGGCCCCATCGACATACACAGCCGAGGGCTACGAGGGCGTCCGGCAGACCGCCACCTACCGCGGCGACCTCCACGTGCTGGTGGAGGCACCGGACGGAACCATGGCTGCGTCGACGATCATGTGGCTTGATGAGGTCAACAGGACCGCTGAGTACGAGCCTGTCGGCACCCATCCGGGCTACCGGCGGCTGGGGCTCGGCACCGCGATGCTCCTGCACGGGATGCATCTCGCGCGCGATGCCGGGGCCACTCACATGACGGTCGCCTGCCTGGGAGCGGCAGGGCACGCGCAGGCGCGCGGGCTGTACTACGGAGTCGGGTTCCGGCAGTTCACGCGCGACGCGCCGCTTGCCAAGCCTGCGATCTGATACCGCGCCGCCACGAGGTGCCAGCCAAACCCTGAGCGGGATGCACCTCCACGGCTAAGCGCGCTGCTGTGAGCGGCATCACGCAACGCATCCCTCGCTGCTGCCCGGCCGGGAGACTAGCGAGTTCGCGATGCCGCTGGCGCTCGGCAGGATCCTCGCCACGCCGGCGGCCCACTGGATCAACGGCCAGGCCATCCTTGCGAAGGGCGGGATGATCTAGCAGCGACCTCGGCATTTGTCTGACTGGAAGGTCATCGCCATCACACCGCGGGAGGTTCAGCCGCGCAATACGACCCAGATCCTGCCGAACCCAAATCTAAACCCGATCCTGGAGGCCACCGTGACCAGGCTGAACGTTAACGAAGCCGTCTGCGAGGCACTGTTCGCCTCACCGCTGCAGCCCTCTGACGCGCTGACGGCCGAGACGGTCGCGGACGCGATCGGTAGCACAGTGCTGCGTCTCGGCCCGGCCGGCTGCACCAGCCACATGGCGCAGGAGTTCGGGGACCACCCGGAGGAAGCGGCCCACCGGATGCGCTGGGTCCGCCAGCTGACCGCCGATCCGTGTGGCTGTCTGTCCTTCCCAGCCGCCGTTCCCCCCAGCACAGTGGCAATCAGAACCGACCTGCTGCCGGTGCGCGAGGCCGCGTGAGTCGTGCCGTGCGCTGAGACGGCTCGCCACCGACCAACGGAGTCGCCAGCCTGCGCGTGAAGGACAGCACTCCGTATAGTGCTTCTCGTGCGGCTCGTCATTGCCCGGTGCAGCGTGGACTACGCGGGCCGACTGACAGCGCACCTGCCGCTTGCGACCAGGCTGATCATGATCAAGGCAGATGGCAGCGTCTCTATCCACAGCGACATGGGCTCCTATAAGCCGCTGAACTGGATGTCGCCGCCCTGCCGCGTGACCGAATCCTCCCCGGCTGAGTGGATCGTCACCGGTAAGTCGGGCGAGACGCTGGCTATCCACATCGAGGAAGTCATCACCGATACGTCGGTCGATCTGGGCGTGGATCCTGGCCTGGTCAAGGATGGCGTCGAGGCACATCTGCAGGAACTGCTCGCGGCCCAGCTTCACGTACTCGGCGATGGCTGGCGGCTAGTGCGCCGCGAGTACCCGACGGCGATAGGACCCGTCGACATCATGTGCCGCACCGCTGAGGGCGTCAGCGTCGCCATCGAGATCAAGCGCCGGGGTGAGATCGACGGCGTCGAGCAGCTGACCCGCTATCTCGAGTTGCTGAACCGGGACCCGCTCCTGGCCCCGGTGCAGGGCATATTCGCCGCGCAGGAGATACGACCGCAAGCGCGAGTGCTTGCCGAGGACCGCGGCATCCGCTGCGTAACCCTGGACTATGAGTCGATGCGCGGTACGGATGACGGCGCACTGCGCCTGTTCTAGGCGTTGCGTAGAGTGACAGAACTGCCCGCTTACCCGAAGGGACGGAGCCGCCCGTGGGTTACTCGGCGATCAACCGCACCGGCACTGCCGGGCTGACCGCGACCGAGCACCGCCTCGACAATGGCCTCCGCCTGGTGCTCTCCGAGGACCACCTGACACCGGTCGCTGCTGTCTGCATCTGGTACGACGTCGGCTCGCGGCACGAGATCGCAGGCCGTACCGGCTTGGCGCACCTATTCGAGCACCTCATGTTCCAGGGCTCGGCTCAGGTGAAGGGAAACGGGCACTTCGAGCTCGTCCAGGCAGCCGGCGGCTCGCTGAACGGGACGACGAGCTTCGAGCGGACCAACTACTTCGAGACGATGCCAGCGCACCAGCTCGAACTGGCACTGTGGCTTGAAGCCGACCGGATGGGCACGCTGCTCACCGCGCTCGACGACGAATCGCTGGCGAACCAGCGTGACGTGGTGAAGAACGAGCGCCGCCAGCGCTACGACAACGTCCCCTACGGCACGGCGTTCGAGCGGCTGACGGCGCTGGCCTACCCGGAGGGGCATCCCTATCACCACACGCCGATCGGCTCCATGGCCGACCTGGATGCGGCAACGCTGGCCGACGCCCGCGCGTTCTTCCGTGCGAACTACGCGCCGAACAACGCGGTGCTGGCGATCGTCGGCGACATCGATCCGCAGCAGACGCTCACCTGGGCTGACAAGTACTTCGGGTCGATCCCCGCACACAGCGGCAAGATGCCGCTCAGGCACGCCGAGCTTCCCGACGTCATCGGCACGGAACTACGACAGGTCATCAGGGAAGACGTCCCGGCGCGCGCACTGATGGCTGCGTACCGGCTGCCGCAGGACGGCACGCGCGAGTGCGACGCAGCCGACCTTGCGGTTACCGTCCTGGGCAACGGGATGTCCTCCCGGCTGTACAACCGCCTGGTGCGGCACGATCGCACTGCCATCGCCGCTGACTTCGGGCTGATGCGGCTCGCTGGTGCGCCCTCGCTGGGCTTCATGGACGTGAAGGCGTCGGGCGGCACGGAAGTGCCGCAGATCGAGGCTGCAATCGACGAGGAGCTGGCACGGCTTGCTGCGGACGGACCCAGCCCGGAAGAGCTCGAGCGAGCACAAGCGCAGATGGAACGCGAGTGGCTAGACAGGCTCAGCACTGTCGCCAGCCGGGCAGACGAGTTGTGCCGGTTCGCGGTGCTGTTCGGCGATCCGCAGCTCGCATTCACCGCCATCACCCGCATTCTTGACATATCCGCGGCGGAGGTCGAAGCGGTTGCGGCCGCTCGGTTGCGACCTGACAACCGGGCCGTGCTCGTATACGAGCCGACCAGCTCACCAGATCCGGCGGGCGCCGGCCAGGGCACGGCTGCCGACAAGAACGGCGCCGACAAGGACGGCGCCGACAAGGACGGGGCCGGACAATGACCGACGCTGACGTGACCATGGATCTGCACCCGATGCCGGGCGCCGGCCAGGCCAGGAGCTGGACTTTCCCATCGCCTGAGCGCGGCAGCCTGCCCACCGGCCTGCCGGTGCTGCGCTGCCATCGGCCCCGGCAGCAACTCGTCGCCGTGGAGATCTGCCTCGACGCGCCGCTCGACGCCGAACCGGACGGACTGGACGGTGTCGCCACCATCATGGCCCGTGCCCTGTCGCAGGGCACCAGCCAGCACTCTGCCGAGTCGTTCGCGGCCGAACTTGAGCGGTGCGGTGCAACGTTGCAGTCAACCGCGGACTTCCTCGGCGCGCGCCTCTCGCTGGAGGTCCCTGCGTCTCGACTGCACCGCGCACTGGGTTTGCTGACCGAGGCGCTAGCTGAGCCCGCGTTCGCGGCCACCGAGATCGAGCGGCTGGTGCGCAACCGGCTCGATGCGATTCCCATCGAGCTCGCCAATCCCGGCCAGCGCGCGGCAATTCAGCTGGGGCACGAACTGTTCCCTGAGTCGGCCCGCATGTCCCGGCCGCGCCAGGGCACCACGGAGACTGTCTCCCGGATCGACACCGCCGCGGTCCGCGCGTTCTACGATGCCCAGCTTCGGCCGGTCACGGCGACCGCAGTTGTGGTGGGCGACCTGACAGAGATCGCCCTGGACGCAATACTTGCCGACACGCTCGGAAGCTGGGCCACACCTGGCGGCGCGGCGGCGCTCGTACCGCCGGTGACGGCACCCGACGCCGGCCGGGTGGTGATCGTGGACCGGCCCGGCGCGGTCCAGACGCAGATGCTTATCGGACGGCTCGGCCCGGACCGGCACGACCCGGAATGGCCAGCGCTGGTGCTCGGCACCTACTGCCTGGGTGGCACGCTTACGTCCCGCCTCGACCGGGTGCTGCGCGAGGAGAAAGGCTATACGTACGGCGTACGGGCCGCGACTCAGGTACTCCACTCACCAGCGCCGGATGCGGGCGTCGGTGCCGCGCTGCTCGCCATCAGCGGCTCAGTGGACACGGCTTCTACCCGGCCGGCCCTCGAGGATCTGCGGATGGTACTTCGGACCCTTGCCGCTGACGGACTGACCGACGCCGAGCGGGACATAGCCGTGCAGAACCTAGTGCTTGTCGCACCGCTCAGGTACGAGACGGCGGCGCCGGTCGCCGGCACACTAGCCGATCAAGTGCAACAGCATCTGGCTGATGACTTCCAGGCCCACCTTTATGTGCGCCTAGGCGAGACCAGCACGGCCGAAGCAACAGCAGCGGTGGTGACGGCGTTCCCTGAGGGCCGGATGGTCACGATCCTTGTCGGCGACGCGGCACAGATCAAGGCACCGGTCGAAGATCTGGGGATCGGCCCGGTCAGCGTTGTGGCTGCGTGATTCCGAGTTTAGTAAACGGAGCGTTTTCCAAAATAACGCGTTGACCGCTTTAATTCGCTGAGCCATTCTGAACCGGGCCATTCCGGAGCTGGTAGGAGCGCTGACGTGACCGAGAAACCGACGTACGACGAAGTTCAGACCGACCGGCTGCTCATGCGGCGCTGGCGGGAGTCGGACCGCGACCCGTTCGCCGCGCTGAACGCCGACCCGGAGACACTGAAGTTCTTCCCGGCGACGCTGGACAGGGCGGCAAGCGATGCTCTCGTCGACCGCATCGAGGACTCCTTCGAGCGGCAAGGCTTCGGCCTGTGGGCGCTGGAGGTCACAGCAACCGGGCAGTTCATCGGCTTCACCGGGCTGAATCCGCTGCCGGATGACGTCCCAGGCGGCGGCGGCATGGAGATCGGCTGGCGGCTAGCCAAGCACGCCTGGCACTACGGATACGCCACCGAAGCCGCGCGCGCTGCGCTCGCTGTCGCCTTCGACGGCGCCGGGCTGACTGAGATCTGGTCAATGACCGCTGTGCTCAACGAGCCGTCACAGGCAGTGATGCGCCGGATCGGGCTGACCGAGATTGCCAGGTTCGACCACCCGCGAGTTCCGACCGGAAGTCCGCTGCGGCCACACGTGACCTACCACCTTGCCCGCGCGGGGCGGTGACCAGCCATCCGGCCGCCCTCTTGAAAGTCACCCAACGACTGGGAAGTGGCGGGCGGCAGCCGAATTTACGACAGCAAGTGGGCGTTGACTGCTCGCGCAGCGCCGGCGAGCTCAGGAATGACCTTGACGGTAAGGCCGGCCTTGCGGAGCCTGGCCGCTCCGCCGCCGGGGACGAAGATCGGCGGCTCTCGCCAGGCGATCACCACCCGGCTGATGCCGCTGGCAATGATGAGGTCAGCGCAAGGAGTCGGCCTGGATGCCCGTGCGGCGCAGGGCTCCAGAGAGCTGTACAACGTCGACCCGTCCAGGTTCGGCCCGCTCAGCGAGCCAGGCGCACTATGCCCCGCCACCCCTGGCCCTGGCTCCCCTAGCCCGGCCATGCCTTGGCCTGCGAGCCCGAGTCGGGCAAGCGCGACTTCCTCGGCATGATCGGCGGGATCCCACTCACGGGAGAACCCGGTCGACAGCACGGTCCCGTCGGCGCCGATCAGGACAGCGCCAACCGAGAAAGCGGTCGCCGACGGAGGGCAATAGCGGGACAGCCTGATGGCCTCGTGCAGCCAGTGCAAGTCAGCGTCGGTACGGGTTGGCTGCCCCACGACCACTCCGAATCTCGGCACGGTGCCGGCTGGCATTTCGATGCTTTCCGTGGTGGTTAGACGTGAACACGGTACCTGACAAGATCTTCATCGCCGAGCCGGTGATTTACTAATTCCTGACGGAGACGATCCTGGGCGCACCAGCGTACAATTCCAGCAAAATTAGCGCAGAACGGCGGTGCCAGGCTATGACAGCCACGCTCGGGAGCTACGGTTATGTCCGGTCGACCGATACCTTCGACACCCTCAATCCGGCGACGAACGAGGTCATCGGCACCTACCCGATATTCAACGCGCAGGACGTAGCGGCGACCCTGGAGCGGGCCGAGCCTGCCGCGGCCTGGTGGGCCGGCCTCGGCTGGGCAGGTCGCAGGCAGCGCCTGCTGGCCTGGAAGTCGCACCTGACCCGGTATACCGGCCGGCTGGCTGAGCTCGTGCACACCGAGACCGGCAAGCCGCTGGCCGACGCCGAACTGGAGATCCTGCTCTCGATCGTCCACATCGACTGGGCGGCCAAGCACGCGCGCCGGGTCCTTGGCCCGCGCCGTGTGCGCAGCGGCCTGGTTGCCATCAACTTCTCGGCCACGCTGGAGTACCAGCCGCTGGGCGTGGTGGGTGTTATCGGCCCCTGGAACTACCCCGTCTTCACTCCTATGGGTTCAATCGCCTACGCCCTTGCTGCCGGGAACGGGGTAGTTTTCAAGCCCAGCGAACTGACGCCGGCGGTCGGCGCGTGGCTGGTCGGTTCCTTTGCCGAGGTCGTTCCCGAGCAGCCAGTGCTTCAGCTGGTCACCGGGATGGGTCAGACAGGCGACCACCTGGTGCGCAGCGGGGTCAGCAAGATTGCCTTCACGGGGTCAGCCGCCACGGCCAAGAAGGTGATGGCCGCGTGCGCGGACAACCTCACACCTCTCGTAGCCGAGTGCGGCGGGAAGGACGCGTTCATCGTCGGCGCCGACGCCGACCTGGACGCCGCGGCCGATGCCTGCACCTGGGGAGCGCTATCCAACGCCGGCCAGACGTGCGTCGGCGTCGAGCGCGTCTACGTGGTCCAGGACGTCTACCACCAGTTCCTGGAGAAGCTGACGGACCGCGTCACGAGGATCCGCCCTGGTGATGACCGCGAGGCCGACTACGGGCCACTGACGCTGCCGGGCCAGGCGGAGGTCATCGAAGAGCACATCGCAGACGCGCTGGCGCGCGGGGCCCGCCCCGTAGTGGGCGGCATTGCGAGCATCCGCCGGCCGTACGTCGGTCCGGTGATCCTGGCTGACGTGCCGGAGGAGAGCAAGGCGGTGACGGACGAGACCTTCGGCCCGACCATCACGGTCGCGAAGGTAGCCAGCCTCGAAGAAGGGGTTGAGCGGGCCAACGCCAGCCGCTACGGCCTAGGCGGCACTGTGTTCACCCGAAGCGGCAAAGCCGCGATGGCAGCAGCACGCTCGATGCGCAGCGGCATGACAGCGATCAACTCGGTCATCTCGTTCGCGAGCATCCCTGCGCTTCCGTTTGGCGGCTCGGGCGACTCGGGGTTCGGCCGTATACACGGTGCGGACGGGCTGCGTGAATTCGCCCGGCCGAAGTCGATCGCCAGGCAGCGGATGAAGCCGCTGGTGAACCTGACCACCTTCAACCGGACCGACGAGGACATGAAGAAGATCATGAAGCTGGTCATGTTCCTGCACGGCAGGCGCTACAAGTAAGGCGTCAGCCGTCACGGGTGCCGTTGACGGGCGCGGCGCCCCGCTAGTCCGGCACCCGTGAAGAGCAGGCGGCCCTATTTGTCAGCAACCGCCAGCAGCGAATCGGCGGGGTCCAGCGGAGCGAGCGGAGCACGGCCCTGGATGAGATCGGCCGCTCGCTCGGCAATGGCGATCGTCGGCGCGTTGGTGTTGCCGCGCGGCACCGTCGGCATCACCGAGGCGTCGACAACGCGCAGCCCGTCCACGCCGCGGACCCGAAGCTCGGTGTCGACCACGCTGGTGAGCTTGCTCGCGGCCAGCCGTGAGTCACCGCCCATGGCACAGGTCCCGACCGGGTGGTAGAGCGTCGAGAGGTTGCCGCGGATCCACTCACGCAGCTCGGCGGCGGTACGGACGTCCGGGCCGGGCGCCAGTTCAGACCTGAGCTGCCGGCTCAGCGGCCTGGCCGCGGCGAACTCGCGTGCCATGCCCACCGCGGCGACTAGCGGCTCGAGGTCCGCGAGGTCGGACAAATAGGACGGATCGATGGACGGCTTGTGTCTCGGGTCGGAGCTGCGAAGCCGGATTTTGCCACGGCTGCCGACCACGACGAGCGTGATCAGCACCGACAGCGCCCTGCTGGCCGGATCCGCGAGACCGCCGTCAAGGAAGGGAACGGGCAGCACGTGCCACTGAATGTCTGGCGCAGGCAGTGCGGGGTCGGTCCGGCTGAACCCGCCTGCCTCGGCGATGTTGGTAGTCATCGGTCCGGTATGCGTCATCTGCCAGCGGGCGAGGTTCGCCGGCCCGGCCTTCTCCCACAGGCTCCGGGTCTTCGGCGCGCTCCACATTGCCGTGACGACCGGGTGATCCGACAAGTTGCCGCCGACCCCGGGGCTGTCGGCCAGGACCGGGATGTCGTTTTCGCGCAAGTGATCGGCTGGGCCGATGCCTGACAACATCAGCAGCTGCGGGCTGCCGATAACACCGCAGGACACGATCACCTCGGCCTGAGCCTGGGCCAGCTCCTCGACGCCGCGGCGCAGGTAGCGAACCCCGGTGGCCCGGCCGCCCTCGATCTCAATGCCGGTGACAAGCGCGTCGGTCTGAACGGTCAGGTTCGGCCGGCCTGCCGCGGGATGCAGGTAGGCGTCCGCGGCCGACCACCGGCGGCCCGCCTTCTGGGTGACCTGGTAGTAGCCGACACCGTCCTGGCTCGGCCCGTTGAAGTCGTCGTTAGCCTGCGCACCGCTGTTGCGCGCCGCGGCCAGGAACGCCCCGGTCAGGCCACTCTTGAACTTCAGGTCCTGCACGCTGAGCGGGCCGGCGGCGCCGTGATAGGCCGACGCGCCGCGTGAGTTGCTCTCCGCGCGCAGGAAGTACGGCAGCAGATCGGTGTAACCCCACCCCCCGCAGCCGTAGTCGTCCCGCCAGGAGTCGTAGTCGTGCCGGTTGCCGCGGATGTAGATCATCGCGTTGATCGACGACGACCCGCCCAGCACCCGTCCGCGCGGCCAGTAGATCGATCGCCCGGCTGCCCGGTCTTGCGCGACCGTCTGGTAGTTCCAGTCGTAAGCAGTCTGGAACAGCAGGTTCACCGCAGCGGGGATGTGAATCTCGTCGGCAGTGTCCGGCGGCCCGGCTTCGAGCAGCAGCACCCGGACATCCGGGTTCTCGCTCAGGCGCGAAGCCAGCACGCAGCCGGCGCTTCCGGCGCCGGCGATGACGTAGTCGTACACGCCTGTCCTCCCAGCTCGCCCCGGAGTCGGTGAAGGCTGCCGAGCCTGCCGGAGCACCGGTATGTCGCCGACAAGCGTATCGGTGTATTTGTGCCTCGCTCTGGCAATTAGAGGTGATCTATCGCTACAGTCCGGTTTCAAAACGGATGCGCCTGACGGGCTAGCGAAGGTAGCGACGAGCGTCACGGATGCACGTTGGGTTAGCGCGTAGCGGACTTGATCCCGGCGCGGGGCGGCGTGCAACTTGGCGCAGACATTAGCGCGCTCCCGGCCCGCAGACCGGGAGCGCGCTCCCCCCACGATGCGGTCCTGGCAATCCGGCGGGCCCCCGAGAACCGCCGGCTTACCGTCCGGACCGCGAGCCGCTCAGCGG
>Ga0335075_10017733_pt1 | contig 10578 bp, 7 predicted proteins | sample Lox_Sample_24_FD_206723 | JGI IMG/M metagenome (GOLD analysis project Ga0335075, IMG submission 206723) | Soil microbial communities from Loxahatchee National Wildlife Refuge, Florida, United States - Lox_Sample_2.4 | ecosystem: Environmental > Terrestrial > Soil > Wetlands | place: USA: Florida... | reverse complement strand
CAGTCAGAGAAAGCGCAAGCGGGTCGAGGAGATCTTCGGCTGGATGAAGTCCTGGGGCGGACTTCGTCGCACGCGCTTTCGTGGCATCGCTCGAGTGCAGCTGCACGCGCACTTCGTCGGTGCCGCCTACAACCTGCTGCGGCTGAGTCGTTTGCGACCCGCCCCAGGGTAAGTGTCGGTGCAGTGAGGTGATGAGAGATGAAAATGGCGATATATCCGTGGAACCGGTCGCGATCCGGTCATCGCCGCTTTCAAATGCCTCACGCCAAGCAAGGAACGCCATGATCATCGGCCGTTTTGCATCACGCTGCTAGATGCAATCCGTATTTGCATCTCAGAGTATACATAGGTGTATACTGTAAGTTATTGCACCCTTGACGGCACGCCGTGCGTTTCTCGGCTCTCACGCTTGCCCGCAACGCTCTCTCCTTCCATGAGAACTGGCCGCAGCTCTGGCGCAGTCCCGAGCCGCGGTCCAATTACGATGTGATCATCGTGGGCGGCGGCGGTCACGGGCTCGCCACCGCCTATTACCTCGCTCACGAGCACGGCATCCGCAATGTGGCCGTCATCGAGAAGGGGTGGCTCGGCGGGGGCAATACGGGCCGCAATACCACGGTCGTGCGCTCGAACTATTTCTATCCAGAAAGCGCTCGCATCTACGATCTCTCGCTGCGGCTCTATGAGGATCTTTCCCGTGATCTTGGCTTCAACATCATGCTGAGCCAGCGAGGAATCCTGACGATTGCCCATAGCTCGCATCAGCTCGAGATGCTCGCTCGCTGGCTCAACGCGATGCAGCTAAACGGAATCGACGGGGAGATGCTGAATCCGCAGCAGGTTCGCGAATGGCTCCCCCTCATCAATTCGTCCCCTTCCGCCCGCTTTCCGATCCGAGGCGCCGTGCTCCAGCGCCGCGGGGGAGTTGCCCGCCATGACGCGGTCGCCTGGGGCTATGCCCGGGCCGCTGACGCGCTCGGGGTCGATATCATCCAGAATTGCGAAGTCATCGGATTCTTGCGGGAGGCCGATGGCATCGTCGGCGTCGAGACCACCCGGGGTCAGATCCGAGCCGACAAGGTTGCCCTGGCCGTGGCGGGCCACAGCACCGTGCTGGCCGCGAAAGCGGGATTTCGGCTTCCCGTGACAAGCTACGCACTGCAGGCGTTCGTGACCGAGCCTTTGAAGCCTGTGCTCTCGTCTGTGGCCATCTCGCTGGCGACGGGCGCCTATGTCAGCCAGTCCGATAAGGGGGAACTCGTCGTCGGCGGCGGCCTCGATCTTTACCCCTCCTACGCTCAGCGCGGCAATCTCCCGACGCTGCAGGGAGTGGTTGCAGGACTGCTCGAGCTTTTCCCCTCCTTCAGCCGGCTGCGAATGCTTCGCCAGTGGGCGGGTATTGTCGATGTGGTCCACGACTCCTCACCCATCATCGATCGTGCCCCGGTCAAAGGGATGTACCTGAATTGCGGCTGGGGAACCGGTGGATTCAAGGCGATTCCGGGTGGTGGCTTCACCTTCGCCCATCTCCTCGCAACCGATCGCCCCCACCCCGCCGCCGAAGGCTTCACGCTGCGGCGCTTCGAGACCGGAGCCCTGATCGATGAGAGCGCCGCGGCCGGCATCTCACACTGAGAGCACCTCATCAATGCTACGCATCCCTTGCCCCTGGTGTGGTTTACGCGATGAGCCCGAGTTTCGCTGGGGCGGCGAAGTTCCCGTGCTCAGACCCGGGCCGCCCGAGGCAGTGTCGGAGACCGAGTGGGCGCAGTACCTCTTCATTCGGGAGAACCCCAAAGGCTGGGTGCGCGAGCGTTGGGTTCATGCATTCGGCTGCCGGCAGTGGTTCATTGTGGTGCGAAACACCTTGTCCCACGAAATCCGGAGCACTGTCGCACTCGGAGAACCGCTTCCGGAGATCGCCCCATGAGGAGGAATCCTCACCGGACCGCGACCGGGGGCAGGATCGATCGCAGCCGTCCTCTTGCCTTCGAGTTCGACGGCAGGCGTTATGACGGTTTTGCTGGCGATACGCTCGCCTCCGCACTGCTCGCGAACGGCATCCGTATCGTTGGGCGTAGCTTTAAGCTTCATCGTCCTCGCGGGCTCATGGGTGCCTGGTCGGAAGAGCCGAATGCCATTGTGCAGTTAGGGAGCGGTGCAACTGCCGTCCCGAACCTAAAGGCCACTCAGGTCGAACTCACCGAGGGACTTCAAGCTCGCAGCGTCAACTGCTGGCCGAGCGCACGTTGGGACGCATTCGCGTTTCTTCAGTTCTTTGCTCCCCTGATGCCGGCCGGCTTTTACTACAAGACTTTCATGTGGCCGAGCTGGCATTGGTTCGAGCCCGCGATTCGCCGCGCAGCAGGGCTCGGCATGTCCCCTATCGCCCCGGACCCGGACCGCTATGAGGAGCGGTACGAGCACTCTGACGTGCTCGTGGTGGGCGGTGGACCAGGCGGCATTGCGGCCGCCCTCGCCGCCACCCGAGCAGGAGCCCGCGTCATGCTGGTCGATGACCGGTTCGTCCTTGGCGGATCACTCCAATCGGAAGAGAAGGTCATCGACGGGCAACCGGCGCTCGAGTGGGTCTTGAGCGCCGAGCAGGAGCTGGGCGCGGCATCCAACGCACGAGTACTCAAGCGGACAACGGCCTTTGGCTGCTACGACCACAATCTTGTGGCGCTCTCGGAGCGGGCCGATCCGCAGAGCCGTCAGACCTTCCGCGAGCGGCTCTGGCACGTTCGCGCCGCGCAGGTCGTAATCGCGACCGGCGCCATCGAGCGTCCGATCGTCTTCGCCGACAACGACGTACCGGGGGTCATGCTGGCCTCCGCCGCCATGACCTACGCAGTGCAGTTTGGGGTCTGCCCTGGAAGACGCGCCGTCTTCCTCACGAGCACGGATTCCGCGTACGAAGCCGCCGAGAGCTTAAGGCTCCGCGGCATCGAGATCGCAGCGATCGTGGATACGCGGCAGGATCCCGGCGAAATCGCGGCCAGCGCAGAGCGCGCGGGCATCCAGGTCCTCACCGGATATGTACCTGTGCGCACTCGCGGCGCGCGCGCCCTGAAGGCGATCGAAATCCGAGCGAGCCAGGCGAATGGCAGGGCGTCCGGAGCAACTCGGCACCTCGAGTGCGACCTCGTCTGCGTCTCAGGCGGCTGGACCCCGACCGTGCATCTTTTCTCCCAAGCACGCGGACAGCTGCGATACGACCCAGCTCGGGGCGCATTGCTCCCCGCCGGGGGCCCGGCGGGATTTCGCTGCGCGGGAGCGGCAGCCGGAAATCTCGCGCTTCATCAATGCCTCACGGACGGGTTCGCTATAGGTCGCGAGGCCGCAAAAGCTGCCGGTGCGAGCTCCGATGCCGGAATAGCGCCGATTGCGAAGGCCGAGCGGTCAGCTGTCACTCCCTTCTGGGCCGCCCCGCGAGAGGATCACCGCAAGGCCTGGGTGGACTTTCAGAATGATGTGACCCGGACGGACCTCGAGCTCGCCGTCCGCGAGAACCTCCGCTCCGTCGAGCACGTGAAACGCTACACCACGACCGGCATGGCGGTCGATCAGGGCAAGACGAGCAACATGAACGCGCTCGGAATCCTTTCCGAGCTCATGGAGCTCCCGATCCCTCGGATCGGCACCACCACGTTCCGACCCCCCTATGACCCGGTGACACTCGGCACGCTTGCAGCTCGGCACGTCGCCGAGTTCTATCAGCCGCTGCGCCGCACGCCGCTCGATCGGCAGCACGCCAGCCACGAAGCAGTGTTCGAGGACTTCGGCGGATGGCGCCGCCCAGCTTGGTATGCCTCCCATGGAAGAACCCGAGAAGAGTGCATCCGAGCTGAGAAGCGCGCTGCACGCGAAGCGGTGAGCCTCTTCGATGGCTCCCCACTCGGCAAAATCGAGGTCCGGGGTCCGGATGCCGCGGAATTCCTCAACCGCATGTACTACAACACCATGCGGACGCTCCCGGTGGGCCGCGCCCGGTATGGCCTCATGCTGAGCGAGCACGGGGTCATCGTCGATGACGGGGTGTGCATGCGCCTCGCCGACGATCACTTCCTCGTGAGCACGACGAGCGGCGGGAGCAGCCGGATTTTCGGATTCTTCGAGGACTGGCTGCAGTGCGAGTGGCCGGACCTTAAGGTGCTCGTCACCCAAGTCACCTCGGCCTGGGGGAACATTGCGATCGCGGGTCCCAAGGCGCGGGAACTGCTCTCCCGACTCAGCACAGATATCGACCTCGACCCCGGCGCCTTCCCTCACCTCTCGGTCCGCTGCGGGAAGCTCGAGGGAGTATCCGTACGTGTCGCAAGGGTCGGCTTCACCGGCGAGCTCTCCTTCGAGCTCAACGTTCCATCGGGCTACACCGCATCGCTCTGGCAGCTCCTGCTCGAACGAGGACGCTCGCTCGGAATCAGGCCGATTGGCATCGAGGCGCTGCAGGAGCTGCGCACGGAGAAAGGCTACCTCCACGTGGGCACCGACACCGACGGTCGTACGCTGCCCGCCGATATCGGAATGGGTGAGCTGCTTGCGAAGAAAGCCGACGACTTCGTCGGCCGGCGCTCCCTCGATCGCGCCGATGCCAGGCGGCCCGATCGACTGCAGTTCGTAGGTCTCGAAGCGCATGATCGAGCCAAGGTGCTTTCCGTCGGTGCGCACGTGGTGGCCGATCCCAAGACCCGAAGGGGTAGCCACGGATACGTCACTTCAAGCTGCATGAGCGAAGCCCTCGGGCGCAGCGTTGCCCTCGGCCTCGTGCAGGCGGGGCGAAGCCGGCTCGGAGAATCGGTTCACATCTATTGCGATGGAAAGCTCTGCCCCGCACGCATCGTCTCGCCGCACTGGTACGACCCGAAGGGAGAGCGTCTCAATGCTTGAGCATCGCACACCACTTGACTCCGTACGCGAAGATCAGGGTCATAGTGGCACTGCGATCGAGCGTCTCGATCTGCACGTCATCTCCATCCGCGACAAAGGCCTGCTCCTGCTTCAAAGCGCTTCTGTAGCCGCATTTCAGGAGGCGCTGAGCGACGTGCTTGGTCTCACGCTACCCTCCCCGCAAGAAGCCGCCGTGCTCAACGGCTGCGCCCTCCTCTGGTTGACACCCGCCGAATGGCTTCTCGAGCTCCCGGCGGACAAAACCGATACCGTCGAGATCGCCCTCTCCCACCGCCTCGGGTCCTCTCTCGCCGTCGTCACCGAGCTCAGCGACGCGCTCGTGGAATTGGAAGTGAGCGGCTCAGGCGCCCCCGAAACCCTCATGACCGGCTGCAGCCTCGATATGAGACCCTTTTCCTTCCGCGCCGGGAGAGTCGTCCGCACGGCGCTTGCCGGCGTTCCGGCGATCGTTTGGAATCCCGGCAATCCCGACCGCTTCCGCTGCCTCATCGACCGCGGATTCGCGGAGCACTTTCTGGCCTGGCTGCAAGGCGCTATGCCGCAATGATAGATCTGGATGAGAATCCATTATTGTGGCGCAAATCGAATGCTTGCTCTAGCGGCAGTCAGACTCACTCGGGTAGGACGATCGCACGATGGTAAAGCGCGTCCGCGAAGAATGGCTAGAAGTTGCGAGGGAAGCGCTCATTAGGGGCGGAGTCGAAGCCGTGACAGTACAGAGCATCTCACGAAAGCTCGGCGTCACCCGTGGAGGGTTCTACGGGTACTTCGGCAGCCGAAGCGCGTTGCTCGAGAGGCTGCTCGAGGATTGGCAGGAAGTGAACACGCGCGCATTACGCCGTATCGCAGCGCAAAATCGGCGAGATGGAGCATCGCAGTTTAAAGAGCTCGTCAGCATGTGGGTAGAAGACGAGGACTATCGTCCGGAATACGATGCCGCCGTGCGAGATTGGGCGCGGCGATCGCCCGAAGTAGCACGTGTGGTTCGCAATCTCGACAACGAACGCATCAAGCTGATCCAGCGGATCTTCTGCAATCTTGGATTTAGGGGTCTCGAAGCGCACATCCGCGCGCGAGTAACATACTACCACCAGGTTGGTTACTACGCTCTCGCCGTGCACGAGAGCCGCGCAGCAAGACGTCGGTTGAGTCCGATCTATGGGCTACGGTGCATTGCGTACACCGCTGACCCAATCGACAATCAATCTCCCAATACGAGCAGCTCGTCGAGCAGCCCTCGAGGGAGTGGATTCGGACTCCTTAGTGCCACACTCTTTCCGCAAGGGAGAGGAAATTCTCCCCGAGTACTCCTCGTATAACCTGGCTCTCGTGACCGCGCTCGATTAGCCCTTGTGTCAGCCCGATCAGATCTTCTGGAGGCAAAAAGTGGACTGGGGTCTTTCCATATCCTTCCTGAACAGGCCAGTATTGTGGATTCCCTTCGATCATCTCGTCGATTCCCACGGTCTCTACCGGAAATGCGTAGTCCAATCCGACACCAACGTGCTTTGGACCTGCAACTTGAATCAGATAGTCCACATGATCGACGAGATCGCGTACCGTCGCGCTTTCACCATCGCAGAGAAACGCGCTGAGACCTACCGCTCCGACAATCCCACCAGTTTCGGCGCACGCACGGATTTGCTCGTCCGTAATGTTCCGACCATGGCTCCTTAGGGATTTCGCATTAGAGTGCGAGAAAATGACGGGCGCGGACGAATGTTCCATAGCCTGCATGCTCGTGCGAAACCCGCAGTGACTTAGGTCCACAAACATACCCAGACGATTCATCTCCGTAATCGCCTCTCGCCCAAAGTCCGTCAGACGATCGTCTGAGCCGTGACACCCTCCTCCGGCAAGGTTATCCCTGTTGTAAGCGAGAAGAATCTGCCGAACTCCGAGTCGATAATAGAACTCGATCATATCAAGTCTGCCATTCAGCGCATTCATTCCCTCTATATCAAAGGTAATCGCCAGACGGCCGTCGCGTTTCGCCTGTTGCACTTCCTGAACTGCGCCCACGATCACGTACTCGTCCGCGTGATCTAAAACCCACCTGCGAAATGCTTCTAAATTGGCGACTGTCCGGTCCCATGGAAGGAGATCGAATCCCACATCGATCGATAGATAATTGACCCCGGCGTTCTTCCACAATCTCAGATTGTTAAGGTCTGCTCTCACGTCGGGCATAAAGCCGGAATGCGCGTCCCATACGATAGAGGACTGGAATATCTCTAAGGCTTGAGGACTTATCTCGTACACTCTCGGTCTCCGAAGGAGCGACTCTCACAGAGCTCGCGCGACAACTCTGGGCCACCGCATATGTGCCTATTCAGACCTGCCGTGCAAGAAAACCCAGAGGATCAACGCAAGAGCTCTGCTGGCACGGACTGTTGTAGAGCCGTTCGTTCTCAATCTCAAGGGGTCCGGTCAATGCGTCACTTCCTGATTTAATTAAGCCGCACCATTTGACCTTACGGATCGTACATCCTTGGGGCGCACGCCAAAGTGCCGCCGAAATGCAGTCGCGAAAGACGTCTGATGGCTGTAGCCGACCGATTCGGCGACTCGGGAGACGGGAACCTTTCCTTCGTGCAGGATCGTCAACGCGTGTTGCATCCTGCAACGAACCGAGAAATCGAATATTGTCTCGCCAAAAACAGCCTTGAACCCTTTCTTCAGAGAAGTCTCATTCATGCCGGCAGCACGCGCCACTTGGCGTATGGTGGGAACCGGCGACATTTGCTTCATTAGGAGGCTTCGAGCGGCCTGAAGGCAGCGCAGCTCTCGTTCGCCGTACTGCTGGGCCGGCTCGCCACCCAGCTCGCTGAAACCGGCAATCGCCGCACACAGCAGTTGGAGCGTAAGGGCCTCTGTGTGTACCAGCGCCAGCGTCCCCGAATACGGGTTGTCCACGAGCTGCGTAGCGAGATCGAACATTTGCGTCGTGAGCGGTAGTTGACAGTACTCAAATTGGCCAGGTGAACCTGAAATGAGCGCCTGGAGCTGTCGCGGCGCATCGAGCTTTGAGGTGAAGAAGTTCTCGACCAGGGACTCCGGCCGCAGTGTGATCGCCACACAGCGTTCTTTCGCGCTCGGAGCTGTCCATTCCTGAAGATCAACTCCCACCGGGTGGCTATACACCAGCAGGCTAGGTTTGTTCAACCGCAACGGCTCAGTCCGGCTGACCCCCATCGTAAGGTCACCAGAAAGCTTAAAATAGAACTGAATTAGACCGTCGCCGGGAAGGAGCTCGATACGAGGATCCTTGTACGCGAAATTTTCGACGACAACATAAACATCGCCGCCGATTTGCGTCAGCTCCCAGTATCCCTCGCCCTCGTCAGGCGGGAGAAGGATCCGGGCACCTAGCAGGCGTCTCCCAGCGTGACGCGACAACTTCTGCACACCGGGAGATCGTTCGAGGCTCGCGAAGGCATCCGAAAGCGTGCGGCCGGGGCCGGCTAATACGGCGCGAAAAAGCCCCCCACTCTGGCGAGGTGCCGCTTCTTGCGCGACTTCATCGCGAGCGTTTGTGCCCACCGATGCCCCCGGTTGCCCGCCATTCGCTCGCGCAGCAATGCGCGGCGTCAAAGAAAATGTAGACTGCTTCGTTCGGTTTCGCAACGGTGTCGCGCCAGAAACCTCCTCGCGAAGTCGCTTCCTTACCATAGCGCTCCCGGATGTGTCACTGCACCGCCGATGCGCCGTTTGCGCGCCCCGAGGTATCGCCAAAACTCGGGCGTGCCTGAGGTACCAGCCCTAGCCGGGTAACATGGGCAACGGAACCCGCCCCATCTTGGACCATCCCGATGAATCCCGCCGATCCTTGCTAGCGCATCACCATTAAGAATTACGCCTGCTGCGCGCTGGCAAAGACAGTATGAGTGACAGCTCCACTCACGTTGATGTGATCGCACGCTATTCCTTGTTCACGAAGTTTTGTGCGCCATGGTCTCATCCTGCACTCATCGTACGACCGGGATCTGCAGATAGGACGCGTGGGCGCCATCATGATAAACGACATCTTTCGCCACCCGAGCGACGGTCTCGTTGTAGTTCTTTCCTCCCGTGTTCAGGTTTCGTTCGTAATTTGGAAAGTTCGTACCCGCGATCTCGATTCGCAATCGATGCCCGGGGGAGAAGTGCGAGGCCGTGACCATCCCCCGGAGGACGATCCTGTATATCTTGCCTGGCTTCATCATTTCTACGTGATCGTAACCATCCCTATAGCGAAGTCGTTTCATCGTGTCCAGCAGGTTATAAGCCCTTCCATCCGGATAGACATCGACCAACTTCAATGCCAAGTCGGTGTCGGGAACCGACGTGGAAAAGTAAACCGTCGCACTGATGTAGCCTGCAATGTTGAGCGGAGCCTTGAGGGCAGACGTAGTGTAGACCAACACATCGGGTCGCCGTTCTATCGGCGTCTGATCCTGCACTATATCGCTCGGCGAACAGCACGCCCCACCATGGGACGGTACCGGATGCAGGGGATCATCCGTGAACTGGTCGGGCGGCTCCTCTGTGGCCGGGGCCCTCTCAAGAAGCTTCCCATCTCCCGCGAGACTGTTGGCGTGGCCGTTACTGGACAAATACAGTCGGTGCGGCGAGAATTTAGGCGGCCAACTCTGCGCCTGCACCCACTTTCCCGACTCGAGCGGGTAGTACTGCACTCGAGACATTTCCAGTTTTCCCTTGCCATCGTCCTTCACCCAGTGATTCAACCACCTGACAACCGTACCGGCGTAGTCGAACTGAGCGTTTCCTATCGGACGTGCAGCCACCTTCGTCGCGGGCGGAGCATCGCCAAACTCCGTGCAATGTGGACCCGGACCGACAAGCATGTACTGGTCGGGTGAATTGCCGGCCAAGTACTGAAAGGCACGCGTCATCCCGTATACTTCGATGACGTCGTACCAGCTGTCCACCAGCATTCCCGGAACACGCGTACTCTGTCCGGTACGCAGAAAATCGTACTCCTTCCAGCGCGGATCATTCGGCGCCATCGTCATTAGCCTGTCGAATTCAGTTTTAGGAGAGCCGATCGCGTCGAGCACCTTGCCACTCGGCAAGTGTCCGACCCATGACATGTTTTCCGAGGATGCGTAATAGCTCTCCGGGTCAAACACATTTATGAGTGCAACGCGCTGCGCTCGGGAGATTCCACTTGGAAGTTTTGGATGGTAGAAATAGCCATTTCCGTGGTACCACCATGCCCAAGCCCACATCGGCACACCACCCGTGTAAAAGACACCTTGGTCGGTATATCCCGGAATCACCCCAACGCCCGTGGTTGGGCCTCCCGCAACAAAGGCCTTAAGCCCGGGCGGATTCATCGTCGCCAATGCGAACTGAACTTCGCCGCTCGATGAACAACCGAATGTCCCCACCCGACCGTTTGACCACGGCTGGTGTGTCACCCACTCGAGCGAATCATATCCGTCCTTGGCCGCTCCGCGCAGCCAGTGGTACTCCCCCTGTGACCATTCGGTACCGCGATCATTGACGACCACGATAACGTAGCCGTCGCGAACGAGTTGTGCTTCGACCCGCTTACCGATCCGGAGCTCCATTTGTGGCATGTAGGGCGTTTGCACGAGAAGCGCCGGCCGTTTCGAATCCGCCCCGGCGCCCTTTGGAATGATCAACGTGCCATTGAGTACG
>Ga0335075_10017729_pt1 | contig 10579 bp, 10 predicted proteins | sample Lox_Sample_24_FD_206723 | JGI IMG/M metagenome (GOLD analysis project Ga0335075, IMG submission 206723) | Soil microbial communities from Loxahatchee National Wildlife Refuge, Florida, United States - Lox_Sample_2.4 | ecosystem: Environmental > Terrestrial > Soil > Wetlands | place: USA... | reverse complement strand
TTCGGCGGCGAGATCCGCGAGCTCGATCTCGCGCCCTACATGACGGCGAAGGATGCGCGCCGCATGGACGCCTTCATGCAGTACGGCGTGGTCGCCGGAATGCAGGCCATGCGCGATTCGGGCCTGCAGGTGACCGAGGCGAATACCGAGCGCATCGGGGTGCTCATGGGCTCGGGAATGGGCGGACTCGAGTCGATCGAGGATACCTACGACCGCTACCTCGAGACGCACTCGCCGAAGAAGGTGTCTCCTTTCTTCATACCGGCGAGCATCATCAATCTGGTCAGCGGCCATCTGTCGATCGCCTTCAACATCACCGGACCGAATCTCGCCGTCGCGACCGCCTGCACGACCTCGACGCACGCCATCGGGATGGCGATGCGCATGATCCAGTACGGCGACGTGGACGCGATGCTGGCCGGCGGATCCGAGATGGCCACCTGCGTCACGGGCATGAGCGGATTCGCCCAGGCGAAGGCGCTTTCGCAGCGCAATGACGATCCGCAGGCGGCGAGCCGGCCCTGGGACAAGGATCGCGACGGGTTCGTCATGGGCGACGGGGCGGGCGCCATGATGCTCGAGGAGTACGAGCACGCCAAGGCGCGCGGCGCCAAGATCTATGCCGAGATCGTCGGCTTCGGCATGAGCGGCGACGCCTTCCATGTGACCGCTCCGCCCGAGGACGGCGAAGGAGCGCGCAAGTCGATGGCGAATGCGCTCAAGGACGCGCAGCTCCGTCCCGACCAGGTGCAGTACATCAACGCGCACGCGACCTCGACACCGCTCGGCGATCGCGCCGAGACCACCGCCATACATCGAGCTTTCGGCGCGGCGGCGCGAGCCCTTGCGGTCAGCTCCACCAAGTCGATGACCGGGCACCTGCTCGGTGCCGCCGGCGCCGTGGAGGCGATTTTTTCCGTGCTGGCGCTGCGCGATCAGGCGGCGCCGCCGACCATCAACCTGGACGAGCCCGGCGAGGGCTGCGATCTCGATTACGTGCCCAAACATGCGCGGCAAATGAAGATCGAGTACGCCCTGTCCAACTCGTTCGGCTTCGGTGGCACCAACGGTTCGCTCATTTTCCGCCGAATTTGAGCCTCTCGGCCTGATCGGGCGGTATCCCGACCGCTACCCGGGCTTGCTGGAAAGCGGCGCGCCGCTCGGCCCCGCGGCGGGTGGGGCGCGCTTCGACATTCTGCCGATCGCGAGCTCCGAGGTGCTCAGGCTGTCGGCCGGCGGGCGCATCACCGGCCCGCACGCGCGCGGCGCGCATGGCTTTCTCGCCGCCCTCGAGGCCTGGTGGAGCGCCCTCGAAACGCCGGCGCAAAGCTGCGCGCTGCCCTTTACCGGCGGATGGCTGGTGTACCTCGGGTACGAGATCGCGGCCGAGATCGAGCCGAGCCTCGCCCTGCCGGCGAGCGCGGACTCGACCGCCGCGCTGGCCATTCGCGCGCCCGCCGCCTGGGTGCGCGACCGGCAGAGCGGGCGCGCCTGGATCCTGGCCGAGCCCGGCCATGAGAGGCTGCTCGATCGCTTTGCCGAGGATGCCGCGCAGGCCGGCGCGGGGATGGCCGGTCCCGCCGCGTTTCAGATCGAGGAGGAGGAGCCCGCGCGGTTCGAGAGCGCGGTGCGCCGCGCGCTCGAGTACATCGCCGCCGGGGATGTGTATCAGGCCAATCTTTCGCGCTGCTGGAAGGCGCGTGCGCACGGCCGGCTCGATCCGGCCGCCCTCTACCGGCGTCTGCGCGCGGCCAATCCGAGCCCTTTCGCAGCGCTGCTGCGCGACGGGGACTTCGCGGTGGTCAGCTCCTCGCCCGAGCGCCTGGTCTCGGTACGCGCAGATATCGTCTCGACGCGCCCCATCGCGGGCACCCGGCCGCGCGGCGCATCGCCCGAGAGCGATGCGGCCTTGATCGAGTCGCTCCTCGGCAACGAGAAGGAGCGCGCCGAGCACGTCATGCTGATCGACCTGGAGCGCAACGACCTCGGCAAGATCTGCATCGGGGGGTCGGTGCAGGTCGATGAGTTCATGGCCGTGGAGACCTATGCGCACGTGCACCACATCGTCTCCAACGTGAGCGGCCGCAAGCTCGAGGGCGTCTCGCCCATTCAGATCGTGCGCGCCCTGTTTCCGGGGGGCACGATCACCGGGTGTCCCAAGGTGCGCTGCATGCAGATCATCGCCGAGCTCGAGGCGGGCGGCCGGGGTGCCTACACGGGCGCAATCGGCTATCTGAACCGGGACGGCAGCTGTGATTTCAACATTCTCATCCGTACCATGACGGTGCAGGGCGCGGCGCTGTCGTTTCGCGCCGGGGCCGGCATCGTCGCCGACTCGAATCCCGCGCACGAGCTGGCCGAGACGCGCGCCAAGGCGGAGGGGCTGCTGCGGGCGCTGCGCGCAGGCGCCGGGGCATGAGCGTTTGGATCAACGGCCGGCGCCGCAGGCTCATCGACTGCCGCGACCGCGGCCTGCAGTATGGCGACGGGGTGTTCGAGACCATGCGCGTGCGCGGCGGGCGCATTCGACTGCTCGATTATCATCTGGAGCGGCTGATGGAGGGATGCCGGCGTTTGGGCTTCGGCCTCCTCGACGCGGCGCCCCTCGGGCGCGAGGCCGCCGCGCGCGCCCGCACCCGCGCCGATGCCGTCCTCAAGCTGATCGTGACGCGCGGAGCCGGGATGCGGGGCTATCGCCCGAGCGGCCAGGAGCGCTGTACGCGCGTGCTGTCGCTCAGCGCTCTGGCGCCGGGCGCGGCGCTCTTCAAGCCGGTGCGGGTGCGGCTGTGCCGCACGCGGCTCGGCCTGAACCCCGATCTGGCCGGGTTGAAGACGCTCAATCGGCTCGAGTCGGTGATGGCACGTGCCGAATGGCGCGACCAGCGGGTGTGGGAAGGCTTGATGCGCGATACCGAAGGCACGCTCGTGAGCGGTACCATGTCCAATCTGTTTCTGAGGCGCGGATCGACCTTGATGACGCCGGCACTGGACCGCTGCGGTATCGCCGGCGTGATGCGCCGCTGGGTGCTCGGACAGGCCGCGGACCTGCGCCTCTCGGTGTGGCAGGGGCGCCTGCCCCTCGATGCGCTGCGCGAGGCCGAGGAAGTGTTCATGACCAACGCCGTGGCCGGCGTCGTGCCGGTCGGTCGGATCGAGACCGAGAGCGGGCCGATACGGCCGGCGCAGTCGCGCACCGCGCGTGAGCTGCGCGCGCGCCTGGAGCGCCTGTGAGAGCGCTGCGCTTCGGGCTGATCGTGCTCATCGTGCTCGCCGTGGCTGCGGCGGCGGGCCTCATCGTCGTGAAGGCGCTCAGGAGCCTCGATGAGCCGCTCAACGTGACGGCGCCGTTGCGCTTCAAGGTGCCCCCGGGCGCGCGCTTCGCGCGCGTGGCCGCCGACCTCGCGGCTCGAGGCGTGGTGCAGCAGCCGCGCGCTTGGGTGCTGTATGCGCGCTGGAAGGGGCTGGCCGCGGCCATCAAGGCCGGCGAGTACGAGATCGAGCCCGGCGCCACGCCGAAGAGTCTGCTCGAGAAGCTCGTCAGCGGCCAGGTCGTGCTCCATTCCTTCACCATCGTGGACGGCTGGCGGGTGCAGGATCTGCTCTCGGCGCTGCGGCGCGACCCGGACGTCACCGTTACGCTGGCGGATCCGCCGCATGAGCTGATGGCCAGGCTCGGCGCTCCGGGCCTCGATCCCGAAGGCCAGTTCCTGCCCGAGACCTATCGTTTTCCCGAGGGCACTGCGGATCTCGAGATCCTGCGCCAGGCACATGCGGCGCTGGTGCGCGAGCTCGAGTCGGCGTGGGCCGGGCGCGATCCCTCCGTGCCGCTCAAGAGCGCCAATGAGCTGCTCATCGTCGCCTCCATCGTCGAGAAGGAGAGCGCTCTGCCGGAGGAGCTGCCGAAGATCGCCGGCCTGTACCTGCATCGGCTGCGCATCGGCATGCGCTTGCAGGCCGATCCGACGCTCATCTACGGACTCGGCGAGCGCTATGACGGACAGCTGCACAGCGTCGATTTGCGTACCGACGGGCCGTACAACACCTACACCCGTGCCGGGCTGCCGCCGACGCCGATCGCGCTCGCCGGCGCCGCCGCGATCCGCGCCACCGCCCATCCGGATAATACCGAGGCGCTATACTTCGTGGCCTCACCCAGGGACGACGGCAGCCATATCTTTTCCGCCACCTTGCAGGAACAGAACGCAGCCGTTTCCCGGTACGTGGCTCACCTGCGGCAGAAGGCCGCGCAGGCGGCGAAATGAGCGAGCGGGGCCGTTTCCTGACCATGGAAGGCATCGAGGGCGTCGGCAAGAGCACCCAGGTCGCGCAGCTGTCGCAGTCGCTCACCGAGCGCGGCATCGCTCACGAGCTCACGCGAGAGCCGGGCGGCACCCCGCTCGCGGAGAAGATTCGCGAGCTGGTCCTCACGCCGGGGGCGGAGGCGCTGCCCGATGCGGCGGAGCTCTTGCTCATGTTCGCCGCCCGCTCGGTGCATCTGGAGAATTTCATCCGCCCGCACCTCGCCGCCGGCCGCTGGGTGATCTGCGATCGGTTCACCGACGCCACCTATGCCTATCAGGGCGCGGGGCGCGGCTTCAGTACGGACAGCATCGGCCAGCTGGAAAGTCTGGTGCAGGGGGCGCGCCGTCCGGATCTCACGCTGCTGCTCGATGCGCCGGCGGCGGCGGGTCTGGAGCGCGCCCGCGCCCGCAACGCACAGGCGGGTCGAGCCATGGCGGGGGATCGCTTCGAGCGCGAGCGGATCGAGTTCTTCGAGCGCGTGCGCGCCGGGTACCTGTCGCGCGCGGCCGCCGAGCCCGAGCGCATCGCCGTGATCGACGCGACGCGCAGGGCCGGCGAGGTCGCCCGCGATATTCTGCAGATCCTGAGGGCGAGAAGTTGGATTTCCTGAGCGCCGCGAGCTTGCCGTGGCTCGGCGATGCACGGCAGCGCCTGACTGCCGCGCGTGCCGCGGGACGTCTGCCGCAATCGCTCCTGCTGTTGAGCGTGCCCGGATTGGGCGCGCAGGCTCTCGCGCACTGGACCGCGGCCCTGGCGCTGTGCGAGTCGCAGAGCGCGCCGTGCGGTGCCTGCGCCGCGTGCCAGCTGCTGCGCGCGGACACTCATCCGGACTTTCACGCGGTGGGCCTGCTCGAGGACGCCCAGCAGGTCAAGGTCGACCAGATTCGAGAGCTCATCGAGGCGCTGTCGCTGTCGAGCTTTCGCGGCGGCTACAAGGTCGCCCTGGTGGAGAACGCGGAGACACTCAACGCGAACGGCGCGAATGCATTCCTGAAGACCCTGGAGGAGCCGAGCGGCAGGACGCTGCTCATGCTCGTCGCCAGGCCGAGCCACCGCTTGCCGGCCACCATCGCAAGCCGCTGCTCGAAGCTTCACCTGAGGATTCCGCCGCCGCAGGCCGCGCTCGCCTGGCTCGGCGCGCGGGGCGGCGCGGGGCAGAGCTGGGAGCCAGCGCTCGAGCTGGCGGGCGGCGCCCCGCTGCTCGCGCTCGAGCTGCCGGCGGCGGCCATCGCGCAGCTCGATCAGCAGATGCGGCACACCCTCGAGCAGATCGCCGAGGACCGGGTCGATGTCACGGCCGTGGCGGAGGCGTGGATGAAATCCGATCCGGCGCTGCGGCTCATGTGGCTTGAGAACTGGATCACACGGCGCGTACAAGTCGAGTTGGGCGGCGTCAATTCCCTTCAAACTGCGGAACCCGTCCGCTTGCCTGCCGCTTTACTTAAGCCCAAGATAAGGCCCCTATTCGAGCTGCTGGACGCGGCCCGCGAGCTGCGGCGCCTCGCATCGACCGGCCTGAATCAGCAATTGGCGCTCGAGGCCTTGCTGCTCGACGGTCGGGCGGCATTGGCCCGGCAAACGCGAAGCGAGACGCGGAACTAGAACGGAAAGGCAGGCGTTGCGAAGTCCCAGTAACAAACCCGGATTGCTGACTCTCACGATCAAGGACAAGAGCGCGCTCTATCTCGCCTACATGCCGTTCGTGAAGAACGGCGGTCTTTTCATCCCCACGAACAGCAACTATCGGCTCGGCGATGAGGTGTTCATGCTGCTCAATCTCATGGGGGAGGAAGAGAAGCTGCCGGTGGCGGGGCGTGTGATCTGGATGACCCCGAAGGGCGCGCAAGGCAAGCGCACGGCCGGAATCGGCGTGCAGTTCAGCGATCAGGATCGCGGCAACACGCAGAAGAAGATCGAGAATTACCTGGCCGGCGCGCTCGGCGGGGACAAGCCCACGCACACCATGTAACCCTAGCTAGGCGGACCGCTGCTCCGCGCTCGCGGGCGCCGCGCGATGCGGGCGAGAAAGGCGCGCGCCGCAGCGCGTGTCAGTGCTGGGCGCTTTCGGGAAGTGTCTCGACGTAGATCGGCGGCGTGGCGGATGCCGCGCGGCCCAATGGGGCTGACCGAGGCGACTGCGCGGCGCCCGCGGTGTCGCCGAGACGCAACGATGGCGCGGTGCTCGGCGCGGCAGAGGCTTCGGGTCGATGCGGAGCCCGCCAGCAATAGAGCGCAAAGGCGCAAGCCGCGGCCAGGAAGATGAGGGCGAGCCCGCGGTGCTCCGAGAGAATCGAAGGCGCTTCGTAGTCGGCGGGCGGCGGCGTGTACCGGAAGGCGCTGGGCGAGGGCGGCGGGCCGGCAGCGCCCGCCGACTCGGATGAGCACGCATCGGCCGAGGGCGGCACTTGCGGCAAGCGCGGCATCTTGGGCAGGTCGGCCCGCATCTTCATCTTCAGCACGTCAGCTCCCGCGTGAGCGCGCCGCTTCCGTGGCCGACAGGCCGCCTCTCAGCACATAAGCCTCGAAGCCCCGCTCGCTCAGGATATAGGCCGCCGCCGAGCTGCGCCGTCCGGTATCGCAGCAAACGACGTACGGCGTGTTCTTCGCGATGGCGTTCAGCTTCAGTCGGATGAAATACAGCGGAATGTTGATCGCGTCCTCGATGCGAAAGTTCTGAAACTCGCTCGGCAGGCGCACGTCGAGCCACTTGCCGCCGGCCGCGACGATTTCCTTGGCCTTGTCGTAGGTCACCCATTGCAGCAGCGGCTCGTTGAGCAAGGTCTGGAAATCTTGCTTGCCCAGGCGCATGAGCGTGCCATCGGTGGACATGGTGACGGTCGCGTTGCGCTTCGCCTCGGCGATCAGCGCCTCCTCGCCGAAGCTGTCCCCCGGGCCGAGCTCGGCGAGCTTGATGCCTTCCTTGTTGAGCGGCGTCTCGCGCGTCACCACGCACTTGCCCGCCACCACGACGTAGAAGTAATCGCCTTCGGCCCCCTGCTTGATCACGACGTCGCGCTCGCGGTAGTTGATGCGCTGCATGCGCATGAAGATGGCCTGGATGTTGGCCGGCGGAATGCGGTGGAACGCCTTGGTCTGCAGCAGCGTGGTCATCCAGTCGCCGGTGACGTCCAGGTGATCGCCATGAAGCTCGGCCACCTCATACTGGCCGGTCTGATCCCAGGTGAGCAGCACATCGAGCAGATCGCTGTCGATCATGATGTAGGACAGATCGCTCGCCGCGCGGCCGGTGAACTTGCGGGGCAGACCCGGTGCGAGCGCCGCACGCGCCTCCGGAGTACCCGCGCGCACCGACCCGACGATGCGGTCGTCGGCGTACAGCTCGACGACGCCCGACACCAGATAGAAGGTGCGCTTGTCGGTATCGCCTTGCTTGAACAGCATGCGCCCGGCGTCCAGCTCGCGGATCTGCGTCTTGCGGGCGAGCGCGTGCAGATTCTCCGCCTTCAGACCGTCGAGCGGGGAGAAGGTCTTCAAAATCGAGATCTCGACCGGTCGCTCGTCCATTCGAAGGTCCGCAGCTTCCCTTGACAATGATTCCGGGCAACGATTCCGGACAATCCGCTTTGGGCAACCCCATGATTTTGGGGACTCTATCAACAGTATCATACGCGGTTAGCCGCCCGCGCAGTCACGCATGGTTCACATTGGAGCGCCGAGGCTCGCGAGGCTCCAGCCGGGATCGGGTCGGAAACGCTCGCCGTGACGCCGCTCGAGCTCGGTCAGCCGCTCGACGATCCGGGGGATGCCGCGCGTTCTTGCGTATTGCAAAGGGCCTCCCCGGAAGGGTGCGAATCCGGTCGCAAATATCGCAGCGGCATCCAGCAAATCCGCATCCTCGACGACGCCTTCTCGCAGCACCGCGACCGCTTCGTTGAGCATGGGCAGGATCAGCCGATCCTCGAGATCCTCGGGCGCCGCCGCGCCGGGGGTGTGCGTGTGCAGCGGGCTGCCGTCCTTCCAGACGTAGAACCCCTCGCCCGACTTGCGCCCGAGCTTGCCCGCCTCGACCTGCTTGACGAGTATCGGCGGGACCTGCCGATGGAGCGGTCCGGCCAGCACGCGCCCCACGTGCAGCGCCACATCCAGCCCCACCACGTCGGCGAGCTCGATCGGCCCGACCGGCATGCCGAATCGCGTCGCGGCGCGATCGATCACCGCGGCGGGAATGTTCTCCGCGAGCGCGTACAGCGCCTCATTGAGGTAGGGCGTGAGGATCCGGTTCACGACGAATCCCGGCGCGCTTTTGCACGGCAGCGGCAGCTTGTCGAGCTTGCGGGTGAACCAGACGGCCTTCTGTTGCGCCGCCGCCTCGGTGCGCGCGCCTTGAACGATCTCCACCAGCTGCATCTGCGCGACCGGATTGAAGAAATGAATACCGACCAGCCGCGCCGGATTCGCGAGGCCCTCGGCGAGCGACTCGATCTGGATGCTCGAGGTGTTGGTGGCGAGCACGGCCTCGGGCTTGAGCCGCGGCTCGAGCTGCGCATAGAGCGCGCGCTTGGCCTGCGCATCCTCGAATATCGCCTCGATCACCACGTCGGCGCCGCTCGCGCCCTCGCCGCTCGTGTCCATGCGCAGGCGTCCCATGGCTTGCTCGGCCTCCTCGGGATCCTTCAGGCGCTTCTGGAAGAACGCCCGTGCCCGCTGCAGGGCGGGTTGAATGAGCGCCTCCGTGCGGTCCTGCAAAGTGACGCTCAGCCCGCGCAGCGCCGACCAGGCGGCGATGTCGCCCCCCATCACGCCGGCACCGATCACGTGCACGTGCCGGAACTTGGCCGTGGGCTTGCCGCCGAGCCCCTTGAGCCGGTTCTGCAGCAGGAACACGCGCACCAGATTGCGCGAGGTCGCCGAGCACATCAAGGTGGCGATCGAATGTGCTTCCGCCTCGTAGCTCTCGGCTCCTGCGGCGCCATAGCGCTGCCAGAGATCGATGATGGCGTAGGGGGCGGGGTAGTGCTCCTTGGGCAGCTTGGCGCGCAGCGCAGCGGTTGCCTGCCGGGCGATGAAAGGGCGCATCGCCTTCAGATTGAGCAATCGCTCCACGAACGGAGCGGACTTGGGCGGCGGAGCCTCGAGCAGCAGGCGCTTCGCCTGCGCCTTCAGATCGGCGGGCGGCACCAGCCGGTCGAGCAGACCTGCCTCGAGCGCGCGCCGCCCACGGTAGGGCTTGCCGCACCCCGATGAGCCTCACGGTGCGCACCGTTCCGCCGAATCCGGGGTGGATGCCGAGCATCACCTCGGGAAGCCCCAGGGAGAGCTGCGCGTCGTCGGCGCCGACTCGATAGGTCGCCGCGAGCGCAAGCTCGAGCCCGCCTCCGAGCGCAAAGCCGTGCAGCGCGGCGACGCTGGGGCAGGGCAGCGCCTCGAGCTGGTCGAACACCGTCTGTCCGGCGCGCACCAGCGCGTAGCCCTCCTCGGGCGTGCGGATACCGGTGAACTCCTTGATGTCGGCGCCGGCGACGAAGCCGCTCGGCTTCGCCGAGCACAGGATCACGCCCGCCGGCTTGCGCTCCTCGATCTGGGTCAAGGCGGCAGCCAGATCCCGGATGACCGCGCGCGAGAGCACGTTGGTGGACGAGCCCGGCACATCGCACGTGAGCCAGGCGATGCGCTCGGCATCGAGCTCCAGATTCCAGCTACTCGCCATGGCTCACGCGGCGGCTTGCGCCGATTCGCGCACGGTGAAGTCGCAGATCAGCGGCAGGTGATCGGACAGCTGGATGTCGGGGATGAGGAATCGGTTCACCTCGATCTGCGAGCTGTGCAAGATGAAATCGAGCTCCTTGCGCGGGCTGGAGCTCGGATAGGAGGGCAGGCCGCGCGCGTTGGCATTCGCAAGGCCGGCCGCCTGCATGAACAGGTAGATCTCGTGGTCGCCCCAGTAGGTGTTGAAATCCCCGGCCACGATCACGGGCTTGGCGGTCTTGCGCACGAGATCGTAGAGGTAGCGCAGCTGATACTGCCGATGGCGAAACTTCAACGACAGATGCACGAGGAAAATCGCGATGTCGTCGAGCTCCAGCTCGATGATGAGCCGCTTGATCCCGGTGTCGAAGTAATGAAAGCGCTCCCCGCGCACCCGCGGAGCCGCGAGGAAGGCGTTCGCCTGCTTGCGCACGATGGGAACCAGCTGATTGACCGAGGTCTGTCCGTACTTGCATTCGAACGTCGAGTAGTGGCCCAGCGAGCGGGCGATGAAATCGGCCTGATTCACCATGCCGGTGCGGATCGATCCGGTGTCGACCTCGATGAGTCC
>Ga0335075_10017728_pt1 | contig 10579 bp, 9 predicted proteins | sample Lox_Sample_24_FD_206723 | JGI IMG/M metagenome (GOLD analysis project Ga0335075, IMG submission 206723) | Soil microbial communities from Loxahatchee National Wildlife Refuge, Florida, United States - Lox_Sample_2.4 | ecosystem: Environmental > Terrestrial > Soil > Wetlands | place: USA: Florida... | reverse complement strand
AATAAGAACAAGTCGCGACACCGACTATATTCGACACGAAAAAGAGCGGGCAAAGGACTACAAGAACAGTTCAGATGAGAAAAAGAGGAAAGTGAAAGTGGGAGTATTATTGAATATACCATATAAACCAGCCTTCCACCCCTAGGCGACGTGTAAAAGTTCCACTTGGTCTACCCAGAACAACTCCCATTCGTCGTTCTGTGCGAAAAAGCTCACGTCTACTGCTACTAAGATGGTATCCTATCGGCCTGCGAGGAGGGGTCGGATATTGTTAAGTTTCATCCGCAATAGGACTTCGCTTCTCATATTTATCGTTATATTGGCTAAACCAAAATACCACGTACCTCTTTTACTTGCTGCTTGCCAGAAAGAAAGATATCAAGTCGTCAAGGCACACTTGAAAAATATGCTACCCAGGTTATAGAGAACTGAGATAGGATTTTGAGAGGCTGGAGGTCATGTCCAGCACAAAACTCGGATAGACTTGATGAGAATAGGAGGAAGACTACATGAATGAAAATGATGACAAAAGTGTAGAGAAGCATCGCTTCAGGGATAAGAGCAATCGAAGTAAGTCAATTATATCACGCATGCTACCAGCAGCTATCCTCTCTGTTCTTCTTTCAGCCGCTCGCCCAGAGTCCGCAAAGCTCCACAGAAGAAACATACTTCGTTCCTCACGAGCCTTCCTTTCCTGAACATAACATCGAGGGTGTTGAGGCATACGACCTCATGGCACCATCCTGGCATTTCAATGCACAACCTACCGTAATTGGCTCTGCCCAAAAACGGGGAACGCATCATTAGGCCACTGGCATGGCAGTCATATTTTACAGCTTGCGTGCGTGCGTCGAGGAGCACGTTCATACCACTCACTCACTGTCCGGAAATTGGCGTCGATATAACTCCGTACCCCCAAGATCCTTCCGCCTGTAACAGGCGAACCATGCCCGCCTCTCAGGTGAGCGCCTAGGAGAGCCTCGAGTCTAGCCTTCTGCTGGACGATGCACAGACAGGGGAGAAAGGCATGACGAGAGGAGGCAAGGCGATTGGAATGTGGAGGACGACAGGAAGCTCGAGAATGACAAAAGAGACGGGAATGGAGATATATGAAAATAGGGTATACCATCCAATATCAACAGCATCCCTTGCTTCTCCCGGTCTTTCTTGCTCCATGACGCCTCTTTCAGCGGGCCGGTCTCAAGCAACTTGTAGAAGGGATTCAGCTTCAGGAGAAGGAAGAGGTTGTCTCTATTGATGTATCTAGTGTGCTGCTCGCGACGGAGAAAGCGGGCCCTCACTGCGTAGGATCTCTGTGCATGCAATACCTGTCTTGATTACATCCATACAAAACCGTGCATGTAGGTGGTAAGGTAGTGTTATAGGGGCCATATGCCCGCCCCGATTCTTTAATTAATCAAGCAACTCATTTCCAACACTCATAATACGAGAGGAAACACAGATACGAGCCTATACCTAGTTAAGCCCAGCACAGGGAGCGGGGTGACGATCCTAGGCGTTCCTTGAGTCTGGAGAGGGTTTTAGAACGCAAAATTCAGACAACCAAACTTCTTTTGGTTAAGCTCATAGTGAAGCGCAATTAGCGATAATCGCTAAAAGGTCCAAAATTTAGTGGTCCAACTTCGAGTTTTACCGAAAGAAAGTTAGGGTGTTCTGAACTTTCCTGCAAAGAGAAAACACTACATGAGACGTATCTTTTGGAGCTACAGACACATGCCTGTAAGCATGGGATAAAAACGCCGACCAAAGTAGCGTGTCGGAGGTGAAACCGCGGGACAAGGTTTCGGGGAAAAGCTGGCAATAAAGTGGCCAATAGGCTCAGGCTACACAACGAAGCTTAAGCGCATACAGTATGTGGCGCAGTGCGTGCACCTATGTACAACAGCTGAGTCGCACGACTTGGCTCTTGGTTTCAAATCCTATGGCACTATTATTGGCACCCTTTAGGGTCAGTGCTCGCGAGGCAAGCAGCGATCTTCTTATATCGTGGAAAGGATCCCATTTAATACTCGACTCAATTATACTCATTGGGTCACCTTACGACAGCAGAACTGACTTGACCCATCAGTGATGGTGATCCTCTCTGCAAAACGAGATCAAGCACCACCCCTTAGCCCGGTTGCCAAATACTGGGTGTTTGCAAGCCTGATCCTGACGACTATTATAAGCAGCTTACTACTCGCGGGCAACGTTCGTAAATGGAATCTTTCGAAGGATATCTACGATTTTATTGTCGGCAATAGAGCAACAACTCAGTTAATCGTTCAAGTTTGCGCCAATGGCCTGGGATTCCTTCACGTTACAATAATATGCCTGCTGGTCAACTATGCTACCCGCTTAAGGCTCGCCTCAGTCGCAGTATCTCTCGATACCCTACGATTCTGGACGTACCTCCTCTCTCAGCATTGGAATTGGGAATTGCCACTGCACTTCTTGATTGCCCTCCTCGCCTTTCTAGGGCTTTGCATTGTCCCGTCTGCTTTATGGGCTGGTGCGATTACTCCTATCAGCGTAATAGCATTCGAGCAACAGACCATTCCACTACCGTCTTATTCGAACACGACACTCCTGAATCAAAATTGGACGGATCGATCCAACCTACCGTCTGTAAGGAACAGTAAAGGCTTTTTCACATATAATGTGGGTGAAGAATTCCTTGGAGATCTCTTGGCCTCTGCCGCTTCAGCGACCACTATTGATGGCAGCGTCCGGCAGCACGCCAAAAGCGACTTTTCACGGTATACTTACAGTGGCCGGTCTTATGGAGCTGGAGCATCAGTTGGCTTAACAGACGACAATATTATTCTTGATCCGCTCGTCACGCAATACTCGTTCCAAGAGGCAGGATACGCTCCTATGGTTACATGTATTTACAACACCAGCTCAGCCTACTCCATAGACCCCACTGCACTAAGTCCTTTTGTTTATGCTGCATCAGGTCTCCTCCCAAACAGCAACCCGGGGCAGCAAGAGTGGTCAAGATACACTGGATACAGCACCGACACAATTGTCGCCATTGGAGTTGCCACTGATCCGGAGGAGATAGGTCGAATGATTGGCATTGCTGCAGGGTCCGACTATGCTACACTAAACGACACACAATGCACAATTGACTTTCAACCAGCTCAGTTCAATGTCACAGTGGACACAATCAATCGCAATATCACCGTTACCCCTGTCAAAGGTGTTGCAAACACCACGAACATTGAACCCAGTGGCATGCTAACCTTCCTCACAACCTGGCAATTGACACTGATTTCAACGGACCAAACAAGCTTGTACAGCTCTCTCGTTGGGAATTCCATCAACGCCAGCGTCAACAACTATATCACTGCCGTAGCGAATGGAAACGGCGACCCTCCCACTATAGCAGAAGCCACTCTGGCGGGCATGAGCAACTCAGTCTCAGCCATGATCGACGACATCCTTACCGACTACGCCAGTGCGCAACTCATGGTTGCGAACGACACACAAGCTGCGACTGCTTCCGTCGGCTTCCAAGCACTACAATTAGGGCAACAGGAATACATCATCGGTATTACAATCTTCAACGGCATTATTATCATGCTTGTGTTAGCGGAGGCTGTTAGAACGCGTGGCTGGAAAGGCCTGGTCGATTTCGACTACATGGATCCACGGAACCTGATCATTGCCAGTTCAAGAGGTGGCGAGGGGATTGCCGTGGCTGCGGATTACAAACGAGCATGGGGCAAGAGTGTTGCTCATCAAATTGGCCGCATTCGCGTCCGGCACAAGGGGTCACACCTGGTGTCGGCAGAGCTGGAAAATTGGATGAAAGCCGCCGAGAGGAACTCTGATGCTTCGATCGGCACTCTTGTCCCGGATCCGGACGAACAGAGACAGAGATTGGCACATTCATTGACAATATGATGCTTTCGAATCGCTCGGTATGAAGGGGGAAAAAAAAAAATAAAAATAAAAATGGACCGTGTATGGAGGGGGTGAGGAGGCAGATCCAACCTTCAACCCTTCGTATTTCGTTATTCAACCCTGCTGAGCAAGTATCGAAAAACCCTAGCTTTTTGCTGCATGAGTCGAGGGTGGGATTCACTAGAAACATCTTACGCCATGGGACATATGCATTTAGAAGCATCTATAACGATACCATGTGATATGATTGACATGATTGAATATGTTACAATGTAATATATCTATCTTAATTTATAATGAATGATACCCTTTTCATATATATATATATATATATACAAACATTGGAACAGTCTGCTAAAAATACGATTGACAATTGCCAAATGCAGCTACAGGCTTTCCAACGCATACATATAATCGCCTCGACATTAACTAGGTGTGGGTTGGAAGATGTAAAATACTCAGTAATAGGATAGCTTTCAATACTCAAATCAGGCATTGGTTAAAATTTCCATCGCGTCACGAGACAAGTAATGAGGAAGGCCTTGTGTATACTGTATACCATAGATTTGGACTATTAAGCTCGAGTACAACAAGTTCAACTACCCCACTTTAGCTCCTTGCAGCACTCTCTCCATATCATCGCGACTCTGACGCGCAAAGGGACATCCCAGTTAATATATCCACCGAATAAAATGCTCCCATTTCGATCCGGAGAGAATCTCCATTCCCCATCCTGCAACCCGCTCAATGCAATAAATTTTTGAGCCAAACTAGAAATTCCACTCCAGGAATCCAAACACTAGTAGTTAAATATCGAACCATAAGGAGATAAAATGACAATGATAACAAAAGAGGTAAATGGTGACCGCTGTGACCAGACAGACATGATCGATAGAAGATGTCGTCATGCGAATGTTTCGTGGGCGTAAAAGGAAGGAGATACGAATCCACAAACATGCTAGCAGCGAGACGATTGTAAAGGATGTCAACACGAACACTGAAACCGAAAGAAGCCGAGCCGATTGTGGCCGAGCATACAAGCAAGCAAACAGAAGCAACCTCATAGGCCGTTATGCCTCATTATATCCCACACCGATCCCGATTAAATCCCAACGCCATACTCAATCCTTTTTCTTAAGCCAAGCTCTCCTACCGCAGCCTGTCCCGGGCGCGACGAACGAAGTAGGGGTATTGGACCAGCCACTAGTCGTCAACACAGCATTAATGGCTCGGGGGGCCTTCGGGCGACAGACTCGACGGGTCGATAGTATCGAATTGGACGAGCTGGTTCATATCCATGTCGGCTTGCGATTGTTCTACGAAAGCCGGGGATGGAGAATGAGAATGCATTGGTAGAGCCAGGCTGTGTTTCGAGTACATCTCGTTGAGACCTGTTCCATCATCGGATATATTCGAATGATGATCGTGCCCCATATTGTAGACATCTGCGGATGAGCTGCGATGCATCATTGAGAGTGGTGGTGATTGATCCACAATGGCTGGATCACCATGACTCATGAATGAGAGGGGAGAGACGGAAGGAGGCGCCATATTTGATGGGTTAACCATAGGGGAGAGATATGGGACAGTGTACGGAGTATTGTAGCTCGAAGGAGGCATGGTGCCCGTATCTGGGCCTTGGGGGAAGAAAGAAGGGCTTGCATAATCAGACGGTGAGGTAGTTGTCGCAGCCGACATAGGATACTGCCTAAAGTCCATGCCGTAGCCCGTGGAAGTGTCGATCCGCAGATTCGAGCCCATAGGTCCTAAAGTGTTTGGCTGCTGAGGAATTGGAGCGAAAATGTTGGGGTTGTGGCCCTGAGGCTGACTGTCACCCGAATGTTGGATGAGGAAGGATGGCATAGGGGGATTAAACATGGAGAAATCGACAGCCATAGGAACAGATCTACTCCTTTGTCTTTTATGTCCAGGTCCGCGCGCACTGGGATGAACGCCAATTCCCCATTGCTCTTGGAACATGCCTACATGTGCTTGAGCATTATAATTCGGTTGAGATGCTGGGCGATGTCCAGTGGGAGAGACAGGCGCCGAAACTGACAATTGTTGGTGGTCGAACGGATCGTGGCGGTTCATAAAGGAGTCCAGCGAGACAAGCTTTGCAAGCTGACCGCTAAGAACCTTTGGATGTCCACCAAGGTGGTGTAACATGACCGCCGAGGCTTGTTGATCTTCGGTGAAGTCTCCACACTGGAAAAATCCACCAGATCCAGAAGAATCCATGAAGAAATTCGGTGGTCGATTAAGCTCAACGACCAAACCGCCAGACTTTCCCATTTCGGCATCTCCATTTTCCAGGTAGATGTTCTTGATGTGCGAAAATGGGTACTCGATCTTGTAACCAGCTTGGTCGTTGTTGATGTAGTATGTCATACATGCTTTATCGGGTGAATAAAAGATGATTAGATCCATCATATTCTGGCCAATTCGTCTCCATGAACCAATACTTAAGGATCGACAAGACAAATGATGAATGACTATAAGATGTAAGCAAAAAGTCTTCGCGATGAGGAGTGTCACAACATACCAACTTTGCCTTGTGGCCCTTGATCGCCGCCAAGAAGCATACCTCCACTGCCGTACGGTGAGAGTCCACCACGACCTATAAAGTTGCCTCCTAATCCCTTTCCGGATTCCATAGCTTGCATCGCAAGATAGTTTCGCATTGCTTCTGGAATGTTATCACAATCCTCTCCGGTTTCTATACTCTTCTTTGCCAGAAGTTTTATCTTGGCCCGTCTAATGCATTGTTAGACTTGAGACAGCTGACCTCGATATCGCAAGACATACCTATTTTGGAACCAGATCTGGACAGAACGTTCGGTCATATTAATATCTTCCGCAATGCGTTCTCTAACGGTAGCAGTTGGGGTAGGGTTCTTATTAAATTCGACTTCAAGGGTGAGTAATTGATCTTGCGTAGCCCTTTGCCTTTTCTGATTCTTCTGTTGCTGTGTCAAGGTGCTTTTCCGCGGCGGACGCCGAGAGGCTGACGCCGAATTATTGCTGTTGGTAGCAGACGCCGAAGGTGATGGCGTCGAGGACATCTTCACCGATCCCTCCTTTTCCGACATCTCGGACATTGGATTGCTTCAAATCCGGGTATGGAGTCGGTATAGTGCCACTGAGTGATTGTCGTGCTTAAGAGGTGTCTTAAAATAGATCTACCTGTGCTCTCTGCGTGAATATTGTATCGCGGCCGAATGAGTGTAGGCTTAGCGGTTTCAATGTGGTTGAAAGTTATCGTATTGTATCGAAAGTGGTCAAGAAGATAAGAGGATAAGTGTGATTGTAAATAATTCGCTGTATCTGGCAGGAATAGAATGGCAGAGTATCAATTCAATGTGGATGAAGATCCTGAAAATGCTCGTAGGGAGCGTGAGTCGAGTAACGTCTTCGAGCCGAAGGAGTGTATCGGAACCCCAAAAGGAATGATGGGAACCGTATTGGCTAGACAATGAAAAGAAAAGAGTGCGTCTGAGAAGGAATCAGAGAGAAGCAACGACGGTGATGGAGGTCGATGGACGAGGTGAGGAGAAAGAAGAGGAGCAAAAAGGGAAGAGCGGACAAGATGGACCGCTTGGAGGGAGTTCAGTGTCTCACGGGCCAGAGCGTCTTAGCGGGCCAGGGATGGGTTGTCGAGGTTGGGGGGTCAAGCGGTGCAGGCATGATAAGAGCCGGGGGTGGGATGCAAAAGGGGAACAACATACTCACACACCGCCCGACCAACCAAGAAGGATCGATGCAAAAACACAACCTAGGCGTTTGAGCTTTGCCCAATAGTCAAACCCGGATTATGGTCCTCGGTACACACTGCACTTCTGCAACGGTACAATACTACCACGGTACAGTATGCTGCAATGCTAGAAAACGTCTGACTGTGCATCATGGGAGGGCCTCACTGCTTCATTCTGTATCTATTTTTCGCTACTCCCTTTGCGCCGCGACGGCCTGTTCAACATGGCCGAGCGACTCGTCAAACGTTCTCTTCCAAAGGATTCTTACACTTCTTCCGGCTAAGGAACAAGCTCCAATCATGTTGCATCGCTGCTCAGCTCTCCATACCAGGCCTAGATGCAGCCAGCTACCGTCTGCCGCCCATCCATCCAATTGTGTTGGATCCTCGATGCATCGAGGTACAGGCTGACCGCGGACCCGTGTAAAGAGGAAGTAATGCAAGTCCTTCGAAGGGCCTCCTCCAGCGGACTGCAACGGAGGTCGCGTCTTCTTGTTCCTGCAGCAGTTTTCGCGCTTGTCCAGCACGGTCAGCACCCACCCAGTCCACCAACGTATCGTGAAAAGCAACTTCTAGGAACAGGTTTAGCGTCGCTTCCACGGACCAATAGGCTTAATATAGCGTCATCAGATCCTCTACGCGCATGAAAGGGGTTTTCTGCCGATCAACATGCCTGTTGTGAAAGCAGACAACAATGAGCTCTAAGCATAAAAAGCAGCACGCCACTGCGCCCAACGTACCCTGGGCTGAGCCATGACCAGAGACTCCCTGTATCGGAGCTCTCAAGCGCCTACAGAATACTCGATGTCTTGTGATCCACCTCCCTGCCCAAGATGAACATGTACAAAAGTAGACACTAAAATTTCTTTCTTGTCAGCCAACGAAGCTCGTTGACGGGACGGCGATAAGGCTCAGTTTGTTTGTGTGGCGTTTCATTCCGTCTACCCAAGGAGCTGTACCCTGACGTCCTCGTCTAAAAGCTAACGTCTTCGGCATGTGATTCGAAGATCCCTAAGCCAATAGAATGATAAATTTCCACTACCTTAATATACATAAGGCGGCTCCGGCCAGTTCTCTCCCTACCAAAGGCCCTCGCACAAATGGAAGAGGGATGCCAAGCCGTAAAAGAAGAATCTGGGCTGCTTCGGAGGGGGGCGCGAGCACCTGTCAGAAACTGACATTCTTCATGCGCTTCTCGGTTGCATTTCCGAACTACACCGTGTGAACTCTGTGCGTGTTTCTTTGGAATTCAATCCGAAGTCAAAAGAGAGAGGTAGGCGTGTTCCTGCTGGGTTCGGATTTTGGAGACGAAGTTTCAAGGTTAACGATGAAACTCGCTTATGGAGTCCTTCTCTTCTATTTCCTATCTGGGCTCTCTCCAGGTTCTCCGTCAACAAACTATTATCCGATGATTATACTGCTATCTTATCATATATGTAAGACCGTGGTCTTTTCATTTCTCTACATATTTCAAATGGCTTGAGATGCCTTGATCATAAGTTTACGAGCAATCTCGCTGCTCAACTGTAAAAGTCTCCTATGCCACAAAGCGGTATCTGTATACCACGATTTCAAAGGATAGCCTTGTTACTCAATGAAAGTCACTCTTTATGGGAGATGAGCTGTTTCTCTGCAGGCGAAAAGCTTGCACGGACCTTCTATTATGCAGGGCATATCGAAAGCTTCCGCTATGCCGCGGTAGTTAAGCTCAAAGCTCTGTAGTAAATTACTCTTACAGATCAGACTATATCAGTGCATCTCATACTACTGAATTTAGACGACCACTTCGAGTAAAATCACCGTGGTTTATTTTCACTGGGCCACTGTTGATCAGAATGCCCTTCATAAAGACACTCTCACATTTCCAGTGCCACACAAAATTTTGCCAAAAACTAAGCTTTCCCTTTTAATCTGTCTTGCCAAGGTCTTAAGTTCATCGAGTTAAAAGGTCCCAAAAGGGCGTGCGTTTAACTTTCATTGATTTTATATAGTGTTTGATTCTTCAATTTGGACACTACTATTTTCATTATAGCATAATTCAAATTTGTTACCTACGTTCTTGAGCTGTTTGGAGCGGTTTTAGGAGGATATCGCGACGAAGCATCGCGCGGCAAATTGGGCTGCTAGTCTCCCAGGACGGATTTCAGTACTTAAAAATAGAGAATGACCTTCTATATTATATCGAAGAAGGTTTTATCTACTGATAGGATCATTCCCTACACTCTGAAAGTTTCCTTCATGAAGCTGCACTCGATTGATGACATCGTCCTAATAATTTGCATATATTAGCCTTAGTCAAAATAGCAATACAGCGCAAAGTTAATCAGCCTCTAGTGTGACTTGTCAGCACCACATTAGAGAGAGCTTGCTGAAGATTATTCATCGAGCAATAAATCAAGGGTGATAATACTGACCTACAGGTTTACAAGAAAACAGGGAATATATAATTCGCAAACTAATATTCATAAAAGAAGTCTCCGATCCCAACATGCCCCCTCTCCTTCTGCCACATTACCACTAATTCGGATGTCGTCAGAGAACCTTTAGGCTAGACGTTTATACCTCGTCTAATGAGCTCTAACTAATTCAACTGAGCTCCAGACCTATTTAGGCGTTAAGTAGGGCATGGAATCTGTAAACGCACCTGATGGGTCTAACGGAGAGGTTTGAGGAACTTGAAAGCAAAGGCAAAGGTAGAGGTAAAGCGCAGCACATGGCTAGAGAAGGAAGATAAAGTAGGCATTATTGGTCTTCAGACTTCTTATTGGAATTACAGCCGTCGTGGCCATGAACCAGTGATTCTAGCAATACTATACAGCTTGTACAAGGCGAGCAAGCCCTATTAAGGCTTGCAAATAAGGCGGAAATCAGGGCTTACTAGCATGAAGTCCTAGTCTATATAGTGAGCATTCT
>Ga0335075_10017727_pt1 | contig 10579 bp, 12 predicted proteins | sample Lox_Sample_24_FD_206723 | JGI IMG/M metagenome (GOLD analysis project Ga0335075, IMG submission 206723) | Soil microbial communities from Loxahatchee National Wildlife Refuge, Florida, United States - Lox_Sample_2.4 | ecosystem: Environmental > Terrestrial > Soil > Wetlands | place: USA... | reverse complement strand
GCCGCCCTCGCCGGCGTCGTCGCCCACCCGATCATCATCGACGCCCGCTGCGTCCTCGACCCCCGCGCCTGGCAAGCCGCCGGATGGACCATCCGCACCGTAGGCCGATCAGCCTAGGACAGGTCACAAGGCGGGCAGCAAGTAGTGGATGCGGGTTGTCAGCTCGGTGGCGAGGCGCTCGAAGCTGGCGTACGCCGCCCGGGGGCTGGCCGCGCCTGCCGCGGGATCGGGCAGGCTCCAGTGGACGCGCCGCGGTGACCCCGCGAACTCCGGGCATTCCTCCCTGGCCTTGTCGCACAGGCTGATCACGTAGTCGAACGGCGTGCTGGCGACCTCGGTCACGTGCGTCGGGTGGTGGCCACCAATGTCGACGCGGTAGCGGTCGCGCAAGACGGCGGCAGCCGCCGGATGCAGCGGCCGCGGCCTCGTGCCGGCGCTCGCCGCCCGCACCCGGCGCCCGCCGCTGTGCCTGAGCAGCGCCGCGGCCATCGGAGAGCGCCCGCTGTTGCCTGTGCACACGAACAGCACGCGCCGGGGCGCCGCCGCGTCGCTTGTCCGTCCGCCTGCCAGCCCCGGGTGCAGCTCGTGGGCCGCGCCATCCAGCGCATGCGCGCAGCCGGCGAGGTCAAGGCTGTAGTAAGTGTCGCGCCCGTCGAAGTTGCTGCGGCGCGCGGTCACCAGCCCTCCCGAGCGGAGCTGCCGCAGGTGGTAGGAGACGAGGTTCTGCGGCTCGCCGAGGGCGGCCACCAGCTCCCTGACCCGCAGGTCGCCGTGGCCTAGCTCGCGCAGCAGCCGCCACCGCACCGGGTCGGCGATCAGCCGGAGGGCGGGGGGAACGCGAGCATCTGCCGCTGCCACAGTCGCATGGTATGTCAACGTGGCTTGATGTAAATCCGGCGCGCGACGCCCGCCGGCCTCTCTCCTAATGTGAGCGGCATGCTGCCGGGGAAGCCGTGACCCGGATCTGGGATCATAGACCGGACAGCAGCATTCGCTGAAGGAGCCGGCATGGACGTCGACGTCATCGTCGAGACCCCCATGGGATCACGGAACAAGTACGAGATGGACCCCAAGAGCGGGCGCATCCGGCTCGACCGCATGCTGTTCACCTCGACGCGCTACCCGCTCGACTACGGGTTCATCCCCGGCACGCTGGCCGAAGACGGCGACCCGCTGGACGCGCTGGTCTGGCTGGAAGAGCCGACCTTCCCCGGGTGCCTGGTGGCGGTCCGTCCGGTCGCGGTGTTCTGGATGACCGACGAGCACGGCCCGGACGCCAAGGTGCTGACCGTCCCCTCGCAGGATCCGCGGATGTCGGGCTTCCGGGACCTGGGCGACGTGCCGGCCCACCTGACCGCGGAGATCGGCCACTTCTTCGACATCTACAAGGAACTCGAGCCGGAGAAATCCAGCGACGTCCGCGGCTGGCAAGACCGTCTCGCGGCCGAGCAGGTGATCAAGGAAGCGCAGGCGCGCCGCGGCTAGCGGGTGACCCGGTCAGCCAGTGCTCAGCCTGGCGCGTACCGGAGCGCGACGACGCCGTTGCGGTGGCGGCGGGAGTCGAGCAGCGTGAGCGGCACCGGGTCGCCGCCGCCCTCGAACAGGCGCCGGCCCGCGCCGACGACGACCGGGTGGACCAGCAGGGTGAGCGCGTCGAGCAGGCCCGCCTGGAGCAGGAACCGGACGAGGGTGCCGCTGGCCCCGACGGCGATGTCCTTGCCCGGCCGCTGCTTGAGCCTGGTGAGTTCGGCGGCGACGTCGCCGCTGATCAGCGTCGTCGGTCCCCAGCCGGGATCGAGCAGAGTGGTTGAGACGACGACCTTCGGCGCGGCGGTCATCAGCGCCGCGTGCGGCGGGGCGGCCGGGCCGGTGAACACCGCGCGGAACAGCTCGTAGGAACGGCGCCCGTACAGGTGGGCGCCGGCGTCCTCGATCAGCGGCATGACAGCCTGGCTCAGCTCGTCGTCGTAGTAGGGCGGGTTCCATTTCTCCGGTGCCTCGATCACGCCGTCGAGGGTGATGAACAGCCCGGCGACGATCTTCCTCACGGCCGGGCCTCCGGTCCGCGCTGGGCGAGGGCGTAGCCGACGAGGGCGGTGGCGTGCCCGTGGCCGATGCCGTACTCGGCCTTGAGCCAGTCGACGAGCGGCTTGTGCCTGGTCAGCGGCGAAGAGTCGATGAGGTCGAGCCAGTAGCCGACGGGCTTGCCGTACTTCTTCTCGATGGACGGGAAGTAGGAGGCGGGGCCGGTGACGCGCTCGGTCATGGTGGTCTCCGTTGTCAGGTCGTGGGTGGCGGGCTCGAGGCCGCGTGCTGGCCGTCGGTCAGGAACTCGGTGAGGGTCGCCGCGATGACCGCGGGTGTCAGTTTCTTGGCGTGGCCGAGGCCGCGGCGCTCGACCAGGCGCGCGTCCGGGAGCGCGGCGGCGACAGCTGCCGAGCCGTGCCGAACCAGGCCAGGGCTCTCCTTCTCGTCGCCGCACATCACCAGCGCCGGCATGGTCGCCGCCGCCCACTGGCCGGGCGGCAGTGGCCGGCCGGACTGGTAGGGCTCGATGAGCGCGGCGTCGTAGGGCAGGGTGTGCGCGACCGCGGCGAGCTTCTTCCAGGTCCCGGGCATCAGCCGCAGCAGGCCGGGGACGAACGACGGCGCGCCCATGCCGTCGACCATGAAGTAGCGGACCGCCGCGCCGCGCTGGCCGGCCGCGATCAGCGCGGTGACGTGCTGACGCAGGTCCGCTGGCGGGCGCCGGTCCGCCGGGTCCACCGCGAGCGGGGGCTCCTGCACGGCTAGCTTGCGGATCGGCAGCCCGGCGGCGGCCGCGTCCAAGGCCAGCACCGCGCCGGACGACAGGCCCCACACGTGCGCGTGGCCGCCCGCCGCGCCGATCACCGCCGCCAGGTCCTCGATCTCGCGCTGGACGCCATACGGGGGAGTGTCTCCGCTGTCGCCGCGTCCCCGGCGGTCGTAGTTGAAGACCGTGAACCGGGCCGACAGCAGCTCGGCGAGCTTGACCTGGCCCGGGTACCGGCGGTAGCTGAACGCGCCGGCGACCATGACCACGGGGTCGCCGGCGCCGGTGCGGTCGTAGGCGATCGTGGTTCCGTCGGCTGATGTCACTGTGCTCATGGCTGCTCTCCGTCTCTGCTCGGGTTGAGGACGCGGGCGAGCCAGGATTCCCAGGCCCGCGCCGCCGGGCCGGGGTCCGGGTCCCCGTTGAACAGCTGGTGCGCGGCGACCATCGGGTGGCCGAAGCCGCGCAGGAACCGGTAGAACGCGCCAGGGGTGCGGATCGCGATGGCGCTGGTGGTGGCGAAGTAGACGACCCCCTCGGCGGGACGCCCGGTTTCGGCGGGGATGAACCGCGCCGCCTCGCCGGGGGTGGCGCCGCCAGGCAGCCCGAGAGCGGCGGACAGCAGGCCGCGGTCGCGCTCCCAGGCGGTGCCCGATGGCCCGAACGCGGTGACCGGCACCGCGAACCGGCCCCGGAAGTGGGCCAGGTACTCCACGAGCGTGCGGAAGTACCCGTCGCCTCCGGCGGTCATCGCCTCGTACTCGTCCGCCCAGTCGTCGCCGGGAAGGAACCCGCTGGTGACGGCCCGCAGCACGGTGCTGCCGCCGCCACGTCCCTCGATGAGGAACTCGTAGGCGATGAACCGGCCGTCGGGAGCCTCCGCGCCGCGATAGCCGAACCGCCGGGGCGGGTCCCACGCGGTGACCTCCAGTTCGGGCGCGTACTCGCCGAAGACCGTGCGCACGATGCCGCCGGCCCCGGGCTGGACCTCACTGTGGCCCATGAACCACGAGTCGATCCCCGGCCCGGTGGCGATCGCCTCCCAGACCTCGTCCGGGCTGGCCGGCACCTCGGCCTCCCGCCGTTGCTCGAACCGCTCGCCCACCGGCTATCCCTCCCCGCCAGCCCTGGCGCTGGGATGGACGGCGATGACCAGCCGGTGCCCGCGCCCGCCAGGCGCGTCCTCGTCGTGGTATTTCGCCACGAGCGCCGTGACCGCGCGCGTCAGTTCCCCGGTGAAGGCAGCCCGGTCCGCCGCCGAGGCGAACCGGACCTCGCCGTCCATGGCGAACGTGGCCAGCCGCCGCTGCGCCCTGGCCGACCCGGCGATGAGATCGCCCACGTCCCGTACGAGCTGCGCGGCGAGCGCGAGCAGCCAGGTCGCGGACAACCGGTCGGGGGCCCGCGCGGGGTCGGGAGCGACGGCCGCGAGCGCGGCCGGCGAGATCACGAACGACGCCGCGGTCGCGCGCAGCATCCGTTCCGTCACGTTGCCTTTGCGCCGCTCCTCGACGAGCTCCACGAGCCCGTGCCGTTCCAGCGACCGCAGATGGTAGTTCACCTTCTGCCGCGGCAGCCCGGCCGCCGCGGCCAGCATGGTCGCCGAGCGCGGCTCGGCCAGCTCGGCGAGCAGCCGGGCGCGCGCCGGATCCAGCGCCGCCTCGGCGGCGGCCGGGTCCTCGATCACCGCTACATCGATCACGCGACCAGCGTCTCATCCGACGAATTAATCTGTCAAGACAAATTAATTTTTCGGTGTAGGGTTCCGTTCGCTTGTATCGGTTTCGCAACCTCTTCAGCTGTGAGTGCGAGGCGCGGGGAGTTACGGATACGGTGCGATGGGGGCTTCCAGGTGACCGAAAGGTTGTCGTCATCCATGAGCGGGCGTTCTGACCGGGTCGCCAAGCGCATAGGCTGCGCCGCGATCGTGGCTGCCGCTGGCGTGGGTCTGGGGTTGAGCGTGCACCATGATGTGCAGTTCACCGGCTCGGTCACCACGGCGAAGTACGTCACGCAGGAGAACGGGCAGCTGCGTCAGGAAGAATGCGTCTACGACGCGATCCGGCTGTTCGTGCCGAAGGGCGCCACCGTCTACGTCACCGCCCGGCAGTTTCAGCCGACACAGCGGCTGGCAGAGCTGTCGACGTTGTGGGCGGTGCCGGAGGCGAACATCGCGGACGCGCAATACCGGCTTTGGCTCGTCGGGCCGCACGGGCAGTTTGTCTATCCCTACCCGCTCACCGACGCGGCCCCGGATCCGGCGAAAGGGAAGTGTGAGGGGCTGACGCTGGAGGTGCGCCGGCTATGAAGGCGGTCGTCGTGCTGGCCGTGGGGCTGGCCGTGCCGGGGGTGCTGCCGGCCCTGGCGGCGGCCGGGCGGTCCGCGCTGGTCGTATTCCTGGCTCCGGTGATCGGGGCGGTCATGGCGGCCGTGGCCGTGGAGATCGAGCTCGGCCTCGGCGGGTCGCTGCTCCCGGATTACGCGGGCGTGGCGGTGGCCGTGAACGTCGCAGTGCTCGCCTGGTGGGTGGCGGCCCGGCGCGCCGCCGGCCGGCGACGCGTCCCGCCGCCGCTGACCCAGGGTGCCTGGGCATGGTCCGTCCTCGCCGTGCTTGTCGTGGCCGCCTGTCTCGCCGTGCCGTTGAGCGCGCTCCGCGGGCCGATCTTCGGCGGGGACGGCAACTCAATCTGGGAAACCCACGCCCTGATGGTCTACGGCGGGCACCACGAGCTGCTGACCAGCCTGCAGAACGTGACGTATCAGTTCTCCAACCCCGACTACCCGCCGCTGGTCCCGGCCGCCGGGGCGCTGGCGTTCAAGTTCTACGGGCTCGCTAACCTGCACCTCGCCGTCGACATGACAGTGCTGGTGACCGCCTGCGGTCTGGGCGTGGTCGCGATGGGGCTCGTGGCCGTCTCTGACGTCGCGGCCGCGGGCAGCGGGGCCCGCTGGCCCGCCCGCATCGTGGCGGTCGCTACCGCTGGCGCGATCGGCGTGGTCGCCTTCGCCGTGTCCGGCAATTTCGCGCTCCAGGGCTACGCCGACCTGGTGTGGGCGACGTTCGCGGTCGGCGCGGTCGTCTGGGGCCTAGTGCTGCCGCGAAGCCCGCGGGCGCTGACCGTGGCCTGGATCTGCGCGGTCGCGGCCAGCCTGACGAAGAACGAGGGACTCGCCACCGCCCTGGTCATCATCGTCGTGATCGCGCTGCGCTACCGGCCGTTGTCGCTGCCCGGGCCGATGGCGCGCCGGTGGGCCGAGCGGGCCGTGTTCGTGCTGGTGCCCGCGCTGCCCGGGCTGGCCTGGGCAGGAATCATCCGGGTGATCGGCGTGCACGACGCGTTCTTCAAGACCGCGTCCGGGGAAACGCCGCTCATGCGGGCCGGGGCCACCATCATCGGCATGGCCGACCATCTGCACGTCGCCCCGCTGGCGCTGGCGGTGCTGCTGGCCGGGTGCTGGTTCCTGCGCGACGACCGGCAGCGGGCCGGCCTGGCGAACCCGGCGTGGCTATGGATCTGCTGCCTGGGCTCGCTCGCGATCATCTTCGGGACGTACCTGATCGGCGGCCTCGAGATCCACAGCTGGCTGGCGAACAGCGTGAACCGGACCACGATCTTCGCGCAGGTGGTCCTGTACACGGACATCGCCGTCTGGATGATCCTCGCCGCCGAAGGCGCTTCCAGCCGGGCGCCCGCCCGCGCCGACCGTGAACCGCCGCCAGCCAGCGAACACCTGCCGGAAGTACTCGACGGTGCCCGCCAGGCGGCCACCGATCACTCCTAAACAAGACCTCAACATTGCCTCAACACCCGGCCGCCATGGTGGACGCACAGAATGCGCCGCGCGGCGGGCACGGGGTGCGGGGGCGCCGGCGCGGCGGCACCCGAGGGAGGTCTTATGCCACTAACGAAACTCGCGCGCGCCGGCACCCGGAGACGCTGGCGGCTGCCGATGACCGGCGCCGCGCTGACGCTGATCGCGATCGCCGCTGGCGCCGGGGTCGCGCCGTCGGCGGCCGCGGCACCTGCGGCGGCCAGCCCGTCATGCGCCGGGAAGACGGCGACCGGACCGTTCACGATCAACCCGAAGAACCGCACCCAGGTGATCGGGGCCAAGGGCGCCGTCTTCATCTCTTACGGGACCACCATTCCCGGCCTGGCCGGCGGGAACTGGCAATCCCTGGAAGGCCTGGACCGCGCGAAGATCCAGGCGACGGCCGGCGACTGGTGCGGTAACACGGTCCGGCTGCAGGTAAGCCAGGACGAGCTCCTCGGCACGAACGGGACGAGCTTGAACCAGGCGTTCCTGACGGCGGTCGAGGACCAGGTCTTCTACGCGCAGGAACGCCATCTGGTCGTGGTCATCAACGACACGACCGAGAGCGCGCCGCCGTCGGTGGCGGGGCAGCAACTAGGCCCGACCAAGGCCACCGAGGCCTTCTGGAAGGAGATGGCGACGCTCTACGGCCAGGACCCCCAGGTGATCTTCGACCTGTTCAACGAGCCGCGCGAGCCCAACCCCGGCTCGCTCCAGGCGGACTGGACGCAGTGGCGGAACGGAACGCCGGGAACGCCTTACATCGGGATGGAAAACCTGGCGGAATACGTCCGTAGCCAGCACGCGCAGAACCTCTTCTGGGTGGAGGGTCCCAACGTCGCCGATTCGTTCGCGGGAATGATCCGCTCCGGCGGTGAACTGACGCAGAGCGTCGGCCCGTTCGTGTACGCGATCCACCATCCGGCGGGGCCGCACACCCGGGCGTCCTGGTTCGATGACTTCGGCTACCTGATCAACGATGGCATCGCGCCCGTGGTCGAGGGCGAGTTCGCGAACTATGAGCCGGCGCCGACCGCCAATTTCGAGCCGATCCCCAGCTTCTGCTGGCTGGGCGCGTGGGTGACGGTCCCGAATTACCTCAACTACCTGTTCGCACACGGCGTCGGCATGAGCGCGTACCAGCTCTCCGGCGGCCTCCTGCTCACGATGCCCCCCAAGGGCAAGCAGCCTGACTACTCCGATCCGAACACGATCAGCCCCCTCACATGGAGCTGCCTGTCGAACTTCCAGCTCGTGCCCTACCAGGGCGCGGGGAGCCTGATCTTGAGCTGGTTCAGGGAGCACAACGGCTGACCTGGCCGCCGCGCCGGCGCCGCCGGATGTCACCCGGCAGGCGCCGGCCTCCGGCCGGCTGGTCAGCCGGTTTCGCGGAGCCGGCGGGCGGCCTCGGCCGCCGCTGACATCTTGCTGATCGCCAGGTAACGCGGCACCCGGCGCAGGCCGCAGTCGGTGGAGATCTCGAGCCGCTCCGGGTCGCGGTACTCCAGGCAGGTCCTGACCCGCTCGATGACGTCCTCGGGCGTCTCGGAGTAATGCGTCTTGATGTCGATGAGCCCCGCGGACAGGATGCGATCCCGGTCCCACTTGCCCACCAGGTCGATCTCGGCCATCTCGCGGGCGCCGAACTCCAGGCTGAACCCCTGTACGTTGGCGTCGAGCAGCGCCGGGAACAGCCAGCGGTAGGTGCGCTTGGCGTACGGCAGGCGGCGGAACGAGCCGAAGCAGATGTGCACGATGAACGTGCACCCGGTGATGCCGTCGACGACCGCGTTGATCGTCTCCACCAGGTTCTGCGGGGTGCGGTCCTCCGCGGCGTGCGACGGGGTGAGCGGCTCCTCGATCTGGATGTAGTCGCAGCCGGCCGCGACGAGCTTTTCGATGTCGGAGCGGATGGCGGGGACGAGAGCGTCCGCGCACTCGCGGCGGCTGCGGTAGGTGGGGCTGAAGTCCAGCTCGGTGGTGATGCCGTAGGGGCCCGGCATGCCGATCTTGGGACGGCGGCTCGTGCGCGCCTTCAGGAACTCGTACTCAGCCGTGTAATCCCAGATCGACTCGACCTGGTCGAGCGGCTCGAGCACCTCGTACACCGGCAGCTGGTCCCAGCCGATCGCGCCGAGCTTGCGCGGGGTGGGCTTGAGCGCCAGGCCGGCCATCTTCCCGGTGATGCCCTCGATCCAGCCGCCCCGGCGGTGCTCCCCGTCGGTGAGCGCGTCGAGGCCGGCCGCCTCCTGGTCGTAGATGGCAAGCTGGCAGTAGTCGTCGAGGAGTTCCTGCCGGTCCGCGGGGCCGAAGCGGCCTTCCTTCTCGGCGTCCGCCAGGATGTCCCACCAGCCGGGCCGGGCCCAGCCGCCGGTGGTGGTGACCGCCAGGGTGGACGGGTACTGGTACTCGGTCATGACAAACCCTTCAATGCGGTGATCAGCTCGGCGTGGATCAGGCCGTTGCTCGCGACGACGTCGGCGCGGTCGGCCGTCGTGTGCGGACGGCCGTCGAACTGAGTCAGCGTGCCGCCCGCCTGCTGCAGGATCAGCTGGCCGGCGGCGATGTCCCAGGCGTCCATCGCGTACTCACAGTAGGCCTCGAGCCTGCCCGCCGCGATCGCGCACAGCGTGAGCGCGGGGGAGCCGAGGGAGCGGACCCCGCCGGTCACATGCATCAGCCGCTCGACGAGCACCGCGTACGCGCGGATCTCATCCGGGTCGACCGTCTGGGCCTGGGCGACTACCAGAGCGCGGTCCAGCCGGGCGACGCCGGAGACGCGCAACGGCTGCCCGTTCACGGTCGCTCCGCCGTCGAGCGCGGCCGCGAACATCTCGTCGCGGACCGGATCGTAGACGGCGCCCGCCACGGTCCGGCCGTGATGGCGCAGTGCCACCGACACGCAGAAGAACGGCAGCCCGTGCGCGTAGTTCGTGGTGCCGTCGAGCGGGTCGACGTACCAGATGTGGTCCGCGTCCGGGTCCCCGGCGGTGCCTTCCTCCCCGTCGATCGCGTGACCGGGGAAGGCGGTGAGAATCGTCTGGGTGACCGCCTGCTGTGACTCCCGGTCCGCGACCGTGACGAGATTCGCGCGCGCGTCCTTGTAGTCGACCTGCAGGTCGTCGTCACGCCACCGGGCGAGCAGCACAGCGCCGCCGGCCCGCGCGGCCGCGGCGGCGACGTCGCCTTCAGGGGTCACGTGCCCGGGACCCGGAACACGTTGCGCAGCGCGTACCGCACCGGGTCGAAGCCGGCCGCCGGCCCGGCCGTCGCCGGTGCCTGTTGTGCCGCGGCGCCCGGCGGGCCCGCGGCCGTGGTCCACGTCGTCTCCGGCCGGTGCTGCAGGATGAAGACGCTGTCCGGGAGCGGGAGGTCGCGGGCGATCGCCCACTCGACGTCCTGCGGCACGCCCCCCGCTGTTTCCTCGATCCGGGTGGCCTGCCGGCACAGGTAGCGCACTTCGTCGTCGGTCAGGCAGGGCGCCGTGCTGCGGTCGGCGGGGGCCGGCTCGAGCACGACCTGCCCGGCGACCGGGTCGAACACCGACCAGGCGCGCTTGTCGCCCACGCGGCGGGTCGTGATCTCGCCGGTGTCCCGGTCGACGGTCCAGTGATCGGGGGAAACGTGCCCGGCCACGACGGACTCGCCGAATCCCCAGTTGCCCTCCACGACCAGCGTGTTCCGGTCCCCGGTGACCGGGTCGAGGCTGAACGCGACGCCGGCCGACCGCGCGTCCACCAGCTCGAGCACGCCAACCGCGAGATCATCGGCGGGCAGCGACCCGCCGCCGAGCGTGCGCCGGTACTGGAGCGCTGGCACCGAGTACCTGCTCGCCCAGCACTTCGTGATGCGCGCGAGCACGCCCGTGACCCCGCTGACGCCGAGGTAGGTCTCGTACTGGCCCGCGAAGCTGGCTTTGGTCCCGTCTTCGCTGACCGCGCTCGACCGGACCGCGACCCGCAGCGCGGA
>Ga0335075_10017726_pt1 | contig 10580 bp, 7 predicted proteins | sample Lox_Sample_24_FD_206723 | JGI IMG/M metagenome (GOLD analysis project Ga0335075, IMG submission 206723) | Soil microbial communities from Loxahatchee National Wildlife Refuge, Florida, United States - Lox_Sample_2.4 | ecosystem: Environmental > Terrestrial > Soil > Wetlands | place: USA: Florida... | reverse complement strand
CGCGTCGCTCTCCGCGGCTTCCAGAGGATTCATCTTGGCCCGGGAGAGAGCCGACAGATTCATTTCGAGCTAAAGAGCCGCGACCTGAGCATGGTAACTGAGGCTGGTGAGCCCATCATCGCCGGAGGGGATTACACCATTACAATTGGCGGCGGCCAGCCCGATACGGGTGCACCGGGAGTCGCGGGCCACTTTTACATCGACGGTCGGATCGCCATGTCGGAATAACCTGTCCGCAGGGAGAGATCTATCGAGAGAGTTTTTATCTACCTGATCTCTCTTTGTGCACTTCTGGCCACGCGGGATCAGGCCGGGAAGACATGTGGAAGATCAAGGTTCCACCGGAGACGATCTCTGCGTGCGCCAGCCAAAGGCGATTGAGCGGCTTGCGCCGGCATCGAGAAGTTGCTCCACTCGGAGAAGGTGCCGTACTTTGAAGTACTGCTCAAAACAGCACAAGTGCGGGATACACCCATTACTGCTGCGGTCGAAGCTTATCGCATCTATCCAAGCCCGCGATGAACCACGGGTGGCTTTCTCTTCGCGGGAATTGACTCAACGGGAGAGCTCTGGAAACTTGCCCGGATTGCCGCCCGGATTGCCGCCTCGATTGCATAGATTCCTTCGCTGTTCTGGCAGGTGCCTCTTCAGCGTCCCCACGAAGGGGGCCACTCATTCACTGCATCGGTGAAGCAGGTTGCTGAGTGTTTGTAGGTTGGTGCCGAGAGTATTTACTGCGACTATGATAGCGATGCCGAATGCAGGTAGAATGGCGGGAGCGGTTGTCCGGTCAGGAACAGTTTGCAGAATTCTGATTGCCGAAGGTGCGAAGCAGCTAACGGCCGATTCTCGTTCGCATTTGATTTTCACTCTGGGTGTATGCGCACTGGCCGGCGTCGCTAGGCGCGGCTCAGGCCACCATGACAGAAATTGCCGACGCCACCGGCGGACAGGCGTTTATGAACAGCAATGGCTTGGCTGCGGCTGCCGCACAAGCTGTTAGCAATGCGATTCAGACTGTTTTGCCGCCGCTACTGCTTTCCGACCATTTCCGCTCTTCCGATACGCCTCAGGACCGTGTACTATTTCGCTCAGGACGCTTCGTTGACCGGGATTCTCACTCATTTGCGAAGTGATCGGACTCCAAGGCCAAGCGCTTTGCGGGTAGGGGTTGCGGTGTGTCTGGTCCTGCTCGTGCTGCTGGCAGCCTTCCACGTGGCGTTTGGCCATTCGGTTGAGACCGCTGCCGACCATTGCCCCTTATGCACGGTGATGCATTCCGTCGTGCCCTTTTTGGTCGCAATGATCGCGGTTCTACTGGTACGTATCGGAGCCGCTCCGCCCGTCTTGCTTGAAGTTCGCAAGATTGTCCGCTATTGGCATTCCATCCTCTTTACTCGTCCTCCGCCCGCCGGCTGCTAGAGCATCCCTCCGACTTCCACCTTCAGTCTGATCTTTTCCGCTCGCCACCTTTTGCGTGGTGAGGCGTTGTCGCATCCCGTCAGTCTGACTTGGACCATGGAGAGATGCTCTCATTCGCAGTGGATCTCACCGTGCTTCGCGCGCGGCCAACTCCCCGTCATCAGCCATCAGATGGAGGCAATGATGTCGCGAGTCATCAACTTCGATAAGGGCAGCAAGCGGCGGATACGACAAATCCGATGGACGCGATTGGAACTCTTTTCTGTAGTTTTGCTCACTGTTCTTCTGCTGACGCTCTGCCTGTTTTTCGTGCTCTGGGAGGCGTCTCATGGCTCCGCTCAATCCTGGGCGCCTCAAGTCGAGGAGAAACGCTAACCTTCGGCGCGCTGCACGAGCGGCCGTCCGCCGAAGGCGATTGGAACCAAAATACCGGAGGGGAAACTACCGAAGAGAGGCTGAATGCGTCTATCGCATAAACCGGCAACTCGCACGCAGATTCCGTTCTGGGATGCTCAGCCCTTGCGCGGGAACCAACGCATCCAAGCCGCCTGGGATTTCCCCACGCGCCCAATTTTGTATATGATTCGCTCAGGATACTTCTTGATGGATATTCGGGCATACTTGCGAAACGGCCTCCGTCCGAAGCCGAGTGCTTTGCGGGCGGCCATCGTCGTGTGCCTGGTGGCGCTGCTGCTGCTAGGAGCTTTCCACGTAGCAATTGCGCATTCGATCGGTTCTGATACAGACCACTGTCCGATCTGCCTGGTAATGCATTCGGTAGTGCCGTTTCTGGTGATGGTGGTCGCGGTTCTTCTGGCCAGAGTCGGAATCGTCGCACCGGTCCTGTTAGATGTTCGCCCGATCGTCCAATACAGGTATCCCAAGCTCTACACTCGACCCCCTCCCGCGCTTGGCTAGCGCATCTTTCCGCTTTTCTTTCGCAGCCTGATCATCTCGCCCGTCGCATCTTCCGGCGGGTGAGGCACTGTCGTCTATTTGCGGGCTGATTCGTAGCGGAACGATGTTCCCGAGGCACTCATTTTGCCGCGGCTGCTCACGCTCCGGCCAGATTCCTCGCATCACTCAGCCAAGATTCCGGAGGCTTCCGATGTTGCTCCAACGCAGCATAATCTTTCGCACTCTTTCCGTCCTTGTCCTGTTTTTCGCGGCGCTTTCCGCGCCAGCACAAAGCGGTAACGCCGGCACTGTGCGCGGCACCGTGACCGATCCTTCAGGCGCTGTGGTTCCCGATGCGACCGTCCATATTTCCAATCCCGTCAGCGAATATGAACAGACCACAACCACCGATGCAACCGGAGAGTTCACGTTTTCAAACGTTCCCTTTAACCCATACACAATCGATGTCTCGGCCAAAGGTTTTGCCCGACTAAGCCAGAATGTTGAGATTCGCTCATCGGTCGGAGTCAACGTCAAGCTCATAATGCAAATCACCGGCGGGAACCAAACGGTCATGGTCGAAGCCGCAGGCGACCTCATCGAAGACGATCCCACCTTCCACGTCGATGTGGACCGCGATCTGTTCAACAAAGTGCCGCTGGAAAGCGCGTCTTCCACACTCAGTTCGCTGGTTACGCTCACCACCCCCGGGGTTGCCGCCGACTCCAACGGCCTTTTTCATGGTCTCGGAGACCATGCATCCAACTCCTTCTCCGTGGATGGCCAATCCATCACCGACCAGCAAAGCAAAGTCTTTTCAAACCAGCTTCCGTCGAATGCGATTCAGTCGATCGAGGTGATCAGCGGCGCGCCGCCCGCTGAGTTTGGTGGCAAAACCAGTCTCGTCATTGTGGCTACGACTCGTTCCGGCCAGGGAGTTACCAAGCCGACCGGCGCCTTTTACGCTTCTTATGGGTCTTTCGGGTCTGCGAATGGCGGTTTTGATCTCTCCTATGGCGGCAAAAGCTGGGGCAACTTCGTTGAGGTCGACGGGCTCAACACGGGCCGCTTCCTCGATCCCCCGGAGTTCACCGTCTTCCACGACAAGGGTAATGAGCAGAACTTCTTCGATCGCATCGACTATAGCTTTACGCAGAAAGATTCCATGCACCTCGACCTGAACTACAGCCGCTCCTGGTTCCAGACGCCCAACTCGTATGACAGCCTCAATGTGATGAACGTCGAGACCACCGGCCCAAACAGCGGCACAAGCGCGGACCCGACTTTCGTCAATGTCGGCAACACCAACCAGAGTTCCAAGATCAACACCTACAACATCGCGCCCACTTATACGCACATTATCAGCAACGATTCGGTCTTTAACCTGGGCGCATTTCTCCGGAGGGACAGCTATGGCTACTACCCAAGTGCGAATCCCCTCGCCGACCTGGGTCCTGCGAACCTGCAAACCTCATCCATCTCCCAGTACCGTACGCTGACCAACGGAGGAATCCACGCGGATTATTCCTATATCAAAGGTGTCAATAATCTCAAAATCGGCGCGCAATACGGGCAAACCTTTCTGCGCGAGCACGACAGCCTGGGCGTCGTAGATCCGACTTATTCAGTCACTCTTCCGGATGGCACGACGGTGAGCACCGCTCCCTGTGTCGACGCTAACGGCAACCTGTTGCCGGGATTTACTAACCCGTCACAGTGCGCCGCCGCCGGCGAATATTCCAACGATCCATCCGTTGGAGGCAGCTATTACTCCATTCTCGCGCCCTACGATCTGACGCGCGGAGGCACAAACTACCTCTACTTCGGTCACACGGATGTAAAGGAGTTTGCCCTCTACGCTGAAGACGAGATCAAGGCCGGGAACTGGGACTTCAACCTGGGCCTTCGCGAAGACCTCTATAACGGCCTCACCGACGCCAATCAGATTGAGCCGCGCGTGGGGATCGCGTATAACGTCAAGCCCTCCGCCACCGTGCTGCGCATCTCGTACGCACGCACCCTGGAGACGCCGTTCAACGAAAATCTGGTTCTCTCCAGTAGCGGCTGTTCAGATCAGGTGCTGAGTCCGCTCCTGCTGTGCAATCCGGGCGCTTCGGGCACCATGCACCCCGGTTACCGCAATGAATTCCACGCCGGTCTCCAGCAGGCATTCGGCAAATACCTGGTGTTCAATGGCGAATACATTTGGAAGTACACGCACAACGCCTTCGACTTCAGCGTTCTGGGCAACACCCCGATTACATTCCCCATCGACTGGCACAACTCGAAGATCCCGGGCTATGCGATGAATGTGGAGGTTCCAACCGTCCACGGTTTCAGCGCGTATTTTGTCACCTCCTCGGTCGCCGCGCGCTTCTTCGGGCCCCAGGTTGCCGGGGCCGGAGCCACCAGCGGAGTTGCCGTGGGGACCCAATATCCCTTCCGCATCGATCACGACGAGAAGTTCAACCAGACCACCCATGTGCAATACGAGATTCCAGGCAGCAGCATGATCAGGGGACTGTGGGGCGGTTTCAACTGGCGCTACGACAGCGGTCTTGTTGCGGGATCGATGCCGTGCTACGGCGTAATCGACCCCAACAGCATCTGCGCAGGTACCTCGATCCTGATCGGCGGCCAGCCGGGAGTGGACCTGAGCGGGCTTACCTACGATCAGGAGTTCGAGGCGGGCATCTCCTGTAATGGCGTAGCTGCCACGCCCACATCCGGCTTTACACAGTGCCTGGCGTCGCAGTACACGTCAAGCCTGGTGACGATTCCCGGTCCGAACAAAGAGGACGACGACAAGAACCCGCAGCGCATTGCGCCGCGCAACCTGTTCGACGCCACAGTCGGCAAGGACAACATCTTTCACGCCGAAAAGTACAAGACGGACATTGCCTTTACAGCAATTAACGTCACCAACAAGTACGCCCTTTATAACTTTCTGTCGACGTTCAGCGGTACGCACTACGTGACCCCGCGGGCTCTGACGGCGAAAGTGACTCTGAACTTCTAACGATCAGCGAAGGGAAGCGGGCAAGTGCAGCGGTTCGGGCCGCTGCACTTTTCCAATGCTCCGTAATGGCAAATGGAGATGAGCAGCGCGCCAGCTCTTCGGCGATCCTCCGCCTCGTTCTATGGCTGGTTCTTGGCATTTTCGCCACGATCATTACAGTGATTGCGCTGCGAAGAGGTTAGGCGGCTAGGACGACGGCTCGGTCGGCATCTCAGCAACCTGCACGTTTATCGATAGAGGCTTGTGAGTTCGCATATTCCCGTTGACGTTTGAACTACGCATCATGCGTGATCCATTCGGAATTCAGCATGTGTCCGCTGTTGGAGGTAGAAACGGAGATCCTACACGACCGCAAAGCACCGGTTCGGCACTCGATCGAGGAGATGCACCGGCTTGCTGAGTTGCGCGCTGACAGTTGCGCGTCCCCAGCATTTCAGTTGCTTCGCCAGAAGCTTCATCGGCGATGTAGTCAAAGACACTCATGGTAGCCAAAGGCTACAGCAGACTGAGACAGTTACCGGCCCGTTTCGGTGGCACCACTAGAGATTCTCAACGAGTGCATCATCGCCAATGCTCTCAGCGAGCCGAAAATCAGTCGTCAGACGTTGTAGCAAAGCTTGAAGAGATGCTTTTGGTATCCCTGACATTTGATAGCAAGGAGCTCGCGTCGAGAATATGCTCCCGCATCGCCTGCCGCGCCGCCTGCGCGTCATGCGCGCGAATGGCTGCATAGATTTTCTTGTGATATTGAAGCGGCTGCTCGATCGAGACGCGATTGGATAGCTTGCCCATACTCATCAAGAGCGTGCGATGAATGCGTTTAAAAAGCAACTGGCAGATGCGGTTTCCGCTTGCACGAAAGACCGTGTCGTGAAACGCCATATCCGCTGCTAGCCGTTCAGGGATGGTCGCTGAATTCTGCATAGCCGCCACAGCCGAGCGCATGGCCAATAGATCTTCTGCGGTGGCCCGCTCTGCCGCCCGAGCCGCCAGTTCCGGCTCAACAATTAACCGAGTTTCAAATAGCTCGTGATGGGAGAGGTCATCCAGCAACACAAGAAAGTCGATGGGCTCATTGAGAATCGTCTCCGCAGAATCGCTCAGATAGGTCCCATCACCGACCCGCTGAATCAGGACCCCCATCATTTCAAGCACCTTGAGCACCTGGCGAACCGTAGCGCGATTGACATGGAACTGCTTGGCCAGATCACGCTCCGCGGGCAGACGGGAACCCGGGACGAGCGCGCCATCCGCAATCATCTTCTTGAAGGTTCCAATCAGCGTGGCAGTGATACGGCTATTCGTTGTCCGCTTAACAGCCACTCGAGCTTTGGTCATATCGGCCATACTAATCCAAGAATCTCCAATCTGTCAGAACTAATATCTGAAATGATGGACCAATTTAAACGAATCGACACGATTCTTTCGGTAGAAAAGTTCAATTGACCGATAAATACGATGCGTGGCATAATTTACTTCAACATAAAGGATGAACCATTAGGAGATTCATGCGGCAGTTAGTCCTTACAGCTCCTGGCCATTTCAGTTACCGCACTGTCGAAGCTCCATCCTCGGCTGAGGGTGAAGCGCTTGTTCGCATTGAGAGAATCGGGGTTTGTGGCTCTGACTTTCATGCATTCGCCGGTTCGCATCCAGCATATGTCTACCCAAGAGTTCTGGGCCACGAACTGGCCGGAACCGTGATTTCCATCAGCGAAAATCCATACGGTATTCAGGATGGGGACCGGTGCGCCATCGACCCTTATGTGAACTGCCAGCAATGCGCGATGTGTCTGATCGGACGAACCAACTGCTGCGAGCGTCTTGAAGTTCTTGGCGTTCATCGTGATGGTGGAATGCAGAACCAGCTCGTTGTGCCGTTGCGCCTGCTGCACCGCTCTAGAACTCTGGCGTTGGAAGAGCTCGCGCTCGTGGAGACTCTCGGAATTGGCGCACACGCGGTCGCGCGCAGCAATCTGCGTACGAGCGAGAGCGCGCTGATCATAGGAGCAGGTCCCATCGGTCTCGGCACGGCAGCCTTTGCCCGGGAAGCCGGAGCCAGCGTCATTGTTGTTGAAAGAAATCCGACAAGGCGAGCATTCGCACAACGGCTCGGTTGGAACGTGCTGTCCTCGGCTGACGGTCATTTCGCTGACGTTGTCTTCGATGCAACTGGAAGCAAGCAATCCATGAGTCAGAGCCTGTACTGTGTCTCTCCCGGAGGCAGGCTCATCTTTGTCGGCCTTACCAGCGAGGCTGTTGCACTCGATGACGGTGAGTTTCACAAACGTGAGATCACTCTTATGGCTAGCCGCAACAGCGCGCATCAGTTTCCTCGGATCATCCGGCTGCTCGAAACCGGAGCTATCTCAGTCAAGGAATGGGTAACGCACAGGCTCGATATATCGGAGCTACCCACGCAGTTTGCTGCGTTACCAGGCCGTAGCGATCTTGTGAAAGCCGTCGTCTCGATCGAGCACAACCACAGCAATGTAAGCCTCTGATTCTCCCGTCTTCCGGTCTTAAATTCTCGCAGCAGAGTAGTCTGCGTGCCTCGTTGAGCCCATCTCCACGCAGGCCTATACGCTAAAAGCGCCGCACCCTTCCATGTCGCCATAGTGCTCCTGCAGCTCCTTGAGCCGAATCTTGAGCATACGAATCGTGTCCTGTCGCATGCTGTCATTGATCAGATTACGCAACTCATGAGGATCGTTCGCGAGATCATAGAACTCCCACGCGGGCGCGAACGGCTGCGGCAGCGTTCCCTTTTTGCCGCACGCTTCACCGTAAAAATAAATCAATTTGAACTCTCTCGTTCGGATTCCTAAATGTGCGGGAATGTTGAAATGTGCTCTGTGCATCCAATAGCGGTAATACAGCGCATCGCGCCAGTTCCTTACATTTTCGCCGTGCAGCAGAGGACGCAGAGATTGCCCCTGCGTGCCGGACAATGGTTGCGCCCCGGCGTAATCCAGCAGCGTCTCGGCAAAATCAATATTCACTACAAAATCGTCATTCACTGACGATGCCTTTACCTCGCGCGGATAGCGGACAAGAAGCGGCACATGAATTGCCGGTTCATACATAAACCGCTTATCAAAGAGTCCATGCTCTCCTACAAAGACCCCGTGGTCGCTTGTATAGACCACGATGGTATCGTCGGCCAGACCGTTTCTATCGAGATAGCTCAAGACGCGGCCAACGCTGTCATCTATACCGGCGACGCACCGCAGATAACGTTGAATGAATATTTGATAGCATGCGCCCTTCTTCTCAGCATCGGGAATGTGCGCCGTCTCATCGGCAAATTGCGTCTGCCTCTGGCCAATCTTGTTTTCCGCTATGCGCAGCGCATTGCAGCGGGTTTCATAGTCGTCGTACAGCGCAGGCGGCTCGGCAATCCACTCCTGATACATCGAGGCATGTTTCTGATCGAACTCCCATGTATCGTGCGGCGCCTTGTGATGCATCAGCAGGCAGAATGGCTTGTCTTTAGGACGTGTCTCGAGAAAACGCAAACTGAGATCAGTGACAATATCTGTTACGTATCCATTGTGCTGATAGATTTTTCCGTTTTCGATCATCACCGGATCGAAGTATGTGCCCTGCTCTGGAAAGATGTTCCAATAATCGAATCCTTCCGGTTGTTCCGTGACATGCAATTTACCAATCAGGCCAGTGTGATATCCGGCCTCTTGCAGAGGGTTTAAAAATGTCGGCTGCCCGGGTGCGAACCGATCATCCAAGGTATAAATTCCATTTTTATTGCTGTACTGCCCGGTCAGAATGCTCGCTCTGCTCGGCGTACAGAGCGCATTCGTACAGAACGCCTGTTGAAACCGCATCCCTTCGCGGCCAATGCGGTCGATATTCGGAGTCCTGTTGATGCGGCTGCCATAGCAACTGATCGTCTCGCGAGAGTGATCGTCGGCCATGATCCATACAATATTGGGCCGCCTGGAAGACTGCAGATGCCTTGTAGGCGCCGCCAGGCCGGCGGCAGCCATCATGCTTACGAAAGATCGCCTTGAGACAACATTCATCGGATACCGGCTTTACCTCAACTGGAGCTATCGAAGATTTGTACTGACCCTGCGGCTGAGCCCTCGAGAAAAAGGGCTCAGCCAAAACAACGCAGCCTAGAAGTTGATTTTCAGCGCCAACTGGATGAGCCTTTCCGATTGCGCCGTCGACGTGACCTTGCCGAACGTTGTAGCAAGATCAGCCACATTCAGATCTGCGGGGCTGTTGAAAGCCGCGGAGTTGAATGTGTTGAAGAAATCGGCGCGAAACTCCACATTCTGCCGGTTGTCATTTCCGCGCAAGGGGAAATCCTTCACAAGCGATGTGTCCAGATTCGTAACATGCGGTGAGCGCAGATCGTTTCTCGGCTCCGTTCCAAATGTATAGGAAGCAGGAACAGAGAAGCACGAAGTGTTCAGCAACTCGACTCCTCCGCCGTGCGAATACGGATCATTGCACGACCGGTTCGGTCTTTCGAAATTGTTACCCGTGTTTGCAATCTGCGCCGCGGCCGTGCCATGGTACGGAACGCCCGATCGCGCAGTATAGATGCCGCTGAGCTGCCAGTTGCCCACCACTTCATTCAGCACCGGATTCGCGATATTGAACCGCTGCCCGTTGCCGAACGGGAGGCCATAGATAAAGCTCACGCTGGCCATCTGTGGAATATCGTATCCGGCAACGCTGCGATCTTTGTTCATGTGGTACGGATCCTGTACGCTGCACGAGGCCGCACCGCCAAAGTAGCCATCGCACCCGAGATCGATAGTCTTCGACCACGTGTATGCGGCAAGCAGACTTAGCTGTTTACCCAGTTGGGTGCGCGCCGTGGCGCGCAGTGAGTTGTAGTTTGCATTGCTGTTGCTCTTTTCATATTGTGTAGGCGTGATGTAGGAAAATGGCTGACGCGTGCTGAGCGGCGTCGAAGCCGGATAAAGCCCCACATTACGCACCAGGTTGCTGTCGAGCCGGCTTGTGTGCGATCCCACATAGTCGACTTCAACCAGCGTGTTGTTCTTCACCTGCTGCTGCACTCCAAAGTTCCATTCGATCGCATAGGCATTCTTATAAAAGGGATCGATGAAGAAATTCACCTGCGAAAATGGAGTGGCGGCCGGTTGAATATTGCCTCCCGTGCCAAGGTTCAAAGGGTTCTGCGCTGTAGTGACAGCAGCGAGTGGGCCGTTCAGATTCGCCACGCCCAGGAACGATGTATCCG
>Ga0335075_10017725_pt1 | contig 10580 bp, 7 predicted proteins | sample Lox_Sample_24_FD_206723 | JGI IMG/M metagenome (GOLD analysis project Ga0335075, IMG submission 206723) | Soil microbial communities from Loxahatchee National Wildlife Refuge, Florida, United States - Lox_Sample_2.4 | ecosystem: Environmental > Terrestrial > Soil > Wetlands | place: USA: Florida... | reverse complement strand
CGCGCGGTCAAGCCATTTAGTAGGGCAGACCCCCTGGTCTGCGCGCGACCCCCTGGTCGCGCTGCCGAGGCATTCGTAACAGGCGGACGAAGCCAACCAGGGTGTCGGCTGCAGACGAGGGCGTCCGCCCCACAAAAACCCGACCGCATTTGGTTGCGACTCCGCTGCGCTGTACCACTACAGCCCCATTTCTTCTCAGCCCCCGACGATTCGGAAGTACGGCAGGATGGCATCCTGCGGCCGATTGTCAATCGGCCTGGCGCGGCCAATCGAAAAACCTTTTGGATGCGGCTCCGCTGCTCTGTACAACGACACTTCAACTTCTTCGCGCATTCCGACGAGTCCAGTAGGGCAGACCCCCTGGTCTGCGCGCGACCCCCTGGTCGCGCTGCCGAGGCATTCGTAACAGGCGGACGAAGCCAACCAGGGGGTCGGCTGCAGACGAGGGCGTCTGCCCCACAAAAACCCGGCCGCCTTTGGATGCGGCTCCGCTGCTCTGTACTACGACACTTCAACTTCTTCTCATCCCGCGACGAGTCCAGTAGGGCAGACCCCCTGGTCTGCGCGCGACCCCCTGGTCGCGCTGCCGAGGCATTCGTAACAAGCGGACGAAGCCGACCAGGGGGTCGGCTGCAGACGAGGGCGTCTGCCCCACAAAAGCCCGACCGCATTCCGTTGCGTCTCCGCTGCTTTGTACCACAACCGCTGCATTCCTTCGCACGCTGCGACGATTCGGAAGTACGGCAGGATGCCATCCTGCGGCCGATTGTCAATCGGCCTGGCGCGGTCAATCGAAAAACCGTTTGGATGCGTCTCCGCTGCTTTGTACTACGACACTTCAACTTCTTCGCGCATTCCGACGAGTCCAGTAGGGCAGACCCCCTGGTCTGCGCGCGACCCCCTGGTCGCGCTGCCGAGGCATTCGTAACAGGCGGACGAAGCCGACCAGGGGTTCGGCTGCAGACGAGGGCGTCCGCCCCACAAAAGCCCGACCGCACTTGGTTGCGGCTCCGCTGCTCTGTACCACAACTGCTGCATTCCTTCGCATCCCGCGACGATTCGGAAGTACGGCAGGTTGTTAACCTGCGGCCGATTTGCAATCGGCCTGCCGCCGGTCAACCGATCCGAGCCGTCTTACTAGCCTTCCTCCTCACCGCCGCCGCACTGGCCGCCCCCGCCGATGCCATCTATACCGCGCGCTACGTCGTCACGATGGACCCCTCCCGCCGCCTCATCGAGAACGGCGCCCTGGCCATTCAAGGCGACCATATCGTCGCAGTCGGCCCCCGCGCCGACATCGAGCATCGATACCAGGCCCCCCAGCACTTCGATCGTCCCGACGACATCCTCATGCCCGGGCTGATCAACACGCACGCCCACGCGGCCATGTCCCTGTTGCGCGGCATCGCCGACGACCTCACCTTGCAGGACTGGCTCACGAACTACATCTTTCCCGCCGAAGCGAAAAACGTCACTCCCGACTTCGTCCTCTGGGGAACGCGCCTCGCCTGCCTCGAGATGATGCTCTCCGGCGCCACCACCTACGTCGACATGTACTACTACGAGGACCGCGTAGCGCAGGCCACCAAGGAAGCCGGTATGCGCGGCATCCTCGGCGAAACCATCATCGGCTTCCCCGTTCCCGACGCGAAAACTACGGCCGACTCGCTGAGATTCACCGAGCGCTTTATCCAGGAGTTCAAAGGCGACCCCCTGATCGTTCCCGCCGTCGCGCCCCACGCCGTCTACACCAACAGCGACTCGGACCTGCGCGCCTGCCGCAAACTCGCAAATCGTTACGGCGTTCCCGTCGTCATCCACGTCTCGGAAACGAAGCGCGAGAATGACGATCTCGAGAAGCAGCGAGGCATGACCCCAACCGCTCTCCTCGACATCCTCGGAGTACTCGACGGCCCCACCATCGCCGCCCACGGCGTCTGGCTCACCGACCGCGATATCGGCATTCTGAAGCGCCATGGGACCGGCGTCGCCCACTGCCCATCGAGCAACATGAAACTTGCGAGCGGCGTCGCGCCTGTACTCAAACTGCTCGCCGCCGGAGTTCCCACCGGACTCGGTACCGACGGCCCCGCGGGAAGCAACAACGATTTCGACCTGATGGAAGAGATGAATCTTGCCTCCGATCTCCAGAAGGTCAGCAGCGGCGACCCGCGTGCTCTGCCCGCGCAGCAGGCCATCGAGATGGCGACCATCCTTGGCGCTCGGGTCGCCGGACTCGACAAAGAAATCGGATCGCTGGAGCCCGGCAAGCGCGCCGATTTCATCACGCTCCGCCTCGACCGCCCGCACGCTGTCCCCATGTACAACGTCTACTCGCAGATCGTTTATGCGCTGAAAGGTTCCGATGTCCAGGACGTCACCGTAAACGGCAAGCCCATCGTGCGCGACGGCCGCAGCCTGACTCTAAATGAGGCCCAAATCATAGCGAAAGCCCGTGAATATCGCGCCTCAATCGCGGCCTCGCTGCGCAAATAATCATACAACAGAGCTCCATTGCTACCATGGCCCTTGAATGGCCGATCACCGCGACCTGCCCGCCGTCGTCATCGTAGGCCGGCCTAACGTCGGTAAGTCGACGCTATTCAATGCAATCCTCGGCCAGCGCCGTTCCATCGTCGGCGACGAGCCGGGCATCACCCGCGACCGCATTCACGGCGAAGCCGATTATCGCGGACGCCCCTTCGAACTGATCGACACCGGCGGCATCATCCCCAACGATGCCGAACTGATTCCCACCGAGATCCTCAAACAGGCGCGGTTCGCCTTCGACCGCGCCTCGCAGATCATATACCTGATCGATGGCCGCACCGAAATTACCGGGGCCGATCGCGACCTGGCGAAAATGCTGCGCCAGCTCGGGAAACCGGTCTCCCTGGCAGTCAACAAAGTTGACACCGCGTCCCGGGAAAACCTGACGCACGAGTTTTACGCGCTGGGGTTTCCCGATGTTTTCCCCGTTTCCGCCGAGCATCGCCTGGGCCTCGACGATTTGCTCGAGCATGTGTCCCGCGATTTTCCTAATGCGAACGTCACAACCGAAGGCCAGGAAGAAGACGAGCCGCACGCCATCAAAGTGGCGATCATCGGCCGCCCCAATGTAGGTAAATCGACCCTCCTCAACGCGCTCACCGGCGAAGAGCGGGCCATCGTTTCACCGGTCGCCGGCACCACTCGCGACGCCGTGGACGAGACAGTCGTGCATGGCGGCGCCGAATACGTGTTCGTCGACACCGCCGGCATCCGCCGCAAGGGCAAGACGCACCTGATGGCCGAGAAGATGAGCGTCGTCATGGCGCGCCGGCATATTCGCATGGCCAACGTTGTGCTGCTGGTGATCGATGCCACGGAGGGCGTGGTCGGGTCGGACGCCACCATCGCGGGCTACGCGCACGAAGAGGGAAGAGCGGTCATCCTGGTGGTGAACAAGTGGGATGCGAGACCGAAAGGAAACCAGAAGGAGTTCACCGAGACTATCCGCGATCAGCTAAAGTTCCTCGAATATGCGCCCGTCGCGTTCATCTCCGCAAAGACCGGCGCGGGAGTAAAACGTCTCTTCCGCATGGTGAAGGAGGCCTTCGATTCGGCTTCCAAGCGCATCGGTACCGGCGAGCTGAACCGTTTTGTGGAGCAAATCCCCTTCGATCAGGACATCAAGATCTTCTACATGACGCAGGCCGGCATGCGCCCGCCGACGTTCGTGGTGTTCACGGACAAAGGAAGAAATCTCCATTTTTCCACCGAACGCTACATCATGAATCGGCTGCGTAAACAGTTTGGATTCCAGGGAACGCCAATTGTCCTAAAAACAAAAAGGCGCTGAGACGTCTTACTGGACTGTCTCGGTCATTCGAGTTGGAAAATGCTGTAGGGCGTCGCCGTAGAATCCCGATCGTTTGTGCGCCTGCTTGGTCAGGTACATCAGGCGGTCCGATTCGGCAAGAAGGCTTTCGGCGTCGCCGGTCAGCTCCGAACACAACACTGCGCCAATGCTGAGCCCAAGCAATTCCTCGCCGCAAATGCTTAAACCTGCCTCCACCACCACCCGCTCCAGGGTAGCTATCTTCTCGGCAAGATCTTTGCGGGTGATTCCGGGCAGTACCAGCACGAATTCATCGCCGCCCATGCGCGCCACATAATCGTACTCGCGGCAGCAGCGCCGCATGCCGGCGGCAACAGACTTCAGTACCTTGTTTCCTTCCAGGTGTCCAAAACGATCGTTCACCTGCTTGAAGCCGTCCAGATCGCAAACCAGCACCGCCAGATCGTCCCCCGTACGGCGGCACCGCGCCAGTTCTCCGTCCAGGTGCAGGAATAAGGAACGCGCATTGGGCAGCGAAGTAAGCGCATCGGTGGTAGCCGAAATCGCGGCCTGTTGGTATTGCAGCGCGTTTTCCACCGTCAGTGCGACCTTCGGTTTCACCGCCAGCAGCACGCGCAAGTGGTCTTTCGTAAAGGCATCGCGGTCGAAATGATAAAGCGCCAGGACGCCGATAATGCCCATGGCGTTTTCGAGCGGAACGGCCATTGCCGATCGCAGAGTGCTGAACTTGGTCGGATCGTTCAGATAGCCCGGTTCCACCGACGGATTGCCGTTGACGATCGGTTGGCCTGTTTCAGCCACCCATCCCGACAATCCTTGGCCAACCGGGATTCGCAGCGAGGAGAAGAGGCGGCAGTTTTCGCCGTTGACGTATTGGGGAACCAGAACGTTATCGCGGCGCACATAAACCGCAATCGCTTCATAGGGAATTAAGCGTTTCAACCGGCTGTCCAGCACCGACAGGGTTTCATGCAGGTTGAGCGAGCTTCCCAGGTCCTGGCTGAGTTCGTAAAGCATCTGCGCTTCCTGGCGCGCCGCCGCTATCGATGACAGGAAATCCGGCTGTTGCACCGGTTCCACCGCGGGACCTTCGAAACCGGCCGCCGGCGCCTCGCCGTTTGACACCCGGACGCCTTTCGAAAGCTTGGCGCAAGCCTGCTCGTTACTGTGGGCCAGTTTCATCCATTCTTCGGCTTTAAAGTTTTCCACCAGAACTTCGATCACCTTCGGATCGTAGCTCTTGCCGGACTCGGAAACCACGAACGCCAACGCCTCTTCCGGCGGCAGCGCGCGCCGATACTGGCGGTCCGACGACAGCGCGTCCAGGCAATCCACTGCCGACAGAATGCGCGCCCCGATCGGGATCTGCTCTCCCGACAACCCATCCGGATAGCCCGTTCCATTCCATTTTTCGTGATGCCCGCGAACGATCGGGACCACGTCATAAGGAAAATGCACGCGCGCCAGGATCTCCGCCCCGACGATGGGATGGATCTTCATCTTGTCGAACTCTTCCATCGTCAGCTTGCCGGGTTTGGAGATGATGTGTTCGGGAACCGCCAGCTTGCCGATATCGTGCAGAATCGAGGCCGCGCGCAAGGCCTCCAGCTCGTCGCCTTTCAATCCCATCTTCCGCCCCAGCTCCAGAGCATAGGTTTGCACGCGCGTCAGATGCTCGTGCGTGGTATCGTCCTTTGCTTCGATCGCAAGCGCCAGCGCTTCGATGGTCCGGAGATGGAGCGCCGCGATCTCTTCGGCGTGGTCCTTCTCCGTTTCGAGCTTACCCAGGTACAGCCGATAGGACCGGAAGATGACGTAAACGATCGGGAGCGCCAGGATCGTCGCTTCCCAGCCGAAGCGGCTGTTCGAGCTGCTCAACATGGCGGCAATCGCGCCGCCTACCAGGTAATAGGGGAAAGACCAGAAATAGCACTCCTGCCAGATCTTCCGTACGCTCTTTCCCTCCGTGAGCGCTACCACCATCGCGATGGAAACCGTGTTGGTAAGAAAATATCCCGTGGAGGCGACCGCAACCTTCAGAAGGACGAGATGGGTGATTGCGATACCGCGATAAATGCCATAACCGATGGTGACGGCAATCGCCATACCCGCCAGATTGAACAGGATTTGAATCAGCTTGGGCCGGTGCTTCGTCCGCCACAGCGACTGTACCAGAGCAGCCGCACAGGCCACCAATACCGTTTCCCCATAGCTGAACTCCATCATGCTCAGCAGTACGAAAACATAGCTGACCGACATCGCCCCGGTGATGCCCGGAAGGAAAACCTTAAAGCCGGAAGCGATCAAAGCAATCGCAAGATGGCATACAAAGTGGATCGGGTCCGCACAACTCCATCCGGCTCCGGCCATTACCACGCACATCAGTCCGCCCGTGAGAACGGCGGTGATGTACGACCTGGCCGCGAGCGTCATCCCTGTACCCCCACCTACGTGCTTATCGGCAGCTTTCTGAATGGTTGTAGTCGATTTCAATGGACTGGGTAGTTTTCCCGGTACGTCGACCCGCAGGACGGAGCCCTCCCGCAACGTTTTTTTAGTACGTGCTGGAAGGCGCGGCGCCAACGAGGTACAAGCCGGGTTCACGGTTGTTCCATCTCCAAGCATTCCATTTTGCACGCGCATCCCCACAGGCGCGCCCGGATAAGTGCTTGTGTTTCTTACAGATGACGAAGTGCAAGCCGGGGCAGCCCAGACACTTTGTCGATACGAAGGAGACAAATTGTCCAATTCGCCGCGCTTGTAGCCCCAAAACTACGGAGCCACCCAAAGCCCTAATTCGACCTCGGCCGTCTGCGAAGCATCGGCATGAACCGAAGCGGCGCGCGTCATCTCCACCACGTCCTCGTCAACCTCGTTCACATCGAAACTCGCCAGCACTCGGTAATCGCCCGGAGGCAGGTTTGGGAATCGGAAATGGCCTTCGGTATCGGACAGTACCTGCAGAGTTCCGCCCAGGGATCGCCGCGCGGCCTCCGCTACCGGCCACAGAAAAACCGGGGCCGCCGCCACGCCTTTTCCGTCCGACATCACTCTGCCGGTGATTTGCCCGGCCTGGTTCGATACGGAGACTCTGATTCGTGACCAGCCGTGTTGGTCGACATATATATCGAACCAGTCGGTGGGAGCGGTGGCATTGGATGAACGCCGCTGCGGCCCGTAAGAACTCGCGATCGATTCCACGTAATTGCCGTCCGGAACCTGCGCGCGAAATTCCCAATGCCCCGGAGCCAGCGTCACGTGGGAACCGGTGATCTCCTGCACTGTTTCTGTCTCCGCAAGGTCTTGCCTGCGACCGTATAACCGCACGGGAACATCGGCAGGACTATTCGAACCGGGCCGCCGAATCTCAATGTCCACTCTTGGCGACTGCAGAACCGCTATGCTCGCCGAATCGGTATCGTGATCGAGATACAACTCGGTATAGCCGGCATGGATTCCATCCTCGGCTTTCTTACTCGCGAAAACCTGATACGGTCCCGGCGCGAGGCCTTCGAACCGATACCCGGCAAGCGAAGCACAGCCCGTCTCCAACCGCCGCCTCCCCATTTCGGAGGACAGGATAACGGTCACGGGGCCCGGGTAATCGGTATCACACGTAATCCGGCCCCCTAAATGGAAAAGCGTCCCAGGCTCCGGGATCACATCGGCATCCGGCGTATCCGCATCCACGGTGACCTGATACACACGAGCATCGCGGCTCTCGCGTGACTGTGGCCCGAAAGTGGGCAGCCATCCCGAGCCATCGTCCAACGTCGTGGAATCGGAACGGACCCAGTACTTGCCGGGATCGAGTCCGTAGATTCGAAACACACCGCGATCGTCCGAAATTGCGTTGCCCATGGACCGCAGCGGAGCCCGCGCGCGATAGGCAACCACCTGCACTCCGGCGGCGCCGACGCCGTTCTCGTCGAGCACGCGTCCGGTTACCGCGCCCTTGTGCCGTAGCCGTAATTCCGCGAACAGCGTAGAATCGGCGGTGACGTCGAACGGCGTTCCGTGACCGGTCGCCACACGCGCGCCGTAGGCAGCCGGAAAGAAGCCCTCGCGCAGCGCCGTCAGCAGATATTTTCCCGGAAGCACCCCGTTGAAAACGAAAGTGCCGCTCCGGCCCGCGCGCGTGGAGAGCGGTTCCAGCCGCGAGTTTCCGGGTTGAGGCGCAGGCTCCAGCCGGATGATGGTGCGCGCCAACGGCCGGCCCGACACTTGTTCGAGCGCTACCCCTTGAACCACTCCCGCCCGAACCGAGCAACAGGCTGCAAGGGCCGCCATCAGTCGATACATGTCTCACTGCTTGACGAACGCGCTTTCCAGGACGTGCAGAGCGGGTACGGTAGTAGTGTGAACGGAGCGGATAACAAAGTTATCGAATGGCTGCTCCGGGGAGATCCTGCCATCCGTTGGCAGGTAATGCGGGATCTTACTGGGGCGCCGGAACAGGCGGTAGAACGAGAGCGGAAGAAGATTGCGCGCCAGGGCTGGGGCGCTCGCCTGCTCGAATTGCAGGATGCCGCGGGCACATGGGCGAGTGATGGCTCCTCCGACGGCGGACTTTATTCGCCTAAGTGGACGTCGACCCACTACACGATGATGATGCTTCGCGACTTCGGCCTCATGCCGTCGAGCCGGCGGGCCCGGAAAGCCTGCAAGCTCCTGCTCAATGAAGGACTGCAGCCCGATGGCGGCGTCAATTTCGGCACGTGGGCCAAATGGACTCGCAAGAGCGAGACCTGCATTACCGGCATGGTCACGTCTCTACTGTCCTATTTCCAATATGACGACGATCGTCTCGATGGCGTCGCCGAATACCTGCTCGCGCAACAGATGGACGATGGCGGCTGGAACTGCCGCCGCGACAAAGGCGCAACTCACTCCTCCATGCACACCACCATCAGCGCGCTGGAAGGGCTGCATCACTACGAACTCAACCGCAAACGGCATCTCCAGGCCGTGCGCCGGGCGCAGTTACGCGGCCGTGAGTTTCTCCTCGAACATCGCCTGTTCCGCTCGCATCGCAGCGGCGAAATCATCAAGCCGGCATTCATCCGTTTCGCATTTCCGCCGCGGTGGCATTACGATATTCTCCGGGCGCTCGACTATTTTCAGAGCGCCGGCGCGCCTCGCGACGAACGCCTCTCCGATGCGGTGGAAGTCGTGCTTCGAACCCGCCAGTCCGACGGCCGTTGGATGCTGCAGAGCCGCTATCCGGGTAAGACATGGTTTGAAATGGAGCGCGTGGGATCGTTCAGCCGGTGGAACACGCTGCGGGCATTACGAATTCTGAAATGGTGGACCGGGACTGTACTAACATGAATAGACCGAGGCGCACACATTGGACGTCACCTCCTTCAACCAGGAGTATGTTCAACGGCTGAGGGACGGCGATCCGGATACACAACGTCATTTCACCCGGTATTTTGGGGAGCTTTTGAACATCAGGCTCCGCAACCGGGTCCGATCTCCGCACCTCATCGAAGAAATCCGTCAGGAGACTTTTTTGCGCGTGCTGCTGATTGTGCGGCGCGACGGCATTCAACATCCTGAGCGGCTGGGCGCCTTTGTGAGCTCTGTCTGCAGCAACGTCGTGCTCGAGGTTTTTCGCAACGAAGGCCGCTCGGCGCCGATGCCCGAGATTGTTCCGGACGTGCCGGACGAATCGCCGAGTCCGGAGTCGGCGTTGTACTCGCGCCAGCAGAAATTGCATGTGCGCAAGATCCTCGAAACGCTGCCCAACAAGGACCGCGAATTGTTGCGCCAACTGTTTCTGGAGGAGCGCGATAAGGACGAGATCTGCCGCAGTTTCAAAGTGGATCGCGAATACCTCCGCGTTCTTCTGCATCGCGCCAAGGCGAGACTGCGGGCCGCGATGGATCAGGCAGCGGGCGCGGCGTAGGCGTACCCTAGCAGTTAGGGAGGCCGCGATGGCCCAAAATCTTCAGATTTCGACCGCGGGGCCGATTGCGACCATAACGCTGAACCGGCCGGAACGCCGCAACGCCCTGTCGCTGGAGTTGATGCTGGATCTGATCGGCGCGCTCGGCGATCTTTCAAGCAACGCCGAGACACGAGCGATTATTCTCGCCGCGAACGGAAAAGCATTTTCGGCAGGACACGATTTGAGCGAGATGGTGGAGCGCACCATTGGCGACTATCGCCGCATCTTCGACGTGTGCACGGAGCTGATGCAGAAGATCCACAGCATCCCTCAACCGATGATCGCGCAGGTGCAGGGAATTGCGACGGCGGCGGGCTGCCAGTTGGTGGCGACGTGCGACTTGGCCGTGGCAAGCGAGAACGCCACATTTGCGACGCCGGGCGTCAAAATCGGGTTATTCTGCACCACTCCGATGGTCGCGCTCAGCCGCGCCGTGGGGCGAAAACGGGCCATGGAGATGCTGCTGACCGGACGGATGGTGGACGCGCATACCGCGGCAGAATGGGGGTTGGTGAACCGCGCCGTGCCCGCGGCGCAACTGGAACCGGAAACCCGGGCGCTGGCCTGTCAGGTGGCCGAGGCAAGCAGTTTGACGGTGGCGATCGGCAAGCAGGCATTTTATTCGCAGATCGATCTGGACCAGCCAAAGGCGTACGCGTACGCGAAAGAAGTGATGTCGATGAATGCCATGGCGCAAGATGCGCAGGAAGGCATCTCGGCGTTTCTAGAGAAGCGCGTCGCGTGCTGGTCGGGAAAGTAAGAGCCGCACACCGCTCCTTTGCGGTC
>Ga0335075_10017724_pt1 | contig 10580 bp, 11 predicted proteins | sample Lox_Sample_24_FD_206723 | JGI IMG/M metagenome (GOLD analysis project Ga0335075, IMG submission 206723) | Soil microbial communities from Loxahatchee National Wildlife Refuge, Florida, United States - Lox_Sample_2.4 | ecosystem: Environmental > Terrestrial > Soil > Wetlands | place: USA... | reverse complement strand
CAGGTAGCGCGAGGCGAACGCGCCGCGGAACCCGCACTGCCCCGGACCGACCGCTGCGGGCCGATCGTCCGTCAGCCCAGTGACTGCATCCTACCGAAATGAAAGTCACAACCCAGTAACGGGCTTGCCGGCTCCAGTGTGCATCCTGTGGTCGCTGACCAGGGGAAACGTATCTTAATCTTCCGCTCGGCATCGTCGATGCCGCCCTGGCGGGCATGGTCGGCGCCTTGAGCTGGCGCTGTGCTCGCGCGGGCTGCGGCGGGGATTGACTACCGCTCGCCGACGGCCAGGCGGTGCGCTAGAATTCTGTACATGACGACTGTTCCTGTTGCCGAGGCCCGGCAGAACTTCTCGGCGCTCGTCGATGAGGCGGTCGCTACCCACCAGCGGGTCTTGGTGACCCGCAACGGAGTCCCGGTGGTCTGGATGATCTCCGACGAGGACTTCGAGTCGATCATGGAGACGCTCGACGTGCTCGCCGACGCGGTCGCGATGCAGGACGTCGTGCAGTCGAAGGCGGACTCCGCGGCAGGCCGCTATGTCACGGCCGCCGAGATGGAGAAGATCATGGCCGCCCGGACGCAGGGGGTCGATATCGGCGACGACGCGGACGTGGTAGCCGACATGCACGCCCGCGGCCTGCCGGATCCCGTCTGCATGGCGACCCTGGACGCCCTCATCGCGGCACGCGGGAAGCGGGCGCGGTGAGCTACAGGGTCGTGCTGCGCCCAGCGGCAGTGCGGGCGCTGCAGCGGATGCCCGAGAAGATCTCGGCCGCGTGCTGGGAGTTCATCCACGGCCCGCTAGCGGAGAACCCGCACCGGGTCGGCAAGCCGCTCCTTGAGCCGCTCGCGCCGCAGTACTCGGCGCGCAGGGGCGAATACAGGGTGCTGTACCTGATCGAGGACGAGCAGGTCACGATCATCATCACCTCCGTCACGCACCGCGCCGACGCTTACCGCATGCGATGAAAGCCTCAATCCGGTAACAGGGTTGCCGACACCGTTGCGCATCGCATGCCGCTTGACCAGCGGAAACTGGCGACCTTGCCGCCGGTCGACCGGTTACGCGGCCGCGAATCGTGCCGCAAGGGCCTCGTGGCCCGCTACCTGCCTTCCCACACGAGTGTGTCGAGGTCGGCCTCAAGTGCCCGGCCGCGGTGGAACCCCTGCTCAACGATGAGGGTGACGCCCTTGCGGGCGTCTTCCAGGTCAGCCTCGGTCGCGACGGCGAGCAGTGCCTGAAGATCCAGCTCGACGGTCGTCCCGGGACAGCAGCTTGAGAGCGATCAGGTGCCCCACGCGCGTGGCCACCGCTAGCCCACCGATGATCGCCCACCTGCCAGCGGGCGGCTGGCCTGGTGCGACGCAGGCGCACCAGAGGCAAGTGCGCCGTCGGCAAGCAGCCTGGGCGCAGGCGAACTGGCCGTGGCGACGGACAGCGATGCCGGGCAGCTTGGGCCAGGGCTCGCTGAACCCGGTCGGCTAGGTGCTGGCGCGGTGAGGTCTTCGTCGAATCAGGAGACCAGCCACCGATGAGGAACTTATGGGATACGGAGCAAATATATTTCCTTTAAGCTATCGGCAGGTGACCATCGACCGGAAGGGAACCCGTGCCCGACGTCAACGCCAAGCTCAGCCCGTCCACCTACGAGCGCGTCACAGATCTCTCCACTGCCTGGGGGATCTCAGTAGACGCGACGATCGTGAAGCTCATCGACCACTGGAAGGTAACGACGAGCGCGCCAGCCGTCGGCGACGGCGACGAGGTCCGCGTCCACGCCCTGTACGGAGGGCAGCGCGCGGATGGCATCTACCGTCGGAGCACCAAGTGCATCGACATCGTCTCCGGTCCTGGCGCCGGGTGCGCCGACCTCAAGCCGAGCCCGGCAACGGCCGAGGTGATCAAGGCAGTCAACCCCGGGGTCAGTGCCTCCAGGAACGGCTGGTCGTTCTGGATCATCGACCAGAACGGGCAGGCTCTCCAGACGATCCGATGAGACACCGACCCGCCCGCTGCCCGGCACCGCCTGCCGGACAGCCCGCCAGGGACAACAGGCGGCCCGGCCCGGCCTGCGGGTAATCGGGACTGCCGGCGGCGCGGTTGGCGGCGGCACAACAGTCGCCACCGCCTCCGGGCCACCTGGGCATATGGAGCCGCCATGGCGCTGCGACTTGTTCAGATTGCGATGAACGCTCGTGATGACTCGGTGGTCGGCCGGTTCTGGGCGGAAGCGCTCGGGTGGGGTGTTGACAGCGGACCGCGTCTGTCGTAGTACGCTCTGCCGGGGCACCGCGAAGGTGCCCCGGCAGTCTTCCAGTCAGTTCCCCGCCGCGATCCGGTCCGTGTCGAACATCTCCGCCCACGTCCTGGCAGCAAGGAGATGCCGCAGGATGTCAGCGCGCGTGCCCGGCCAGATGGGCTCGCCGCACACGAAGTTGATGTGCGCGTGGCCGACCATCACCATGCGGAAGACATCGAAGTTCGGTTCCGCTCCGTAGGCCTGGAAGAGCGGCTCCCACCAGCGCAGGCGAGATCCGTAGTTGGCCCCCATCTCGAGGGCGAACTTGGTGAGGTCGAATACCGGGGCGCCCGCCGAGCAGTTCTCCATGTCGAGAAGGCCCGACACCCGCCATCGCCGACCCTCTCCGGCTAGGAAGAACACGTTGGCGTGGCAGTCACCGTGCACGAACCGCAATGGCCGGTAGGCTTCCCGCAACCGCGGCAGCGTGCGTTCCAGCAGGCTGGCCGCGGCGTCCCTGGTGTCCAGGTCAACGGACGCCGCGTCTTCCGTCATGTTCTCGAAGAAGTGGAGCAGGAACCGTTCCAGGCGCGACAGCCAGTGCAGCCACTGGTTTGGCCGGGGCGGATTAGGCGGCCCGTCGATGAGATAGCCCGGTTCCTCGTAGATCAGGCTGTGCATCTCCGCGAGATACGCGCCCACCGCCCGCAGGGCCGCGTCCGCTTCTCGCGGACTCAGCGTGTGCAGCAGGTCGGCGAGCGGGGCACCTTCGAGTTCCCGGGTGATCAGGTACGGCCATCCCAGCGGGTTGTCGGTGCTGGTCGAGTAGCCGACGACGTCAGCGCTCGGCAGTCCGGCCTCGCGCAGCAGCCGGTACCCCGTCACCTCGTGCCGCACCGGAAATGAGGAAGCCGGCGTATCGCTGTACCAGTCCTTCGTATGCGCCTTCACGTAGTAGGCCGAGCCGACCGCGACCACGCGCCAGGAATGGTTCTCCGGGCGCAGGAACCGCACGTCGGTGACCTCTTCGGTCTTCGCGCCGAGAATCGCGGCCGCGATTTCACGAGTCAGCCGCAGGTCATCCGAGCTAACCATCACATTTCCCTTCCGGTGAGCCGCGGCGGATCGACGGGCTCGGGGCAGGGATCCCGGAGCACACCGCATCCGCCCGGCTCACATGAGCCAAGCTGGAGGGTGCTCCGGGTACGGATTTCGCTTCCCGAAGACAACCTAGAACGGCCGAAAATTAACATGGTCCCGATAATCACGTCAAAGGTTTTCTTGTCATGACCGCTATCGCGAATTTCGTCCAGCGGGCGACGGCGGGCCGCATGGAAGATGGCTGCTGGTGGACGCCACGAATCATCCCGGCCTCCGGGGCACTCCGTTGCTGGTCAGTGAGTGGGACGGCCGCAGCCGTTGCGCATCCTGTGCTGCTGCGCCGCCCCGTCCGCGCGGCAGCACTGCTATCACATGCGCTACCACTGCTGGCAGATGGTGGTATCAATGGCGGCACTGAATATCCGCAACCTTGACGAGACGGTGAAGCGGCGCCTTCAGCTCCGCGCGGCCCGTCAAGGCAGGTCCATGGAGGCAGGGGCCCGCGCGATCCTTACGGAGGCCGTTCGCGAGCCCGCGGACTCCGCCGGGCTCTTCACGGCGCTCCTCGACCGGTTCGGGGCACTCGGCGGGGTCGACCTGGAACTGCCCGGGCGCGAGGAGCCGACCCGCGCCGCGGGCTTCTCCTCGTGATCATCCTCGACACGAACGTGGTCACCGAGCTGATGCGCCCCGAGCCCGCGCCCCAGGTCGCGAACTGGGTCCGCGACCGGGACCGGCGTGAACTGAGAACTACCGTCGTCACGCTCGCCGAGGTCCGGTACGGCATCGCCCGGTTTCCGGAGGGGCGCAGAAAGCAGGCCCTCCTCACCGCGGCCGACGAAATCTTTTCGGCCTTCGAAGACCAGGTCCTGCCACTCGACACCGCAGCCGTGGACTGCTACGCGGTCATCGCAAGCAGCCGCGAGCGGGCCGGGAGACCTGCCGGCGGCTTCGACGCCCTGATCGCGGCCATCTGCCGGTCCCAGGGAGCCGCGCTGGCAACCCGCAACGTGACCGATTTCGAGGGAACCGGCGTCGAGGTCGTAGACCCCTGGCTCCAGCCGCCACTGAACCACTGAACCTCCAGCCAACGACAGCAGCCCCGACACGGGAGTGCCACAATCCTGGCCGGGTGAAGGATCAGCCTGGGCCTGTCGTGACCGGCGGTGGCGTCGTCTGCCGCCCGGCCGGCCCGCGGACGCCGGACGTGCCCCGACGGTACGCGCAGCCTCCGCCAGCCAGATCAAGGCCCGGGCAGCCCGCGCCGTGACTGCCGGAACGCTGGACCAGGTCTCCGACTGGCCAGCAGCACACCGAGCGCACCCTGGGGTTCCTGCCCGCGCCGCACGCAGCGGTCGCTTCTCGTCAGGAAATGAAAGCCACAATTCCGTAACGGGGTTACCCGTTCCGCTACGCGTCCTATGCCGTCTGACCAGGGGAAACCGACAACCGGGCCACCGGAGTGCCTGGTTCGCCCCGGCAAGAAGACCATAGGCAGCGAGCGTGAGATCCGCCGTTCAGCGTTCACCGTCCGACGATCGCCAAGGTGGGTGATCCTGCGCGTAATCGGCAGGGAGCATCGGAATCGCCCTGTAGTAGGCAAGGCGGCATGCGACACGAGCTGGGTCATGCGGCGGCGAGGACACCCACGCGTCGATCGGTAGTGAAATGACTCCGGGACGCGCCGATATAGGAACCGGACACCGGCGCTACATCAGAGTAGTCACGGCCGGTCGCGATCGTGACGTAGTCGCTGCCCGCACGGCGGCCGTTGCATGGGTCGAATGCGACGGCGACCGCATCATGCGCCTGTGGCACGATGACCTCTACCCAGGCGTGGGTGCCACCCTGGCCGAGCAGATGGCCCGAGACATATCGTGCGGGCAGCCCGACGAGGTGGCACAGCGCAAGCATCACGTGCGCGGAGTCCTGGCAGACCCCGCGGCCGCCGGCCAGTGCCTCAGCAGCCGTAGTCCGTACAGACGTGATGCCGAACTCGTAGGTGATCGCGCTGTGGACAAGGTCACAGATCCGCTCGGCGTTCTCGACCGGGGTAGCTGCCGTCCCGGACAAGGCGCGGGCCAGGTCGCGCAGCCGGTCGTCAGCAGCGGTGAGCCGGGTTGGCCGCAGGAGGCCCGGGCTGCGCAGGGCCTCTGCCGGCAGTACGGCAGGCCCGTCGTCCCGCACCCGTTCGACTATGGCGGCAAGCCGGAACTCAACGGCATCCGCCACCCGCTCGGCGTGCAGCCAGGCGACAACGTTGCCATGGACGTCCCGGCGCAGGCGCCGCCGGACCCGGGTGCCGTTCACCTCCAGCAGGTGCGCGCGCCGATGCTGATTGCCGTGGCGAGGCCGCGGCACCACGACCAGCCGCTGCCGCAGTGACTCCACCGGGGCGTCATACTCGTAGCGGAAGCTCTGCTCGAGGAAGTAGCTGATGCGCTCGGCGGCCTCAAGGTCCAGCCCCCGGTGATCCAGCAGGGATGCCCTGAGCACCCCGGAGTCGGCCATCATCCGGTCAGCTCCTCGGCCTGGACCACCATGGTCTCGAGCAGCGGACCGCCGAACGTCGTCGCCATGGCTACATCCGACGCATCCCGTCCCCAGCCGATCACGATGCGTCCCTTGCGGCGCATGTTGTTACGCGGGTCGAAGGTCCACCACCGGTCGCCGAGCCAGACCTCCATCCAGGCGGCGAAGTCCATCGGCGCCGGGTCCGGCGGGACATCAAGGTCGGGCAGGTACCCGAAGACGTAACGGGCCGGAATATTCAGCGCTCGGCAGAACGAGATCGCCAGATGAGTGAAATCTCGGCACACCCCGAACCTGGCCAGGTTGACGTCTGCTGCGGTCGACAGCGCGGTCGTGCTGCCGTACTGGAAGGTGAGATGCTCGTTTACATGTGCGCAAATCGCCTGGACCCGGCCATAACCCGGCGCCAGCCCGCCGAAGCGGGACCACGCCTCGTCGCCAAGCACGTCGGGCAGGCAGTAGCGGCTAGGCAGAATGTAGATCAAGGTGTCGTCGGGCAGAGCATCCGGGGCGCACTCAGGCACGTCTTTGCCCGCGTCCTCCGTGGCATCCGGGACGGCCGCCACCGCTTCATAACTGAAGCTTGACCGGCCAGAGGGGAGCACCGCACGGGCACACGGGTTCCCGTACAGGTCGAAGTAGCCGCGGATCGCCATCGGCGGTTCGGATGACCACTGCGCGCGCTGGACGGCAACGGACGGGGACTCGCGCGGCTGGACCTGGAAGATCACCGGTGTGTCGATCGCGGCTACATAGGTAAACCCGCATCCGATCTGAATCCACCGCGGTGCCATTCCCTCATCCTCCTCGTCAGATCGCCGCCAGCGCCGTCAGGCGAGACGCGTGACCTCTACAGTCACGCCCAGTGTGCTGCCCGGGGCGCCATGGTAGATGCCTTTGTGCGGCGGGACGTCGGCGTAGTCGCGGCCGCGGGCAACCACTACGTGCCGCTCTGCCACCGGTGCGCCGCTGGTCGGATCGCATGCCAGCCAGGAGCCTGCCCAGTACTCCGCCCAGGCATGGCTCTGACCCGCGATGGTCTGGCCGGGCTCCGCCTCTGGGTCGGCGTGCAGGTAACCGGAAACATACCGGGCGGGCAGGCCCGCGGCGCGAAGTAGCGCGACCGTGACGTGGGCCATGTCCTGGCACACGCCCTGCCCCTGGTCCCACGCCTCCTGTGCATCGGTCAGCACCCCGGTGGCACCGGTCATGTATCTGACCTGCGAACGGACGTGCGCGGCGATCTCCTCCGCCGCCTCGACTGGTTCCGCACCACGCGTGGCGTCGATGACCGCGGCGGCGACGGCCGGGGTCACGGTCGTCAGCGGCGTCGGCAACAGGAATTCCAGCAGACGACCGGCAGAGGTCTGCGCGCGCAGGTCCGCCCAGGTCAGGTTGGCCCGGGGAAGGGGCGTCTGCGCGGGAACGCCGATGACCTGATCGGTCTCGACGGTGGCCTGGGCGCGGATAACGAGTTCCTCGTGCGGCTCGGGGATATCAAACACAGTGACGAACGTTCCCCAGTAATCGCAGAAGGTCCAGACCGGAACCCCGGCGCCGACCGAGACCTGGCATTCCAGGGTGACCTGCGTCGGCAGCGTCAGCGGCGTCATCCGGACCTCATTGAACGAGGCGCGGACCGGGGCCGTGTAGCTGACCCTGGTCGTGTGTACCACCAGCAACCGCCATCCCATCGTCAGCCCTGTTCCCAGGCGACCGACGCCTCGTACTGGAAGTACCGCATGGTGATCGCCTCGCACGCCTGCGCGCAAGCCTGCTGCAGGGTTTCGAGTAGCTCGGGCAGCTGCTCGGCCAGCTGCTGCCGGTCCGCGTACTCCAGCCTGGTCCGCAGCCGACCCACCGGGCGCCGGGCCGGGTCGTCTGTTCCCATCCTGACCGGGTCGGGGTTCAGTGCCAGCAGACAGTCCTCCGCGGTCCCCAGCGAATGCAGGACTGACCGCGGGAACAGCCGGTCGAGCAGCAGGAATTCGGCCGCCAGGGACGGCTCCGCGGTCCAGCCCTGAGTCCGGATGAACGACTCGTAGGCGCCGCACGCGCGCAGCAGCACCGGCCAGCCGAGCTCCTGCGGCGCCGACAGGCGCGCGAGCAGCAGCCTGGCCGTCATGTCGGCTCGCTCCAGGGACCGGCCGAGGACGAGGAACCGCCAGGCATCATCATGGCTCATGGTCGAGTCGGCGAGCCCGAAGAACAATGCGGCCCGCTCCCTGATGAACCGGAGGAACACGTGCGGGCCTAGCCGTTCGGCGGTCCTGCGCTGGTCAGCGAGCCCGTGGCCGGTGACGTTGAGGCACTCCCACATCTCGCTGGAGATCACCTCGCGGATACCGCGTGCTCCGGCCCGCGCCGCGTGCATCGCGCCGCTGATCGCGCTCGGGCTCTTGGTGTCATACGCCAGGCGGAACAACGCCATCCCGACATCGGGCTCGGCGTCCTCGCCGGACTCAACCCCGAGGATGCCGAATAGCCCGCTGCAGTCCGCGCCGGATCCAGTCCCCGGATCGCCGAGCATACGGTGCACGTAGCCATCGACGAGCCGCGCGGTGTCATCCGCCCGCTCCACATACCGGCCGGTCCAGAATAGGGTCTCGGCGATCCGGCTGAGTAGTTCGTCGTTCACTGTTCGGGGCCGCTCTGCCGGCCCACGGCAGTCGCCGGGGGCGCGGCGGCCCGGCCCGCTAGCGGTGGAATCGCGGCAGCAGGTGACGCATGTTCCGGAGAACGCGGCCCGGTCAGCACCCAGGTGTCTTTCGACCCGCCGCCCCGGCTGGAGTTCACAACAAGCTCGCCTTCGGGCAGTGCGACCCTGGTCAGGCCACCGGGTAGCAGCCACACTTCCTCGCCGTCGTTGACGGCGAACGGCCGCAGGTCGATGTGCCGCGGCGCCAGCGCCTCGCCGATGAGCACCGGCGAGGTGGACAGCGCGACCGGTCGCTGGGCGACCCAGCCCCGCGGGTCCGCCGACACTCGCGCACGCAGCGCAGCCAGCTCGTCGGCAGAAGCCCGCGGGCCGATAACGATGCCGCGTCCGCCCGCCCCGTCTACCGGTTTCAGCACCAGCTCGCCGAGTGCGCTCAGCGCCCAGCCGAGCACCTCCGGATCATCGAGCCGGTAGGTCTCTACGTTATCGAGCAGCGGTTCCTCGGCTAGGTAATACCGGATGAGGTCAGGGACATACGTGTAGATGAGCTTGTCGTCGGCCAGCCCGTTGCCGACCGCGTTGGCGATGGTCACGTTGCCCGCCCGCGCCGCGTTGATGATGCCCGGGCAGCCGATCACCGAATCGGGCCGGAACTGCAGCGGGTCGAGGTAGTCGTCATCGGTCCGCCGGTAGATCACGTCGACGGCACGTCGCCCGTGGGTGGTGTGCATGAAGACCTTGTTGCGGAAGCAGAACAGGTCCCGTCCCTCCACCAGCTCCACGCCCATCAGCCGGGCGAGCAAGGTGTGCTCGAAGTATGCGGCGTTGTGCACACCCGGGGTCAGGACGACCACCAGAGGGTCCGCGGTTCCTCGCGGCGCGGCGGCCCGGAGCGCGGCGAGCAGCCTGGAGGGGTACTCTTCCACCTCGTGCACGCTCTGCTCGGCGAACAGCGCAGGAAACGTCCGCATCATCGCCAGCCGGTTCTCGATCACGTAGCTAACCCCGGACGGGACACGGATATTGTCCTCAAGAACCCGGAACCGCCCGCCCTCATCGCGGACGAGATCGATCCCCGCGACGTGCACACGGACGCCGTTCGGCGGATCGAAGCCAGCGACCTGCCGGCAGTACCGCGGCGACGTGTACACCAGTCTCCATGGCACCACTTCGTCATCGAAGACCCGCCCGGCTCCATAGACATCCGCGAGGAAGGCCTCCAGCGCACGGACCCGCTGCCGTACGCCGCGTGCCACCAAGTCCCATTCCACCGCGTCGATGACCCGCGGGATCAGGTCCAGCGGGAACGGCCGTTCCTCGCCGGCGTAGTCGAAGGTCACGCCGCGGTCGGTGAATACGCGAGTGAGCTGGTCAGCGCGGAACCGCAGCTCGGCTGGGTCCATCGGCTGCAGCACGGATACCAGCGCGTTGTACGGTGGGCGAGGCTTCCCCGGCGCCGCGAACATTTCATCCCAGGCATAGGCGAGCCGGTAATCGTCGAAAATGTCCGCCACAACCCATAGCGTAAGCAGGGCGCGTTCCGCGTCTATTACAGCAGATGACAGTGAGGTTTCCAATCCTGGCGGATAATGGAATGTGACTGATATCGACGGACTCTCCGCCGGGGCTCGTGGCGGATTTCGGCGCCGCGTTGGCCTGGGATACCCAGTTGTTCGGACGGTCGGCTCGCGCCTTCGTGACGGGCGATGAGGTGATATGGCGGTTCGCGGACGTGGGCATGAGTGCAACGTCGCCGCCGACCGGGAGCGCGCCGGACACGCGCTGGCGGGCCAGTCGAGATCGTCGGGGATTCCGACCGAAAGGTCTTGTTCACCGACGCCGACGGTAGTTCCCATGTCTTCTGAGTCGCTGGTATTGTGCCATACGCGCTCGGCGTAGTTAATCGCGCGCATAACTTGATGATCTGTGTACGGTCCGTACTGTGGATGACCTGCCTGAAACGTGCACCTATTCGGCAGCGCGGTCCTGGGCGTTGGGCAGTCGATTCCCTGTCACGCTACGTCATGTCCGTATCTGACGGGAGTT